>WNGI01012753.1_pt1 | contig 15856 bp, 15 predicted proteins | sample 5400621 | NCBI WGS metagenome assembly WNGI01 (sample SAMN13153374, study PRJNA577476) | soil metagenome | isolation source: 20 cm soil or saprolite under Garry oak tree replicate 1 | place: USA:California | collected 2016-06-15 | reverse complement strand
AGAATCAGACCCAAGGCTGTCCGCCGGGTGGCCCCCGACGGCTGAGATTTAGGATTGAGCGGACCCGCCATCGTGTCTCTTCTCTTGACCGACCAAATTCGGCCAGGACGTCATCCTCCGAACGGTCGGGAGGGTCGATTCATGCACATTGTCGGCGAATAGTTAAGCAAAACAAATAGATTACGCCCTTAAGACCGGCTTCGTTTGCAAAAGCTGTTTCTTCACGATGGAACGGAACATGATACCGCAGCCCGCGCGGTCATGGTGTAAATGGTGTGTCAGCTCTAGATTGGCATTATGCGCGCGAAAACTGCTTCCATAAATACAACTGAAGGCGCGAGCGGAAGCTCCGAGCGCACATTTTCTGTGGGCGGCCAGGTCCTGGCCGCGCCAAAGCCGGTTCCCGGCCTTCATCTGGTGGCGACGCCAATCGGCAATCTCGGCGACATCACCCTGCGCGCGCTGGAGACGCTGGCCGGCGTCGATATCATCGCCTGCGAAGACACACGGGTAACCCGCCGCCTGACCGAGCGCTACGCGATTTCGGCGCTGCTCAAACCCTATCACGAACACAACGCCGCGCTGGCGCGGCCGAAGATTTTGGAACGGCTGGCGCAGGGCGCTTCGATCGCCCTGGTCTCGGATGCCGGCACGCCCTTGATCTCCGATCCCGGCTTCAAGCTGGTGCGCGAGGTCTGCGCTGCGGGCCATCAGGTGATCGCGCTGCCGGGTCCCTCCTCGGTGCTGGCGGCGCTGGCGGTGGCGGCGCTGCCCACCGACCGGTTCTTCTTCGAAGGATTCTTGCCATCCAGGGAAACCGCGCGCCGCGCGCGGCTCGTCGAGCTGGCGCGGATCGACGCAACGCTGGTGATGTTCGAATCCGGCAATCGCGTGCAGGATACGCTGGCCGATCTCGCCGACATCATGGGCGCACGCGACGGTGCGGTCTGCCGCGAGATGACCAAACTGCACGAAGACATCAGGCGCGCGCCGCTCGCCGAGCTGGCGCGATCAGCCGGCACCCTGGAAACGCGCGGCGAATTTGTGCTGGTGATCGGCCCATTGCCCAAGGACGCGCAGGTCATGGCGGAGCAGGAGCTGGATGAGCTGCTGCGAAGTCAGCTCCTGCAAGGCAGCGTCAAGGATGCGGTCGCGCATGCGGTCGAACTTTCCGGCCGGCCACGCCGCGAGATCTATGCCCGCGCGCTTGAGCTCGCCAAAGGGTCTACGAAGGATGCCGATGGCGAAGACTGACGGTGCCTCACCGCCCGACAGGCCTGTAAAACTCGCTGCGCCCGCGCGCGTCGCCGCGTTTCAAACCGGGCTTTTAGCCGAAACCCGTGCTGCTGCTTTTCTGATGGCAAAAGGCTATCGCATCCTGGCAAAACGTTTTCGCACGCCCTATGGCGAGATCGACATCGTGGCGCGCCGGCGCAACCTTGTGGCATTCATCGAGGTCAAGGCCCGGGCCAGCCTCGATGACGCCGCCTATGCGGTGACACCGCGCCAGCAGCAGCGCATCATCGATGCCGCGCAGGCCTGGCTGATGGGCCATCCCGAACACGCCGAATTTGAGCTGCGATTTGACGCCATGCTGATTGCGCCGCGGCGTTTGCCGCGCCATCTGTTAGCGGCATTCGACGCCAGCCCCTGAAACCCTGCTCCCGGCAAAACCCAACGTGCGGACCCCCATATGAAATTGAACGTCGCCGTCCAGATGGACCCCATCGCGCGCATCAACATCGGCGGCGATTCGACCTTCGCGTTGCTTCTGGAAGCGCAGAAGCGCGGCCATGGGCTTTCCTACTACACGCCGGACAAGCTCTCGCTGCGCGGCGAGGAGCTGGTGGCGCCGGTCCAGCTGCTGACCGTGCGCGACGAGCCCGGCGATCACTTCACCCTCGGCGAGCCGCGCCGCGAGCCGCTCGCAGCCTTCGACGTGATCCTGTTGCGGCAAGACCCGCCGTTCGACTTAGCCTACATCACCTCGACGCATTTCCTGGAGCGGATTCACCCGAAAACGCTGGTGGTCAACAACCCCGCCGGCGTGCGCAACGCGCCGGAAAAGATCTTTGTGATGGATTTTCCGCACCTGATGCCGCCGACGCTGATTTCGCGCGACCTCGATGAGATCAACTCGTTCCGCGACGAGCACGGCGCGGTGGTGATGAAACCGCTGCACGGCCACGGCGGCGCCGCGGTGTTTCGGATCATGCCGCAGGACATGAATTTCGGCTCGATGTTCGACATGTTCACGGTGACGTTTCGCGAACCCTGGGTGATCCAGCGCTTTCTTCCCGAAGTCAAACACGGCGACAAGCGCATCCTCCTGGTTGACGGCGAATTCGCTGGCGCCGTCAACCGTGTGCCGGCGCCGGACGATCTGCGCTCCAACATGGTGCGCGGCGGCGCGGCGCAAGCCACCGACCTCACCCCGCGCGAACACGAAATCTGCGCGGCATTGGGCCCGGCATTGCGCGAGCGCGGCTTGCTGTTCGTCGGCATCGACGTCATCGACGGCTATCTCACCGAGATCAACGTCACCTCGCCGACCGGCATCCGCGCCATCGCCCGGCTCGGCGGGCCGGATGTGGCCGCGAAAATCTGGGATGTGATCGAGCAGAAGCGCAGCGGACATTAGTTCGCTTCGCGCTGCGATATGCGGCCGACGCTTTTCTGCTGCACGATTTCCTGAAGGTCATTCTGCTTGCCAGCTTTTGAAAGCGGGCGCAGCATATCAGTGCCCGCTCAATCCGGCGGCGGACGGATTAGTCCGGGCGACAACGAAAAATTTTCATAAAAACAATCGAGGAACGCATGACTCAAAATGTTTCGCGAAGGTCTCTGCTTGCGCTCGGCGCCGGCCTGGGAGCAACTGCCATGCTCGGCGGCAGCGCGCTGGCGCGCGCGCCGAAACTTGGGACCCAGTCGCCTTATTGGCACCGGTTCATTGTCGGCGACGCGGAAGTCACGGTGGTTTCCGACGGTCCGCTGCCGCTTGGCGATCCCTCCGGCACCTTTATCGGCATCCCGAAGGAAGAAGTGAAGAAGATGCTGGTCGAGCATTTTCTGTCGCCGGACAATGTGGTGCTCGAGCAGAACTCGCCGATCGTCAACACCGGCGACAAGCTCGTGCTGTTCGACACCGGCATGGGCAGTTCCAAAGCGTTCGGGCCGACCACCGGCCGCCAGCAGAAGAGCATGGCGGAAGCCGGCATCAAGCCGGAGGACATCGACGCGGTGGTGCTGTCGCACGCGCATATCGACCACATCGGTGGCATTGTGGATGCCAACGACAAGCCGCTATTCCCGAACGCACAGTACTACATCGCGCAAAGCGATTTCGATTTCTGGACCGACGAAGGCAAGCTGGGCGGCCCTTTGAAGGATTTCGTGGTGCATGCCCGGAAAAACCTGCTGCCGGTGCGCGACCGGCTGGTGTTCTTCAAGGACGGCCAGGAATTCCTGCCCGGCGTCCAGGCCATGGCGGCGCCCGGCCACACCGTGGGTCACCACATGTTCATGGTGACCTCGAACGGCAAATCCTTTGCCTTCCTCGGCGACCTCACCCATCACGCGGTGCTGCTGCTTGAAAAACCGCTGATGGAATTTTCCTACGACACTGATCCGAAGCAGGCGGCGCAGACACGGGTAAAGATGCTGGACATGCTCGCGGCCAACAAGATCCCCGTGATGTCCTATCACTTCGCCTGGCCGGGATATGGTCACGTCGCCAAATCAGGCGACGGCTTCCGCTATTTCCCCGAGCCGATGGTGATGACGCTCTGATCCGCGCAACGCTTCGGGGGCTGCATGGTAGCGGCCCCCGAAGGCGTTGGCCGACGACGCAGACCTCGACGACAAAGTCCAGCTGCCTGGTCCGCCGATCGGACGATTTTGGGCAACCGATGTCCGGCAGCATCGCGCTCGCCCGGGTGCCGCATCCCACTCGATGGCGCCCGCTGAAAAACTTTCCGCGCCTGATCCGCACTGCATGGTGGCTGCGAAAACAGACTCGTCGGGTGCGCCGGAGTGTGACTGCTCGCGAATTGCCTGGCTTGTTCCTGTTCTGCTTGAATGATGCTTGCAGGCTGCGACAACGTATCACGATATTCTGGATGACAGTGCCGGCGGCGCGCTTCCTGCCGTGCGCCTTTCTAGAATCGCTCAAATCTGGAATGTCTCAAATCTAAAGCGCGTTTCCTGCAATTTTTTTGCCTTCGCCGGAGCGGCTGGAATTTAATTCAGGCGGTGGTGTTGCTCTCATCGGAGCAATCCAACCGGGGGTGTGGGCCTGCTTCAACAGACCGCGTGGACGCTGGCCTGTATTTCGGATGTTTTTGTTTTGGCGCCGCTGCGTTGCCTCGGCAACGCGGGATGTGAGCTGCTTGCGACGCGGCAGGCAGGGGCGCTTCACAATTTGAGAAATGGCTTCTCGCAGCTGATGCAAAATGATCTCCCATCCTTTGCCGAAGGCATCGCGAAACTCGGCCTGACCGAGGTTGGCTACGCCATCGCGTTGCTTTGGTATTTCGATCAAAAGGAAGCAAAGTCCGAGCTGCGTCCCGCCTACCTTGCCGAATTGATGCAGGATCTGTCGCTGCGGCGGCGGATCAACGTCACGCGCCTTGGAAGGCAGCTGCTGGCCAACCGCGACGTGATGCGCGGCAAGGAGATGGGCACCGTCCGGCTGCGCGTGGCCAGCAAGCCGCGCCTGTCATCCCGCTACAACGAAATTGCAGGGACGGTCGCGCCACCGACAGCCGACACGCACATCATTCCCGCGGGGCTGTTCGAGAATACCCGGCCGCATCTGGAAAGCCTGGTGACGCAGATCAACGGCACCTATCAGCACGGTTTCTATGATGCCTGCGCGGTGATGTGCCGGCGCCTGTTGGAATGCCTGCTGCTGCTGGCGTTCGAACGGGCGGAAAAAGCCGACGTCATACGCGACGGCACCGGGGAATACCGGGCGTTCGCCGATATCATCGGATTGGCCAGCTCGAACCGGCACATCAAACTCACCCGGGGCGCCGGCGCGGTGATGGGAAAGATCGGGTATGTGGGCGACCTCGCGGCCCATCATCCAACTTACACCACCCGGCAAAAGGACATCGACGAGCAACGGCCGGGGCTTCGGCGCGTCGTCTCCGAACTGGCTCATCTCGCCGAGATCAAGCCCACGGGCAGTGCGCGTCCGCCCTCGGGCGAGCACGCCGCGTTGTGCCCTTGATCTTGCCGCCGGCGCGCTTCCAGTGTCGCGTTTGACGCGACCCGATTTACTTTACGATTTACTTGAAGACTTACTTGGAGACCTACCTGGATTCGTTATTCCGGGATTGGCCGCGGCGGTCGCCGTGGCGTCGATCGCCTGCGGCGGGATGCTGCGCGCGCGACGAATCGCGGTCATTCGGCCGCCCACCAACCAATCGAAGAAGGGCATCCATGGCATTCTGCCAGTCGCTGGCGCCCTCGAGACCGCGCTCGGCGCCATGGCCCGGCGAATTCGGGTTTGATGGGCCGGTAAACTCGGCGACGCGCAGTACATCCTGAGGCGGGAGGTCTGACCACACGGAAGGTGCGGAGCGCCGATAAAGGAACGAGCGGCCAGCCAATGCAAACAGGATCAGCGCGCCGCCGAGCGAGCCAAGAAGAATGAGCAGGCTGACGTCGAGCGGCCGCCCGGTTGCCGGCAGATCAGCGCCGGCCTTGGTGGCGCTGGTCTTGTTGGAACGTGCGACATCGTCGGCGACTGCCGGATCCGGCTGATGGAGCTCGGAAAAGTCCACGGACTTGGACTGGAGATCACTTGCACGAATCTGGTCCGACGGGTCGGTCCAGCGAAACTCGAAGGTCGGGGCCGCCTGATTCTCGTTGGCTATTTCGGTGTTGACCGCCGCCGGCGAAGACGCCAATCCGATCGGGTTTGGCGGGCTCGGCGCGTTGGATGTATCGACAAGCCGTGCGTTGGCATCCGCGATGGCGGGCGGAAGGGTTTTGGCCGGCGTTTCCGGCGCGACCGATTTTGGGGGCGCGCGAGACGCCTGCGCGTGGCGAACCTCGGAGAGCTGGTTTCTTGAGACTTGGTTTCTTGAGGCTTGGTTTCTGGAGCGTTGGGTCCGCGAGACCTGGGTGCGAGAGACTTGATCGCCGAGGTGCCAGCATCTTTGACCGGTCGCATTGTCTATGCGGTAAACCCAATGCCTGCCCTCGGGAGCCTGACCGTTCGGCGCGGCGAGGCAACCGGCTGCCGGCGCTTGTTCGGCAACTTCCTTGGCGCTTCCGAAATTGAGCCATGCCGGCAAGGAGAGGCTGGTATCAGCTGCTTTTGCTTTGCCGGCGCCAATCATCCAGCACTTTTGCTGGGTGATGGGGTTCGTTTGAGAATACCAAGAGCCTCCATCGGGCGCGGGACCGCTCGGCTGGGCGAGACAATTCTCGGCCGCACGGGTGGCGGTCGAACACGCGGCGTTCAGTACAGCAGCTGCAAGACACGCAATGACGACCGTAGACAACAGCGTTGTCATTCGGTGCAACATTTCGATCTCCTCGCGTTTAGATTCTCTTTCTCAAAGTAGTCGTTGAAAACGAACGCGACCGATTACCGCGCATACTTGAAAGCGAACCGCTGAGGCTTAGCCGATAGACCCCACGCATGCGCCGGTAAGCTTATCTTAACCTTAAGTGTGCCGCCTGCCTACGAGGCAGGGACGTTCCCCGGCAGCCGGCGGGCCGCCTCAGCGGAAGGTTACGAGGGTGCGGAGCCGTTATGTTCACTGAATGTTCTTCGCCGACCGATGGCGGGCCAGTTTGAAGGTGACGAGCGGGAAAGCGGGGAACGGACATGAAAGCAACGGTCTTGAGCCATGAAGGATCAAGCCTGCCCGCATGAGAACAGAGCTGCGCGTCCGCGATTTGGCCGTTGAGAAAGCTGTCTACGGGAAGCGAGCCCCGTGAACGTGGTCTCAATTGATGAAACTGCGCGAATCTCTCTTGGCCGGGATGGAAGTGACGCAGCCACGGTAGATTTACCGGAATTCGGTGCCGCGCAAGGGTGCCGGCTGCGCCGAGCGCCCCTTCCACGGCGACCAGATAGGCGTGCACCCGTCGCGGGTTAGCTGGATGCGATCGGCGAGGCGTTCGACAAGACCGACAATGCTTCGCGGCGCTACGTGCTACCTCAAGTCGGCGTATGGATCGTAATTTGCGTCGGGATACCAGTCGCCGGTAAAAAGGCGTGCCTGCCGGCCGATCGTCGCGCGCTGCACATGGTCGTCGTCGATGAACGTGTGAACACTGCCCGGCGTGCCCCAGTCGCCTCCCCATATCAGCCTGTGATGCTTTGCCAGCGCGCCCAGCATCGAGAAATCGCCCTTCCAGGACGGCTGACCATTGATATCCTTCACGATATCGCACGCGAGCCCGAAGTGATGGACGCCGACCTGACGGAGCTTGGTTGCACCCTGATTGAACAGGGCGAGCTGGCGCGCCTGACTGCGGTAGGTTTCGAAAATCATCAGCTTTAGGCCGTTCGCGGCCGCGTCCGCGATGATGGCCTGCACCAGATCGCGGGTGACCGGCTCAAGAAGTTCAGGATCGGCGATCCGTTTCGTGCTGTTGAAACGCGGATCGCTCATGATGACGTTGGTATAGAAATTGCCCATTTCGTCCCCTCCCGCTAATCCCGCGTTCCCGCGAACGCTTTCGAAGCCGACAACCACGTGTAGGAGCAGACGCCTTCGTCGAGCAGCGTCTCGCAGACGAGGCCGTTGCTGTAGACGCCGAGCTGATATTTCGTGCCGATCGCCTGCTGTACGCCAGCGAAGTATTTCCTGATCCCGGGCAGGTCGGACGCCAAATATCCGTTCGGCAGGCCCTCAAGCGCGAAATAGATGGCGGTACCCGTCGGCTGACCGACCTCCGTCGCTTGCTCGAGCGCATTCTGGCCGTCCGCCTTTCCCTGTGCGGCCGTCAGCGTGAGATTGTGGCCGGCGTCCTCGTAGACGGTGAAGAGCTTAATTCCGGCCGCGCTGAGCTGCTGCGCTTCCGCCTTTGTCAGGCGCCACTCCGGATGAACCACGCGGTAGTAGCGGCCGACCGCCGTAACGCTCTTGGCGCGCAGCATGTCGATCGATTCCGTGCAGTTGCTGTTGGTGTCAATGACCGTCATCGCCCCCTCCTTGGCCAGCCGGACTTGTTCTTCTGATCGGACCGGTTCCTCTGATGGAACGATACGATGCCCGGCAACGAGCTCTGGTGAATTGGCTCACACCCTTGCCGCTATTTCCGCTGTCGCCTCCACCTTCGGCCGCTGCCCAGCGCAGCCGCTGTAACCTGGAGCCAACCTCATAGACGTTCTGTTCGTTCCCTGAATGTTCTTGTCCTCGGTACTATTTTACGCTAGCCTCCGGCGCGGGCGAGGGCAGCATGGTTCAGCGGGTTTCCACGGTAGCGTTCGAGGGTATCGAAGCCCGCGCCGTCGATGTGCAGGCCCAGGTCGCGCCCGGGCTGCCAGCTTTCGCCATTGTCGGCCTGCCCGACAAGGCGGTGTCCGAGGCGCGCGAACGGGTTCGCTCGGCGCTGATCGCCTCCGGCCTGGCGCTGCCGGCGCGGCGAATCACCGTCAATCTCGCGCCCGCCGATGTGCCGAAGGAAGGCAGCCACTACGATCTGCCGATCGCGCTCGGCCTGATGGCGGCGATCGGCGCGATTCCGCCGGACGCGTTGAACGGCTTCACCGTGCTCGGCGAACTCGGCCTCGATGGATCGATCGCGCCGGTGGCGGGTGTGCTTCCCGCCGCAATCGGCGCCAATTCGCGCGACGAAGGCCTGATCTGTCCGGCGCAGTGCGGAGCGGAAGCGGCCTGGGCGAGCCCGGACCTTCAGATCATCGCCGCCAATTCGCTGATCCAGATCGCCAACCATTTCAAGGGCACCCAGGTGTTGTCGCGCTCGCAGCCGAAGGTCCATGAGCGCGAAACGACGCTGCTCGATCTGCGCGACATCAAGGGACAGGAAAGCGCCAAGCGCGCGCTCGAGATCGCCGCCGCCGGCGGACATCATCTGTTGATGATCGGTTCACCCGGTGCCGGCGCGCACCGCATCACTCCGCCAGCATGGCGGCCCTGACCGGCGGCGGCATGCGCGCCAGGCCCGGTGAAATCTCGCTGGCGCATCAGGGCGTGCTGTTTCTCGACGAATTGCCGGAGTTCGATCCGCGCGTGCTGGATTCGCTGCGGCAACCCTTGGAGAATGGCGAGGTCGCGGTATCGCGCGCCAATCACCGCGTCACTTACCCGGCGCGCGGCTATCATCGCGTGCTGCGCGTCGCCCGCACCCTCGCCGACCTCGACGGCGCCGACAAGATCGGCCGGCTGCATCTCGCCGAAGCCTTGTCCTACCGCGCGCTCGCCGAGGATCTCAGGCGCGCCGCGTGACGCTTTGCGTGCGCGATGGCGCAACGTCAACCAGAAGGTAACGAGTTTTGTTTACACTCCGCCAACCATAAGTCCCGGTGTTTTGCGGGCTTTAGTTGCGGGTGGCGTGTCATGTTGCGTTTCAAAATTCTGGCCTGGGCTGTTCCATTGATCATGGCCGCCGTGTTCGCGCGCGGCGAGTTCTCGACCGGTCCGCGTCCCTGCCTCGCGATCGGCGACACGCCGGTCCAGATCACGTCCGTCCCCTGGCAGGCCCAGCTTCACGTCAGCTTCACCGGCGATCCGGCCGCCGCGACCGTGCGGGTGCAGATTGCCGAAAGCGCCGAGGTGGCTGATTTCGCCGTGGTCGATGATATCGACAGCCCCGAGGCGAACGCCTGCGAGGCCACGGGCGCGACACGGATGGTGGCGATCTCGGAAAATCCCGAGGTGTCCGCGCCTGTGATCTATCTCTCGCCGGATGGTCCCGCCGATTACCGGATTTTCGTCCGCTCGAAGCGTTTCACCGCGCGCGACGCCGCAGCCTTGATCGTCGGCACCCGCGGCAGCCCGACCCGCGTCGCCGCGGCCTCGCTCTGAAACAGGCCCTTAACGCTTTATCAACCATGTTTTCATCGGGCCGCATGATACCGCCCTGCCTCAAGCACTTTGCAAGGTCGCCGCCGCATCGTCGACACCAATACAGGACATGAGTCGAAACAGTCTCATATGCGGTCGGCGCCAAACATTCGCGCTGACGCGAATCAATGTCGGGGTGGTTGGCGATGGGTCGGGCGTTCCGGATCAAATTACGCATTCGTCGCTTCGCGCGGCGCCATTACTGGCTCACCTTCACCGTCCGCTCCTTCATAATCTTCTCCGCCGCGTTTGGCGGCGCGTATGGATTCATCGCCGGCAGCCGGTCGGACAATTCCGGTTATGACCCCCACGCGTTCGCGATCGGCGCCAGCTTCCTGTTCGCGATCGCTTGCGTCGCGCTGGCGACGCTGAGCTTCCGGTTGCGCTGGATGCGCAAGAAGCTCCGCAAGATCGCCCTGCACAACGAGGCGCTGGCCGATCGGAACTGGGAATTGCAGGAGGCCGAGCAGCGCGCCCGCAGCCTGTTCGAATCGCAGGGCGACCTGATCGTTCTGCGTGACGCAGAAGGCCGCATCACCTTCGTCAACGACGCCTATTGCGAATTGGCCGAACAGCCCCGCAACGCGCTGATCGGCAGCGACTTCACGCTCGACGTGCTCGAGCAGGGAGAGACCGCGCTTGAAATCAATGGCACCCGGATTCACGACCAGAAGATCGCAACCGCACTCGGTCCGCGATGGATCGCATGGCGCGAGGGCCTCGTTCGAAGCGATGCAGGCCAGCCGGCGGAACTGCAATGCGTCGGCCGCGACGTCACCGACCGCACCGAGACCGAGCGCGCGCTTGGCGAAGCCCGCGACCACGCCGACGCCGCCAACCGCGCCAAGTCGCGGTTCCTCGCGATGGCCTCCCACGAAATCCGCACGCCGCTGAACGGCATCATCGGCATGAGCGGGCTGTTGCTGGATACGCCGTTGACGCCCGAGCAGATGACTTACGCCAGGGCGGTGAAAACCTCCGGCGATGCGCTGCTGTCGCTGATCGAGGAGCTGCTGGATTATTCCAAGATCGAAGCCGGCAAGATCGATCTCGAACATCGTCCGTTCGCGCTTGGCGCGCTGATCGAGGACATCACCGAGCTGCTGGCGCCGCGGGCGCAGGCCCGAAAACTCGAGATCGCCGCCTATGTCGACGAGCGGCTGCCGATGGAAGTGGTGGGGGACGCCGCACGGCTGCGTCAGGTGCTGCTCAACCTCGCCGGCAATGCTATCAAATTCACCTCGAGCGGCGGCGTGGCGCTGATCGTCGAACCCGGCATCTGGCCCAACGAAATCAGCTTCCTGGTCCGCGACACCGGTATCGGCATCGCGCCCGAGGCCCGCGAGCGGATTTTCCGCGACTTCGAACAGGCCGACGAGAAGATCGCCCGAAGCTACGGCGGCACCGGGCTCGGCTTGAGCATTTCCGAGCGCATCGTCAAGCGAATGGGCGGCCGCATCACGCTGGAGAGCGAGCCGGGCATTGGCTCGACCTTCGAGGTGTCTTTGCCGCTCGCCGCCGCCAGCGACAATGACGCCGAACCCAAGAGGTTCGAGGCGCCGGACCTGACCGCGCAATCGATCATGCTGGTCTCGCCGCAGAGCATCGAGGCGTCGCTGATCGCCCGGCGGCTGCAACGCTGGGGCGGTCAGACCTGCATGGTTTCGGACGTCGCGGTGGCGCAGGCCCTGCTGCCGGAACGGTCGTGGCATGCCGTGCTGCTCGATCACTCCTTGGGTGCCGCCGATATCGAATTGCTGGGCGGGGCCGCGCGCCCTCATACGATGCAGCGGATCGTGATGTTCACGCCGGCGACGCGGCATGAACTTCAGCCCTCCTCGGCCTCCTCCGCCTTCACCGGCTATCTGGTCAAACCGCTGCGCGCGGCATCGCTCGCAGCTCGCCTGACGACAGCGGCGGAAATCACAGCGCCCGAGCTACCGATCGAGGCGCTGGTCGAAGCGCTCGATCCGACTGACGCGCCGGCAACCGCGCCCGCCGCGCGAGGTCTTTCCGTCCTGGTGGCCGAGGACAATGAAATCAACGCGCTCTTGATGCGTTCGCTGCTGTCCCGGTTGGGACATCATGCCGTCATCTGCACCAATGGCGAACAGGCGCTGGAATCCTGGCTCGCGGCCAAATCCGCCGGCGCGCCCTATGATCTGGTTCTGATGGACATCCAGATGCCGCAACTCGACGGCATCGAAACCACCAAGCAGATCCGCGCCCGCGAAGCCGGACAGCCTGGCCGCCGCACGCCGATCCTTGCGCTCACCGCCAACACGCTGGTGGAAGATCGGTACGCCTGTTTCGAGGCCGGCATGGACGGCTTTCTGATCAAGCCGCTCGATCGTGAAAAGCTCGCCGACGCGCTCGCGGGCCTTGCCGCCTCCCGGGATCTCGCCGCCTGAGGCGGGTTCCGCGCCCACCATGTCTGGTCCTCCGAACGGAGGATTGAAATCGGTCGGAAGCGCTCGCACCATCATGCGGGACACAGGAAGGCCTGCGATCAAGCAAAGCACGTAGAAAGGAACAACGATGAAAGCGCTCCAGGGCGTCGGCGCATTCCTTCTGCTTCTGCTCGGTTGTTCCCAGCTATCCGCTGAAGAGCCGCGAGACCTTGTATCGGCGTTGAAGCAAGGCGGTTACGTCGTCGTATTCCGCCATGGCGCCACCGACGACAGCCAGAAAGATATTTACCCGTTTAATTTTGACGACATGAAAGCCCAGCGGCAGCTGAGCGAGAAGGGCCGGGATATAGCGCGCCAGATTGGGGCAGCGATCAAACAGCTCGGGATTCCCGTCGGCGAGATCTACACCAGCAAACTCAATCGCGCGATTGAGACCGGCAAATTGTTATCCGGCAAAGACGTGAAACCGGTCGATGCATTGACGGACAGCGGCGCCGGGAGTGCGGCTGCGATGGCGAACCCCGCCGCCGGCAACGCCAAGGCCGGGCTTGCGATGCGGGAGTTGGTCAATGCCGCGCCCAAGGCCGGCACCAATACTTTCATGGTCACCCACAAGACCAATATCGCAGACGCCTTCGGCAAGGAGGCCGGCGATGTCCAGGAGGGGGAAGCGTTCATTTACCGATCCGGTGGACCGGCTCCCGCGGCACTGGTCAGCCGTGTGAAGGCGTCGTTCTGGACCGACCAGGCCGCCAACTGATTTCGAATTAGCCGGTCGAGCGGGCGGGTCCGGGCGACGCGCTCGCAGGCTTCTCCGCCTCCCGGCACATCGCCGCCTGACACCGCGCGAGAGGCAGCGTCCGTTCGCACCATACCCTTGACGCTGCCGGCGATTGGACCGAGCATGTGACGGTATCCGGTTCGCTCAAGCGAACTGGAGCGCAGGCCGCCCATGAGCGGCCGCAAAATAAAAATGTCCGGGGAGGACTTCGATGACCAGCAATTTTTTGCAGATGTCTTTGGCGTGTCTTGTCGCAAGCACCTACGTGAGCGCAGGCGTTGCGGCGACGGGTCCAAAACTGGAAACGACAGATACCATGATCGCGTCAGGTGATCCGGGAATCCAGTTGTTCGTGCGCAACAAGCATCCGGCCGGCAAGCCAACGTCGCCGGACAAGATTCTGTTATTCGTGCACGGCGCAACATATCCGGCCGAGACCGCGTTTGATCTGCCGATCGAGGGCGTCTCGATGATGGATCTAATCGCCGCACGCGGCTACGACGTCTATCTTGTCGACGTCAGGGGTTACGGCCGCTCGACCCGGCCTGCCGAAATGAACCAACCGCCGGCAGCGAACAAACCGATCGTATCGACCACGGTCGCAGCGCACGACCTGGGCGCGGCCGTCGATTACATTCTTGGAAAGCGCAAGATTTCAAAGATCAACGTGATGGGTTGGTCGTGGGGCACCTCGATCGCCGGTTCCTACACCAGCGGGCACAATGACAAGGTCAACCGTCTCGTGCTCTACGCGCCGCAATGGATCCGCAACGAGCCGCCGCCGCCTGCGGCAACCGACGCGCCGCCGCTCGGTGCCTATCGGCTAGTCTCCAAGGACTCGGCCAAGGCGCGCTGGTTGAAGGGTGTTCCCGCGGACAAGCAGGCGGACTTGATTCCACCCGGCGTGTTCGAGGCCTGGGCGAACGCAACCTGGGCAACCGACCCCGAATCATCGAAGCAGAATCCGCCGATGCTGCGCGCGCCAAACGGGGTTGTCGAAGACAGCATGAAGTTCTGGAGCGCAGGCAAGGCCTTGTATGACCCCGGCAGGATTACCGTGCCGACCCTTCTGCTTCATGCCGAATGGGACGCAGACCTTCCGAGCTACCTGGCGCAGGGCTATTTCGCAGAGTTGAAGAATACGCCGTACAAGCGGCTCATCGAACTGAGCGAGGGAACCCATACGGTGATGATGGAAAAGAACCGCATGCAATTCTTCCGCGAACTGATGGGCTTTCTCGACGAGGAAAAACCTCTTGCGCTGAAATAACCCATCAAACCAGGGCTTGATCCGAAAAGATCGCGCGTAAATTAAAGAACAAAAACAGCAAATAAAGAGATGACATCTCGAGCGTGGAATGCCGGCCAGATGGCCGGCGTTCTGTTTTTGGAGCGCAAGCCTGTCACACGCCGGCAATCGTGGCGTCACATCGCTGTTGAACGCCCGTGATTTCTGAATCCTCGAAGACCGCATCGATTCGATCCGGACGCGTGCGGTCGCGAGGGTGTCTATGCAGAACGGCGAGTTGGCGCGATCGACGCAGCGGTTGATTCAGATGCTGCGGCCGGAGAACGTCGGGACCGCGGCGCAAACGGCGATGACCTGGTTCAAGCCGTTGCCGGCCCCGCCTGGCGTAAAGAATATCCAAAGCTTCCCGGATTTTCCCGCTTCCCTTGGCCGGCTCGGCGCGCTCGAGGTACGGCTTGCCGCCGAAAAGCGCGAGGTGAAGCGCGCGCAAAAACTGCGCTATCGGGTGTTCTACAAGGACGGCACCGCCATCGCCGACGCCGCGACCTTGCTGGCGCGCCGCGACAAGGATGCGTTCGACAAGATTTGCGATCATCTGATGGTGATCGATCACGCCGCCAAGCCTTCGATCGGCGGCAAGCAGCCGGTGGTCGGCACCTATCGTTTGCTGCGCCAGGAGGTGGCGGAGAATCATGGCGGCTTCTACACCGAGGATGAGTTCGATATCGCCGGCCTGATCGATCGTCATGTGGACTTGCGTTTCCTCGAGCTCGGACGATCCTGCGTGCTGCCGCGCTATCGCAACAAACGCACCGTCGAGCTGTTGTGGCACGGCATCTGGAGTTATGTCCGCCAGCATCGTCTCGACGTGATGATCGGCTGCGCCAGCTTCGAGGGCGTCGACCCCGATCGGCTGGCCTTGCCGTTGTCGTTCCTGCATCACCATGCGCGCGCCCCGGAAGCCTGGCGCGCCGCCGCGCATCCCTCACGCCGGGTCGAGATGAACCGCCTTGCCAAGGAGGCGATCAATCCGAAGGCCGCCCTTCGCGAGCTGCCGCCTCTGATCAAGGGATACCTGCGGTTGGGCGCCTATATCGGCGACGGCGCCGTGATCGATCACCAGTTCGGCACCACCGACGTGCTGATCATCATGCCGGTCTCGGCCATCAATGCGCGCTACATCGAGCATTTCGGCGTCGACGCGTCACGGCACGCGGCGTAACGATTCCTGGAATAACGCCGAGACGCCGAAACAATCTCGATGTCGTCCCTGCGAACGCAGCGACCACGGCGTCCACGGCATTGCCCAACCCGACAGGTCACGGCGTATGGGTCCCTGCTTTCCGCAGGGACGACGGGT
>WNGI01004541.1_pt1 | contig 15856 bp, 23 predicted proteins | sample 5400621 | NCBI WGS metagenome assembly WNGI01 (sample SAMN13153374, study PRJNA577476) | soil metagenome | isolation source: 20 cm soil or saprolite under Garry oak tree replicate 1 | place: USA:California | collected 2016-06-15 | reverse complement strand
AAGTTGACTACTGGCTGCCGGTCGACATCTACGTGGGCGGTGCAGAGCATGCCGTGATGCACTTGCTGTACGCGCGGTTTTGGACCAAGGTGATGTTCGACGCGGGCCTAATCAATTTTGACGAGCCGTTTACTGCCTTACGCAATCACGGCATGATCTGGGCGCCCGACGGCCGCAAAATGAGCAAGAGCTTTGGCAACACCATCGCCCCCGATGACCTGATCGCCGATGGTTACGGCGCCGACGCTATCCGCGTCATGGAACTATTTATAGCACCATGGAACCAAGGCGCCAACTGGAGCACCGAAGGTCTGGGCGGTTGCTATCGCTTTTTGCAGCGGGCGTGGAATATTAGCCAGGAATATCTGGACGGGAAAGAAACCGGCGCGGATCGTGAGCTGGAAGTCCGCCTGACCACCGCCACGCACAAAACCATCAAAAAAGTGACTGAAGATTTGCAGACATTAGGCTTCAATACCGCCATTGCCGCGCTGATGGAATTTGTGAACGAGCTGTACAAAATAAAAGTTGAGCTGCCGCCCAACAAATCCAACCAAGCCTGGAGCGATGCTATCAGTGCCTTGGTGCAGTTGCTGGCGCCCTTTGCGCCGCATCTGGCCGAAGAATTGTGGCATCAAATGGGTAACCAAGACAGCGTGCATGTTGGTCATTGGCCTAAATGGGACGAGAAATATCTGGTGGCCGACACCATGACTATTGTGGTCCAAGTAAACGGCAAGGTCCGCGCTCGCCTAGACATACCCAGCGACAGCACCGAGGGCGACGTCAAACAAGCCGCCTTGCAACACGAGCACGTGCAGGTATTTTTGGGCAACAAAAAACCGGCCAAAGTTATTTATGTGCCTGGTCGGTTAGTGAATATTGTAGTCAAGTGAGTGGAGCCGGGCGCCTCACGGCGCCCGCACTCCTTGCCAGTTGACCCAGATGATCGGTCGGGTCCGGCACTGCGACTGTATCCCCGGAGGGAGATCGCTGCGCCGGAACTCGTACCAGATTCCGTTCGGGTCGTTCTCGGCTGGCGTCACGCTCAGCGGCGTCGCCTGGAAGGCAACATCCACTGTGGCGCAGGCGTTGTCGGCGCCGTCAGCGTTGGGGTTGATCACGTGAGGGCTGAGGCGAATGGTCGCCCCGGCCTCGACGGTGATCGGGCCGCCGGTGTAGTGGGTGGTGACGATGTTCGTCACCGCCCCGTACTGCACGTCGGGCGAACTTGCCGCCTGAACGCACAGGATGATGGCGACCACCCACACGCCCACGACCACTATGGCCAGGGCAGGTCCCCTCAAGGGGCGGTGGGCTGGGTGAACATCGGCGCTGTCCGGGTACATCCGTCTAACTCCTTTGGTCGGCGGGTAACGGATTAGATAAAATACTAACATAATGTAGTGCTTATGTCAATTATTCAGATATTACTCAGCAAAGCCTGAGACTATACTTTGTGGCTATTCTCTTGAGCTGAAGGCGTTTTTACGCTATAATAATGGCAAGTTTTAATCAATGTAATATATTCGAGGAGGTTTTTAAGCCTATGGGTAAACCAAAAAAGCAGTCCAGCCCGCGCAAAACGGGTTTGCGTCGCAGCCATTTAGTGGTTCAGCTGGCGCGTGTTGTTAACGCTAAATCACCAGTAAAGGCGTATACGACTCGCCGTGAAAGTGCTAAAAAGACCGCTGTAGTAGTTAAACTAACACCTGATGGCAAAGCGAAATCACCAGTGTCTCCGCCGGAAGAGGGCGAAAAGGCCGCTAAGGCTGCCTGAACAGTGCAAAGCGTAAAAGCAGCTTGCTTTGCATCGCAACCACATAATTTTTAATGAGTAATTAAGCACATTGTAAGCTAAAAATATGGCATCAAATCGACACCTCGCCCGCATCATTGCTCTGCAAACGCTATACGAGTTTGATTTTCGCCGAAGCTGCGGAGACGAGTCAGTAGACCTCGACGAAATTTTCGCTCGCAACTTCGACCGGTATGATGACACGGTTGAGGATAAAGATTTTGTTAGTAAACTGGTCCACGGTGCCGGTACTTCGCTGGAAAAGCTGGACCAAACAATCCAGCCGATAGCTCCCGAATGGCCGCTCGACCAAATTGCCCGTATTGATAAAACTATTTTGCGCCTGGCATTATACGAACTGCTGCACATGCAGGAACTGGTGCCACCAAAAGTCGCCATAAACGAGGCCGTAGAACTGGCCAAAGCCTTCGGCGGCGACAACTCATCCAAATTTGTTAACGGCGTACTAGGCACTGCCTACCGCACACTGATCGAAGGAAAACAACCTGATGCAGACCCCGACACCACCTAAAGATCCCAAAGACTCTAAAAACTCTAAGTTCGATCCAATCGGAAAATTAAACGAACAGCTTAGCGAACGATTCAAGAAATACTTTTCCCGGCGCAAGCCATCTATCCAAGAAGTAGTTCGCGAACCGACCTCCGGCGGCATTGTGTTTCGCCGTAACGAGAAATCCGGCGATATCGAAATTTTGCTGATTCAAGACGCCAAAGACCGCTGGACAATCCCCAAAGGTCACATTGAAGAAGGCGAAACCGCCAAAGAAACCGCCGAGCGCGAAATCCGCGAAGAAACCGGCCTGCAAAACATGGACGTTATGGCTTGGCTGGGCAAAATCCATTTCCGCTACCGCCGCCAGCAAAGCTTGGTACTGATGACCACGCAAATTTATCTGGTGCATGCCAAAGGCGACTCGCAGCAGCTCAAAAAAGAAGAATGGATGAATGGCATCGGGTGGTTTAATGTTCACGACGCATTAGATATGATTGAGTATGAGGATATTGGCAAACTGATTTTGATTGCGATGAAAAAAATTCGCAACGCAGGGCTCTAAGGAGTTATCTACACACATGGATTACACAAAGTACCAAACATTTGCTAAAGAAAACTTCGGCTTTGAGTTTGACGACCCAGAGCTGATTTTGATGGCTTTTACGCACCGTTCGTACATGAACGAGCACAAAAAGAGCGCGCGTGAGCACAACGAACGCCTGGAATTTTTGGGCGATGCCGTGCTGGAGCTGGTGGTGACCGAATATCTTTACATTACCTACAGCGAACCCGAAGGTATTTTGACCAATTGGCGTTCAGCTTTGGTACGCACCGAATCGATCAGCGCGGCCGCCAGCCGTTTGAACTACGAAAGCATGCTGCGCCTCAGCCGCGGTGAAAAACAGGGGGGTGAGCGGGCCCGTCAGCAAATTCTGGCTAACACCTTCGAGGCCGTGATTGGCGCCGTGTATCTGGACAAGGGCTACGAGCCTGCCAAAGAAATTATTACTAAACACATCCTGAGCACCTTCGACGACATTTTGGCCAGCGGTTCGTGGCGTGATCCAAAATCCCGTTTGCAAGAAGTGGCCCAAAGTATCGACGGCATGACGCCAGTTTATAGAGTACTGTCCGAAGAAGGCCCCGACCACGACAAAATTTTCACCCTGGGCGTGTACGTGGGCCAAAAACTGCTTGGTAAAGGCAGTGGCGCGTCCAAACAAGCCGCGCAGCAGATGGCTGCTGAAGCGGCGCTGCAGCGCTACGCTAAAGCGCCGCCAAGGCGGGCTTCGCCCGCGTAATATGTAGCAGGTAGTAAGTAGTATGTTTTCTCTTGCTACATACTAATACTACTTACTACGCGGGCGAAGCCCGCTTCTCGTTGACAACAGAGGCGATAAACTGTACAATAGCCAGAAGTTTATAAGACAACCTAAGAGGAAGAAATAACACAACATGCTTGCTATCCGTCTGCAGCGTCTGGGCCGCAAAGGGCTGCCGGTTTACCGTCTGGCTGTTCAAGAGTCTCAGCGCCACCCCAGTAGTGGCCGGGTGGTTGCCTATGTAGGCAGCTACAATCCGCACACCAAAGCGACTACTCTTAACAAAGAAAAGATCGCGTTTTATTTAAATAATGGCGCCCAGCCCACGCCACGCGTTGTTCGCGTGCTGCAAACCGAGAAGGTGGAACTGCCAGCTTGGGTTAAAGCTACCTCTGGCGACAAGAATCGTACCACTCGACACCCCGAAAAACTGCGCGTCCGCCAGCCGGCGGAGCAACCAAAAGAGACCGCGCCAGCTGCCGAAGCCCCTCAAGCCGAACCTGAACCTGAAGAAGCTCCCACCGCTGAAGCTGCTCCAGCCAAGCCCGAAGAAGTTGCAGCCGAAACAGAAGAGAAAAAAGAAACTGCCGCTTGAAGCGCCCTTTAGCAGGTTTCGCCTGCGTAGTATGTAGTAAGTAGCAGGTAGCAGGGACGGAGAGATAGTGTGTCCGCTTACTACTTTCTACGCGGGCGAAGCCCGCTTAAGCATTAGCACATTGCCGTCAAGCTTGGTTGTAGGCTACAATGTGGTTACGAGCTACTAACCAGACGAGGAGACCTTTATGCCAACAATCGATCAGCAATTTGTGGAATTTATCGTTAAATCGCTTGTTAACAACCCCGACGCCGTGATTATTGAGCGCCGGATTGATGAAAAAGGCGTACTATTAGAGCTCACGGTCGACCCCGAGGATTTGGGGCGCATTATTGGCAAGCGCGGCGCCACTGCCCAGAGTTTGCGCACTCTTTTGCGCGCGCTGGGCACTAAGAACGACGCTCGTTACAACCTAAAAATTGTCGACAACGACCTGCCAGGTGGTGGACAAAGCCAAAGTTCATCGTCAGATTCCTCCACCAGCGATGACAGTAGTACTGCGGATAACTCCGACGATGACAGTGGAAAAGTTGTGGACACCGCAACAGATAAACCTGTGGAAGACAAGGAATCGGTAGCCTCGCGCACCCGAAAAGAGCTTGCGGAGCTTGATGACCTGGATATATAATCATACTTAAGTTCGCAGTAAGCACTCGAACTTCGTCCATTTCGTCGTTAGAGTCTCCGCTCCGCGGCCAACGTAGGCCTACTACGCCGACCTTGCGGTGCTCAACTCTGCCTAGAACTGGATCAAAGTTCAAGCACTTACTGGCAAGAACCTAAAAAACAAAAACCAAAAGCTCATGCGAGCAACGAGATCGATCGAGAACTGAAAGATTCGAAAGATAAAGTTGAGAGCTTTATATGTGCTAAGAAAGTCGGCCCCCTACGGCCGGCTTTTTTGGTTGCATTGACCGCAACCAAAATCTTGAAACCCCTAGTTCAAAACTATGGTTGCGGGACAGAGGAGGGGCTGCGGAGGGCGGATGGCACACAATGCCATCCGCCCTCCGCGCGTTGCCGTGTTACTCGCTGGCGGCATTGACCTCCGGGGCGGGCGTTGGTGATAGCCTGGCCACTACGTAGTCGGCTGTCACCACGAAGGTCATCACGACGCAGAAGACGGTTGCCCCCGTCGTGGCCAATGCCGCCATCGACCACCCCGAGAGACTCGAACGGCTGCCGTCAATCAGGTTGCTGATTGCTCCGAGCCACGAGAACGCTGCGCCGAGTGCCAATGCGACACTCGCGATCGAGTACCGCACCACTTGATTTTCGAGCGTACGCAGTTTTTTGTTCATTGTCCCTCCTCTGTCATTGTTCGCTCCATGCGAGACGCATGGAACAGGACTGAGTTATTGTATAATTTTATAGGTATTACGTCAATGGGTACTATGGTATAATGTGAAGCGATATGACTCAGCCAAAACGCATTCAAGTAATTACTCTTTTTCCCGAAATGTTTACGGGCGTATTCGGCGCGAGCATGCTGTGGAAAGCGCAGGACCGCGAGATTGTTAAGTTTAGCACTATCGACTTGCGCCAGTTCGGCCTAGGCCCACGCCGGCAGGTGGACGACACGCCTTATGGCGGCGGCGATGGTATGTTGCTGAAGCCCGAACCATTGTTTGCCGCGGTTGAAGCCGCTAAAGCTAATGATTCCGACGCCCTAGTGCTGCTAATGACCCCGCGCGGCGAGCGCTGGACGCAGACCAAGGCGCAGGAACTGGCCGATGACTCACGCGGACTCATCCTCATTTGCGGCCGCTACGAAGGCTACGATGAGCGCATCACCACGATAGTCGACCGTCAAATCTCCATTGGCGACTACGTGCTAACCGGCGGCGAGATTCCAGCCATGGTGGTGGTCGATAGTATTACTCGGCTGATCCCCGGCGTGCTTGGCGGTGAACAATCCGCTGCCATCGAAAGCTTTAGCGATGGCCAAACGCTGGAATTTCCGCAATACACCCGCCCAGCCAACTACAAAGGCCTAAAAGTGCCCGATGTTTTACTCAACGGCAATCACGCCGAAATCGCCGCCTGGCGCCAAGCCAACTCACTTCAAAACAAAAGCGAAGCTCCGTGAGGTGAGGGGATAGTCGCGGTGTTTTGAATATTTACTTTTGCATATATTTCTGTTATAACAATGAACGTACGTAACCAACCATACAGAGCGAGGAGTGACCGTGATCCAACACCGAGTCATTTGCTGCCCAGCTGATTTGGGAGCAACGCCGGAACAGGTGCGCGATGCGTCAGTATTCCGAAAGTGGCTCGAGCGCCTGAGGCAGAATGCTCCGGGCGTCAGGCTCGAAAGAGTCTACGTGGAGCAGATTTTCCGGTGGGGCGGCACAAATGAAATCAGGATGCTCATGTTGAGCGTCGAAGCCTACGACCAGAATGGCAAGCAGCTCGACCGGCCGGTTTTCCTCCGGGGAGATACGGTATGCGTCGTGCCGACCCTCTACTGCAATGGACAGCGCTACGGCGTTCTCATCTCGCAGTTGCGGGTGGCCGGTGCGCAGGACGACGTGCTGGACTGGGCGTCGGGGATGATCGACCACGGCGACATCGAGCCGAAGTCGGCCGCTCTGCGGGAGCTTCTCGAAGAGACCGGCACGACCGACAATGTGCAGTGGAAGCCTGTGGTCAACCTCGGCGAGGCTTTCACGGGTAGTGCCGAGCCGTTTGGGGTCAGCGAAGGCGGTACCGACGAGGGTGCCTACGTCTTCTGGGCCGAAGCGGACGTTGAGCCGACCGTGCTGGATGCGCTCCAGGGCGCGCAGACCGGGGTTGCCGAAGAAGGCGAAGAGCTGAAGGTGGTTATCGCGCCTTGGCGCGAGGTTCCCCGGCTCTTGGCTCGCGGGGGACGACCCTGTGGCAAGGCTGCCCTCGGCTACCTGTTGCTCGATCGCGAGCTTCAAGCACAAGGTGAGGGCTAGCGCCTGCCGCCGATCGGGACCGTCACACGACAGTGTTGTGTGACGGTCCCGGAGAATTGTAATTATCACGCATTTCGCACCTAATGAGTACGTCGCAAACAAAAAAGAGGCCTCTGCCTCTATCAAAATTGCCGTTAAGGCCAGAGTAAACGCTTGCAAATTTTGTGCGCACGTTTACTCGGGCAACGAAACTTGTGTTGTTGTGGTGGTCAAGCGAAAAAACTTTCCCAGTTTCCAAACACGTTGATGTTTTTGATTGGTTTTTGTGTTGAATATTCGCTTACATAATACTGTAACCTCTCGCTAGCCAAAGCGCAAGCGGTTATAATAAAATTACAACGACGGGCAACCTACGTTGCCCTTAACACTGGAGGAATGTATGAACTTACTTGACCGCATTATTAAACCCATTAGCGCCCACTGCGATGTGCCGTGCGGCATTTACGAAACCGACACCATGCAGCATGCGGCCGACACCTGCCTGCGCATGATCGAAAAAATCGAGGCGCTTGAAGGTGCGGACGAAGAAAAATCCGACGCCCACAACAATTTTATCCGCATGGTCATGACCAAGGAGCGTCACGCCCAGCTGTGCAAGGAGCAGCTATACGTATTGTGGAGCGACTACTTTAAGCCCGAACATCTGCAAAAATTCCCCGACCTGCACGACACCTTTTGGCAAACCGCTAAACAGTGCAGCAAGGTAAAGCAAACTATTAGCCGGGACGAGGCTCAAAAACTGGTCGATATGGTCCACGAAATAGCGCATTTGTTTGCCGATTCGAAGTGATATGTTAATGATCCGCCGCGTTGAAGGGCCCAGCATGTTGCCCACCTATACGCCCGGCACCGTGGTGTTTGGGCTGCGTTGGGTACGGCCGCTGCCGGGCAAGGTGGTTATCGCCGATTTGCACGGGCGTGAAATTATCAAACGGGTGGCCGATGTCGGCGTACGCGGCTATTTTTTACTGGGCGACAATACTGGTTCTAGCTCGGACAGCCGCAAATATGGCTGGTTTAAGCCGCAATCTATAAAAAGTGTCATTATTGGGAGTATTTTGCGATGAATGTCATTAAAGCTACCAAACCAAAAGCTGTACGCAGCACCCAGGCGTTAATTTTGTTGTACGTGGTGGCCCTTGGCGTTATTGCCATGGCTGTAGCGCAAATGGTGTCGTTTGAGGGGTTTGTACAGGCAATCCGTAGCTACCAAGTGGCTGGGTTGCGCGGTTCGATTGCCCTGAGCGTTTTGCTGATCACACTGGAAGTTTTTTCAGTGCCGTTTTTGCTGCGGCTGTGGCTTAGCCCGGCCGCGCGCTTTGTGAGTGCGCTATTTGTGCTCGCCGCGCCGGTATTGTGGACGGTATTAACCGTTAGCGTGTTGGTTCGTGGTGTCGATGCGCCGAATTACGGTTACTATGGCAGTTTTGTGCCCGGCCCCGTGAGTTTAACAGTGCTGGTAAAAGACCTGGTGTGGCTGCTAGCGGCAGCAATTACGTTCGTTGTGCTTGGAGGGATGCAGGCGTTGCGGCTGAAACGTCACGCGGCGGCTGACTAAGTTGTTCCCATGGCAAATCGGCTTTACCGAAGTGCCCATAGGCCGCCGTATCCAAATAAATGGGCCGGCGCAAATTTAGTTGTTCCACAATATTTTTGACTGATGGCACAAGCAAATCCTGGGCAAACGCGTACAGCTCGGCCTGTGGCTTTTTGCTGCTGCCGAAAGTGTTGACGGTCAGCATGACAGGCTCCTTGGCGCCAATGTAGTAAGCCAGCGCCACTTCGGCTTCATCGGCCAGCCCGGCCGCTACAATGTTTTTAGCTAAATACCGCGCGGCATAGGCGCCAGAGCGGTCAACTTTGCTGGGGTCTTTGCCGCTGAATGCACCGCCGCCCACGCGGGCAAAGCCGCCGTAGCCATCAACGACAATTTTGCGGCCAGTTAGTCCGGCGTCGGAAGCGGGGCCGGGGATGTACCACAAGCCAGTGCCGTTCACTACTGTGTCTTTTTGGTCGATGGAGTAACCATATTCCTTAAGCACGGGCGTGATGATTTTGCTGTACACGTCGTCCCTAACTTGTTCTGGCGTGGCGTCTTCGGAATGAGCCGTGGCAATGGTCACGTGGTCAACGCCAACGGGCTTAAGGCCATCGTAGCTAACCACCACTTGCGCTTTGCCGTCCGGGCGCAGATAGGGGAGCAGTTTTTGCTGGCGCGCTTGGTCAACAGCACGGGTAAGGGCGTGGGCCAGGGTGATCGGCAGCGGCATCAGCTGGGGCGTGTCGTTGCAGGCGTAGCCGAACATCATGCCTTGGTCGCCGGCGCCGTGGTCGTCCACGCCAATCCCAATTTCTGGCGATTGCTCGTGGATAAAGTTGTCGATGGGCGATTGGTCGCTAAAGCCCCAGGCTGGTTCGGTGTAGCCCAGGCGCTTGATTTGTTGGCGGGCAATGGCTACAAGATCGAGCTGGGCGTTGGTTTTGACCTCGCCCGCCAAAATTACACGGTTGTTGGCCACTAATACCTCCACGGCAGTACGGCTCCGTGCGTCTTGCTGTAGGCAGGCGTCCAAAACAGCGTCGCTTATTTGGTCGGCAAGTTTGTCTGGATGGCCAGCGCATACCGACTCGCTGGCAAATTTAGTAATTCGGGGCATAAAAATATCCTTTCTGCCGGAAGCCGCAAGAAAGGATATTGCAGGGTGAATATCTTTCCCGCGCCCAGGCGGGCTAGACGAAGCACCTTGTTCGCCGATTGGCGGATAGGTTGCTGGCAGGTCACAGAGCTAGGTCTCTCGCTGCACTCTTTATATTAATTGTTAAGTGATTTTAGTATAGCATAAGTACAAAATTGGTAAAGATGGTGGTAATTACTACTCCCCACCGGCGATGAAGTTCGTCGCCGGTGGGGAGCATGTGCCGTCTACCTCTGCTACGTCTTGAGTGGGTAATACCGAATTGCATCGACCTTGAGTTCCCACTGGCTGCGAGAACTGTCGATGCCGTCTGGCGGGTACTGGTCCTTGCCCGCCCCACCCCAGTCGCCGCCCATGGCGACGTTGGTGATGAGGAAGTAGCGCTGGTCATATGGCCAGTTGGCTGGTCCATCGCCTGGCTGCTTCTTCACCTGGTAGTAGGGAGGGTGGTTGTCCACCCCGAAGGCCAGGTAACGCGGAGTCCAGGCCAGCCAGTAGTTGTGCGGTGCCTGGGTGGCATCGCCGATGAGCGTCTGGCCGGATTGCTCGTTGTGAGACGGGTAGTTGTCGAAGGTGTGCGCCGAACTGTTGACCTCGGTGGGATAGAGGCCGATGTGTTCCAGCACGTCGATCTCACCGTTGGTCGTGTCCGGACTGCCCCCAGCCTTGCCCATGTCGGCCGGCGTGTATTTGGGGTTAGCCGGATACAGCCACAGCGCCGACCACGTCCCAACACCTTCTGGCAGGGTGACGCCCTGCCAAACGATCATGCCGTACTGGGGTGCGAACGAACCCTGGGTGGTCAGCCGGGCTGAGGTGTAGTGCTGTCCGCCCCGGTCTTCGCGCTTGGCTCGGATGACCAACTGGCCATCACGAGTGAAGGTGTTGGCGGCCGAGTTGGTATAGTACTGCACCTGCTTGTTCCCCCAGCCATCGCCTCCTGTCTCCGGTTGGAAGACAGTGGTGTCCAGCGGCTTGTCGAAGCTCTGGACCCAGCTCACCTGCTGGGCGAATTCGTCCGGCACGCGCGGCATTGGTGCCGCGGCGGGTGCTGATTCGGCCTTCTTTGGTGCTGGCGGGGCTGTCCTGGCCGTGCTTCCCTGTCCTGGTGGTGACTGACAAGCAGCCAGAGCCAGAATAGTCACTAGACCCAAAACCACCCACAGCAATCCGCGTCGCTTGCTTAACATATCTCTCCCTGTTGTGTAGACGGAAACTATAGTATAGTAATATATTTACAAATACTTGTCAAGTAAAGGGCTTTTTAATTTACTTGCGTTTCTAAAATTTGCAACCGAACATCACATCCCGAGTATTGACTAGGAGCGCTTTAGAATCTAGAAATGGTGCTTGTAATCTGTTATAATCGACGAGATTGATGATTATGGCGAGTGGCCAAGCGGCAGCAAGTGCCATGTCGGCAGTTGATGTTTTCCAACTTTACGCTCTAAGCGGAGCTCCGCCAGCTGGCGGATTGCTGCGAGCGAGAGGAAAAGTGGAAGGCGCCTAACACAAACTTACGATGATACAATTAATTTGATAATGGCGAGTGGCCAAGCGGTAAGGCGCCTGCCTCTGGAGCAGGAGATCGAAGGTTCGAATCCTTCCTCGCCAGCCAAGGAATTATTGTAACCATTTGTCAACATTCGACGCTCCAGCAAGCCATAAAACCGGCCTTTCTGGTAAGCTAATCTTATGAATCAATTCGTCCTCGCAATCACCGGTCCTGCAGGCTCTGGCAAGAGCACCGTCGCCGAAAAACTGGCAAAGCAACTCGACAAGTGCGTAAACATAGATGCCGACCACGTCAAACATATGATTGTCAGTGGGTTTTTCGTCGACAAGAACGACCCCAAAAATCCTTCCGGATGGGGATTCAACCAATGGGGTTTAGTAGGGGATAGCATCGGTTTGCTCGCCTCCAATTTTGCCAAGAGTGGATATGACGTAATTATCAACGGATACCTTGATGAGCCAGCTTGGACAAATGTCGAAAAACACATTTCGATTACTAAAAAAATCTTGCTGCTTCCGCAGCTGTCGAAAGTCGTAGAGCGCGACGCGGGCAGACCAGCCGACTTTGCAATGGGGCATCAATCGGTGACAAAACATCACGAGACATTTTCGAGCGATAGCTATTATCGAAACTTTACCAAACTTGACACGACAGACCACCCCATTGACGAAACGATAGCAGCCGTCAAAGAAATGCTCCATTAACCGACCTCCTCACCACAACCATCGCTTACGTCAAGCAACTGCCAGATTTCGCCTATTTTGACCTCAATATCATCCTCAAAAGTTTGGTTCCAGAACTGTCGCCCCAGCCAAGAAAAGTGACCGATTTTTAGACCGGTCACTTTTCTTGCTTGTTGCCAGGCGCGTGGGCAACGCAACCAACCAACGCCCAACGCAACCTTTTGTCTCATTGAACTCATTTCACATCTCCCCCCACCTACAAAAGAGCCTGGCGGCACCAACCACCAGTTTTTCTCGTCACCATACCTTACAGGTATGCTTCCTCAAAAGAACTGATGCCTGGCACTCGCCAGCCACTTTTTCGCTATTGGCGGGGGAGATGTGGAATGAGTTCAATGAATCTATCGGTAGTGCTAAATTATAAGGAATAAAATATATGCAAAAGATAACAACGTTTTTAACATTCGAGAGCAAGGGCAAAGAGGCGGTGGACTTCTATGTGTCGATCTTCAAAAATTCAAAAGTTAACAGCATCATGGTTATGCCTGACAGCGGCGTGCTGCTTCATGCCTCGTTTACGCTCGATGGCGTAGAATTCATGGCCATGGACGGCGGCGAGCACTTCAAGTTCGAAGAAGGCACATCGCTATTTGTAACCTGCGATGGGCAAGAAGAAGTAGATTACTTCTGGGAAAAATTAAGTGAAGGCGGCGAGCCAGGCCAGTGCGGCTGGCTGACCGACAAGTTTGGTGTTTCGTGGCAAATTATTCCAACTGCCCTTGGGGAACTCATGCAAGACCCTGATCCAGCAAAATCTCAGAGAGTCATGCAAGCCATGCTTAAAATGGGTAAAATTGACGTAGCAGGATTAAAACAAGCGTACAATCAGTAATAAGGAGATAATAACTATGTTTAAAGATTCAAAAGCATTCAGCGGTTTTTCGGTTAACGATCTAGCCGCGGCAAAAAAGTTTTACGGCGAAACACTTGGCGTCGAGGTAGAAGAAATTCCTGAAGGCTTAACATTAAAGGTTGCCGGAGGAAACGGCGTTTTTGTTTACCCCAAAGACGACCACACTCCCGCCACTTTCACCATCCTTAACTTTCCAGTTGACGATATTGATAAGGCGGTGGATGAATTGACTAGCAAAGGCGTCACGCTGGAGCGTTACGAAGGTATGCATCAGGATGAAGACGGCATTGCCCGGGGCGTAGCAGCACATGATGGCCCCGACATAGCCTGGTTTAAGGATCCAGCTGGGAATATACTTTCTGTGTTGCAAGAAGGATAGTTAGCGTAAAGATTTGCGCTAAAAACCAGCGCCTATTATAGCCAAGAAGGCCCACAGTTTTGTGCGCCTTCTTTTTTCAAGTGTCTTGTGAATTTCTATATACTTGGGCTGTTGACTTAATAAAGAATAAAAGATATTCTATTGAGCATACGTTCAACGAAATAAATTAAGGAGCCGTGCATAGTGAATAATCAAGATGATGAAGCGTTACGAGAAAAGGCTAAGCAAAGAGTGGGGCTTAAGCTCCATCTAACCATTGCGCTTGGAGTCAATGTACTTATGTGGGTTATCTATTTGCTTACATGGCCCGGCTACCCCTGGCCACTATGGGTAATGGCTGGGTCTATTCTTGGGCTTGCTATTCACTGGCTAGCTGTATTTTCAAGTTTTTTGTCTGTCGAGAGGGAGTATCAGAAACTTAAAAAGTAATGACGCAATTGCAAAAAAGCCCGCGTAAACGGCAGGAGCAAAAGGAAAAAACCCGCCAAAAGCTGCTTGAAGTAAGTTTGCAGCTATTTGTACGAAAGGGATACGCCGGCACAACCGTGCGCGATATTGCCGAAAGCGCGGATGTTAGTGTGGGTTTGCTGTTTCATTACTTTCCGTCGAAGCAAGCGATTCTGGAGGAGCATATCAAGATTGCGGAATCAGGAATCACTTCGGTCATGGAGCTGCTGGCGTCTGGCCGGCGTCCGCTAGAAACGTTTACGATGATCGTCAGCCTGATTCTAGGATCTTTTGAAGAAGCTATGCCCAAAAACTTGTTTTTGCTTGTAATTCAGGTTCTGTCTTCGGAATCGATACCAGCTGCCGCCAAACGAACCTTAAGCGCATTCAGGATAGTCGAAGCGAGTGCCCCGTTGATTACTTTAGGACAGAGCGAAAAAGAAATCAAAGCTGGCAACCCCTTAGCCTTATCGGTAGTATTTTGGGGCGCCATCCAGGGCGTCGCTGAAATGCTGGCTTTAAACCCGGACGCTCCTGTCCCAGACCATGCCATTATTGTTGATATACTCAGGGCCTAGTCGCTAAAACCGCTGAGCAGGATTTGATGTGTGGCCAAGCTTGCTGCCAGCCCGCCAACGTTTTGGCGTGGTGCGCGGTATAATAAATGCAATGCGTTTAGTAGCACAAAAATTGCGCTGGCGCCGCAGTGTTGCCGTTACGGTGATATTGTTGGCAGGTTTATATGTGTTGCTGATGGCCTTTTTGCCTCCGCCAAAACCAACACTTGCGCTGCAATTTCATTCAGGCATGGTGGATACGGGCCAAAAGGCCACGCTGCCGTGGCCACCGTCCGGGGAAGCGGCCATTGGCGCGGTGGGCTACGGCGTGCTGCAAGCAAACAATCCTGATCAATCGACGCCAATGGCCAGCACGGCAAAAATTATCTTAGCGCTGGCGGTGTTGCGCCAGAAACCGCTGGAGCTAGGGCAAGCCGGGCCCGCTATTACCATCACCTCTCAAGACGTCGCCCTGTACCGGGCCGAGCTTAACCGGAATGGTTCGGTGGTACCTGTGGAGCTGGGCGAGCAGCTAAGTGAATACCAAGCATTTCAAGCGCTGCTCTTACCATCTGGCAACAACATTGCTGGCACGCTGGCAAACTGGGCCTTTGGTTCTCCGGAAGAGTACATTGCTTATGCCAGTAAAATGCTCAGCGGCATGGGACTAAGCAAAACGCACCTAGACGACGTGAGCTGATTGGCCAGGAAGCGTTAAAAAATCCGCTGATTGCCCAGATTGTGGCGCAAGAAGAAGCCACCATCCCGGTAGCTGGCCACATAGATAACACGAATACCAACCTTGGCCAGCACGGCATAAATGGTATAAAAACCGGCCACACCGATGAATCCGGTGGTTGCTTGTTGTTTTCTGTCACGCGCCAGGTGGGGAATAAAAGCGTTACGCTTGTTGGAGCCGTGCAGGCCATGCCAACCCTTGACGATGCCTTGCAGGCCGCACCCGATTTAGTAGACCACAGTTTTGACAATTTTGTGTACGTAGCAGGTCCGGAGCCTGGCAAATCAGTGGGAACTATGGCCGCCCCGTGGGCCCCGCCGGTACAGGTTGTCGCCAAGCAAGTTATAAGCCAAGTAGTATGGAGCGGCACGCCGCTTAAACAAGAGGTAACTGCCAAGCCAGCAGTTAGTGGCCAGATAGGTCAGGTAAAAGTAGGGGATGCAAGTACGCTCCTCAGCCTGGAATCCGGCATACCCCCGCCAAGTATATGGTGGCGATTAACGCATCCCTTGCACATAGTAAAGGGCGTATTATCGGGCGGCTAGACATCAAGATTTATTGGCAATAAATGTTACCGTGCAGCGGGGGAGGGTTGAGATGTGGGTTAGCTCTCAGAACCTGTCCCCAAACCCTGTTCACAAGCAAAGGGTGCAGATTGCCGAGCTACAAAACAGTCAGACATGAGGAAACGTATCTGTAAGATACGTTGACGAGTGGCTGGCTGTTTTTAGCCGGCAAGGTGTACCTTTTGG
>WNGI01003577.1_pt1 | contig 15856 bp, 15 predicted proteins | sample 5400621 | NCBI WGS metagenome assembly WNGI01 (sample SAMN13153374, study PRJNA577476) | soil metagenome | isolation source: 20 cm soil or saprolite under Garry oak tree replicate 1 | place: USA:California | collected 2016-06-15 | reverse complement strand
CCGTCATCATCGTCCGCAGCCGGTCGAGGGTGGAGCGACCCAGCTCGCGGGCGCGCGAGAGCAGCCCGTGGGCTTCGATATAGTCGATCGTGGCGAGCGCGGCCGCGCAGGCGACCGGATTCTTCTCGTGCGTGTAATGGCCGAGCGCCCGGTCTCCGGCGACGTCGAGGCCGTCGCGGGCGATGAGCGCGGCGAGCGGGAGGATCCCTCCACCCAGGCCCTTGCCCACCACGAGCATGTCCGGGACGACCCCATAGTGCTCACAGGCGAACATCGTCCCGGTCCGCCCGAGCGCGGTGGGGATCTCATCGAGGATGAGCAGCGCGCCGCGCCGGTCACAGGCGCGGCGGACCGTCTGCCAGAACTGCGGGTGCGGGATGACCGGGGTGCTGCGCACCGTCTCGGCGATGACCGCGGCCACGTCGCCTTCTTTCCCCAGCACGTAGTCGATGTAGTCGGCGCACTTGAGGTCGCAGCCGCCGCGGTGGTGACAGTCCCAGACACAGCGGTAGGGGTCGGGCGGCGGGACATGTTCCGTGCCGGGCAGCAGCGGGCCGATCCCGCCCCGGAAGATCTCTTCGCCCCCGACCGAGATCGCGTCGAGCGAGGCGCCGTGGAAGGCGTCCCACATCGACACCGTTTTGTGGCGGCCCGTGGCCGCCCGCGCGAGCTTGAGCGCCATGCCGATCGCCCCGGTGCCGCTCGGGCAAAAGAGCACCTTGTTCAGATCGCCGGGCGCGAGCGCGGCCAGCTTCTTCGCGAGGTCCACCGCCGGCCGGTTCGTGTAGCGGCGGGTGCAAAAGGGCAGCTGGTCGAGCTGCGCTTTGATCGCCGCGATCACGGCCGGGTTCGCAAAGCCGACCTGGTGAACGTAGTTTCCGTGGAAATCGAGATACCGGCGGCCCTGGAGATCCTCGATGATCGCCCCGCCACACCCGCGCAGCGCGTTCAGGCACGGGGTCGAGAGCGATTGGTGGAGGAAGTAGCGCGCATCCTCCTCGAGGAGCGCCCGCGTCTCCGCGTCGAGCGCCGCGGCCTGCCAGCGGGCACGCCGGGGAGAGATGTTGAGATCGCCTTCGGAGCGCAGGCGCGAGATGTCGCTCATGGATACCTCCATCCGGTGTCCCGGGCCAGGCCACTATTCTGCGCCGTCGATCCGGAGCCTTGCTCCCTGCCGTTCGCCTCGTCACCCGCGCTGTCGCCCCGAGCGGCATCCGCGGCGCGGGCTGGATGGATCCGGGACATTCGGTCCAGGGAGGTCCCGGAATCCCGGCGAACCAGGGCGGAGGAGGAGTGAGATGCCCGAAGCCACCCTGGTCAACGGCGAGCGGCTCTGGGACACGGTGATCGCGATGGCCGCGGTGGGGAGCACCCCCTCAGGCGGGGTGCGGCGGCTCGCGCTGAGCGACGAGGACCGCGATGCCCGGAACCTCCTCACCCGCTGGCTGCGGGACGCCGGGTGTGCGGTCCGCGTCGACGACCTCGGCAACATCTACGGGCGGGTCGGGGGCACGGACCCAGAGGCGGCGGCGGTGGTGTGCGGGTCCCACCTCGACACAGTGCCGACCGGGGGCCGGTTCGACGGCGCCCTGGGGGTCCTCGCCGCCCTCGAGACGATCCGCGCGCTCGCCGACGCGCGCGTCCGGACGCGCCGTCCCCTCGAGGTCGTCTGCTGGACGAACGAGGAAGGCGCGCGGTTCGCTCCGGCGATGCTGGCGAGCGGGGTGGTCTGCGGGCAACTCACGCTGGAGCAGGCCTATGCCGCTCGGGATCTCGAGGGCCGCACCTTCGAGGAGGAACTGCGTCGCATCGGCTACCGCGGGTCGGTCGAGGACCGCCTGCGGGCGGCCGCCGCGTACGTGGAACTGCACATTGAGCAGGGGCCGATCTTGGAGCGCGCCGGGGCGCAGATCGGCGTCGTGGAAGGGGTGGAGGGAATCGCCTGGGGATGGGTGGAGGTGACCGGTCAGGCGGCCCACGCAGGGCCGACCCCGCTGGCCGATCGGCGCGACGCCCTGGTGGCCGCGAGCCGGATCGTCCTTGGGCTGCGCGCGCTCGCCGCCGAACTCCCGGAGGTGCGCACCACGGCCGGCCGGTGTGAGGTGATGCCCAACACGGTCAATGTCGTGCCGGGCGCCGTGCGGCTGTCGACAGATCTCCGGGCGCGGAGCGGGGAGGTGCTCGACGCGGCCGTCCGCCGTCTCGCCGTCCTCTGCGAGACGGTCGCGCAGCGCGACGGCGTCCACATCCGCGCGACCGAGTTCTGGCGGAGCCCGCCCACGCCGTTCGACCCGCTGGTGGTCGGCGCCGTCGCCGAGACCGCGCGCGGGCTCGGATATTCGACCCACCGCCTGTGGGCCGGCGCCGGCCACGACGCCAAGTACGTGGCGGATCGGTATCCCGCCGGCATGATCTTCGTGCCGAGCGCCGGGGGCCTGAGCCATAACGAAGCGGAGTGGACGCCCAAGGACGACTGCGTGCGCGGCGCGACCGTGCTGCTGGGCACCGCGCTGCGGCTCGCGGGGATCGCGTGATGGTCCGCTCCACGCACCTCGCCCGGCTCCGCGGCAGCGCGTTCGATGTGCTGGTGATCGGCGGCGGGATCACCGGGGCCGGCGTGGTCCTCGAGGCGGCCGCCCGCGGGCTCTCGGCCGCTCTGATCGAACGCGGTGACTTCGCGCAGGGGACCAGCAGCTGGTCGACCAAGCTCATCCACGGCGGCCTTCGCTACCTGCCGATGCTCGATCTCGCCCAGGTTCGGGAAGCCCTGGAGGAGCAGAACATCCTCCTGCGCAACGCGCCCCATCTGGTCCGGCCCCTGCCGTTTGTGCTGCCGCTGTACCGGGGCGCCACGCGCCCGCTCGGGCTGCGCCTTCCCGCCCCCCTGCGCGCCGCCCTGCCCTTGGGGATGTCGCTCGGCCTGTGGACGTACGATGTCCTGGCCGGCCGCCGCGGCGGGCGCCGCCACCGGCGCCTCGATACCGCCGCCGCGACCGCGCTCGTCCCCGCGCTGCGTGTGGACGGCCTCCGCCGGGCGTTCCTCTACTACGACGGCCTGACCGACGACGCGCGGCTCACGCTCACCGTCCTGCGGACGGCTGCGAAGCGGGGGGCCGTCGTCGCCAACTATGTGGAAGCCGTCGGGGTGACGGCCGAGGCCGGACGGATCACGGGCGCGAGCCTCGTCGACCGCCGCACCGGAGAGCGCTTCGCCGTGCGGGCGGGGATGACGATCAACGCGGCCGGCCTGTGGGCGGAGGACGTTGCCCGCTTCGCCGGCCCCCCGCCGTTTCGCATCCGGCGCGCCAAGGGCGTGCACATCGTCCTTCCTCCCACCCGCCTGCGGATGCGGCGGGCCGCGCTCGTGCTGCCGGAGACCGATGACGGGCGGGTCGCGTTCATCATCCCCTGGCAGGGTGTGCTGGTGGTGGGGACGACCGATACCGAGTGGAACGGCCCGGCGGACGATCCGGACGTGACGGCGGGTGATGTCGCGTATCTGCTGGCGCACGCGTCCCGCTTCCTCACCCTTCCGCTCTCGACCGGCGACGTCGTCGGCGCGTACGCCGGCCTGCGGCCGCTGATCAGCGCCGGAACCGTCCCCAGCGCGCGCCTGTCCCGCCGGCACGAGGTGGTGCGGTCGGCGGAGGGGTTTTACTCGATCATCGGCGGCAAGCTCACGACCTACCGGCGGATGGCCGAGGACGTCATCAACGCGGCGACCGGCCGGATCAGCGGGATGCCGTCACGCACGCGGACGCTTCCGCTGGACGGGTCCGCAGGGCTGGACGTGGCGCTGCCGGCCCTGCGCGCCCGCGCGCGCCAGCTCAGGCTGCCGCGGTCCGCGTTCCTCCATTTGATCCGGACGTACGGCACGGAAATGTCCGCCGTGCTCGATCTCGTCGCCGAGCGCCCCAGGCTTGGCGAGCCGCTCAACCGCGGATACCCGCACATCGGCGCGGAAGTGGTGGTGGCCGTCCGGGACGAAATGGCGCTCGGGCTGGCGGACGTCCTCTTGCGGCGGACGCGGCTGGCGCACCTGCTTCCGCGCCAGGGGACGGAGATCGCCGCGCGGGTGGCGGCGCTGATGGGCGATGAACTCGCGTGGTCCGTGGAGACCCGCGCCGGTCAGGTCGACGAGTATGCGCGGTCCGCGTCCCGGTTTGCGGTGTCGCGGCTTGAAGCGCCGGCGCTAGGAGCGCGCGGGGAGGGCGAGGGGCCATGAAGGCCGTCGTGAAGACTCAGCCTGGAGCGGGGCACGTTGAACTGCGCGACGTCGCGGAGCCGCAGCCGGGCCCCGGCCAGGTCCGGATCGTGGTCGCCGCGGCGGGGATCTGCGGGACCGACATCCACATCCTTCGCGATGAGTTCCCCAGCCGCCCCCCGGTCACGCTCGGGCACGAGTTCAGCGGCCGGATCGACCGGCTGGGGCCCGGCGTTGCCGGGCTGGCGGCGGGGACCCCCGTGGTCGCCCTGACCGCGGCGGTGCGGTGCGGCCGATGCCGCTACTGCCTCACCGGCAACGTGTTGATGTGCGAGCAGCGCCTGTCGATCGGCCACGGGGTGGACGGGGCGTTCGCCCGCTACATCGTCGTGCCCGCCGACATGGTGCGTCCTGTGCCGCAGGGAGTGGATCTCCGGCACGCCGCGCTTGCCGAGCCGCTCGCCGTGGCGGTGCACGCCGTCGCCGAGCGGTCCCGGATCGCGGCCGGTGACACGGTCCTCGTGAGCGGCGTGGGCCCGATCGGGCTGCTGGTGCTGCAGGTCGCCCTGGCGCAGGGCGGCCGCGTCATGGTAGTGGGCACCGCTCGGGATGGCCGCCGGCTGGACCTGGCGCGCCGGCTCGGCGCCGAGGCGATCGTGAATGTCGATGCCGAAGACCCGGTGGACGCGGTCCGGGAATGGACGGCCGGAGCCGGGGTGGACGTCGCCTTCGAATGCGCCGGCGCTCCCCGCTCGCTCGATGCGTGCCTGCGGGCCGTCCGGCGGATCGGCACGCTGGTGCAGGTGGGGCTGATGGGACGCCGGATTGAGTGCGACTATGAGCAGGTGGCGATGCGCGAGATCCTCGTGATCGGCACCTACGGCTCTTCCCTGATGTCGTGGCCGCGGGCCCTCGCGCTCCTGGCCCAGGGCCGGGTGCAGGCGGCCGCGCTGATCTCGGACGTGCTGCCGCTCACCGCCTGGGAGGAGGGATTTCGCAAGACGGCGGCCCAGGAATCGATCAAGGTGCTGCTCGAGCCGTAAATCACAACGTCCACCACGCAGTCCGTTTTATGGAAGGTTCTTCGCAAGAAACTTCGGAAGGATCTTCGATGTTCACCGCTTCCTCACACCTCCTTCAGCGATCCTTCGACGGTTCTTCGATTTCAGATGCTACGGTGAGATGTGAACGAGAGCCGGATCGTGGGGACCGCACCGCACCACGCATTCGAGCGTGGTGGCTGCACCGGCTGTAGCGGGAAATCACCGATGGGCGGTTGCCCGGGAAGGGGTGCACCATGAGAAAGGCGATCGCACTCGCGCTGGGAATGCTGCTCCCGATTCTTGGGCTGGCCGAGGTTGGGTTGGCCCAGTCAGCCGTGAACGTCCAGGGGGTGATCCAGTCGGTCGATTGTCAGAGCCAGACGGTCGTCCTGAGCGGCGGGAGCGGTTCGAACACGCTGGCCGCCTCGGAGGCGACCGCGGTACTGGTCAACTCGACGAGCGTGCCCTTCTGCGCGCTCGGGCAGTATGTCGGCGACCCTGCGACGGCGTGGCTGCTGCCCAGCGGCACCGAGTTTCAGGTGACACGGATCGACGTCGCCGGCCCCGCCGCTGCCGCGCCGCCCGCTCTCGCCGCTTCGACCCCGTCGACGGGCACGCTGATCCTGGGGGCGCTCGCCATCGGCGCCATCGGCTACATCCTCGGTCACAGCAGCGCGACCCAGCCCGTGTCCGAGTTTGGCAACGGCCGTTGGGGGCAGGTCGGCTGGCACCGATCCTATCAGCAGTGTGAAACGCAAGGGCGCCACCAGGTGTGCTGGAGCTCAACCGACGGATCGCGGCATCGGTAAGGGGTCGACATCCCCGGGGCGCGCCGGTCTCGGCGCCCCGGGGGGGTGCCGCTGAGCCTCGCTCTTACATATTTTTCGTGCGGATGCTCTCGAGGACGTTCGCCACGTCCTCCCCCTGATCGGTGGCCTCCTCCAGGGTGTCGTAGATCTCCTTCCACTTGATGACGTCGATCGCGTTGCCGGCCCCGACGAACAGATCGGCCACGGCGTTGCGCTGCACGTGGTCCGCCAGGTTCTCCAGGCGGTTGATTTCCTTCACGGGGCCCATGATCCGGTCCAGCTTCTTGAGATTCCCGATGGCGTCCACGATCGCTTCGGTCATGCTGAGAATGATGTGCGCCATTTCCCGGGCGCGGCTCGTCGGCTGGTCGATGTGGTAGATCGCCATCCGGGCGGAGGCGGCTTCGATCCAGTCCAGCACGTTGTCCAGTTGTTTGGCGAGATCCTGGAGGTCCCCGCGATCAAACGGGGTGACGAAGGTCCGGTTGAGCCGGTCGATGATCATATGGGTGATTTCGTCGCCCTGGTCCTCGACGGCCTTGATCGCGTCGACGCGGGGCTCCACGTCGTGGTAGTCGTCGAAGAGGTCCCGGAGCATGCGCGCTCCCCGCAGGATGTTCTCCGCTTCCCGGTTGAAGAGGTCGAAGAAGCTCTCGTCTCTCGGCAGCAGCCGCAGTCCCATCCCGCATCCTCCTCCTGTCAGTGCAGCGCGAGTTTCAGCCCGGCGTAGGTGATCGCCGCGACGGCGCCCGCGGCGGGGATCGTTACCACCCAGGCCCAGACGATGCGCGTCGCCACTCCCCATCGGACGGCGGAGAGGCGCCGCGTCGCGCCGACGCCCATGATCGCGCCGGAAATGGTGTGGGTTGTGGAGACGGGGATCCCGCCGAACGTCGCCCCCAGAATCGAGAGCGCCGCCGCGGTTTCCGCGCAGAACCCTCCGACGGGCTCCAATTTGGTGATCCGCATCCCCATCGTCTTGACGATCCGCCATCCCCCGGCCAGGGTCCCCGCGGCGATCGTGGCAGTGGCCGCGAGCACGACCCAGGCCGGCACATAGAAGGTCGACCCCAAGTAGCCGTTGGCGAACAGGAGGGCGGCGATGACCCCCATCGTCTTCTGGCCGTCGTTGGTGCCGTGGCCGAGGCTGACCAGCGCCGATGACACGAGCTGCAGGCGGCGGAACATCCGGTCGACCCGGGTCGGGGTCGCCCGCCGGAAGATCCAATACATGGTCACCATGAGCGTGAACCCGAGCAGGAGGCCGATCAGCGGCGACAGCACGATGAACAGCAGGGTCTTGTTGATGCCCGCCCACACCAGGGCGCGGGCGCCGCCGGCCACCAGCGCCGCCCCGATCAGCCCGCCGATCAGCGCGTGCGAGGACGAGACCGGGAGGCCGTAGTACCAGGTCACGAGGTTCCAGACGATGCCGCCCGCCAGGCCGGCGAGGATGACCAGGTTCGTGATCGCCCCGGGGGCGACGATCCCCTTGCCGACCGTGCCCGCCACGCTGAGGCTCAGGCCGAAGGCCGCGATGAAATTAAAGAAGGCCGCCCAGACGACGGCGTGGCGCGGGCTCAGCACGCGCGTGCTGACGACGGTGGCGATGGAGTTGGCGGCATCGTGAAAGCCGTTGAGGAAATCGAACGTCAGCGCGACAAGGATGATCAGCGGGACCATGACGCGTCCTCATGACAGGAGTCTGTGGCGACGGCCTTCACGTCCAGCCCAGCCTACCACAATCGGCTGCTCCGTCAAGGCAACGGGCACGGCCGGCGGCGCTGGCAAGACGGAGGATGGAATGGCGATGGAACAGAAGGGTCCGTGGGCAGGGGGGACCGTATGTTTGGCGTGCGTCTGGCGGGTGCGCTCGTAGCGGCGGCCATCGTCCTGACCTTGCCGGTCAGGCCGGCGGCGGCGGTGTCGGTCCCTCCGGCGGGGGAGATTCTCCAGCGCATGCTGACGACGATCGCCGCGCTGCCCGAGGTGGTGTCCGCGGATGCCGAGCTCAGGCTGCGGATCGTGAAGTCGCTGACCGCGCCTCCTGACTGCGTCTTTCGAGGGACGGTGAAGGTCAGCGGCGGCCACCCAACGGTGCGGATCGGCGAGCATACCTTCGGCCTGTTGTGCTGGGCGGTCGACCGGTACGTGATTGACCGGCAGTTGGAAGGCAGCGAGCCGTGGGAGCGATTTCTCGCGCGCTTCACGTTCGAGGTGCTGGGCGAGAAGCTCGTGGGGAACGGCCGCTATTATTTGCTCCAGGGCAAGGCCAGAGACTCCGGGAGTGATCCCAGCGCGATGATCGGATGGATCGACTTCGACCGGGGGCTGCTGGTGGACGGCACGGTCACGTACTCCTGGGGGCGCATCGATACCGTGCAAAGCTACACGCAGATGGGGCGGATGTGGATGCCGACGTATCAGATCCTGTACGCCCCCCGCTTCGACGCGTCGATGGAAATCCTCTACAGCAACTTCCAGTTCGGCGCCCGGTAAGAGGCCGCGCATGCCCGCTCCCGACTTCCGCCGGATCGCCGAGCAGCACCAGGACGAGATCGTGGCGCTGGCGCGCGGCTTGGTCCGGATTGACACCACCAACACCGGCGTGATGCCGACCGGAAACGAGACCGCCGCCGCGGAGTACCTCAAGACGACGCTCGCCGCCGCCGGGATTGCCGCGGAGATCCAGGCCCGGGTGCCGGAGCGGGGCAACCTGTTTGCGACTTTGGGCGGGACGGGCGGAAGGACGGGGCTGGTGCTGGCCTCGCACACGGATGTTGTCCCGGCCGGCGACGAGGCTCAATGGACTCACCCGCCGTTTGCCGGCGCCCTCGAGGGCGGCCAACTGCACGGCCGCGGCGCCGCCGACATGAAGGGCACCGTCGCCGCCCAGGCGATGGCGCTGATCCTGCTCCGCCGCCTCAAAGTGCCGCTCGCGCGCGCCGTGGGGTTCGTCTGTGTGGCCGACGAAGAGGCCGGCGGGGCGTATGGGATGGGGTGGGTCGCCCTGACGCACCCCGATCGGCTGCGGGCGCAGTACTGCGTGAACGAGGGCGGCGGAACGTTCGTGCCGGTCGACGGGTCCGACTGGTGCCTCCTGGGCGTGGGGGAGAAGGGGCGGTACGAAGTGCACGCGACCTTCCATGGACGCGGGGCGCATGCCGCCCGGCCGTGGCAGGGGGACAACGCGCTGCTCCGGGCGGCCCGCGCGCTGGAGCGCGTCGGCGCCTACGAGCCGGAGCGCGATGTGAGCGGTCCGATCTTCCCGTACCTGCGCCGCGTCGTCGGTCCGATGACGCCGGCGAATGTGGACGATGTGATCGAGCGCCTCACGCCGACCTACCCCCGTCTGGCCGATCACTGCCGGCAGGTCTCGCGGATGCTGATCACCCCGACGCTCATCTCCGGCGGCGTCAAGTCGAACAGCGTGCCGGATGTCTGCCGGCTCACCTGTGACGTCCGGGCCCTCCCGCACCAGGGGCCCGCCGTCGTCGAGGAGCGCGTTCGCGCCCTCCTGCCCGACGCCGATGTCCGGATCGACTGCACCGCGGTGGCGAACGCATCGCCGGCCGATCCCGAGTGGATCGCCGCGCTCTCGGACGTGCTGGGCCAGGTGCTCGGGCATCCGGCGGCGGTGGTGCCCACGATCAGCGGCGGCTTCACCGACTCCCGGTTCGTCCGCGAGCTCGGCGTGCCGGCGTATGGCTTCGCGCCCGGCAGTCCGGAGAGCGATCCGGCGCGGCACAACATCCACGGGCCCAACGAGTCGGTCGCCGTCGTGGATCTCGTGGTGCAGACGGCGGTCTACCTCGCGCTCGCCCACCGGCTGGCGGCCGCCTGAGGCGGCGCGCGGGCGAGCATGAGTTTCCGTGGGAGGCCGCGAACGACTGAGCAGGTGGTCCCGCCGGTTGCGCGGCGCGGAGGTGGAGGATGTTCACGGCGTTCGTGATGATCCAGGCCGAGCGCCGCCGCATGCAGGACGTGGCGCGCCGGATGGCGGAGATTCCCGGGGTCGAGGAGGTCTACTCGATCACCGGGGACTGGGATATCATCGCCGTGCTGCGCCTCAAGGAGTACGACGACCTCGCCGAGATCGTGACCGGCAAGATGGTGGAGATCCCGGGCATCGTCCGCACCAACACGCACCTGGCGTTTCGCGCCTTCCCGCAATCGCTGCTCGAGCGGTCGTTCTCCGTCGGGCTCGAGGCAGAGGGGGAAGAGGGGGGGCCGGCCGGTGGCTAGGGATCCCGGTCCGAGTCGAGGGAGGGACAAGATGGCGCGCAAGCTCGCTGCGGCGTTGAGCCCCGATCAGCTCCAGCGCATGCTCCGGACCATGCACATGATCCGGCAGTTCGACCTGCGGGCCCTCGACCTCTACCGCGAGGGCGCGATGCGCGGCTCCACGCACCCGTACATCGGCATGGAAGCGGTCGCGGTCGGCGCCTGCGCCGCGCTCCGGCCCGCCGATCGGATCACCAGCACTCACCGGGGGCACGGGCACTGTCTCGCCAAGGGCGGCGATCCCCGGCTGATGATGGCCGAACTGCTGGGCAAGGCCACCGGCTACTGCAAAGGGAAGGGCGGATCCATGCACATCGCCGACGTGGAAGCCGGCATCCTGGGCGCCAACGGGATCGTCGGCGGCGGCATCGGGCTGGCGACCGGAGCCGCGCTGGCCGCCCAACTGGCGGGGCGCGACGACGTGACCCTCTGTTTCTTCGGCGACGGCGCGTTGAACCAGGGGATCCTCCATGAGTCGGCCAACCTCGCCGCGATCTGGAAGCTCCCCGTCGTGTACATCTGCGAGAACAACCAGTACGCCATGTCGGCGCGCGCCGACAAGTTTACGTCGGTGCCTGATCCGGAGGTGCGCGCGAAGGCCTACGGCTTCCCGGGGGTGAGCTGCGACGGCATGGACGTCATGGCCGTCTACCGGACGGTGGCCGACGCCGTGGCGCGCGCCCGGGCCGGCGAGGGACCTTCGCTGGTGGTCTGCGTGACCTACCGCTACTTTGGGCATCACGTGGGCGATCCTCTCAACTACCGCGACAAGGCCGAGGTCGACGCGTGGAAGACGAAGGACCCCATTGACCGGTTCCAACGGGACCTGATCGCGCACCGGGTCCTGACCTCCGACGAGGCCGACGGGCTGGCGGCCGCGGTGACCCAGGAGATCGAAGCGGCCGTCGCCTTTGCGAAGGCCAGCCCCGAGCCCGAGGTTGAGGCGCTGATGGAGGATGTGTACGCATGAGCCGGCCGGTGATTGAGACCACCCCCGCGCCCGCCGCGACGCGGGTGCTCACCTACGCCGAGGCGCTCAACGAAGCGCTGCGGGAGGAGATGCGCCGGGATCCCCGGGTGTTCGTGATGGGCGAGGACGTGGCGGTCTGGGGCGGCGGCGGCGTGTTCGGCGTGACGCGAGGGCTGGTGGAGGAGTTCGGGCCACAGCGGGTGCGCGACACGCCGATCTCCGAGGAGGCGATCGCCGCCCTCGCGGTCGGGGCCGCGGTGGCGGGGGCGCGTCCGGTCGCCGAGTTCATGTACGCGGACTTCATGGGGCTCGCGATGGAGCCCATCGTCAACCAGGCCGCGAAGATCCGGTACATGTTTGGCGGCAAGGCCAGCGTTCCGGTCGTGTTTCGCGCCCAGGAGGGCGCCGGGCGCGGGAACGCGGCCCAGCACTCGCAGTCGCTGGAGGCCTGGTTCTGCCACATCCCGGGGTTAAAGGTGGTGGTCCCAAGCACGCCCGCGGACGCCAAGGGCCTCTTGGTCAGCGCGATCCGGGACGAGAACCCCGTCGTGTTTCTCGAGCACAAGATCCTCTACAACACCAAGGGTCCCGTCCCGGCAGGCGACGTCGCGATCCCGATGGGTGTCGCGGACTGCAAGCGCGCGGGGCGGGATGCCACGTTTGTCGGTGTCCACACCATGGTCCACAAAGCGCTCGCGGCCGCGGAGACCCTGGCCGCCGAGGGGATCGACCTCGAGGTCATCGATCCCAGGACGCTCGTCCCCTTCGACCTGGACGCGATCGTCGCGTCGGTCCGCAAGACCGGCCGGCTCGTGGTGGGTCACGAGGCGTACGAACGCTGCGGGATCGGCGCCGAGATCATCGCGCAGGTCCTGACGGCCGCGTTCGATGCGCTGGATGCCCCGCCCGTGCGCGTGTGCGGCAAGAATGTGCCGATTCCCTATAACGCCCGGCTCGAAGCCGCCGCGCTCCCCCAGGCGGAGGATATCGTCGCCGCGGTGCGCCAGGTGGTTGCGTGATGCCGACGGAGGTGGTGCTCCCGCGGCTGGGACTGACCCAGGAGGAAGGGACGGTCGTCCGATGGCTCAAAGCCGAGGGGAGCCGGGTGGCCAAGGGTGAGCCGCTCTTCGAGGTGATGACCGATAAGGCCACCCTCGAGGTCGAGGCGCCCGCCTCCGGCGTGCTGCTGAGGATCCTTGTCGCGGAGGGCGGGACGGTGCCCGTCGCCACCCCGATCGCGGTGATCGGCGAGCCCGGCGAGGCCGTGGCGGCGCCGCATTCGGCGCTCGGCGCGCCTCGGAGCGGGGACCGCGCGCAGCCGGCCGGCGCGAAGGCCGAGGCAGGCCGGTTGGCCGGCCCGCCGGCGAAATCCGATCGACGCGAGCCGTGGAGTCCAAGTGAGGCCGGCGGGAATGGGCCCGGGCGGAACGCGCCCGCCGCGGCTCCGGGGGCCGAGCCCACCGGCCGCGTGAAGATTTCGCCCCGCGCCCGGGCGCTGGCAGACGCCCAGGGCGTCGACGTGCGCTCGCTCGCGGGCACGGGTCCCGGCGGGCGGGTCATCGAGCGCGATGTCCAGCAGGCGATCGCGGCGCGGGCTGCGGCGCCCGCAGGAAGCGCGCAGCGGCCGGCGGCGCAAGGCGCCCAAGCGGCAGGATCGCCCGGTCCGCAGGCGGCGGCACCGGCCTCCGCCACCGTCCCGTCCCCGCCGGTGCGTCAGGTTCCCCAGGTCGCCCCCGGCCCAGGTCCCGCGGTGGCGCCCAGCGCGGCAGCGGCGAAAATGCGCACGATCATCGCCCGGCGGATGCTGGAGAGCCTGCAGACCACGGCGCAATTGACGCTCACCACCGAAGCCGACATGGACGAGATCGAGCGGCTCCGGAGCGAGGTCGGCCCGGAACTGGAACGCCGTGAAGGGGTGCGGGTCACGTACACCGACCTCATCGTGCGGGCGGTCGCCGTGGCCCTCCGCGAGCACCCCGCCGTCAACGCGCGGTGGGAAGGGGAGGGGGTGCGCCGGCTTCCCGAGATCCACATCGGCGTCGCCGTGGCTCTCGACGAGGGGCTGGTCGTGCCGGTGGTGCGCAACGCCGACCGGGCGACGCTCGCGCAGATCTCCGCGGCGATCCGGGATCTGTCGGAGCGGGCGCGCGCGCTGCGGCTGCGGCCGGAAGAGATGCAGGGCGGTACCTTCACCGTCACCAACCTCGGGATGTACGACGTCGATGCCTTCACGCCGGTGCTCAACCCGCCGGAGGCGGGGATTCTGGGCGTGGGCCGTCTGCACCGGCGCGCCGCCGTGGGCGACCGGGTAGAGATTCGATCGGGGATGGTGCTGTCACTGACGTTTGACCACCGGGTCGTCGACGGCGCCCCGGCCGCGCAGTTCCTGCAGCGGACGAAATTCATCCTGGAGCACCCGTACCTGCTGCTGCTCCCCTAGGCGTACGCGAACCGCCCGATGCTACAATAAGGACGGCCATGCGTTTCCGTCCCGAAGTTGACTACTACGAGATTCTCCAGGTGCACCCGCGGGCGTCCCCGGAGATGGTCAAGAAAGCGTACCGCACGCTCATGGGCGAGATGGGCGGGCATCCCGATCTCGGCGGGGACGAGGAGCGGGCGAAGCTGATCAACGAAGCCTACACGGTGCTCGGCGACGCCGAAGTGCGGCGCGCCTACGACAACGCGCGAAGTGTGCGCGCTCCGTGGGGGCGGCCCGGGGGCGCATGGCGCCCGAGCGGGCCGGGGGAGGCATCCGGGCCGGCCGGTCGGGAGATGGAGCGGCTCGCCGGGACGGTCTCAAAGGTGCTGCTCTCCGCTGTGGTCATCGTCGCCGGCCTCACGGTCGCGCGCCTCTTGCGGAGCCCCACGCTGGACCTGGCGGATCTTCTGGCGATGATCCTCCTCCTGCTGCAGATCTGGCGCCAGGTGTCGCCGGCCGGGAGAGTCTGAGGCTGATGACGGTGCTGGCGGTGGGGGACGAGGTGGACGAGCGGCTCCTCGGGGACTCCCTGCCTGAGCGCCTTCGAGGAGTGCGGCTCCTCCTGTCTTGCGGCGACCTGCCGGCGGACTACCTCGAAGCGCTCGTCGACCGGTTCCAGGTGCCACTCCTCTATGTGCGCGGCAACCACGACCACCGGTACGGGGAGGCGCCGCCGCCCGGCGACAACATCCACGGCCGCATCATCACGGTGGGCGGGGTTCGAATTCTGGGGTTTGAAGGCTCGATCTGGTACAACGGCGAGGGGGTGCAGTACACCGAGCGGCAAATGTGGTGGCGGGTCGCGGCGGCCCGCCCGGCGGTGTGGAGGACGGGCGGGGTGGACATTGTGGTCACGCACGCGCCGCCCTACGGCGTCCACGACGGCCAGGACCGCGCGCACACCGGCTTCAGAACGTTCCGGGCGCTGCTCGAGGCGTTGAGGCCGCGGTACTTTGTGCACGGCCACTCGCACCTCTCGTACCGGCCGATGGCGAGCCGGATCGTCACGATCGGGGAGACTCAGGTCGTCAACGCGTTTCGCTCGGTCGTGCTCACCGTCGAGACGGCCAGCGCCACCCACGCCTGATCCGCTGAGGGCGGTTCCGAACATGCCGGCAGTGTTCAAGGAGTTCGAAGAAGTCAGGCGCGCCCACGGGGCGCTCGCCACGCGTCCCCTGGGTGTGATCCAGGTGCCCGTCGCGGAGATCGTGGGGAGCGTCGGCCGCGCGCGGTACTTCCCGGACGGCCTGCGCCCGGGTCACGGCCTCACGCCCTCGCGCGTCAAGAGGCTGGTGGCGGCGCTCGATCACGGAGAGGTGCTGCCGCCCGTGCTGCTGTACCGCCTCGGCCACGAGTACTACATCGTGGATGGGCACCACCGGGTGGCGGCCGCCCGCCTGGCCGGACAGCAGGATGTCGATGCCGAGGTGGTGGCGTTTCTTCCCGAGGGGCGGAGCCCGGAAGACGTCGTCGCGCGCGAGCGCGTCCTGTTCGAGCAGCGGACCGGCGTCACGACGATCGTGCTGCACGAAATGGGTCAGTACCCCAAACTGCTCCGGTGGATCGAGGACTACCGGCGCGAGCGGGCCCGCGGTTCGCTGCGGAGCGCGGCCCGTGAGTGGTATTCGCGGGTCTACCTGCCCGCGACCCGGGACCTGGCGGCGCGGCGCCTGCTCCGGCACTTCCCGGGCCGGTCGCTCGGCGACCTGTTCGTCTACCTCGGCGACCACAAGTGGATCATGAGCAAAGCCGCGGGACGGGATATCGGGATGGCCGCGGCGCTGGACAGTTTCGCGGGCTCTGTCGCGTCGCACCGAGAGCCCGCGGGTTTCACCCGCTGGCTGGACGGTCTCGTCGCGGTGCTCCGCACCGAGATTGCCCTCCCCGCGAGGCTCATCCGCAGAGCGCGCCCGAAAATTCTCGCCGGACCCCCGCGCCGCCGGCGCCCCCCGGAAGGGAAAGGGCGGTAGTATAGGGGGACCGGCTCCCGCGGTCTGCGCCGGCTAGCCGCGCGTGTCGCTCTGGACGGCCGTACAGCCGGCGCCGAGACCTACCGCGGATGCT
>WNGI01006608.1_pt1 | contig 15860 bp, 16 predicted proteins | sample 5400621 | NCBI WGS metagenome assembly WNGI01 (sample SAMN13153374, study PRJNA577476) | soil metagenome | isolation source: 20 cm soil or saprolite under Garry oak tree replicate 1 | place: USA:California | collected 2016-06-15 | reverse complement strand
CGTACGCGTGCGGGTGGAAGGTCCAGGGGAACGAACGGCTGATGACCCGCGGGGCCTCGATCGCGGCCTGCGTGTTCATCCCGAAGTCGACGATGTTGCAGACGACCTGGACCATCGCCTGGCACTGCGCGTCCTCTCCGGGGCAGCCGAACGGCATGAGCGCGCGCCCGTCCTTCATCAGGAGCGCCGGATTGGGGGTGAGCCGCGGGCGCTTCCGCGGCGCGATCGCCGATGGATGACCCGGCGTGGTCCAGAGCTGCGCGCCACGCGTCGACACGATGATGCCAAGGCCCCGGACCAGCGGCGCGCCGAGGCCCGGGTCGGACGGCGTCGCGGCGAAGGCGTTTCCCTCCGCGTCCATCGCGCACGCGAACGAAGTGTCCGGCGCGCCGACGCCTTCGGCGACGCGTGGCCGATAGCCAGCCGTCCCGGCCCGTCCCTCGTAACGCCAGGGGTCCCCGGGCGCGGGCAGCTCGGGGTACGCGCGCTCCGGGTGGATCTCCCGGCGCCGAAGCGCGGCGTAGGCCTTGTCGAGCAACCCGCGGATGGGCACGTCGACCTGTTCGGGATCGCCAAAGAATCCCTCCCGATCGGCGGCGGCGAGCTTGAACGCCTCGGTGTACGTGTGAAAGAACTCGAGCGATCCGGGGCCGAAGGAGGCGACGTCATACCCCTCGAGGAGGTTCAGAGCCATCGGGACGAGTGGCCCCTGCGACCACGGGCCGCAGGCGTACACGTCGATGCCGCGATAGGTCGAGTGGACCGGCGCTTCGATCCGGACCCGCTGCTCGCGGAGGTCCGATGCGGTGATGGCCCCTCCGGCCTCCCGCATGAACGAGGCGATCTCGTTCGCGATGTCGCCCTCGTAGATCGCGTCGCGCGCGGCCATGATCGCGGCGGAGCGACCGCGTTCGGTGTGCGCCCGCTCGGTGGCGACGAGCCTGCGGAACAGCGCTCCGAGCTCCCGCTGAACGAAGATCTCCCCGACGCGGGGCGGACGCCCGTTCGGCAGGAACACCGACGCGCTCGTCGGCCACTCGCGGAGACGCTCGGCGAGCCGCTCGATCGCCGACGCGAGCCGCGGGTACACCGGGAAGCCGTCGCAGAGCTCGATCGACGGCGCGAGCACCTCCGCGAGCGTGAGCCGGCCATGGCGGGCGAGTGCGGTCAGCCAGGCGTCCGCGGCGGCAGGGGTGACCGATCGTTCGACCCCGATGGGCATGTCGTCGCCATGGCGCGCGCGGTAGGTCGCGAGATCCAGCGACGCCGGCCAGTGTCCGAGACCGTCGATCGTCTCGGGTTCGGGCATCCCCGGGCGGTAGACGATGATCGGCGCGACGCCGCCGAAATCCGTGAGATGCCGCTCGAGCACGTTGAGCGCGATCCCCGCGGCGACGCCGGCGTCGATCGCGTTCCCGCCTCGTTCGAACATCCGCGTGCCGGCGAACGTCGCGAGGTAATGGCACGAGCTCACCATGTACCGGGAGGAGAGGAGCGCGGGCCGGCCCTGCCGCACGGCGATCGGTGGCGCGGTGCTCTCGACCGGGATCTCGCGCACGCGAAAAACTGTAGTGGTTAGGCTCGGCCGGTGCGCATCCACGCGTGGCGCGTGCCCCCGTACGACAACGGTATGTACCTCGTCGTTGATGACCGTCGCGAGGCGCTCCTGATCGATCCGGCCATGGGCGAACGGCAGGCGATCGCGGCGGTCGAGGATGGCGGCTTCAGGCTCGTCGAGATCCTGAACACGCACGGCCATCCCGATCACGTCTACGGCAACGCGGCGGTGAAGGAGGCGACCCGCGCGCGCCTGGCCATCCATCGGCTCGACGCGTATCGCCTCGGATCGAAGCGTCCAGAGACGACCTTCGAGATCCCGCCGTGCGACGCCGACGATCTCTTCGACGAGGGCGCGCTCGGCTACGTCGCCGACCTCGAGATGCGCGCCCTCCACCTTCCCGGGCACACCGAGGGCTCGACCTGCTTCTACTTCCCGACCGAGGACGTGCTGTTCTCGGGAGACGTGATCTTCAAGGGTTCGACGGGACGATGGGACCTGCCAGGCGGAGATCGCGAGCAGATGGAGCGAAGCCTCGAGCGGCTCATGACGTTGCCGCCGGCGACGATGGTGTATCCCGGTCACGGCGCCACCACGACGCTCGGCGCCGAGGTGAGGACGCTGCGGGTCATGCGTGAGGCGGGCGTGCTGCCGGGCCTGAAGGTGTGACGCTGCGAGTCCGGCTCTTCGCGGACCGCGATTACGCGGGATTCGTGCGGATCAGGAGGCTCGCCGAGCAGCAGGACGTCTCGATCGAGACGGCGCGGGAACAGGACGGCCGCTGGGACCATTCGCGTTTCGAGCGGGTCCGGGTCGTCGCCGTCGACGAGGAGGATGCGCCGCTCGGCTACGGCGAGATCTATCAGGAGGCGAGCCGCTTCGAGCGCCTACGGTATTTCGTGCGGCTCGCGGTCGATCCCCGGCTCCGGCGGCGCGGCATCGGCGCCGCGATGTGGGGCCAGCTTCGCGCCGAGCTCGACGAGCGCGCGGCGACGGTCGCGTGCCTTTGGGTCAGCGATGCGACCGCGTGTCACTCGTTCATCGCCGAGCGCGGCTTCGTCGAGGTCGTCCGCTCCTACGAGCAGGTCGTCGCGCTCGCGACCGCCCGCCTACCGCTCGCGGCCGCGGAGGAGGCGGTGGCGGCTCAAGGCATCACCGTGGAGACGCTCTCGGCGCTGATCGACCGCGACGGCGACGACGGCCTCGGGCGCGTCCATGACCTCTACACCGCGTCGCGTCTCGACCAGCCGAAGGTGCTCCGAATCCTGATCACCGGAGTGCTGCCGGAGTACCGGCGCCGGGGTATCGCGCGCGTCCTCAAGCTTCGCGTGCACGCCTGGGCGCGAGCACACGGCTATCGGGAGATCCACACGAGCACGGCAAACGCCGCGGCGGTCGCGCTCAATATCTCTCTCGGGTACGCGATCGTCGGCAGCTGGGGCGGCTACGAGCTCAAGCTGGCCGCGGACGCTACTCGGTGACGCCGAGGATGTTGAAGCCGTTGTCGGCGAAGATCGTGGCGCCGGTCACCGCTCGAGACCAGTCGGACGCGAGGAAGACGGCGACGTTCCCGACCTCGTCCTGCGTGATGTTCCGGCGGAGTGGGGCCTTCTCCACCATCAGGTCGCGTGCCTGGGAGATCCCCTTCACGGCGCTGCCGGCGAGCGTCTTCAGCGGTCCCGCCGAGATCGCGTTCACTCGAACGTTGTGGGGACCGAGGTCGGCCGCGAGGTAGCGCGTCTCCGCTTCGAGAACGGCCTTCGCCATGGCCATCGAGTTGTAGCTCGGCACGACGCGGTCCACGGCGTTGTATGTGAGGCTCATGACCGATCCACCGCCGGCCTTCTCGAAGAGCGGGAGCGCCGCGCGCCCGAGCGCGACGAGCGAGTACGCGCTGATGTCGATCGCCGTCTTCAGCCCTTCGCGGCTGATCTCGTGGAAGCGGCCCTTCAGGTCATCGATCGCCGCGAAGGCGATCGAGTGGACAAGGATGTCGAGCTTGCCCCAGCGCCGCTCGATCTCGGCGAAGAACGCGTCGATCTCCTCCTGCTTCGACACGTCGCACGGGCCGACGGGGATCTCTTCGTGTCGCGGCAGCGTGTTCACGAGCTCGAGGACGTTCTCTTTCAGCCGCTCGGTCGGCCAGTTGAACGCGAGGTCGGCGCCTTCGCGCTGGAACGCCGTGGCGATGCCCCAGGCGATGCTGCGCTTGTTCCCGACGCCCATGACGAGCGCCTTCTTTCCCTCGAGCAGACCCATGCGACTCCTCCTCGCTGCGCGGTCGCATCATCCCACGCGGAAGCGCGCGCGGTCCACGCGTCGCGCGGATTTCGCTACAGCGGTCGTGTCGGCGAATCCGCCGCGCCGAGCTCGGCGGTCGTGACACGCATGAGGTGCTCGGCGTCGGGCTCCCCCGGAACGAGCACATCGCGCATGAAGCGAAAGCCCACCTTCTCGTACGCGCGGATCGCGGGCTCGTTCCGCACCGACGGACCGATGACGCAGACATCCACCGCGTGGAAGGGAAGGGCGACGTCGCGGAGGAACGCGCGAAGCATGCGTGGCCCGTGACCTTGGCCGACGAGGTCGGGCTCGCCGATAAACAGGTCCACGCCGATCGCCTCCTCGCCGAGCGCGAGGGCGCGCGCGTAGTCGGCGTGGTCGGCGATCCGGTAGTGCTGGAACATCCCCGCAGGGACTCCGTCGAGCAGGGCGATGTGGTGATAGGTCGGATCTTCTCCGCGCAGGGCGGCACGGTAGCCTTCGATCACGGCGTCCGGATACGGCATCTGGACGCCGTCGTCCCACCAGCGGCGGACGTGCGGCTCGAGCAGCCAACGCCGTACGAGGGCGAGGTCGCCTTCGCGGAGCGGCGCGAACGAGTAGCTAGGCGTACTGGGAGATGTCGAGGCGCGCGAGCGTCTCGGGGAGCGGAACGCCATCGTCGCTCCACCCTCGGGCACGGTAGTACGCCTTGATCTGCTCGCGGAGATCGTCGGCGTCGAGCCGCACCTTCGAGAGCACGCCGCTCACGTGGGGCTGCATGACCTGCGGAGGCAGCCGGTCGTCCTCAGGCCCGAAGCCTTCGCGGATGTTGAAGAGCCGCGCGAGCGCGAGGCCCGCCTCACCGATGTCCGCGAGCTCCGCGGGCGTGATCCCCCAGCCGGTGACCGCGTTCACGATGTCGGTGAGCTTGGGATCGTCGTACCGCAGGAAGAAGCACATCCCGACGGTGTTCCGCGCGCTCCGCGAGGGCAGATTGGAATTCATGTGGTCGCCGCCGGACGGGCTCGTCGCATAGCTGATGCGGACCTGCTTCCCGTACTCGGTCCGCTGCCGCGGGTCGTGCATCGCGATCTCGAGACCCTTCACGTCGGTCAGCAGCTCCTTGCCGCCGAGCTTCTGGGCGGCGCGTGCCGACCCTTCCGCGAGGATGTCGCCGATGCCCCGACGATGCGCGATCGCGTCGGCGGCCGCGACCACCGCGCCCGCGTTCCCGAACGTGAGCGGCTCGCCGTCGATCTCGGCATCGGGAAGCATCCCGCGCCGCGCGAGGTCCATCGCCCAGGCGACCGTCGCGCCGAACGAGATCGTGTCCAGGCCGAGCGCGTTGCAGCGCTCGTTCGCCTTCGAGACCGCCGCCAGGTCGCCGACCCCGCACTGCGAGCCCATCGCCGCGATCGATTCGAACTCCGGTCCCCCGTACTTCGGGTCGATCTGGTAGGGCTGCTCGAGCTTCACCACTTTCTTGCAGCGCACCGAGCAGGCCCAGCAGGCTTCCATCTTGATGCGGTAGCCCTTCTCGACGAGCTGCTCGGCGCTGATGTCCGCCGCCCGCTCGAAGGCCCCACCCTCGTAGTTGCGCACGGCCATGCCGCCGATACGCGTGTAGCCGTCGAGGCCCATCCCCGTGCCGAAGTTGTGGAACGCCCAGTGGTTCTCCTGGAGCGTGTCCGCGACCCAGCGGCCGACCTCCTTCACCTTCGCGGCGTCCGCCATCGGGAGGTTCTTCGATCCACGTACGACGATGGCCTTGAGCTTTTTCGACCCCATGACCGCGCCGAGTCCGGCGCGACCGGCGATGTCCTTGAAATCGTTGACGATGCCCGCGATCCGCACGAGGTTCTCGCCCGCCGGGCCGATCTCGCAGACACGCGCGAGGCGCTCGCCCATCTCGGCCTTGAGCTTCTCCTCGGTGTCCATGATCTCGAGCCCCCACAGGTGCGCGGCGTCGCGGATCTCGACCTGATCGTCCTTGATCGAGAGGTACACCGGCGACTTCGCGGCGCCCTTCACGACGATCCCGTCCCAGCCCGCCCGCTTCAGCTCGGCGCCCCAGAACCCGCCCACCTCGGCCTCGCCAAAGCCGCCGGTGAGCGGAGATTTCGCGCCCACCGCGTGGCGCGAAGCACCCGAGAGGGGCGTGCCCGTCAGGACACCCATCGCGAAGACGAGGAGGTTCTCGGGACCGAAGGGATCGGCACCGGGCGGCAGCTCCGTGAGCAGGTAGTGCGCGATGAGCGCGCGGCCGCCGGGGTGCCGGCGGAAGGTGCGCTCGTCCATCTCCTCGACCGCCGTCGTACCCGCGGTGAGGTCGACGCGGAGGATCCGGCCCCACGATCCGTACCGTTCGTTCATCACGGATATCGTACGGAGAAGTGCCCGAGTACGACCTGGTATGCGACGCCTGCGGCGCGCCCTGCGCGCCCACCGATACGGTGGTCTCCTGGCGTAGTCAGGACGGCGCCGAGTCCGGATTCGCGCTCACGCACGAGGGCCACGTCCCCGCCGAGAACGGCGAGCGCGAGGAGGTCCGTCGGCTCATCTGGCCGAACGAGTACCTCGCGTTCCTGGCCGCGCGTTTCGGCAAGCGCATCGCCGACCCCGAGCCGCTGCGCGCGATCGCGTGGGCCCTCGCGCCGTTCGTCATGCGGCACGACAACGCCGCTGAGATGGACGGGATGCGCGCCGCGTCGTTCGGCGCGGTCCCCGGGGTGAAGCCCGGTACCCAGCCGACCAAACCGCCCGCACCACCGCGCGAGGAGGTGGAGGCCGGGAAGTGACCGCGGCGCCGGTGGCCGAACGCTAGTTGAGGCGTTTCGGACCGTCGTCGTCGTCGATCCGGCGGCCGCGCCAGTACCGGATCTCCCCGCCGCCACGGCGCCGCGGACGGTCGATGTCCTGGGTGAGCACGTAGGCGGCCGCGCCGAGGGCGAACCCCACGAGCGGGACCACGTCGTACGCGCCGACAACGATCGCGACCGTCTCGCCCGCCGCCGCCACCGCGCAGATGAGCAGCAGCCGCCAGAGCGCCTGGGTCATGCGCCGTCCTTGTGGATGAACGACGCTTCCTTCGCCCACGCGCCGCATTCGGCGAGCTCGTCCTTGGTGACCCAGCCGCTGCGAACCGCGAGCTTGAGCTCGTCGCGCAGCGTCGTCTCGAGCATCTCCGGTCCGTCGGTGTTGAACGAGAACCGGACCTTGTGGCGCTTGAAGGCCGCGATGTAGCCGCCAAGCTCGTCGGCGTCCTTCACGACCTTCGAGTCGAGGTTCGACGACGGGCAGATCTCGAGGAGCACTCCGCGCTCCGCCAGCCGCTTGCAGAGATCCCGGTCCTGCGCCGCGTGGATGCCATGCCCGATGCGGTCTGGCTCCAGAAAGCGGAGCACCTCATCGACGCTCTGCCAGTCCTCGTCCTCTCCGGCGTGGACGGTGATCCCCAGACCCGCCTTGCGGGCCTTCGTGAAGAGCCCCGCATAGTCGCGGTAGTGGAACGCGGGACTCCGGCCGCCGGCCATATCGATGCCGACGACCCCCCGGTGGCGATACGCGATCGCCTTCTCCACGAGGATCGCGTTCAGCGTCTCGTCGAAGGTGCGGTCGAGGCAGAAGATGAGCCCCGCCTTCACCGGATACTCGAGCAGCGCCCGATCGAGCCCGCGGATCGAGGCCATGATGATGTGGTCGAGGTCGCGCTCGCCGCCGCGGTTGCGTTTCATCGGGTTGTAGCGCAGCTCGAGCGTGGTGATGTTCGCCTTGCGGTAGGCCCCGCCGACGACCTGGTAGACCGATTGCTCGACCGCGAGCGGGCTCGACTGGATGAGCTCGGTCCAGCGGTAGAGCGCGAGGAAGTCCTCGAATGACTTCTTCGTCTGCTTGCGGACGGTGATGAGGTCGACGAACTCCCAGTAGTCCTTGGTCGGCAGCCGGATGCCCTGCTCGTGCGCGATCCCCCACATCGCCGCGGGATCGACGGCGCCTCCGAGATGAACGTGAAGCTCGGTGAGCTCGTCGCCGAGCGGGTGCGGCATCGCGCGAAGGCTAGCGGCGGGCTAGCTTCCCTGCTCGCGTGTCGGCGGTCGTCGGACGCGCCGACGGCGGCGCGGCCCGGCGGGCTTGCCCTCGGGATGATCGCGCCACACGACGTGACCGTCGTCGTCGGCGGAGGCCACGCGGACGAGTCGATCCCAGAACTCCGCCCGGCGGATGTCCTGCTCCGCCTGATCGCGCGAGACCTCACGCTCGAGCATGACGTCGCAGTCGTACGGCGACCCGACGACTTTCCAGCCGTTCTCGGTGAGGAGGTCGAGCAACCGCGCGATCTCGGTCAGCCGCTGCGGCGTCTCGGTCACGTACTCGCGGAGCCAGCCGGAGGTCGTGCGCTTGCCGCGGTCCGCCCGATCGATCTCATCGCGGACCGTCCCGAAGACGTGGATCAAGATGTACGTCGACGCCGCCACGTCCGGGAGTTTAGCCGCGCTCCTCGACGAAACGGTAGCCGCCGTCGGAGTCTTTGGCGATCACGACGAGGGCGCCGTTCTTGAAGCCGGTCTGTCCCTTCAGCGCCGGGCAGATGAGGTGGTAGTGCTCGTGCTCGGGAGGCACGCACTCGCAGCGCTCGCTCTTGATCTCGGCGTCAAAACGACGAGCACCGATGCGGAGGGCGACGCGCTCGCCGGGTCCTGGGAAGAGCTTCCAAGCGTCCTTCGTGATCAGGATGCGGGTCTTGCGAACATCCTCAGAGCTGAGGCGGTGGCGATAGGTGGATCGAGAAACGCTCATCTCTGTGACATATTTTCGCATGAATCGGCGTGCCCCGCTCGCCGGAAGCCGCTGCTCGTCCGCTTGACGATTGTGCTAGGGACTGCTACCGAAATGCTGCGTCCGGGTCGTCGAGAAAGCGGGCCAAGTGCATCACGCGCGCGGACGAGCCGGCGTCTTTGAGCCCTGCCGCGATCTGGAGCATGCAGCCGGGATTCCCGCTCACGATCACATCCGGTCGGGTCGCGATGATCGCCTTCACCTTGTCGCGCTGGAGAGCGCGCGCGATCTCTGGGTGTGTCAGGTTGTAGACGCCCGCGCTTCCGCAGCAGCGTTCGGGGTCGGCGATCTCCACGAGCGTGACACCTTCGACCGCGCGCAACAACGCGCGTGGCTGCGTGCGGATGCGCTGGCCGTGCGCGAGGTGACACGCGTCCTGGTAGACGACGCGGAGGGGACGGGAAGCCCTCGCCGCACGTGGCCTCACCACCTCGCTCAGGTCTCGCACACGCGCGGCGAATCGCTTTGCCCGGTCGGCCCAGGCCGGATCCTCCGCGAGGAGCTCTCCGTACGCCTTCAGGTGAGCTCCACAACCTGCCGCGTTCACGACGATCTTCGTGTCGCTCCCGGCGAACGCGTCGATGTTGTAGCGGGCGAGCTCGCGAGCGCGCTCGCCCTCGCCGGCATGGGCGTGTAGCGCGCCGCAGCAGGTCTGCTCGTCGGGTACGGACACCGTCTCGCCGTCGATTTCGAGGACGCGCACGGTCGCCCGCTCGGTCTCGCCGAAGGCTTCGCGCATCACGCAGCCGGCAAAGAGCGCCGTCGTCGCGCCGGGCCGGTCGATGCCCTCGAACGACGGGCCTTCGCGTGCCGGCGCGAGCGACGCGGCCCAGGCGATGCGTCCCCCGAGGGCACGCGAGAGGCGGAGCAGCCCTACGCGACGCGCGAGGTCCGTGAGCCGCGTGAACCAGGCCAGGCGTCGGCGGTGCGCGACGGTATCGAGCGCCGTACGACCGAGTGACTCGCCCAGTCCTCCGTCCTCGCGCTCGCGCAGGACCTCACGCGCACCCTCCATGATGCGACCGAAGGGGACGCCCGAAGGACACGCCGTCTCGCAGGCACGACAGACGAGGCAGGCCTCGAGATGATCCCGGGTCGCCTCGGTCGGGGCGCCCTCGGTCTCGACGAGCCCGCGGATGAGCTGGATCCGCCCGCGCGGAGAGTCGGCCTCTTCGCCGAGCACCCGATACGTCGGGCAATCGTTGAGGCAAAGACCGCAGGAAATGCACGTCGCGAGGTCCTCGCGACGCACGTGGGATGAGAGGACGATGTCCCTAGCATACGGACGATGGCGGTCCGTACCTCGGGCATCGCGAGCCGTCTGCGCGAGGTCATCGCGCGCGATCGCGTGATCGACGATCGCACGACGCTCATCCCATACATGTACGACGCCTCGTTCTGGTCGCTCCGACAACGGCGAATGCCCGACGCGGTCGTGGTCCCGGAGTCGCTGTCCGACGTCGTCGCTGTCGTGCGCGTCGCGAACGAGACGGGCACGCCCATCGTCGCTCGCGGCGCGGGCACCGGCCAGACCGGCGGCGCCATCGCGCCCACCGGGGGGATCGTCGTGTCCTTCGCGAAGATGCGAGCGATCCAGGAGATCGACCGGAGAAACCTGCAAGCGATCGTCGAGCCAGGCCTCGTGTATCTGGATCTCCAGGCCGCGCTCGCCGAGCACGGCCTCTTCTTCCCGCCCGATCCGGGAAGCGGGCGCGCGTGCACGCTCGGGGGCATGGCGGCGAACAACGCGAGCGGACCTCACGCCGTGCGCTGGGGAACGACGTCCGCGTACGTGCTCGGGGCCGAGGTCGTCCTCGCCGACGGTTCGGTGATCACGACGGGTGGCGTGCACTCGAAGGCCCTGAAGTCGTCCAGCGGGATCGACCTCACCAAGCTCTTCGTCGGCTCGGAGGGCACGCTCGGCATCTTCACGAAGCTCCGCCTGCGCGTGCAGCCGAAGCCGCCCGCGCGCGCCGTCATCCTCGCCGGCTACACCAGGCTCGAGGAGACCGTCGCTTCGCTCGACGATCTTTTCGCGGCCGGCGTCCTCCCTTCGACGGCCGAGCTGCTCGACCGGAGCGCCGTCGACGCGCTGCAGCTCTGGCGTCCCGAGCTGGGCCTACCTGAGGGCGAAGCGGTCCTCCTTGTCGAGGTCGAGGGCACGCCCGATCAGGTCGCCGCGAACGTTCGGTACACGGACGCGATCCTTCGGAAACGCGCGGCCGTGACGCGATTCGCCGAGGACGAGAAGGATGTCGCGCGGCTCTGGGCCGCGCGGAGCGGTCTCGCGGCCGCGACGGCGCTCGCCCATCCCGGGAAGCACCGCATCTTCGCCGGCGAAGATCTCGCGGTGCCGCTCACCGAGATCCCGCACACGGTGCGCCGCGCCCGCGAGCTCGGCGCCGAGCTCGGCATCGCGGTCGTCTTCTATGGCCACTTCGGAGACGGGAACGTGCACTCGGCGATCCTCATCGACCCGGACGACGCCGATGAGGTCCGCCGCGCCGACGAGCTCGCCGATCGATTGCACAAGCTCGCGGTCGAGGTCGGCGGGACGGTGACCGGCGAGCACGGAACCGGCGCGGTGCGCGCGCCCTACATGCGCGCCGAACATGGGGACGCGCTCGACGTGATGAAGCGCATCAAGGACGTGATGGACCCGAAGGGGATCCTGAACCCGGGGAAGATCTACCCCTAGCTGAAGTAGCCGTAGTCGGTGAACACGAGGCGGAGGAAGGCGAGCCCGCACAGGATCACGAAGGCGATGCGGTGCGAGAGGATCGCGCGCGGGTTCTCCTTCGCGATCATCGCGACCTGACCCCAGAAGAAGAGCACCAGGCTGATCTCGGCGAACATGAACGCCGCGTGCTCGTAGCCGATGCCGCTCCAGCGGTACGGCTGCGTCATGGTCCAGTTGAGCAGCGCGTTCGCCGCCTGATACAGGTGCACGAAACCGGTGATGAGCGCTCCCCCGAGCATCGCGCCCGCGACTTCGGCGACGTGCGGGCGGCGCCGCCAAACGCTCAGCTGGCTCACGATGAAAACGTTCACGAGCGGGATGAGGACCGCGTCACCGATCAGTGCCGAGGTGTACGAGAGCGTCGTGCGGTAGTTCGCGGCGATGGGGTCCGCCTGCCAGCGGAGCCACACGCTCCCCGCCGCCTGCACGATGAACCCGAAGAGGCAGGTGATCGCGAACACGAGAGCGAGCAGAAGCCACGGTCGCTGCTCGACGTGGGCGACGGTCCGCAGCAAGAGCGCTCCCCTTCCCTATTTCGGTAGCGGCGGAAGCCTACCGGATTCGGTTTCCGGTGACACCCGGTATTTCGTACTGGTGCGATGCCGCGCGGCTAGAGGAGGTCGGCCGTGCCGTGCTTCCGCGCGAGGTAATCGAACGCGGCCCGGATAGCACCCGGGTACCAGATGCTCTTCTTGCGCAGCGACTCCTCCTCACTCGTGTGATGGAACGCGGAGTCGGACGTCGGCTGCGCGAGCAGCTGGATCTCGACGGCGCGCTCGAGCATCACCGCGGCGTAGCAGGCCTCCGCCACGGTCGGGCCGATCACCACCACCCCGTGGTTCCGCATGAAGAGCGCTCGCGACTTCCCGAGCGCCTTCGAGATCGCCTTGCCGAGAGCCGGCGTGCGCACGAGGTCGCTCGCGTCGACGGACGTCGGCACACCGGGCGGCCAGAAGTACGCGCCCTCGTGCGAGACCGGCCGAAGCTCGAGCCCTCGCGCCATGAAGGCGAGCGCGAACTTCGGATGCGTGTGCACGACGGCACCGGCATCCGCCCGCGCGCGCAGGACCTCGGTGTGGATCGGATACTCCTCGTGACGGCGCGCCCAGCCGTCGAGGCGCTCGCCGTTCGCATCAAGGCGGACGAGGTGCTTCTCGCGCACTTCGTCGAGCCCGACTCCGGCGCCCTTCATCCAGATCACCTGCGATCCGGGGAGCCGTCCGCTCACGTGCCCGTAGATGTTGTCGGCCTGGCCTTCGCCGGCGAGGACGCGACATGCGAGGACGAGATCACGCTTGAGGGCGCGCTCGTCGGTCGTCGAACGATCGACCACATCCTCCAGCGGTTTCGGCACGGCTGCCAGTATCCGCGCCGGCTGGATCAGTCCGTTGCCCCGAGCCGCTCGCTCATCCAGTCGGCCATCGCGGGACGGTACTTGTACGGGATGTTGTTGCAGACGTGATTTCCCTCGGGATAGAGGAGCAGCGTGGCGTTCGGCGCCTCGCTCACGATGCGTTCGGCCTGCTCCGGCGGGAAGAGCCGGTCCTTGCCCCCATGAATCACCAGGAGCGGGCAGCGAACCTCGCCGAGCACGCCGCGGAGCGTGAGCGCCTTCGCTCGCTCGAACGCCTCCGCCTCGTCGCGCGACTTCGTGTAGAAGACGTAGCCGCCCTTCGTGAGCGCGTTGAGGCCGGCCCAGCACTCCGCGAGGTCGTACGGTCCGGCGAGGGCGACGATCGCGCGAAGGCGCTTCTCCTTCGCCGCAGCGCGCGAGTCCGCGCGGATCGGGAAGTGCGGAGCGTTCTCCCCCTGCCCCGGGCGGTCGATCGCGAGCGTGGCCATTCCGCGACGGAGGAACTCGTTCTCGATCGCGTAGAGCTCTTCCTTCACTGAGTCCAGTCCGGGGACCAGGATCACGAGCGGTGGCCGCGCGACGTCGGCCGGGATCCGCAGGATTCCTGGGATGCTCGCGCCTTCGAACGGCGCCTCGATCCGTAGCCCGGGCGGGTCGAGTCCGGCGAGCGCCTTCGCGTAGGTCGCCACGGTCCGTTCGCGAAGCAGGTCGTGGAGCGCGCGGTCCTCGAACCAGAGGAACTTCCCCAGGTGATAGCACCACGCGGCGCGCTGGTACGCCTCGGTCGCGCTCACCAGGCGGCCTTTGCGTTCGGCGCTTTCGGCGAGGCTCAGATGCTCGTCTCCGACGCGCTGCCAGCTCGGCGCCCAGTCACGCCAGTCCGTCGCGGTGGCGAGCACCCGCTCGAAGTCGTTCACGTCGATCCCGTTCGCCACGAACCGGGGCTTCCAGTGCGCGGCCGCGAGCTGGACGCGGCTTTGCGTCTCGACGGTCACAGGTCGCCGCGCTCGAGCCGCTCGGCCACCGCGGAGAGGTAGCGCGCCGCGGTCGCGCCGTCGGCAACGCGGTGGTCGACCGACAGTGTCAGCGTCACCACCGGCCGCACCGCCGGCGAGCCGCCCTTCGCGACGACGCGATCGCTCACCCGGCCGACCGCGAGGATCGCCGCCTCCGGCGGATTGACGATCGCCGTGAAGCGATCGACGCCCAGCGTCCCGAGGTTCGAAACGGTGAAGACCGCGCCGGCGACCGCCTCGGCGCGAAGCTTTCCGCTCCGCGCGGCGCGCTCCAGGTCCTCGCGCTCGCGCGCGAGCTCGCCGAGCCCCTTGCGATCGGCGTCACCGATGACCGGGACGAGCAGGCCATCATCGAGCGCGACCGCGATGCCGACGTTGATGGCGTCCGGCGTGACGAGAGACCCCTCGTCGATCCGCGCCCGCAGCCGCGGATGATCGCGGAGGGCTTTCGCGCACGCCGCGACGATCACATCGGTGTACGACACGCCCATCTGACCTCGCTTCTCGTTCGCCGCGGTCATGTCGACGTCGCGCGAGATCGAAAACTGCGGCTGGTCACGCACGCTCTGGGTCATGCGCTCGCCGATCGCTCGGCGCATCCGCGAGAGCGGCTCGCGCCGCTCACCACCGGACGTGGCTGGCGACCCCGGCGCCGTCGCGGCTCCCTCGACGTCCTCGAGGGTCACTCGACCGCCGGGACCGGTGCCCGAGATCGCCGCGATGGCGACGCCGAGCTCCTGTGCTCGCTTGCGGGCGGCGGGAGAGGATCGCACACGATCACCGTCAGACGATGGAGCGAGCGGCTGCGGCTCCGAGGGACCCCGCGCGCCGGGGGGACCCCCAGCCGACCGAGGCTGGGGGTCGGCGCGTAAAGAGGGTTTCGGAGCCGCAGCCCCGAGCGTTACTGCGTCCGCGGGGAGCGGTTCGTCCGCCGTGTCGGTGATGAGCGCGATGACCGTGGCGACGGGGGCCGTGGCGTCGGCGTCGTAGAGGATCTTGCGGAGGATCCCGGCGGTCGCGGACTCGACCTCCATAGTCGCCTTGTCGGTCTCGACCTCGAAGAGCACGTCGCCTCGAGCCACGGCCTCGCCTTCGCGTTTGTGCCAGGCGACGATGCGGCCCTCGTCCATCGTGAGCCCGAGCTTCGGGAGGATCACGCGCGTGACGCTCAGGCGACGAGCTCCTTGGCCGCGCGCACGATGTCCTCGACCTGCGGGACGACGGACTTCTCGAGGTGCTGTGCGTACGGGATGGGTGTCTCCAGACCGGCGAGCCGGCGCGGAGGCGCGTCCAGATCGTCGAAGGCCTCTTCCGCAATCATCGCCGCGATCTCGGCGCCGTAGCCGGCCCGTTTGACCGCTTCGTGGACCACGAGGACGCGGTGCGTCTTCCGCACCGACGCAAGGATCGTCTCCTTGTCGAGGGGCACGAGGGTGCGGGCGTCGACCACCTCCGCCTCGATCTCGTCCCGGGCGAGCCGCTCCGCGGCCTCGAGCGCGAAGAGCACCTCGCGCGACCAGGTGACGATCACGAGATCACGTCCGGTGCGCTTGACGTCGGCCGTGCCGAGCGGCACGAGGTGCTCGCCCTCGGGCACGGGACCCTTTGTCCGGTAGAGCAGCTTGTGCTCGAGGAAGATGACCGGGTTGTCGTCGCGGATCGCCGCGGTGAGCAGGCCCTTCGCGTCGCCTGGAGTCGAGGGCATGACGACCTTCAGCCCGGCGACGTGCGCGAACCACGCCTCGAGCGACTTCGAGTGCTGGGCGGCGTTTCCGCGGCCCGACCCGCCCTGCGTGCGGAGCACCATGGGGACTCGCGCCTGCCCGCCGAACATGAAGCGGTTCTGCGCGGCCTGATTCACGATCTGGTCCATCGCCAGGCCCGCGAAGTCGACGTACATGAGCTCGACGACCGGACGGAGCCCGGTGAGGGCGGCGCCCACCGCCGCGCCGACGATGCCGATCTCGCTGATCGGGGTCTGCCGTATGCGCGTCGGACCGAACCGCTCGAGGAGGCCGGCGGTCACCTGGAAGGCGCCGCCGTGCTCGGCGATGTCCTCGCCGATCACGATGACGCGCTCGTCGCGGGCCA
>WNGI01005475.1_pt1 | contig 15861 bp, 17 predicted proteins | sample 5400621 | NCBI WGS metagenome assembly WNGI01 (sample SAMN13153374, study PRJNA577476) | soil metagenome | isolation source: 20 cm soil or saprolite under Garry oak tree replicate 1 | place: USA:California | collected 2016-06-15 | reverse complement strand
GGGCGAGTGGCCTGCCGACGTGGCCCGACATCTGGCTGCCCCGCCTCCAGGCCTGCGTCGAGCGCGGCGACGTGCGCGCCGCCCTGAAGCTCCTCCAGACCATCATCCCCGCGTACCGCCCGAGCACGCTCCTCGCGCCCGCGATGAGCGAACCCATCGCCGCCGACGTCGGCGGCGAGGCCGCCTGAGTCATCCCGCCGCAGTCTTTCTCGCAGCACTCTCCCCACTCCTCACGTCACGAATCCGTCCCGCCCGTTGCGGCGGGGGCGAGGTCTTGACCGCGCCCCCGCGCGTGGCGCGCGACCGGCGCGCTGCGCCCGCGTCGATCCGCGTCCTCGGGGCATAGTCCGCTCGCGAGGCCGCTTCGCGCTGTTGCGGTCCTGATCCGCGTGCGCAATTCATGAACCGTGCGACGATTCCTGGGTAGGCCCGATCTCCGGGTCCTCGTTTCCCTGCTGATCGTGGTGCTGGTCGCGATGGGATGGCCGCAGCCACGTCTCTTGTCGTTGGAAGCTCTGCTCCGCCCCCTTTCTCCGAACCGGCCAATTCCTGGGGTACCCGGTCCGTACGCCCTCGGCACACCACAGCCGGGTCGCGACGGCGATATCGTGCTCGTGGCCACGAGCCCGACCGGTCGGGTCGAGCTTCATGTTCTCGACCGGGGTCGCTGGCTGGATGCCGCGCACACGCCCAGTTTCGATGTCGCTTACGAGGTTCTGGCCACGAGCGCTCCCCGCACCGAAGCACAGGCGGTGACGGATGCCGTCGCTGCCGCGATCGAGAGGAACGATCCCGGCGGGTTGCACGTCGTCGAGGGGTCGATCTGGCGCCGATCGACCGGTGTGGAGCGGATACTCGACCCGCTCCGTGGTTACTCGTCCGAAGTAGTGTGGCGCCGAACGCTACGGCTGAACAGTCTGACAGTTCTCATCTGCGCGCTGATAATCGTCGCGTGGAGCCTCTCTGCCGCGCGTCAGCGTAATGTGCCGGTGAGGTCGCCGGACATCCTGATCGCCCTCACACTGACCGGATTGGCGGCGGCGCTTCGTTTCGGCGTCGCGCGTGCGAATCTCATGGATTTCGGCGGGATCCCGTATAGCCGATTGTTGCGCGGATACGGTGGCTACCGAGGAACGGCCCAGTTCTACTCGTTCTTTTATGATCTCACGAGCCGCGACATCGAGCATGCCATTTTGTTCGATCGCATTGCGGGGACCTTGACCGTCCCGTTCGCATACGTGCTCTGCCGGCTGTTGCAACCCGGCGCCAGGCTCTGGGCGACCCTGGCCGCATCGCTTCTTGCCGTCTATCCCCTCCACGTCTTGTTCTCGGCATCCGATGCCCTGGCCGTGTTCTCTTGTTTTCTCACCGCGTGCTCGTACGTGTTGCTTGCAATCGGTGTTGCACTGGCGGATCACGGAATGGTCGCGGCGGTCTCGTACCTCGGGGGCTTTGCGGGTCTCGCGCTCCTGACGCAGGTCCGTTACGAGAACGTTCTCTTTCTCGTTCCCCCTGCCGTGGCGTTATGTGCGCGTCGCCATTCGCTTGCGCTTCGGCGGGTCACCATGCCGCTCGGTGTGGCGATCGCATTCGCGGTGGTCTATGCGCGCGAGACCGCTGCATCGGCGATCTCGTTCCGGAACCCTCCGCCGTTCTGGCGTAACGTCGCCATCACGTGGCATCTCGTTCTCGACCCTCTCCTTGCGATACCGGTACTCCTCACCGGGACCGTCGCGATCTGGATATGCAACGGCCGGCGTTCCGGCATGCTGGCTCTCCTACCGTGGGCGTGTGCGCTCGCCGTGTGCCTGCTCACGCTCGGTGAAGCTCACGGCGGCGCCAGGATCTACGCGAACTGGCTGATTCTGCTGCTCCCCATCGCGGCGTACGGATTCTCGACGATGCTGCTCGGATCGAGCCGCCTGGCGGCGGCAATCGCCGCCGCGGCGCTGATCTATCTCGGGTTGCAACCGGCGCTCATGCGCGGTGCGCTCACGGCGCGATATCTGGAGATCGAGGAGCACGACCGCTTCAAGGCGCTCCTGTCGCAACCGATGCCCGGCATCACGTCATTGGTCGTTCCCGATGATGAGCTGGCCCTGCGGGAGCACGGCTCAACGCTGGAGGTATTCACCAAGTACCTCACGATTCTCGACGGCAATGTGGAGGCATCGGAGCGGGTGCAGCTCGTGAGATTGACCGACTACCTCGAGCATCCCGCAGAAACCATCTGCAAGCCGGGCGCCTGTGCGTTCTTTTTCGGCCTTCCATGCGTCGACGAGGAGCACTACGCGGCCACGAGTGCCCAGTGCCGCGAGGTCTTGGGCGCACATCGCACGTCGCTGATCGAGGAAATGCCCGTCCTGGGTGCGCCCTTCGCCTCGTGCAGCATCTACAGCGGCGCGCTTCGCCAGCGGCTCTGCGGTCCGGCCACCAAGCTCCGGCGGTTCGTGCTCTATCGCATCGAGACGTGACGGGCCGTTGCCATGCCGTACGAGTACCTGTGCCGCTTAGCTGTGTAAGGGTACAGAGTCACACCGACCGAACAGTCACTGCTGCGGCGCGCCGCCCGAGGCGTACATTTGCATCACCTCGTTGGGGGGGGCTTCGCGGTTGAGGATGGTGAGGTACGAGAGCTGCCCCTGGGCGACGGGCGCGCCGTCGACCGGCGTCGAGCCGACGTAGAGCTTCGGATGGGCGCCGAGAATGGGCGGACGTTGGGACGTGTTCAAAAAAATCTGCCCGCCGTCGACGTACAAAGCCAGGCGGCGGCCCGCCCAGGTCGCGATGATGCTGCGCCGGTCGCCGTCCGCCCAGTCGGCGATGTCGGCGCTGCCGCCTTGTTCGTTGCCCTCACTGTCGGTGTATCCGAAGTGGAGCTGATCGCCGTCCTTGACGATGTGCAATCCCTTCTCGCCCAGCTGGACGAGAGTGGCGTTGTCCGCGTTGTTGCTCTCCCATCCGGGCTCGATCCAGAAGGCGATGGTTCCGGCGTGGCCGCTGATCTTGCCGACGTCGGGAACCTCGGTGCGTGTCGCGGTGTCGAAGACGTGCTCCGCGCCGCCGTCGTAGGCGACGCCGGGGTCTGCTTCGGCCGTGAGTTGCGCCTCCGGCTCCTTTGCTCCGGTCACGGCGTCGGGGTCGGCAGGCGCCAGTTCGGGACGCTCCCGCCCCGACTCGAGGCTGGGCACACCGCGGTCGGGCAGCGCTGCGCGCCGTTCGACGTCGTTGTGCGCGCTGGCGAAATGCTCGGTATGGCCCCGCGCGCGCTTCCGCTCGGTGCCGATGGCCGGCGCCATTCGCCGCGGTGATGAGTCGTCCGGCGCGAAACGCGTGCTCTCATCGGCGCGCCGCGATGCGCTGGCGCCACTGCCGCGTGCGGTGGTTTCCGTTCCCGCCCCGCTCGCTCCCCGCGCCCGTGATGCGCTCGGCTCGGTGCTTGCACCGCGTTCGTCCGCGACGCGCCGGCGCGCGCTGCGGTCCTCGCGCTCGCCCGAGGATGGCGCCTCGACGTCAGAACGCCACAGGCGCACGACGAGCCCTAGCACGGCGATCCCGCCGCACACGGCGATCACCACATTGCGACCGCTCTGCATGACCGGTGTGATCGTGGGATAAAGGCAACGCAGAAGTCAACCGCGGTCGCGGATGCGGGCTTTGCACAAATCCCCGCCTACCGCCCGGGCACGCTCCTCGCGCCCGCGATGAGGCGAACCCGTCGCCGCCGACGTCGGCGGCGAGGCCGCCTAGAGGAGCGAGGGGCGTCCCGCCCCTCGCCGCCCGCCGGGCGAAGCCCGTCGGGCTCCACTCCCCGCTCGCGTTCGCTCGGCCGCGCGCTGCGCGCGCGGAGAATCCAATCTCGGGCCGCTCCTAGCCCAACTTCGCCAGTTCGAGGGGTCGAATTGAGGTTTGTCAACCACTTGACGTCGAAAGTTGGCACTACATTTCAGTTCGGCTGGTGCTTTCCTCTGGCTGTCTCCGGAATCCACTGTGAAACTCGGCCGCGCATACCTTTCTCGTCGTGCGAACTGTGTGGCGTCTCGGTCGCGCCAGTGCTCACGGTGCCCGTGGATGGCGAGCGGGTGCTCGAGGTGGCGGTGACGGACGCGAGCACGGCGGCAGTCGATCGCGACAAGATCACGTTCGCGTGTCATCCATAGGATGAGCGTGCGGCACGCCGGTCGAGGCTGCGGTACTGGATCGCCTCGGCGAGGTGGGATGTGGTGATCTCGTCCTCGTCCGCGAGATCGGCGATCGTCCGCGCGACGCGCAGGATGCGCGTGTAGGCGCGCGCTGAGAGTCCGAGCCGGTCGCTTGCCGCTTCGAGGCGACGGCCCCGGGCGTCGATGCGGCAGACGCGCCGCACCTCGCGACCCGGCACGTGGGCGTTGACGGCCACGCCGAGCCGGGCGAGCGACTCGCCACCCGGCGTCTCCTCGGCGAGCGTCGTCACGGCAACGCGCGGCACCTCCACGTGAAGGTCGATGCGGTCGAGAAGCGGGCCGGAAACACGGGCACGGTAGCGATCGAGCATGGGAGGTGTACACCGACACTGATCCGACGGGTCGGCCAGCCAGCCGCACATGCACCCCTGCGTTGCCTTGTTGCCATCTCCAGCTAAGTGCGCAGAAACCCACGGATCCGACACTTCCCCGGTACCCCCAGACCCTTGGCGAACACCTCCGTCGACGCCGGCGTCTGCTGGGCCTCTTCCAGCGGGAGGTTGCCACCTGGATCGGGGTTGATGCCCTCACGGTGCTCAACTGGGAGCGGGGCAAGGTCGTCCCCCAGGTCCACCACCTCCCCCGGATCCACGGGTTCCTGGGGTACTGCCTCTGGCGGCCCGCGGAGTACCCAGGGGACGTGCTCCGTCAGGCGCGGGAGGCGTTGGGAAATAGCGTGTCTTCTCGCCAGGGAGGATCTACATGAACAGATACCCGTGTCCCTCACCACATGAAAAAGGCCCCGATACCGGGTATCCCGGACGGGGCCTTCCTCACGTTCGGCGCGGCTGCGGCGCGCCGGACGGGCGCTGCTACATCATCCCGCCCATGCCACCCATGCCGCCGCCCGGCATTGCGGGCGCGCCGCTGCCCTTCGGCTCCGGCTTCTCGGCCACCATCGCTTCGGTGGTGAGCATCAGGCCGGCGATCGACGCGGCATTGAGCAGGGCCGTCCGGACCACCTTGGTTGGATCGATGATGCCCGCCTTCAGCAGGTCCTCGTACTCTTCCTTGAGCGCGTTGAAGCCGAAGGCGCCCTTGCCATTCTTCACCTTGTCGAGGACGACCGAGCCTTCGTGGCCGGCGTTGCTGGCGATCCAGCGGAGCGGCTCCTCGATCGCCCGCTTCACGATCTTGACGCCGAAGCGCTCCTCGTCGCCGACCTCGAGCTTCTCGAGCACGGCCGATGCCCGGATGAGCGCGACGCCGCCACCCGGCACGATGCCTTCTTCGACCGCGGCACGGGTCGCGTGGAGCGCATCCTCGACACGCGCCTTCTTCTCCTTCATCTCGACCTCGGTCGCCGCGCCGACCCGGATGATCGCGACGCCGCCGACCAGCTTTGCGAGCCGCTCCTGGAGCTTCTCGCGGTCGTAGTCCGAGGTGGTGTCCTCGATCTGCGCCCGGATCTGCTTGATGCGGCCCTCGATGTCGGCCTTCTTGCCGGCCCCGTCGACGAGCGTCGTGTTGTCCTTGTCGACCACGATCCGCTTGCAGCGCCCGAGGTCCTGCAGGGTGACGTTCTCGAGCTTCATGCCGAGCTCCTCGGCGATGAGCTTGCCGCCGGTGAGGATGGCGACGTCCTCGAGTATGGCTTTGCGCCGATCGCCGAAGCCCGGGGCCTTCACCGCGACGGTCTGCAGCGTGCCGCGGATCTTGTTCACGACCAGCGTCGCCAGCGCCTCACCCTCCAGATCCTCGGCGACGACGAGGAGCGGCTTCGCGGCCCGCGCTCCCTGCTCGAGCAACGGGAGCAGGTCCTTCATCGCGGAGATCTTCTTCTCGTGGATGAGGACGTACACGTCCTCGTACACGCACTCCATCCGCTCGGGGTCGGTCACAAAGTACGGGGACAGGTAGCCGCGGTCGAACTGCATGCCCTCGACCACCTCGAGCTGAGTCTCGAGGCCCTTGGCTTCCTCGACCGTGATCACGCCTTCCTTGCCGACCTTGCTCATCGCCTCGCCGATGATCTCGCCGATGGTGGGGTCGTTGTTGGCGGATATGGTGCCGACCTGCGCGATCTCCTTCTGCTCCTTGGTGGGCTTGGAGAGCGTCTTCAGCTCGGCGGTGAGCGCGGACACGGCCTTGTCGATGCCGCGCTTCAAGGTCATCGGGTCGTGACCCGCGGAGACCATCTTGAGGCCCTCGGTGAAGATCGCGCGCGCGAGCACGGTCGCCGTCGTGGTGCCGTCACCGGCGACGTCCGACGTCTTGGAGGCGACCTCCTTCACCATCTGGGCGCCCATGTTCTCGAACCGGTCCTCGAGCTCGACTTCCTTGGCGACTGTCACGCCGTCCTTGGTGATGGTGGGCGCGCCCCACGACTTCTCGAGAATGACGTTGCGCCCACGCGGACCGAGGGTGACTGTGACCGCGTCGGCGAGCACGTTGACGCCGCGCAGGACTTTCTCCCGCGCGTCCTGACCGAACTTTACGAGCTTTGCTGCCATGAGTTCTCCTCAGACCTCGACCACGCCGAGGATGTCCTCCTCGCGCATGATGAGGTGTTCCTCGCCGTCGAGCTTGATCTCCGAGCCCGAGTACTTCCCGAATAGGATGGTCTCGCCGACCTTCACGCCGACGGCCATCAGCTTGCCGTCGTCGTTCACCTTGCCCTTGCCGACGGCGATGATCTTGCCCTGCTCGGGCTTCTCCTTGGCGGTGTCAGGGATGATGATCCCACCCTTGGTCTTCTCGGCGGCTTCTGCGAGTCGTTTCACGATGACGCGATCCTGAAGTGGCCTGATCTTCATTCCCCACTGCCCCTTTCGTGACGTGCATTCCATGATGTTCGCGCGCGGTGGAATCGTGGGCGGGGCACGCTAGTACCCGTCTGCTTCCACCCGAGTGCGCCTGCGCTTGTCCAAGCCCTCGAGCAGCTCCGATGCGAGGCTACCCACCTGCTGATTGACTCGCCGGATCAGGCCGTAGACCGCCTTGATGGTCTGATCCTGGAGGCGCCTCACCTCTTTGGCGGGCCCCCTCAAGAGCTCGCTCTCTTCCAGGACCTTGAAGGGGAGGTCCGCGAGCGACTTGTGCAAGTCCTCGACCGTGGTCACTCCCTTGTCGATGGCGTCTTGGACCAACGTGGTCGCGGCCTTCTTGTCACTGGCCATGATCGTTCTCCTCTGCGTGCCCAGCGGCTTCACGAGATTTTCCGGTTCAAGGGCATGTAAGCATGAAGTAGTCGAAGTCAACTGGCTGGAAGGACAGGTCGGCGTTCGCCGTCGGGGCATAGTCCGGACAAAGGTCCGAAGTTGACGGAATCCGCCTTCTCAGACTCTGGCCTGTAATCACCCGCGAACCCCCGCGATGCGACGCACAGGTGCGAGATTCCCGTGCGAGATTCCCGTTGACCGCGACGGTTGCGAAGGCGTAAGGCGAAGCCGGAACCTCTCGTGCGACGTCAGCACATCAGCCCGGCGCCATGGGTGCGGGCAGCGCTGGTCGGCGTGGCGCTGCTGTTCCCCGTCGTCACGCCCGCCGCCGTCGACATGACGGGCCTGTGGCGTCTCCACATTGAGCTCGCGAACAATCCGGGCTACCTGCTCGATCTCACCAGCCATTTCTTGCAGTCGGGCACGTCGCTCAGCAACGACCTCGGCTACATGGGCTCGATCGATCCGGACACCGGTCAGTTCTCGCTCTTCGCGCCGAGCCCCCAGTGCGGGGCCGTCGACACGATGTACGGGTACGCCAGCGCGGACAACCTGCGCTTCGACGCCACGGGCGTCGTCTGGGTCGTCAATACCGGACCGCGCCCGCCCACGCCTTGTCTGATCGCCGACATCGTCATCACCGGCACGCGCTGCGGCAACGGGCTCGTCGACCCGGGCGAGGCGTGTGACGACGGGAACCTCGACGACGGCGACTGCTGCTCGGCCGATTGCCAGCAGGTCGTCGCCGACGGCACGCCGTGCGAGGACGGCGCCTTCTGCGACGGGACGGATACCTGCGCCGGCGGGACGTGCTCGGCGCACACCGGGAACCCGTGCCCGGCCGGCAACGTGTGCGATCACACGTGCAACGAGTCCGTCCATTCGTGCAACGCGACTCTCGGCACCGCGTGCGCCGGCGACGGCAACGCGTGCACGCTCGACCGCTGTGACGGCAACGGCGCCTGCACCCACGTCCCGACGCCGGGCGAGGCCGGCGACTGCCCCGCCTGCGAGCTGTGTGACGCGACCGGCGCGTGCGCGCCACGCCCGCGGACCTGCACGATGTCGACCAACCCGAAGACGCGTCTCAACGTCACGAATCGCACGCCGGACGACGGCGATCGACTCCGCTGGGGGTGGATCGGCTCGATCGCCCCGAGCGACGACTTCGGCCACCCGACCACCACCGACGACTACGCCCTCTGCATCTTCGACGAGTCGGGGCCGAACCCGAGCTTGGTGCTGCGCTCCCACATCCCGGCAGGCGGCTCGTGCGACGGCAGGCCGTGCTGGCAGCAGCGCGGCGCCGTGCCGGGCCCAGTGACCGTCACCTACAAGAACCGCGACGCGACGCCGGAGGGCATCGCCGGCGTGACGCTCAAGCGAAGCGGGGACCCGTCGGACCCCGTCGCGCGCATCAGGGTGAGCGGCAACGGCAGCCTGCTCGCGCTGCCCGCCGCCGTGACGCCGCTGCCCGTGCCGCTCCGCGTCCAGCTCGGGAACGCCGCCGGCCGCTGCTGGGCCGCGACGTTCACGACGCCGACGCTGAACGACGGCCGGAAGTTCCGCGCGAGCGCGCCGTAGCGCTCATCCCGACGGGGCGCCAGCCGCGCGCTCGCCATTGTCCGAATCCAACCTTGACGTGAACTAGGAAGCTCGCGGGCCACGACCGACCCGCGAGCCTCAACTGTCCGGGTTGTGGGAAGCGGACCCACCCTCAAGCCGTCGATCGTGCGCCATTGCTCCCGGGACTTTAGGCAGCGCCCACCGTGAGACGCGCACGCCGACGAGAGCGGGGCTTCGGACTCACGACGATCCTGACGTCCCGTCCGAGGGCGTTGAGGAACCGGAACAACCGCTCCGTCGAGAACCCATCGAGCCGACCGTTGCGGAGCGCGGAGACCTTTGGCTGATTCACGCCGAGGATTCGCGCCGCTTCGGCCTGTGTGACGCGCCGGGCGTCGAGGGCGCCCACGATCTGCCGTGCGAGCTCCGCCTTCGCGAGGTACTCCTCCGGCCGTTCGATCCCGACGTCGGCGAAGATGTTTCCACTCCCCTCGGTGACCTTGATTCGTCGTCGCGTCGTGCCCATCGGTTATGCTCCTTCGTTTTCGGCGTGCAGCCGCGTTGCTTGTTCGAGGCGCGTGCGAATCAGATTCAGGTCGCGCTTCGATGTCGCGATCCCGTGCTTGGCCTTCTTCTGAAAGACATGGAGCACGTAGGTATCGGATTTCTTCCGCATGTCAGGCCCCCAGCCAGTAGACCGTGATGATACGCAATCGGGCCCTCGACCGCGCGCAGGGGGGACTCGGAATCGGACTGACGGTCGCGCGCCGGCTCGTCGAGCTCCACGGCGGGCGGATCGAAGCCCACAGCAAGGGCCTCGGGAAGGGCGCCGAGTTCGTGGTGACGATGCCGGCGTTGCCGGCGGCGAGCGAGGAGATCCGTCCGGGCCCGGCGCCGGAGCCCGTCCCGCAGCGGGCGGCGCGCGTGCTCCTGGTCGAGGACAATCCCGACACACCATCATCCCCGCCTACCGCCCGAGCACGCTTCTCGCGCCCGCGATGCGCGAGGCCGTCGCCGCCGACGTCGGCGGCGAGGCCGCCTGATCGTCCCGCCGCAGTTTCTCGCAGCACCCCCCCCACACTCGTCCCGTCACGAATCCGACCCGCCCCTCGCGGCGGGGGCAAAGTCTTGACCGCGCCCCCGCCCGCGGCGCCCGAGCGGCGCGCCGCGCCTCGCAATAACCCGCGTCCTCGCTGGCATATCGGTTGCTGACCCCGACGCGCGCCCGAGCGCGCGTGGGAGGAAGGCATGGCCGAAGAGACCACGGCACCTGACGCCGAGAAACCGGCGAAGAGCGGCAAGGGAAAGCTGATGCTCATCGTCGGCCTGCTCGTGCTCGTCGCCGGCGGCGCAGGCGCAGCCTGGTACCTGCAGCTGCTCCCCGGTACGAAGAAGGTCGAGGCGAAGCAGGAAGCGCCGAAGCCGGCCGTCGGCGCGCTCCTGGCACTCGACCCCTTCATCGCCAACCTCGGCGACGAGGACGGCAAGCGCTACCTGAAGGCGAGCCTCCAGGTCGAGTTCTTCGGGACGCGCGTGCCGGACGAGTTCACCGCCCGCCAGGCGCAGGTCCGCGACCTGCTGCTGACGCTCTTCACCAGCAAGCAGTTCGCAGAGATCCGCACCCCGCAGGGCAAGGCGCTCCTGCGCGACGAGATCATCAACCGCGTCAACCGCGCCCTCAACCGCGACCTCGTGAAGGCTGTGTACTTCACGGAGTTCATCGTCCAGTAGGCCCGACGCCGGTGTCCGACATCCTCTCTCAGGACGAGGTGAACGCGCTGCTGCGGGGCGTCGCCGACGGCGCGATCCCGGCGGGCGACGAGCCGGGCGGTGTGCGCGGCGGCGTGCGCACCCTCGACCTCACCAACCAGGAGGTCACGCTGCGCGGCCGCCTGCCCGGTCTCGAGCGGGTCGCCGATCGCTTCGCGCGGAACCTGCGCCGCGCGCTCGCCGCGCTCTTCGGGCAGATGCCGGAGGTCCGCGTCTCCGCCCTCGAGCTCGAGCGCCTCGGGACGTTCACGAGCCGCCTGCCGCAGCCGATCAGCCTCCAGCTCTTCCGCCTGGCGCCCCTCCGCGGCCAGGGGATGCTCGTCGTCCACCCGGCGCTCGCGGCCGGCCTCCTCGAGGCGCTCTTCGGCGGCAGCGCCACGCGCCCGACGCCGCTCGCCGCGCGCGACTTCTCGGCGATCGAGCAGCGGGTCCTCGAGCGGCTCGGCGCGCAGGTGCTGCGCGCGTTCGCCGAGGCGTGGCGGCCGGTCGAGGCGGTGGAATGCAGCTTCGTCCGCTCCGAGACGAACCCCCAGTACGCGACCATCGTCGGCACGCAGGACCTCGTCGTCCGGCTGGACGTCGACGTGGTGCTCGACGCGCGCGAGGACGGCCGCCTGTCGCTCTGCGTCCCGAACGCGGCGCTCGACCCGGTGCGCGCGCGGCTTCGCCGCGTGCAGGCCAACGGCGACGAGTCCGGCGCGGCGGAGCCGAGCTGGGCAGAGCGGCTGCGGGCGGCGCTGGCCGACGCCGAGTGCGAGGTGTCGGCCGAGCTCGGCTCGCATCTCATGAGCCTGCGCGACGTGCTCGCCCTCAAGACGGGCGACCTGATCCCGCTCCGCACGGGGCGCGAGGGGCCGATCGTCGTCCGCGTCGCGGGACGGGCGCGCTTTCTCGGCGCGCCGGGGGTGGCGGGCGGCAGCAACGCGGTCCGGGTGACCGGCCGGATCTGAAGGGGGACCGAAGGCATGGCGGATTTGGAAACGGCGGAGACGCCGCGGAACTTCGAGCTGCTGCTCGACATCCCGCTCGAGGTGACGGTCGAGATGGGGCGTACGCGCCTTCCGCTGCGGGCGCTCCTCCAGCTCGGCGCGGGCTCCGTGATCGAGCTCGGCAAGCTCGCCGGCGAGCCGCTCGACCTGCTGGTCAACGGGAAGCCGATCGCGCGCGGCGAGGCGGTGATGGTGAACGACAAGTTCGGCGTCCGGCTGACCGACGTGATCAGCCCGTCGGAGCGCCTCGCGGGGCTCAACAAGTGATCGGACTCCTGCGGCGACTGTTCCGGCGCGGCGGCGACTCCGGTGCGTCGCGCATCCGGCTCGTCACGAGCCGCTACCTCGGCGCGAAGCGCTTCCTGACGCTGGTCGAGGTGGACGGCGAGCGCCTCCTCCTCGGGCTCGCCGGTGACCAGGTGTCGCTGGTCGCGCGGCTCGGCGCGGGCGCGCACGACGGCGCCCAGGACGGCCTGGAGAACGCGTGAACCTGCCTTCGATCTCGCTCCAGATCGGCGGCGCCGAGCACGCCTCGACGTCGGTCCAGATCGTCGCGCTGCTGACGCTCCTGTCGCTCGCGCCGGCGATCCTCGTGACGCTGACGGCGTTCGTCCGGATCGTGATCGTGCTCTCGTTTCTCCGCCAGGCGGTCGGCACGCAGAGCATGCCGCCGAACCAGGTAATCGTGTCGCTGGCACTCTTCCTCACCTTCTTCGTGATGCTGCCGACCCTGCGCGAGATGCAGGAGAAGGCGGTGGTGCCGTGGCAGCGGTCCGAGATCGCCGACACCGAAGCGCTCACGCGGGCGTACGACCCGCTCCGCCGCTTCATGCTCCGCCAGACGCGCGAGAAGGACCTGGCGCTCTTCGTCGGCGCGACGGGCGCGGCGCGCCCGCAGAGCCCCGACGACGTCCCGCCGCAGGCGCTGCTGCCGGCCTTCCTCATCTCCGAGCTGAAGACGGCCTTCCAGATGGGCTTCCTCATCTACGTGCCGTTCCTGATCCTCGACATGGTCGTGGCGTCGGTCCTGACCTCGATGGGCATGATCACGCTGCCGCCGGTCCTCATCTCGCTGCCGTTCAAGCTGATGCTGTTCGTTTTGGTCGACGGCTGGAACGTGCTGACGGGCTCGCTGGTGCAGAGCTTCCGATGACCGTCGAGACCGTCATCGCCATCGGCCGGAGCGCGCTCGAGCTGACCGTCGCGCTCGCCGGGCCCGTGCTGCTCTTCGGACTCGTCGCCGGGCTCGGCGTCAGCGTTTTCCAGGCGCTCACGCAGATCAACGAGATCACGCTCACCTTCATCCCGAAGATCGTGGCGACGGCCGCGGCGCTGGCCCTCTTCGGCCCGTGGATGCTGACCCGCCTCATCACCTTCACGACGACGCTCTTCCAGAGCCTCCCCGACTACGTGCGCTGACGATGACGCTCCCCGATCCGACCCTCTGGCTCCTCGTCCTCGCGCGCGTGGCGGGACTCGTCCTCGCGGCACCCGTGCTCGGACACCTGCTCATCCCGGTGCGCGTGCGGATCGCGATCGCGGCGGCGATCGCGGCGGCGCTCGCGCCCGCCGTCGGCAGCGCCGGGTTCACGCCGCCGGCCGACCTCTGGTCCCTCGGCGCCATGCTCGCCGCGGAGTCGGCGCTCGGCGTGCTCCTCGGCCTCGTCGCGCAGTTCATCTTCGCGGGCGTGCAGCTCGGCAGCCAGCTCGCCGGCATCCAGATGGGGTTCGGCATCGCCAACCTGATCGACCCGCAGACGCACAGCCAGGTGACGATCGTCGCCCAGTGGCAGCAGATGATGGCGCTGCTGGTCTTCCTCGTCCTCGACGTGCACCACCTGCTGATCCGCGCGCTCCTCGAGAGCTTCCGGACGGCCGCGCCGGGCGGCGTCGGCCTCGCGGCGGCGGGCGTGGCCGGCGCCATCGGCCTGGCGGGCGACATCTTCGTGCTCGGCGCGCGCATCGCGGCGCCGATCTTGATCGTCCTCCTTCTCACCAACGGCGCGCTCGGCGTCCTCGCGCGCACGATCCCGCAGCTCAACGTGTTCGTCGTCGGCTTTCCGGTGAACGTCGGCGCCGGACTCCTCGTGCTCGGCGCCGCGCTGCCGTTCACCGTCCGGCTGCTCGCGGCGCGCTTCGCGGACCTCGAGCCGGCGCTCGCCGGCCTCGTCCGCGGACTCGTGGGACTCGCCCATGCCTGAAGCCGGCGACCGCACCGAACGCGCCACTCCGCGCCGCCGCGAGGAGGCGCGGAAGCACGGCCAGGTGGCGCTCTCGCCCGAGGTCGCGCCCGTCGCCGTCCTGCTGACCGCGCTCGCGGTCGTCTCCTGGGGTGCGCCGGCGGCGCTCGCGAAGAGCCGGGCGGCGCTCGCCGGGCTCCTCGCCGCGAGCGGCCCGATCGCGGCGCACGACGACCCGGTCGGCCCGCTCGTCCTCCGCACGCTCCTCACCTTCGCCGGCGTGCTCGCGCCGTTCTGCGTCGCGGCGGCGGTGGTCGGCACCGGCGCGGTGATCGCGCAGATCGGGTGGTCGGTGAACCCGGGGCTCCTCCTGCCCGACCCGGGCCGCTTGAGCCCGGCAAACGGCCTGAAGCGCATCTTCTCGGCCAACGGCGCCATGAACCTCGTGAAGGCGATCGCCAAGATCGCGGTCGTCGCCACCGTCGCGTACCGCGTCGTGCTGCGTACCGGGGCCGAGGCGGTCGGCGCGTCCGGCATGATGCCCGCGGAGCTCATCGGGTTCACCGGCATGGGGCTCCGCCGCCTCTTCCTCGCGATGGCGCTCGCGCTCGCCGTCCTCGGCGGGCTCGACTACCTCTGGCAGCGCCGGCGGCACGAGCAGTCGCTCAAGATGAGCCGCCACGAGGTGAAGGAGGAGGCGAAGGAGACCGAGGGCGATCCGCAGGTGAAGGGGCGCTTCCGGCGCGCGCATCGCGAGATCGCCCGCCGGCGCATGCTGACCGACGTGAAGCGCGCCGACGTCGTGCTCACCAACCCGGTGCACGTCGCCGTCGCGCTCCGCTACCGCGCGAGCGAGACGGCGGCGCCGCACGTGCTCGCCAAGGGCGCGGGCGAGCTCGCGCAGAAGATCAAGGACGCGGCGCGGGCGGCGGGCGTGCCGATCGTCGAGCGCCGGGCGCTGGCGCGGGCGCTCTTCAAGTCCGTGAAGATCGGCGCGGAGGTCCCGCCGGCGCTCTACCGCGCGGTGGCGGAGATCCTCGCCTACATCTACTCGCTGCGCGGCGCGGCGGTGGGGGAGATGCGCTAGTGCGCCGCCTGAATTCTCCTCATGCGCGGGCGGGTGAGGGCACCGGGCGAGGGTGCCGGCTCATGGTCCTCGCGCACCCCCGCACCACCCCACCGCAGCCCCCCGCGCTGCGGAAATCGCCTGCACCCCCGCCCGGCGCCCTCGCCCGCCCTGGCGATGGCGTGATCGACATGGAGGCGCGCTAGCCGTGGCGACCGCTGCAGTCAGCGCGCGGCCAGCGGGCGCCGTGCCCACTGGCGAGCTGATCCTGCCGCTCGCGCTGGTTGCGGTGGTGGTGATCATGGTGATCCCGCTGCCGGCGATGCTGATCGATCTGCTGCTGGCCGTTTCGATCTCGCTCGCCCTCGTCATTTTGATGGTGAGCATGTACACGCAGCAGCCGCTCGAGTTCTCGACGTTTCCGTCGGTGCTGCTGGTCGTCACTTTGTTCCGGCTGGCGCTCAACGTGGCGTCGACGCGGCTGATCCTGCTCCACGGGCACGAGGGGTCGGCGGCGGCGGGGCACGTGATCCGGGCGTTCGGGAACTTCGTCGTCGGCGGGAGCTACGTGGTCGGGCTCGTCGTGTTCTTGATCCTCGTGGTCATCAACTTCGCGGTGATCACGAAGGGCGCGGGGCGGATCGCGGAGGTGGCGGCGCGCTTCACCCTCGACGCGATGCCCGGGAAGCAGCTCGCGATCGACGCCGACCTGAACAGCGGACTCATCACCGAGAAGGAGGCGCGGGGGCGGCGGCGGGCGATCGAGGACGAGGCGGACTTCTATGGTGCCATGGACGGTGCCAGCAAGTTCGTGCGCGGCGACGCGGTCGCGGGTCTCGTCATCACGGCCATCAACATCCTCGGCGGCTTCTTCATCGGCGTCGTGCAGCAGGGCGCCGACGTGAA
>WNGI01002551.1_pt1 | contig 15862 bp, 22 predicted proteins | sample 5400621 | NCBI WGS metagenome assembly WNGI01 (sample SAMN13153374, study PRJNA577476) | soil metagenome | isolation source: 20 cm soil or saprolite under Garry oak tree replicate 1 | place: USA:California | collected 2016-06-15 | reverse complement strand
TGGGCGCCCCGGGGCTTTTTCTAATTTCCTTTCTGGATTCTTCGGTACTGACGTTTCCGATCATCAACGATTTGCTGCTGATCCATTTGTCGATGGAGCATCCGGCGCGGATGCCGCTGTATGCGTTCATGGCCTCGTTGGGATCGGTGCTGGGTTGCGTGGTCCTGTATTTCATTGCGCGAAAGGGCGGGGAAGCGATTTTTCACAAGAAGGCAGGTAAACACGGGCATGCCATTCGCCACTGGGTGGAACAGAACGGGTTCGTGGGAATGTTGATCGCGGCGCTTCTGCCGCCGCCGACGCCGTTCAAATTCTTCGTGCTTGCGGCAGGGGTGTTTGAAGTGCCGCTGTTCAGCTACACAGCAGCGATCACGATTGCGCGGTTATTTCGATACTTTGGCGTTGGTTACCTGGCGATCCGGTATGGAGCGGACGCGATGCCATATTTAATGCAGCACAAGCTGCAGGTTTCCGTTTTTGTGATTTCGCTGGTTACTGTGAGCTATGTCCTTTCACGAGTGTTACTTAAGCGGCGGACGCCTCCGGAAAATGTTCCCTAGTTGAGGGAATCCTCCCCGTCCTTCTGTTTTTGTAAGTGTTGCATCTAAGAAAATCATAAAAAATGGCTTATTTTTAGAATGTCCTTGACATTATCACCAGTGTCTGTCACCATTGCCTCAGATTCATGGGAGGCGAGCATGGAAGCCAAGGTTTCAATTATAGCGCGGGTCCCAGAGGGTGATGGATACCGCTTGGTGACGCTGGAAAAGAAGCGCGGCAGCTATGTCAAGCCCGATAACGCCATCTCCTACTACCTACGCTACACCGACGCCACAACTGGCAAACGCAAAGATGGCGTACCTGCGGGAGAAGATTTTAGCCGCGCCGTAGTCCTGGCACTGAATACTGCGAACCAGCAAAATGCCCTCCGTAATGGCCACGCTGCCCCGGCTACGCCCATCCAGGTGTCATCCGACCGACTAACGGTGCGGGACGCTGTAAAGCAGTGGATTGATAGCTTCGCCGTCCGTCTAGAACGTTGGAAGCACAAAGACGACAATGGTCTCGCGCCATCCAGCATTTCAGCGTACACCAAAACAGCAAACGATTTTGCAGATTATTGCGATGAGGCTGGTGTGCTGTTTATGCCGCGCACCGATAAAACTGGTGAGCAGGGCACCGATGAAGTTAACGCTGATATGCTCATCGAGTACCAAAGCTACCTTCGTAAAAACTTAGACGTGAGACACAAGCAGAATGGGGAAGCGAGGGACCGCCAAGGGTCAGTCATAACCCGTTTCTGCAACCTAGGAATCTTCTTTAGTTACTTCCGTCTCTTCCTCAGCGAACGTCCGAGGACAAATGATGGCCGTGGTATCCTTCGCCGCAACGATATGCCTAGGGGCAACGCAGCTAAGAAGCGCCGGGAAGCAAAAGCAAAGCAGACCAGCACGGTTATCATCTACTCCAACGATGAAATCCAAGCAATGCTCAACGCAGCGACTGTGGACGAGTCCGACTTAATTAAGTTCCTGCTTGAGACCGGAGTCCGTGACAAAGAAGCTGCACACGTGGAGTGGTCGGATGTTGAAAATGGGTTTTTGAATCTGAAGGACAAGCCGAAGTACGAATGGCGGTTGAAGGATAAAGAGAACCGTTCAATTCCGGTGAATCCAAAACTGATGCTACGTTTGAGGGCGAGGAAGGCTAGGCAGGAGAAGGCCGCTAAAGCGGATGGGCAGGACGCACCGACCTTGATCTTTCCTAACTCATTGAACCGTCCCAATCTTGCACTAGATGAAACCATCCAACGCGTGGTCGCCAAGGCTAAGAAAGCTGGCTTCCGGTGGGATACCAAATCGGAAATCACCATGCACAAATTTAGAAAGAACTTTGCAACTCTGATGCACCGCGCTGGCCTAGATATCACCACGGTGGCTGAACTGCTTGGGCACTCAGACATCGAGACTACAAAGCTGTACATCGCCATCGATACCCACAAAGCTGTAGATGTTAGCAAGATTGCTTTTCAAGCGTTCGGTGACTAGGCTGCTTCTACCTTCATGTCATCAAAGAACTGGTCCAAGTCGGACTTGTGATAGATAAGTTTCTGGGAACTATAGCGGTGAACAGTGATACGACCCTCCGCCGTATAGCGACGCAACGTCTGACGGGATATTTTCAAAAACTCGCAGGCTTCTGCTGGCGTGCAACGCTCACAACCTGCGATAGGAATAGGCGCAGCCGCCTGTTTGGGAACTGGAACATTCTTTCGTGTAGCCATAGGACAACCTTTGTATTTCCAAGGTTGCCCTCTGTTTTATTGGAGGACGTTTATCGCCGCAGAAAGAACGAGGACAGCAAAAGCTGCTCGGAATCACCAGCGCAGGACTTAATATTCGCTCATATTTGGACTTGGGATTATCGCTGCGATTACCTACAGCGACCGAATAGAGCCTAGGCGGGAATCAACGTCACGCCAGCGGTCGGGTATCTATTTAACTAGGCGAACCCCGAATCTCGCCCTAACATAAAAAATGGCTCCCTTAGTTTCGGGAGCACTTCCAAAATTCATACTACCACGACCTGGAAACGGGGTCAAGCCCTATCTTTTCCTGTTCTTCTTCCTCTTCTTGGGATGCGGTTGTGACGGAAGCTTTCGGATTGGTTCGTTGCTTCTTCCAAGGAAAGGCTCGGCGGGAGTAGGCTTTGCAACAATGACGGGAACAGGCTCTGTCTCTGGCCGTTCTGGATACCAATCCTCGAACAAGACATTGTCTTTACCGAACAACAGGATTTGAAGTTCCTTATCAACCAAAAGCATTTCACCTACCGACAAAACAGAATAATGCTCGGAAATTTCAGACTCTCGAATTGGCTGTATAGTGCCCAATCTCACTAAAGAGTCTTTCTTTACCGCACTGCTCCATGTGGCCTCTACTAACACGTCTCCGCACCGCTCCCGCTTGAGATTCGAATTTGCGGCTCGCTTGTCCGTCAAATAGCAGGCCAGAACAGTACGTTCGGGATGACCGTCTCTACAGTCGGAAGTTTGGAGAATCAGCCAGGGACGGTCCTTCGGAACATTTACGCGGTCCTGTTCTTTCTGCGTTATCCCGACAAGCCAGCCACGCTCCGGTGATTGAAACGGCACACTCAACCATTGTTCCAGTTCTGCCCCGCAGCCGCCCTACGGAACTCTTCGTTAACGATGTAGGCCGTCACCGCCTGGCGAATAAATTTAGTCCGATCTAGCTTCTGAATCTTGCGTTCGCGTTCAATACGCTTCAGCAAGTCTGTGTCAAAAGCTACCAGGATTTTGCGATATATAGATTTCACACTCACAGTATATACTCCCTAAAATGGTCATATAGAAAAAGGATGGCCAGGGGCCCACCGTCGCGAAACACGTCAGTGACGACGCATTCCTCTGCGAGCGGCGGCTTTTCTGGCGCTGGCGGGTCTGGAAGCAAATCCACAGTTGGTTTCTCTTCGGTGACAGTAGTCTTCCCTGTTGAATTCGTTTCCATTCTCTTCATAGCCCACGGCGCTTGCTGAACGACAACCATATTTTCTCCTCAGCGGCTCTAAAGCCTTAATCCTTGTGACTCTCAGCGAAGTGCGCCCGGAGTGCGATCTGAATATCTGATTTCCAAATGGCTCGGTACTTCGCTTCCATATAAGCGATATCGCTATGAGTCACTCCTTCCCCAGGGGTTCCAGATTTTCCCTCTGGTCCGGGGACCGCCTTACCTTCCGCATCGAGCACGTTGCGGTCTTTCAAGAGTTGAACAATCAAATCGCGAAGTCCGCCCTGGAATTCGGACAGTTTCGCTTCCACAAATTGGTTAGCTTCTGATTTCGCAACCGAAACCACTTCGGAGATGTCTGGAGTTTTTCCATCGACTCCGTCACGACCCGGCGCTCCCGTAATGGAATCACCTTTTTCACCACGGGCACCTGTGATGCTATCTCCCTCGGGGCCAGGAATTGTGCTGTCTTGACCTGCCGGACCTGGAATCAAAATAGCCTTTCCGGTGTTAGCATCTATAACGCCGCTACGTTTCAGTTCTTGGACAATAGCGTGACCGACCATTTGGAGAACCATTTGCGACAGGGCGGCTTGCGCAGACGCGAATTCTTTTCCAATCGCAACTCTAAGAGTTTTGGTTATCTCATCGGTGTCGGCGTCCTTACCCGGCTCCCCACGTAACCCTTGCTGGCCAACCAGGCCGTTCAATTGCTTCACTTCTTTTTCAAGAAGCTCTAACCTCTCCTGCATGTACGCCATAAATTTCCTTCGCGTCTAGAACGCGTGTTTTAAATTTTCTTGAAGTTGTAAAAATAAGGCGGCATTCAAGAGAAGATGCCGCCCTATTGTCCGCAGCATTGAAGAATCGTTTCTCGTTTGATGAATCCTTTGGAGAATGAACGATAATCGGGGATGCAAGCGGACAGACCCCCGAAGTTTTAGTTACGCGACTGGTAGCAGTGCGTGCTTGCCCTTAGCAGGCGATTTGCGGTGTGTATTCGTTACTTGTGGACTTGCTACCGTTACCGTCTCGCCGTGATCGCGTTTCTGTGCCTTCTTTCTCGCAGACCCGCGACTAACGTCTGGACTCCCGGCGTTTCTATTCGGAAATCTCTTTCTTGCCTCGTCACCCATTTGTTTCTCCTAAATTGCGTTCGCTGATGTTTAGGACACCTTCGAACGCTCTTTTTGAGTGGCCTTATTGTAGATACTGCTAGCCACTTCAAACTTGGTTGGGCACCCCGCAGAGTGCCCTTTGTCGCTCGGCCTGTACGCGCCAGGTAGCGGCGACAAATCTAATCTTGTTTAGATCGACCCTCTTTGCTTCATGCTCAACACAAGCTTTCCAATTTCCTCTCGTGAAAGTCCTACGCCTGGGATACCGCGCTCGCCTTCAAGCCCACGTTCCCCGACCGGACCTGGGATATTTGAAACTCCGTCTCGTCCTGGCAATCCCTGCTCCCCGCGTTCTGCTCTTGGAAGAACGAGATCGAGAACTTGAACTCCGTTTTCTTCTCGCAAACTGGCTGATGCTTCTGAACCTACGGTCACGGAGCCGATTTGAATCTTCGCATCACGTCCACGAGGGCCGATGACTGACACTCCGTCTTGGCCGGACGGCCCTGTGACTGAATCTCCCTTCTGGCCAGTCGGGCCAGGGATAAGGATGGCTTTTCCATCGTCGTCTAGGACCCCACCTTTGATAAGTTCATGGCGAACAACTTCCGACAGAATCTTGTATTCTGCGTCGAATTCTTCCTTTACTTTTTTCAGAGCAGCTTCAACAAACTGGGTGATATCAGCGTCCTTCCCTGGGGCACCCTGTGCGCCAGTAGCCCCGACACTTCCAGTGTCGCCTTTCTGGCCACGTACACCTTCGAGGCCACGGCGAGAATCTCTGTGTAATTGCAATTCCGTCAGATAATGCTCAAGTGCTGCAACCCGCTCTTCTACTTCTCCTGCTCCAAATTTAACTGTGTGACTGTGACTCATAATTCTCCTTATTAGGCTTAAAGCCATTTTTCTTTCGCGCCGAATGTGGCACTGAAACTTTTAAAATGCTGGCAGGCCCCAGAATCTGAGTCCGGGCGGAATCTAATCCTGGGGCTTGCGGCTCAACTATTGTTGAGGCAATGTCTCCACCCATTCCTGACCCAGGAAAGAGAGCGAAGACGAAACTCTAAGGACGCCTGCTGTTGCAAACAGCAAAGCGCCCTGTTGGCTGTCTAGCGACCACGGCTCATGCCTGAGCAGCCCCGTGATCGTCCGGGTCTAGAATTCAATACCGAGATTTCAAGCCATTTAGGCTAGGTCGGCATCGCCCGGATGTTTGCTCCACCTGATTTCTTGCGGTGACCTGGAATTGACCACTCCATCCGAATCACAAACTCTGGAAGGGACAGATGAAGTGGGTCCAAGGCTACGGCAAAGATTTCGGTGGAACCAAATACTTACTGAATCTGCTTATACTCAAAATCGTTCCAGTGGTCTAACCACCATGACCCTGGATTCTTTTCCTGGAGCCTACGGGCAACGGCAGGCGGAACCTGGAAATATTGGAACACAGTCGAGTCGTCGTAGCGGACTTCGAGGGTTCGGGTCTTCTCGTTATAACCAACTGATTTAATCAATTCGGATTTTACTGCGCTGCGTCTCATGTGTGCGTGCCGCTCTGCTGCTGCACCAAGAGCGGTCTGGTCGCTGGTCCGGGTAGTTGGTTTGTAGCTTCCTGGATGACTTCCCGCTTCACAACTCTTCGACAATTACACATGAAAGGACCTGGCGCTCCAGCTTGTGAACAATTCAAACTGTGTACTCGCTGATCGGCCCAGGTAATGAAATCTCTGTTGCGCCCAGGATTAAGTGGGTTTAAGAATGCCAATCGTGGGTCCAGGTTAGACAACCCAAGGCGAGGGTCTAAGAACGCAGGGTCTAGAGAAAAATATTTCACAATTGACCCGTCCGTGAATTCAACCACTAATTCCTTGTCTTTATATTCGAATGTGAGTGGTAATACAGTCATCTGATAAATCTCCTGACTTCCTGGGCGCGATTGAGCGATTTCTGTAGAGCCAGGCGTGCATCTAAAGTTGCTGGCCAGTTTATATCTGATGTACCTGGGGTGGTGACAAAGATGCGACCGATCTGGGCGTCTTCGCTGTGGGTATTTCCTCTCAACCCTTCAGCCTTGGATTTTGCCTCGGCGGCAGTCCGAGATTGCGCAGATGCCCCTGTTCGTTGCTGGTTGGCCGCTTCAGCGTCCCGTTCGGAACGAGCACGCGCCTCGCGAGCGTAGTCTGCCGGGGACTTCCCCAACGTGCCATCTCTCTGCAAAGTTAATCCGCTGGTCACGAACGGTGTTCCGTCATCGTTTCTTGCAGCCTCAGTGATCGTGCCCATTTCACGCCGTGGAGTCGGCACGTAGTGCAGCTTCCGTCCGGCACGGTTGGCAATTCGGTTTTCGGCGTCCTGAATACGCGGAGTTGATATCTCGTAGCCCTGGAGCGTGCCTAAAAGTAGGGATAGATTTTCGAAATATTGATCTCCTGTGTTAACCAGTGTCCCTGGCTTACCACCATGAGTTGCTAGCCAGTTTACTAACTGATTCGCTCGATCAGTCTCTCGATTAGCAGCTTTGAAATATTCAGCCTGCGCAGGGGTGTATATCTTCAGATGTGGACGAATATGCTCCCATGCAGTGTTGAGATTCTGTTCCGTAATATCTTGTTTCCAGACATTCACAAAGTAATTCAAGATAAAATCAGCATTTTGCTGGTCGTCTTGACTTCTATCGTGAATAACTCCGCGTTCACCGCAAAATCTTTTATAAGAATTGATTTCATTCTGCGTGATCTGTTCTGATGATCTAGCCATTGTTGCTCCTATGCCGCCTTGAGGACGGACTATTCCAACTTTTCCAACTGAACTTCGAATTCTTCAAAACTACCAAAGAGGGCTGGTCTGGGGACTGCGCGTTCGTAATGCCTCGTTAACTTGATCTGGGCCGTATCTTTTTATCAGGGACCGAAGAACTTCTTTCGGGCATCTCCTGATATAGGCCGCGTCGATCAACTCGTCTCGATCTCCGATTCGCAACTCATCTGGTAATTCTGGGAATGTTCCCTGGTTCTCTGCTGCCCTCACGCGTTGGGTTTCATCTGGCGGTGGTGGTGCTTGCCCACGCGCTCCGGACTCTTTGGCCATTTTGCGCAACGTAGGAATATCCAAGTTCAACAAATGCTGGTTGTGGGCTTTGATTGCTTCCTGCCGAAACTGTTCAAGTTCAGACGGGGACGCCGGGGCCAATGAGAGAGCATTACTCTGGACCGCCTGAGCCAGCATGTGACTGTCATAACCTTGACCCAGCACTGATTTCACAAGCAGACGATTACTTTCGCATTCACTAAAGCCGTTGTCGCGGCAGAAGTCATGAAACGCGCGATGTTCCTCAGCACGGCGTTTTGCAGGGTCCAAGATGTCGGCAGACCGCCACGAAAGAGAGGATGCCAACTGCGGCTGCTCGGTCAACACTCTGGTGAACCATGCCGGGGTTATCTGCTCTCCTTGATCTTCTTGCAGCCAGCCAACGATAATGCTTCGGTTTGCTTGATTGTCGAGTGCAACCCTACCGTTGATCGGGGTGCGGAAGATGTTGGAAAGCTGTTGCTCCTGGGCCATGCGCTGGCGGTCGGCGTTGATCTCATCGATCTCCTGCTCACGCCTTAAGACTTCTGGGCTGCTCAGGACTTCTTTGTGGATTCCTGAAAGAAGGCTCTTGCTCAACGCTTCTTCTAGCTCGTCCGTAGACATCCGCTGTAGACGGTCTCGGCTTGCGGTCGTACGGGCGATTAGTAAATTTAGTAGCTGCTCTCTTCTGCTCATTGTTATTCCTTTGCCCCGATGGGGCGGTTGCCGGGAGACACTGGCAATAGGAGATGTGCTCCCGGCTGTTTGTCTACTTCGACGCTCCACGAATTGGAGCATCCAGCAGAAATTTGAATTACTTTCTGTTTACGCGGCGAAACGCGTGTGCAAGCGTGGTGATTGCGGTTAACTGAGTCAACTCAGATTCATCTTCGATCTCAGCCGCAACTTCTGACTTGACTTCCTCGACTATGATCTCCGGCACCGGGGCTGAACCTGGGGCAACTGTGCCACGGGCGGTTCCGGCTTCTGTTTTGGGAAGCATAAGACACAGTCCCAAATCTTCGACTTGTGCCAACGGTGATCGGCGGTCTTCGATCTCATACGAGAAAGATCGTGAACCTCGCCTCCGAATTGATAGAGCGTTCCACGCCGTTTCGCTGCAATTTCAACAGCGTCCGGGGGTATTTCTGTGAACTCTTTCTTACAAATGCGGCATCTGTACATTTTTATGTTGCCTTCTGGACATCAATAGCGCGAACACCATCAATGCGAAACGTGACAGCATCACCAAACTTGAAACAGTTCGAGTCCCGAAATGCTAGAAACTTTCGGTTGTCATCGCTGTTAATGAAGATTGTGGTGCCGACCTGATCGTATCCTCTTACCACGCCGTTGAAACGCTTCTTGCTGCCAGTGAGTTTGAGAGCCTGTTGCACGAGTTCGTTGATCTCGCTAATGGTCTCGATCATAGATGTCTCGTTGTTGAAAGCCCGTACGTCCCCAAATCGGACTTGGGTGGAGTCTTGTATATGAAGTCTTGCGGCTCAACTACAGTTCTCTCGGGTTGCTTCAGTTCTGGCTTCTTTGCTTGCTGCATCGGTGGGAGAGCAGGCAAACTTGCTATGTCAATCGGCTCGTCTCCGGTGCAATCTTTTGGCGCTTTCCAGTGTTGGTCAAACCAGCCGGGCTTCGCAGCATCTCGAATTCCCTCAATGAACGGTCCTTCTGGGAATCGTTTTGAATCAAACGGTACCTGGAAATGCTGCTTCTGCGGGTCGAAGAGTGGATAAGAGACCCCGAAGCCGCGTTGCCATTGCTTACTGCCATCTTCAGCAACGACCCACTTCGAGTCGCCATCGGTGTCAACTCCATATCCCTTCGAACTGAGTAGTGATTGCCACGTCCGGCGTGCCAATTCTTTCAAACTTTCACCCTCCAGCACGTCCGGCTGCTCCAATGCACGGAGCCAACTTCGGTGAACCAAAATTTCTTCATCGCGGGTCCGTGCCGGGGTATTGAATGCAATTTCAGAGTATCCACAGAGATTCAATTTCTTAATCGTCGCGAGAGCATCGGCTATCTCGGCAGCTTCTCCCTGCTTCACTCGTTGACGATCTCTGTAGGCGTCCTGTTGTTCGGCTCGGTTCTTATACTTTTTCTTCATATACTCCTCTTCGAACTATTCACAGATTGTCGTTAATACATTCGACCGGGCTAGGGGCGGATACGACTCCGGCAGACCCACCCCGGTCGATCTTCAACTTAGCCTGCTTAAGTTTTTCTTGATGCCGCACGATGTCCTGGGCGTGTCCGAGAAACAAATCTTCAGATTCGTTACTTTTCCACCGATTACAGCGCGGACAGCACGCCACATTACCTACGGCATACGGATGGGAATTCACAACGCGATCAACGCCTCTCGGAACCCCGTAGGTCCCGCAATACTGACAGGGCTTAATCACGATCTCTCGGAACTGAGCCTCTGTGAGCATGAACGGAATGCCCCGCTCCTGGGCCTGGCGCTGACATCTCAGAAATGCTTTCTCAGGCTCGCATGAACTGCATGTTCCTCGGATAATTCCGTGAAGACAAAACGAACCCTGTCCAGGCTCATTACATTCACGGCATCTTGACTTTTCTTTTTCATGAATACACTTCGCCATCTTTCTCCACCTGGTACTTCGCGGGTCCTCTCGAATTTGGTCATCCCGCCCTGGTCGGGTCCCTGGGGTGGTCGAATTAAGAGCTAAACATCGATAGACGAACTCAGGAAGACGGTGCCTGGGGTCGATGGCATCCGCCGACCCCTGGGTGCCTCACTTCCAAAATAGGTGGCATCAGAATTGCGGGTGCAATCAGAGCGCCGAAGTTCCGGAGAGAATTGCTCTGCGGTCAACCGGCTTGACTTCGTTTGATGATTACCTAATATATAACTAATTCATTATGTGATTTTGGTTGTAAGGCAGGCGGGTAAAACTTGCCGACTTGCTTACCGATCTTTGCGACGATAACCGCAAGGACATCTGAGCGACTTCGGGTCGAATCGATGAGAGCCATATCGACGGCATTTCGGGAACTGTCTCGGCCTGCCCCCTAATTGCCCATTCTTGCGTGCTGCAGAGGCTTTGGCCGTTGTTTTGGCCTTGCCGCCGATCTGACCGCCTCGTCGTCCTAATTCAGCGGCAACCTTCGATATGGTCGATTCCAGCATACGGCATGATAAACCCAAAGCGGTATAGCTTGTCAATTCCGGTTAAGTCCGTTGCTTGCATCAAATTGTACCTTTTTTCGTTTCTGTTACACATTATTCTTGACAAACCCAAAGCGGTATGGAATAATTCAGCTATCGAGGTAACCTATGGAATACTTACAAGAGACAGAGATAAACGTCCTCCTGAGAACAGCTTACGAGCACAATCGCGAACATTGGCTGGCGCTGCTCGTGATGTACGCGACCGGAACCCGAGTCAGCCAGGCTCTTCGCCTGCGCGGAAACGATGTTTACGCTGACCCTGTTACTGGCGAGAACCGCATTCGCTTGCCTCGTGCAAAGCGCGGTACATCACGCTCCTACAAAATCGTCAAATCCGTTGACCCGATTCGTGACCTGACTCAGATAATCGACTTTGCCAATAAGCGCGGTACGTCGATGCTGTTCGGCGGCCTGACCCGACATTATCTCCATGTGGTCATCAAGAAGTACGCCAAGCTCGCCGGACTCCATGAAGAGATGGTCCATTGCCATACTGTGAGGCATTCGACGGCGATGCGTATCTTCGAACGGACCCAACGGCCTGGCGCGATCACGGGCTATCTGTGCCATACTGACCAGTCCAGCGTTTACCCCTACCTGCGCGAGCATGACGCCAGCCTTGGCGAGGATGCGATGGCTGCTGTCTTGACGACCTAATAACCCAAAGCGGTTTGGCTTATCCACACACCCTCGGCTAAACCCGAGGGTTTCGTGTTTCTAGTGCCTTCCACGATCAACGCCAGGCCCATTCCCAGACGATTCCAGCGTAGTTATCCGTCGAACCAGCCTGGACCCCTCCTGTGACGGTGATCGCGAGTGTTCATTTACTTATAAAGTATGTATTTTCTTTGAATTACCGAAATTTTGCCTCATTGACGCACGTTTGTTGAAGTAAAAATCAGTTTCCTGGGCGTTCGCCGGGCCCACCTTGAGAGTATGCGCGGCAGTACCCATCCTCACACAAGGTTAACCCCATATTTTCCAATCACCGAAGCTTGTGCGTGTGAGAGCCCCTCTTAGAGAGGAGGGCTCTCTCACACAAGCTTTCTTGCTTGAGCAAGTGTGTCACACAAGCTCACACAAGGTTCACACAAGGTTTTCACACAAGCTATGCTGCGACCTGGTCTAACGCGATATCCGACTCGCTCGGTTCATCGGATTCGACTCGGATTGTGGACGTGTCCACCTTTTCAGGCTCCTTAGTCCAGTGGGTTGAGCCCTTCTTGCCGCCGCGTCCACGCTCGTATCCCAGGTTCTTGAGAGTTGTGCGAATCTCCCATTCCGATAGCCCGGTCTTTTCCTTCAAACCCTTCAAGGTAATTTCCGGAGTTTCCAAGACCAACTTCTCGATGCGTTCGGCAACGTTGCTGGCCTGAGTTACCCGGCTGACCACCTTGAAATCGTGGTTCTGGTCAATGACGCTCTCCATGCCGACGAGCATGCCCGGCCCAGGAGGTACGGCGGGACGCTTCGTTGACGCAATACGGAACGGCTGCGGCGGTTCGAAGTCACGAGGCTTCAAGCAAGCTACTTGGATTTCGTTCGGGCCTTCACCATTGTTGTAAAGCATGTTGTCCCGTAGCAGGCCGTATACCGCATCAGCCGATGCAGCGATGTCGCCCGTACCGCGTAGAGCCAGTTCGAGACTCATGCCTTCGGTGCGCATCTTCTTGGTAGCGTGGTGCAACCCGATGACAGCAATCGCACCAGCCTGGCGAAGACGAATTACGTCATCCACCAGTTTCTTATTCTGTGCCGCCGCGTTCTCGTCCTCAGCCTCGCTGAAGCGAATGATGGTGTCGAGAATCACAACTGGCTTCAATCGGCGTACAGCTTCAAGCAATGAAGTATCGTCGAGTGGAAGCGTCGAGCCTTCAGACACTGTCCTGCAAAGAAACTTGTCCGGGTCGTCAGGAATCTCGAATTTCTCACAGCGTTTTCTGAATGCACGTCCGCCGCTCTCAGGAATCAAGTAGATTACCGGAACGGTCTTCGGCACTATGAAATGTCGTAGAAACGGCTTACCAGTTGTCAGCGCACGTGCGATGGATAAAGCAAACAACGTCTTGCCTTCGCCCGGTAGCCCACCGATAAAAGCAGTTCCTTCCGGTAGGAAGCCGCTGATAAGCATCACGACTTCGCCTTCTTCCAGTTCACCAACAGACTTGAACTTATCCCTCCACTGTGTAGCAACAGTGGTAGCCGTCGCAGTTTGTCCAACGGGATTCCCATCGATCAACAGCATTGGACTTGCTTGTCCTACCGGATACCTACACGCCGACTTCGCCTTCTTCTCGCACATGTCGCGATAGTCGGAGCCGTAATTTTCGCAACGGCGCTGGCAGATGTTGATAAGAGCGTCCCGAATCTCCTGATAGTTCATACCCGCATTGCGTAGCATGCAACCGATGCGGAAGAGTTCCGTATCGTGCGAACCATAATGAATCGGTGGGCCATCTTCAGATGCGTTTACGCGCTCTGAATCATGACGAACCAGCTCACTGACACGTTCAGGAAGCGCGGCAATCAGAGAGTCATCGATTACCGTGTAGATCGCGCCGGATGGATGCACTGAGCCAGCGGCCAACACGTAGCCGCCTGCGCTCTTAACATCACCAACTAGATTGCCGTCAACGTACAGCTTGGTAGTCTTACGGGCACCACTGAAATAAACATGGACGCCCTTTGAAGTCTTAACCTTGAATGTCCTTGTTTCACTCAGCCAGCCAGGGATGCTTTCTGGTTTATCGAAGTCAAGTACACACAGATCAGACGCGCCTAGATCGATACCAATATTTCGGTTCGGGTCCTGCTCCCACGGGCCTAACACCAATGGGTCTGATGGTGATTTTGAATCCTTGAATCCGTGCGAACCTTGAAGCGTTATTTTGTCGTTCGGCGTTAATGCGAAGACATGAAAGCCTCTCTCAACAGCGGTCTTCACGAATGCAATCAATCCCGGCTCAACGGCAGATGTCTGAGCGTTCACAAGATCGTAATTGGCATCAAATGGGTCTACTTCTTTATGCGCAGGTGTCTCCCACTCGTTGTCCGGTGTGTTATCCGGTCCCTGGGCACGTTCAGTCTTCTGTGCCTGTATCGCGGCCCACTGCGCAGCGATTGAATCCACCACAGCCTGGTCTTGGGCAATCTGTTCCGGGGTACTCACTGCACACCCCCGGACCCGGCAACATTCGCTCCAGCAAATGCGTTCAGTCCGGTCGGCGCAACATTGACTGCTTCATCCAGCCTGTTGCCTGGCTTCTTGCTCGGCGCTAATTCAAACTCGACTTCATCCCCAACAACGGGGTCGGTCGATCTATGCCAATCACGAATGTGAAAGAAAACTCGACGGTTGATTTCATCATTGAAGAGAAAGCCGTACCCGCCAGCCGTTACCCACCGTACAACTACGCCTACATATGTATGTTCCATTGAAATACCTTCCCGAGAATTCTCGGTGATCGAATCCTCTGGACCCGATCTTTGTATCGTAAGGGCGGATGAACCCATCAGGTAAGATGCCCACTGCTCGCGGCTATGCCGCTGACTTCGGTTTTAATTCCTTCCAGTGATAAGGCATGACCATTGTTTTATGGCCGTGCTTGCACTTCATTTCAAGTGGAAGAGCAGACGCCATGTGCCCTGGACCCTTCTTCAATTCACAATTTCGTCTCCCACAAACTGGACACTTCCACGTTACCCTGGCGAACCATGAGTCATCGTGTTCTCCCCAACTAAACGCCGCTTCAATCGGTTCCATTGGTTTCTTCCTGAAATACAAATCCTAGATCAAGCAGGGTCTTTGCTATCTTTTCTTCCGTGGTCCGCATGCTAGTCTGGAAAGTACGGCACGGATAGCCCATGCCATTCAATGTCTTGACGGCGACGTTTGCGATTTCAGGGTCTTTAATTGGCCTAGCTTCGATTCCCCAAGATGGTTCGCCATTTCGCATCCCTTGAAACAATGTGTTGCGCTCAACTAAGTTTTCAATTAGATGAACGCCGTAAATCAAGCTGCCTGGTTCCTGACGGGTCACTGATACAGCTAAACGCCCGGCTTCAAAATCTTCGAGCAGTTGCTTTGCTTGCTCAGGGTCATTCAACTGTACTGTGAAGGGTTTGAACGCTTCACACATCTTGAGAAACCGTCCAAGTAACAGATCGAGCGGCAGCGCAGTCTCATGCGTTGGCAAATCTTTCAATCCGTTGAAAGCCTTACTCAATGCTGTTTCAGATGCACCACGGATTCCAAACTTACTGGCGACCGAGGCAACACGCATAGCGTTCCAGCCTAATTCTTCTGCATTATGTTCAATGCGATTTTCAAATGTACTCATCTACTGCTCCTGGAAAATTTTTCCGTTTCGTCCTAGGATAAAACAACAGTTTGCAGAATTTGATCTGCGTTTCAAAATTTTCTGTTATCGGGAATTTCTGCCAAGAAAGTTCCGCCTGCCGTCGTGATAAAAGAAAGAGGAGCACTGGTTGAGAACCAATGCTCCGTCACGGAATCACCCGAAGGTGCCTGACGCTGGCAGAGTGCGTCAAAGATCAAAATGTTGGCGTGGGGTCAAATCATCTCCCACGCCGGGAAGCCAGCAAACTGTTTTCTAGGACAGCACTCTGTATTGCTTCCGTCGCCGTTAACGCCAACTGCAAGTTCGGCTTAAACTCGCGGGACCCTGGTCCCCTCACTTGTAGGTTCCTATACAGGCATGACTTTCAGGTCCCCTCAATAGGAAGAGTAGGTCTCATATCCGTCATAAGAACTTAAACGCGTTAGCAGGATTAGGACTAAACCGCTAGCGCGGTAGTGGTGGCGCTGCAATCGTGTCGGCTTATCCGGTCATGCTCGTCGCTGTTCCCCTTGAACATCTCCCCACCTCTGAAGGCCTCTTTGCTAAAGCATGGTGCGGCTGCTCACAGCA
>WNGI01006779.1_pt1 | contig 15870 bp, 11 predicted proteins | sample 5400621 | NCBI WGS metagenome assembly WNGI01 (sample SAMN13153374, study PRJNA577476) | soil metagenome | isolation source: 20 cm soil or saprolite under Garry oak tree replicate 1 | place: USA:California | collected 2016-06-15 | reverse complement strand
TACCCGACTGGTTGAACCCGTGGTGGAGTGAGACCCGCGAGATCCACAGCCCGATGGACGCTGAGGCGGCGCGAACTGCCATTGCTAATGCAAGCGGCTTCTTAAAGGGATCGCTTGGGAAAGTGCTGATTGCTCGCTCGCTCACAGTCTTTCGGGAGTCGTGGTGGCATCTCCGCAGACCATGGGTTGTCGCCCAGGTCACGACTCGATCGGCCGACCCCGGCTCTCTCGTGGTGCTTCGTCTCGGCAGAACGTGGTTCCAGTCGGCATTCATCACGTTCTTCGCCATCTTCGCGCTAGGCGGCCCGCTGGTGTTCGTCGTGGGGGCCGTGGCGGCGGGCCATTTCGCCGCAACGCCATGGTGGACGTACCTGGGTTGGGAAGCTCAGGATGCCGCCATCTACGCTGTGTGCATGATGCTGAACAGCGCGGCGGTCCGTGGCGACACCGCCTGGTTGGTGAATCGAATCGCCGAACTCGTGGGCGGTTTGTCCGTCAGTTAGTCCGTCAGCCGCCTGGTTTGACGGTTTGCGCTCCCCCGCCGGGGCATCATTTCAATTCAAAATCGTGTTAGCCGGCGTAGCTCAGCTTGGTTAGAGCAGCGGTCTTTTAAACCGATGGTCCAGGGTTCGAATCCCTGCGCCGGCACGAATTTTTTGTGCAAGTTCGGCTGGGGGGCGTCAAAAGGCCTTCGGCTGATGGGTTACACACCTTCGGCTGATGCGCTACAGCTACTTCGGTTGATGCGTGACACTCTCGCGCATGAGGGAGATGGGCATGAATCCACGTGCTGATTCGGCTGAAGCACGACCAAGGCGTGGGTCGCATGAGGACCCGCTGGACAACAAGCTCAGGAGCTAGCTGACGAGTCGGTGCTCTTCCACGCCCCTCTCCCCTGTGGGGAGAGGGGGGTTCTATAGGACACTCCCGCGCATGGTCATGCGATACCCTCCGGGCTGGGATGCGATGGACAGGCTTGTTCATGTACCTCGCGGTCGTGGCGGTGCTGACGCTCTTTCTGCACTCGCTGGCCGATTGGGCGTGGTGGGTGACGCTGTTGCTGATGGTGCTCGTGCTTCCGGTCGCCCTGGTCATCGGGTTTATGACTCGGCACGAGGTGCGATGGTCGACCGTCCTTTCCTACCTATCTGTGGCGGCCCTGCTGGGTGCGGTCGCTGCGCAGGTGGCGGGCGCGACGGCGGCTCGTGACTGGTGTCTCCTCATCTGGTCGGCCCTGCTCCTGGCGGTCGCAATCGGGTGTTCCTCACATCCGATGCGTCGTCCGGCATGGGGGCTGTTCGTCGGATTCTGGGGCGTCGTCGGAGTGCTGTGGCTGGTCGTGATCCAGGCCTTGGCGGTCGCCGGCGTCCTTGGCGGCGCGTCGTACACCTGGTGGGCGGCGTGGCCCCTGGCTTTGATCGGCATCTGGTTTCTCGTCGCCTCGGCGACCGGTTTCGGAGCTCGGCCCTTTGGTCCGATCATCGATTCCCTCGGCCTGCTGACAGGCGCGGCGTTTATTGCCATCACGCTCATGACCTGGACCGACCTGGCCGAGCTCCGGAGGGTGGCGGGTGTGGTCGCAGCCGCGAGCTACAGCCTCTGGGTCCTGGGCTTGGGATGGGCGCTCTGGGTGCTCGAAAGTCCGGCCGAAAACCGCGACGGATTCCGGTCCCATCCCGTGCCTTCGTCGGCGAACGCATGACGCGCAGGGAAACGACTTCACCTTCGTCACTACGGTCAAGTGAAGAGTTCGTTTCGGAGAGATGTCGGTCGGGGTTCGATGGCGGCGGCCGTCGCGGCGGTGCTTTCGCTCGCCTCGGTGGTTCCTGCCCAGGCGACGGCTGACGCCCTCGACCAATCCCAAACCCTGACCCTGAGCTTTCAGCGCGGGATCGCCCTGATGGCGCAGACCTTCACCGCCGGGGCGACCGGCCAGCTCGACCGCGTGTCGCTCGCCTCCGACACCACGACCGGTTTTGCCAACATCAGCGTCAGCATCCAGAGCGTCTCTTCGATCCTCGCCCCCAGCGGGACTCCGCTTGGGACGTCCGCCTTCTCGGGATCTGTGACTTGCTGCAGGCAGTTCCACAGCTTTGCTTTCAACCCGGCCATCTCGATCACGGCCGGCACCCGGTACGCGATCGTGGTCCGGGTCCTGGCCGGATCCTTCACGTGGTACAACAGCTCGGTCGTCGACGGGTACGCGGGCGGCCAGCTGTACGTCGCCTGCTCCGGTTGCGCATGGCTGACCGGCGCCTCCTGGGGGCAGGACTTCGCCTTCCAGACATGGGTCGCCACCAGCGTCAACCAGGCCCCGACGGCGGCCGCCGACAACACTGCCGTCTCTATCCCTGAGGGCTCCGCGCCGGCGAACACAGGAACCTATTCCGACCCTGACGGCGACACAGTCGCCATCACGGCCTCGTCAGGCACCGTGACCAAGACGGGCACGAGCACAGGCACGTGGTCGTGGACGGCGGCCTCCTCGGACGAAGCGTCCAGCCAGGCCGTCACGATCACCGCGAACGACGGCCAGGGCCACTCGACCGCCACGTCGTTCACCAGCACGATCACGGCGGTAGCTCCAAGCGCGCGGATCGTCACCGACCCGCCTTCGATTCCAGAAGGCGCACCCGAGACGTTCACCGGCGCGGCGTCGAGCCCGGCTGAGGCTGACAACGCGGCCGGCTTCACCTATGCCTGGACCGTGACCAAGAACGGCAGCGCGTACGCGACCGGATCGACGGCGTCATTCACCTTCACGCCAGACGATGAAGGGACCTATGTCGTCACGTTCCGGGCCACGGATGACGGAAGCATGGCGGGCACCGACTCGATGACGATCATCGGCACCAACGTGGCGCCCCAGGCGGCAATCAGCGGCTTCACCAGGACGGCGCCCCTGATCGCTGCCCAGGAGTCGCTGACCTTCTCGGGCAGCTTCTCCGACGCCGGCGCCCTCGACTCCCACATCGCGACCTGGAACTTCGGAGACGGGTCGACCGCCACGGCGAGCTTTGGCCCGAGCAAGACGGCGCAATTTTCAGCCTCCCACGCCTACGCCGCCGCGGGGACCTACACGGTCACAGTGACAGTGACCGATGACGACGGCGGGGTGGGCAAGGCGACCACGACGGTCCAGGTGCTGACGACGGCGCAGGCGCTGAGCTGGATCGCCAACGAGGTGCAGACCCACACCTCGCTCAACGCCGGCCAGAAGAACAGCCTGACCGCGAAGCTGAACGCAGCCTCGGCGTCAGCGGCCCGGGGCGACACCAAGGCGTCCAACAACCAGCTGAACGCCTTCCTCAACGAGCTGCAGGCTTACGTCAACACCGGCCAGGTTTCAGCTGACGAGGCGAGCACGTTGCGGAACGCGGTCCATGCCATCAAGGGCTCGCTCGGAACCTACAACCGCTTTCTGGAGTGGTGGCCTCTAGGCGCTTAGACTTCGCCCCACCGTGGCGACCGCCGGCGCTGCCCTGCCCGCCGCCGACCTCCTGACCGTCAGTCCTCGCGCCAACCTTCCGTATCGCCTGGTGCGTCTGATCGGAATTCCCCTGCTTCGGCTGTGCTTCCGCTTCGATGTCCAGGGCCGCGCGAACATTCCTCGCTCGGGCAACTACGTCGTCATCGCCAACCACCTGAACTGGCTGGACGAGTTCGTCCTGCTCTTTCTGTTGCCGCTCGAGCCACGGCTCCATTTCCTCGCCGACCCGACGATTTTGGTGACGCGGAAGTTCCAGTGGTGGCTGGTCCGCACCACCGGCGGGTACGTGCCCGTGGTCCGCGAGCGGCACGGCGACCGGGCCCTGTTCCGCCACGTCGATCGCTGCCTGGAGCTGGGGGGTGCGGTGGCGATCTTTCCCGAGGCCAACTACGGTCCGAAGGAGGGCGAGCTCTTGCCCTTCCACAAAGGCTTCGCCCACTTCGCGATCAAGGCCGGTGTGCCGGTCATTCCCGTCGCCCTCTCCGGCACCAAGGACCTGTGGCTCCGCAAGCCGATCCGGGTCGTGATCGGCGAGGCCATCCCCACGTCCGGGCAAGAACCGGCGGCGCTGACCGAGCTTGCCTTTGCGAGGATGAAGGCGATGCTGCCGGAATACTCGGAGCCGCCCGGCCGCAAGCTGCTAAGGAATAAGCTGACCCACCTGTTCTGAGATGGTGCTTTCTCGCGTCCTTTGCCCCACCCTGATCGGCCGCGACTCCGAGCTGTCGACACTGGAGGATGCCCTGCTCTCCGCGCTCCGCGGCGACGGCGGAGTCGTGATCGTCGGCGGCGAGGCCGGGATGGGGAAGACGCGTCTCGTCAACACCCTTGCGAGCCGGGCGCGGACGCTAGGTTGCGTCGTGGTCGCCGGCGGCTGCAGCGAGGCGGAGCTGTCCCTGCCCTACCTGCCGTTCCTCGAGGCAATCGGCAACTACCTCACGACCGCTGACGCGGGCGACCTCGGTCAGCGCCTTGGTCCAGCGGCGGGTGAGCTGGCGCAGCTGTTCCCCCAACTCGGCGCTCCGTCCGGATCGTCCACCGACTCGGTCCAGGCGAAGCTGCGGCTCTTCGAGTCGATCCTGATTCTGCTTCGTGACGCCGCCGGCCACCGGGCTCTCCTCGTCATCCTCGAAGACTTGCAGTGGGCCGACCCGGCGACGCGTGAGCTGCTGGACTACGCGACCCGCCGTCTGCGCTCGACAAACGTCTTGATCGTCGCCACCTACCGCACCGACGAGATGCACCGCAAGCACGCGCTGCTGCCGACCATTCAGGGCTGGAGGCGCAGCGGTCAGGTCGAGCTCGTCGACCTGCGTCCTTTGACCCCGCAACAGGTCGCCTCCATGGTGTGCGCGATCTTCGAGGAGCGCTCGATCAGCGACGAGTTCCGAGACTTCCTGCATGAGCGCAGCGAGGGCAATCCGTTCGTGCTCGAAGAAATGCTTCGCGACGCGATCGACCGCGGTGACGTCTTCCGCACGGAGACGGGATGGGATCGCAAGGCCGTGGCCGAGATCCGCATCCCGCCCAACGTTCGCGACACAATCCTTCAGCGCCTGGAACGGCTGAGTCGGGAAGACGTTGCCGTACTTTCTGCCGCGTCGGTGATGGGCCGGTCGTTTGACGTCGAGTCGCTCGCGGAGGTGGCACAAGTAGACGGGACCGCAGTCCTGTCGGCGCTCGAAGCCAGCGTCGCGGCTCAGTTGATAGAGGAGGAAGACCGACGTTCGGGGGGCTATCGGTTCCGGCACGCGCTCACGCGTGAGGCAATTTATGAAGACCTTGTCGCGCCCCGTCGGCAGCGATTGCACTCGCGCGTGGCCGACGTCATGGACTCGAGGCACGACCGCGAGCCGGTCGACCAGGCGAACCAACTGTTCATGGCCGGTAGGAATCAAGACGCCGTCGCGATGTCGATCGCGGCTGCAGACAGTGCCCTGCAGGGCCGCGCCTATCGCGACGCCGCCGAGCTGCTCGAGCGCGCCGCGCCTTATGTCTCAGACGAGGCCGAGCGCGCGCGCATGCTGTGTCGCGCCGGCGAGGCGTATCACTACAACGCCGAGTCGCAGAGCGCCCGGCGCCTTCTCGAGGCGGCAATTCCAGGCCTTGAAAAAGCCGGTTTCGCGGTCGAAGGCGCGATTCACCGGATCACACTCGGGCGGTCGCTGTGGGAGCTGATGCGGAGCGACCTTGCCCGCGAGCAGTTCGAGCAAGCACGCGCAGTGCTCGAACCGAACGGTCCGAGCGAAGCGCTGGCCAACTTGTACATCCGCATTGCCAGCCTATCGACGTTCAATGCGGACCACCGCACAGCGATTGAGTTCGCACGGAAAGCGGCGAAGACGGCCGAGCTCGCCGGCGCGAACTTGCCGAGCGTGTGGTCGCTGAACTTCCTGGGACTCTCCGAGGTTGGTCTGGGTGAGGTGGACGCCGGTTTCGCCCACTTGGATCAGAGCTACCAGGGCGCGCTGGCCGGGGGATATGACTTCCAGGTCGGAAACGCCGTCTACAACGCGATCTGGCTTGCCGTGCATCTCGGCCGCGGGGACGAGGTCGCGAAATGGAAGGAGCGAATCTCGGTCATGCCGCAGATCGGATTCGAACCCTGGCCGACCTACGCGAGCGCGTTCATAGCGCTGGAGCGTGGCCAGATCGGTGAGGCGATTCGGTTTGCTCAGGCAGCAGTCCAGAAGGCTCGCGAGGGCGGCCACAAAAAGATGGCCTGGCGCGCACATGTACTTCTTGCTCACGCGCTGGCAGAGAACCTTCGCGCGGACGAGGCTTCGAACCTCATGCCGCCGGTGTCGAGTCGCGTCGATCAGCAGGATGTCACCTACGACGCGATGCCGCGCGTGCGCTGCTGCCTTGCGGCAGGCGACTTTGCGGGAGCCGAGCGGGAGGTGAGGCTGGTTCGGCCGGAAGGCTGCGAGCACGGTTCGCCTCTCGACGCCGTGGCGGAAGGCACACGCGATGCCAAGTGGTTGCGCGAGTTCATCGCCAAGATTCCGGCACAGGGAGAGGTTCTGGGCTCACCACGTATCGCCGCCGCGCGAGGACGCCTGGCTCTTTACGAGGGACGGTTCGACGACGCATGTCAGGCGCTGAGCTCCGCTGTGGACGCATTCGAGACCGGTAGTTTCCAGCTGGATGCCTGGCATGTCGGATCGGCGCTCGCCGATGCCGAATTTAGCTCCGGCCAGGCGGACGTGGCCACGGACCGGCTGCGGCGGATCGCCGCCGAGGCGCAGGCTGCGTCGGCGCTCCTCGCCGCGCGCGTCGCGCGTGAGACCGCGTCCCGACTGGGTGTGGAGATAGAGGCGGCTCGCGAACGGCCGGCTGAAGGCGTGCCCTCGACCCGCGTCGCACCGGGAGAGCGCATGGTCTCGATACTCTTCGCCGACGTTCGCGGCTACTCTCGGCTTGCGGGCGAGACGGCTCCGGCCGAGCTTGCCGACAGGATCGCCTCGCTGCAGAGGTGGGCGACGCATGAGGTCGAACGCCGCCACGGCATCGTCGACAAGTTCGCCGGCGACGCCGTCATGGCGACGTTCAACGTCTCCGGGCAGAGCGTCGACCACGCACTCCAGGCACTCCGCGCCGCGATCGCGATCATCGACAAGGCCGCCCTCGCGGAGCTGCCTGTGGGCGCCGGCGTGGCGGTCGGTCCCGCGGTGGTCGGCAACCTCGCCGAGTCGGCCAATGTCAGCGTGCTTGGCGAGGTGACCAACCTGGCCTCGCGGCTGCAGGCACAGGCCGGCGCCGGCGAGGTGATGCTGACCGAGGAGGTGTACCGCCGCGTCAGCGGCTGGCTCGAGGCGCAGCGGATGCAGGCCGAAAGGGTGGAGCTGGCGCTGAAGGGATTTGATTCGCCGGTGACCGCTTTCAAGGTGACGACGGGGGTGTTGGCGGCCGCTCCGGGGTAGTTTTCGGATCCGGGGCGTACGGCTACTGAGGGTCGCCGACCGTGTGGTAAGGTGGCACCTTCGCGAATTCCTGAGCACGTCTCCTCCACGTCCTCGCTCCGAGCGCTCAGGCCTGACACCGCCCCAGGGGTAGGGCGAGTCCAAGGAAGGAGCGGAAAGGGGTTTGCTGCCGCTATTTCGAGCGGTACTCGTGTGGGTGGTGATCCTGGTCAGCGTGGTCCTGCCACGCCTGGCGCCGCCCGCCCAGCAGTCGGTCTCGATCGCCGTCACCCAGCTCAGCTCCTTCGACCGCAGCTCGGTCGTGCAGCAAGCCAAGAACCAGCGCGTGCAGGCAGCGCAGATGGCCCAGGTCCAGTCCTGGTCGAAAGAGCTCAAGCAGGGCCTCGCCGAGTACCAGGCGAAGCAGGTCGCCGAGGCTGCGGCGCAGGCTCAGGCCGCCCAGATCGCGGCCCGGAGCAACCACCCGGCGCCGCCGCCCGAGATCGCCATGGACATCACTGACGCGTTCAGTCCCCTCGGGCCCGCCGCGGTGCAGTGGGCGATCAACGTCGCCTACTGCGAGTCGCGGTACCACCCGAACTCGGTCAACTCCGACAGCGGCGCGTCGGGGCTGTTCCAGTTTCTGCCGAGCACCTGGTCGGGGACGCCCTACGCCAGCCAATCGCCTTTCGATCCCCGAGCGAACGCCTTTGCCGCCGCCTGGCTGTACTCGCATTACGGCCCCGGCCGGTGGGTCTGTCAGGGATAGCGATTTCACGCCCCTCTCCCTGACCCTCTCCCCTGGGGGGAGAGGGGATCTTTCTTAGTCCGCGATGAGTGAGATTGCTAGCTCGTAGATCGGCTGGGGTCCCTTTGCGCCTTTGAGCTGCATCGGTTCGTAGGTTGCGACGTGGAAGCCGTGGGGCACACGTTCGCGCGTCGTCTCCGACATCAGGACCCGGGCCGGCCTCACCTTGGACAGGTACGCGCTGTTGTTGACCGGCACGCCGATCAGGGTGAACTCCATGCGCTCGCCCGACCCGACGTGGCCGGCGACGACCTCCCCGGTGTCGAGGCCCATGCCGACCGCGATCGCCGGCCGGCCAGATTCGATCAGCTCGCGGTTGAAGCGGTCGACCTCGCGCACCATCGCCAGCGCCGCGTTCAAGGCTCGCTCGGCGTGGTCGTGCATCGGGTTGGGGGCGCCGAAAACGACCAGCATCCCGTCGCCCTGGAACTTGTCGATGTTGCCGCCGTGGTCGAGGACGACCCGGATCATGCGCTGGAAGTAGTCGTTGAGGAACAGGACCAGCTCCTCGGCCTCCATGCTCTGGGACAGGGCCGAGAACCCGGCGATGTCGGAGTTCAGCATGGTCACCTCGCGCCGCTCGCCGGGGAGGAACCTCAGCGTCCGGCCTGAGCGGGTGAGCACGTAGTCGGTGACCTGCTTGTTGACGTGCGCCTCGAAGAGCTGGCGCAGGAACTCGGAGCGCTCGTACTGGCGGGCGTTGTCGATCGCAATGGCCGCCAGGTCGGCGATCGCCTGCAGGAACTCCTTGTCCTTCTCCTCGAAGATCGAGGCGCGGAAGGGGTTGTCGACGTAGACGGCGCCGATGACCTTACCCTTGGTCACAAGCGGCACCGCGATGATCGAGCGCAGGTTCTGAAGAATCACCGATTGCTGGCCCTTGAAGCGGTCGTCGAGGCTGGCGTCGGTCGACACGACCGCCTGGCCCGTCGTCACCACGTGCTCGATGACCGTCCGTGAGCCAAGGAACTGGCGCGTCTTTTCGGGATCGGCCTCGCCGCTCGACATCTGGACCGAGAGGCTGCTGTCGATCGGGTCGACCAGCACGATGAAGCCACGCGAGGCCTGCATCAGGGTGATCACGCGGTCCATCACCTTTTCGAGCACGACGTCCAGATCCAGGGTGGAGCTGAGATCGCGCGCGAGCTCATAGAGCAGGTGGTCACGCGTACCGAGATCGACTTCCTGCGTCAAGGGCACGACGAGCATAACGGCCGATCTCGGTTTTTCTGTCTGTCTAAGGACATAGGGTGGAGCGGCCCCGGATTGCCGGCATCGGGCCCTGGGTAAACTCGAATCCCCGTGGTAGCCGAGTCGCCCCAACCCGAAGTCGAAGCCTTGCTCGCGCGCCTGAACCCGCCCCAGCAGGAGGCGGTCACGCACGGTGACGGGCCGCTGCTGATCTTCGCCGGCGCCGGAAGCGGCAAGACCCGGGTGCTGACCGCCCGGATCGCCTACCTGATCGCCTCGCGACGGGTCTGGCCGGACCGCCTGCTGGCCGTCACCTTCACCAACAAGGCGGCACGCGAGATGCGCAGCCGGGTGGAATCTCTGGTCGGCGAGCGGGCGGAGAAGATGTGGGTCGGCACCTTTCATTCGACCGCCGTCAAGATCCTGCGCCGGGAGGCGCAGCGGATCGGCATTGTGCCCAGCTTTGTCATCTTCGACGACGACGACACACGGGCGGCGCTGAGGCGAGTCCTGGACGAGCTCCGGCTCGACCCCAAGCGCTACCCCATCGGCGCCTTGAGCCACGGGATTTCGCAGGCGAAGAGCGAGCTCAGGCGGCCGGAGGACATCCCCAACCGCAGCTACCAGGACGAGATCCTGCGCCGCGTCTACGAGTCCTACCAGGAGGTGCTGCGGCGATCCGGCGGGCTCGACTTCGACGACCTGATCATGAAACTCGTCGAGCTCTACAGCACCGATGCGGAGGCGCTCGCGAAGTGGCGTGACCGCTTCCGGCACGTGCTGGTGGACGAGTACCAGGACACCAACCGGGCCCAGTACGTGCTCGTGAACCTGCTCGCGTCAGAGCACCGCAACGTGGCGGTGGTGGGGGACGACGACCAGTCGATCTACCGCTTCCGTGGCGCCGACATCCGCAACATCCTCGACTTCCGCAAGGACTGATCGCGCGGGCGGCGAGAAGGTCATGGCGACGCAGGCCTACAACGAGGTCGAAGAGGCCGAGTTCGTCGCTGACGAGATCGAGCGGCTGAGGAAGACCGAGACCCGCGGCTACTCCGACTTCGCCGCGCTGTACCGAACCAACGCCCAGTCACGAGCCTTCGAGGACGTGCTCGCGCGGCGCCGAATCCCGTATCGCCTTGTGGGCGGGATCCGCTTCTGGGAGCGGCGCGAGGTCAAAGACCTGGTCGCGTACATGCGCTTCTGCTTCAACCCGCGCGACGCGCTCAGCTTCTCGCGCATCGTCTCCGTGCCGTCACGCAAGATCGGCAACGTCACGGTCGACGCGGTCAACTCATTCGCGCGGGACAGCGAAGCGGACATCATGGCGATCCTTGTCGATCCCGGTCGCGTGCCGGGCGTGCCCAAGACCGCGGTCGCCCCCCTGCAGGGATTCCGGGCCCAGATCGAGTCGGTCCGCGCGACCATGGGAGTGCTCAGGCCGAGCGAGCTGATCGACCAGGTGATCGAGGTCATGGACTTGCGCCGGCACTACCTTGACGGCACGCCACAGGGCGAGGCGCGCATGGAGAACCTGAACGAGCTTCGCGGGCTCGCCGAAAGCTTCGACGACCGCGATCCTGCTCAAGGCCTGGAGGATTTCCTGGCCGAGGTTGCGCTGGTCTCGGATGTCGACGCCTACGACGAGAACGGCGAGGGCGTCACGTTGATCACCCTGCACATGGTCAAGGGCCTCGAGTTCCCCGTCGTTTTCATGGTCGGCATGGAGGAGGGGCTGCTGCCGCACCAGCGGGCCCTCGATGAGCGCGAGGAGAATCCGTCGCTGGTCGGCGCGTCGACCGAGATGGCGGAAGAGCGGCGGCTCGCATACGTAGGAATGACGCGCGCGAAGGACCGCCTCTACCTGAGCTGCGCGTTTCGTCGCCACCTTTACGGCCGCTCGCAGCCGGCCTTCCCGAGCCGGTTCCTGACCGACATCCCGCAGTCGATGCTTGCAGCGCCGCGGGGAAGCGCGCCGGTCGCGCCGCCGCGCCAGGGTTACAAGGAGCGCTACCTGGAGCGGCAGGTGGAGGCGGCGCCCGCGCCGCCGCCGGTGCAGCGGTTTGCGAGCGGCGACCGCGTCAGCCATCCTGCATTCGGCGCGGGCACGGTCGTCAAGAGCACGCTGACGCGCACCGACGAGGAGCTGGTGATCAAGTTCGACAAGGTCGGCCTGAAGGACGGCGAGTACGACGCGCTGTTCCTGGAGCTGCGCCGCATCGAGGACGAGCGGCCGGACCTGCTGACGCCGGACTCGCCGACCCAGCGCGTGAGCGGCGAGGCCTCCGACCAGTTCGCCAAGGTCCGCCACCGGTCGCCGATGCTCAGCTTGCAGAACGCTTTCGACGAGGCCGAGATCCGAGGCTTCGACAAGCGCGTCCGCGCCGCGGTCGGCGACAAGATCGTGTACTGCGCCGAGCTCAAGATCGATGGCCTGGCCATCAGCCTCTCCTACGCGAAGGGGCGCCTCCAGCGCGCGGCCACGCGTGGCGATGGCACCATCGGCGAAGACGTCACCGCCAACGTGCGCACGATCCGCAGCGTGCCGCTGGCGGTGACCCCGGCCAAAGGCCTGCCCGACCTGTTCGAGGTGCGGGGCGAGGTCTACTTCCCGATCGCCGGCTTCGAGAAATTGAATCGCGAGATGGAGGGGGCCGGCAAGGCTCGCTTCGTCAATCCGCGCAACACCGCGGCGGGCAGCGTGCGCCAGATCGATCCCAACGTCACCGCCAGCCGCGACCTGCAGACCTTCATGTACACGCTCGACCCGGCGGGCCCGGCCAAGTCGCAGTGGGACGTGCTCAACGCCCTCGAATCGATGGGCTTTCGCGTGAACAAGAACCGGCGCCGGCTCAACTCCATCGACGAGGTCATCGAGTACCACGCCGAGTGGCAGCGGCGCCGGCACGACCTCCCGTACGAGATCGACGGGATGGTGGTCAAGGTCGACGGCTTCCCGCAGCAGCTCGAGCTGGGGTTTGTGGCCCGCTCGCCGCGCTGGGCGATCGCGTTCAAATACGCGCCGGAGCAGGCCGAGACGGAGGTGGAGGAGATCGCCTGCTACGTCGGCCGCACCGGCGTGCTCACGCCCGTCGCCCACGTGAAGCCGGTGGTGGTCGGCGGCGTGACCATCCGCAACGTCACCATGCACAACGAGGCGCAGGTCAACGAGAAAGGCGTGTACGTCGGCGCGCGCGTCACCATCCATCGCGCCGGCGATGTGATCCCCGAGATCGTCAGCGTCAAGAAGCCCAAGCCAGGCTGGAAGATGCCGGCGAACTGCCCGGTGTGCGGGGGCGACGTCGTGCGTGAGGAGCCCTACATCGCGCACCGCTGCATCAATCCGTTCTGCGCCGCGCAGCGACTCGAGCGGCTGCGGCATTTTGCCAGCCGCGGCGCGATGAACGTCGAGGGTCTCGGCTACGCGACGCTGGGGCAGGTCATTGAGCGCGGCATCGTCGAAGATCCCAGCGACCTCTTTCGGATGAGCAAAGAGCAGGCCGTCGAGCTCGAGGGCTTCGCCGACAAGTCGGCTCAGAACCTTGTCGACCGCATCGCAGAGAGCAGGCGGCCGTCCCTGGGCCGCTTCCTCTACTCGCTCGGCATTCCGCAGGTTGGCGAAGCCACCGCCGAGCTGCTCGCCGCTGATTTCGGAAGCATCGAGAACCTGCGCGGTGCGGGCGAAGAGGACCTGCGGCGCGTGGAGGGTGTCGGTCCCAACATGGCGCGCGAGGTTCACATGTATTTCCAGGGACCCGGAGGTGAGCTGGTCGAGAAGCTCCTGGCCGCGGGTGTCGAGCCGCAGGCTGTCGAGGTGGTCGGTGACGGTCCATTCACCGGCAAGACCTTTGTGTTCACCGGCACGCTGGAGACGATGAGCCGGCCCGACGCCGAGGCGCTCGTCCGCAAGCTCGGCGGCAAGGCGGCCGGAAGCGTCAGCTCGAAGACGGACTATGTCGTCGCGGGCCCGGGCGCGGGCTCGAAGCTCGAAAGGGCGCAGAAGCTGAAGCTGAACATCCTCGACGAAGAGCAATTCAAAGCCCTGCTCCCCACGTGAGAAGCCCGAGGTGGGTGTGGTGGACGCTGCTCGTGGGCGCCGTCGTCCTTTTCGTCTGGGGCTGGTACGTGCTCGGTTTTCTCACCGAGCCTTCGGCGGTGGGCGGAGTGTGGGCCGCCCTGCTGTTGATCGGCGCCGGTTCCATCGCGGCTGGGCTCCTCGGGGTGATCGCGGCGGGCGCCCTCGTCGCGCGCACGCAGTGGGCGTGGAGGATCGCGATCGTTGCGTCGGTTTTCATGAGCCTCACCATCGTGGGCGCGATCGCCGGCGTGCCCGCCCTGGTCGGAGTCATCGCAAGCCGCCGACTAAGCTAGCTTTCAAAGCCTCATGCCGCTCTCGAAAGACGAAGTCCGCCATGTCGCCATGCTCGCGCGCCTCGGCCTCGAGCCAGGCGACGAGGACTTCTACGCCGATCAGCTGAGCGGCATCCTCGAGCACATCGACCGTCTGCAGCAGGTGGACACCGACGACATTCCACCGACCGCGCAGGTGGTGGAGATTGCGAGCAGGCTGCGTGACGACGAGCCGCGCCCCAGCCTGACGCAGGAGGAGGCGCTCGCGAACGCGCCGGCTTCGGTCGACGGATTCTTCCGCGTGCCCGCGATCCAGGAAGAGACATGAGTGACGACCTCACCGCACTGACGATCAAGGACGCGTCCCGCCTGCTCCGGCTGGGCACGATCTCCGCCGCCGACCTGGTGACCGCTCACGTCGAGCGGATCGAACGCGTCGACCCGCATGTCAAGGCATACCTGCGCTTCACGCCCGAGCTCTGGGAGAAGCAGGCGGACGAGGCGGACCGCAAGATCCGCCAGGGAGACGCGCCGCCTCTCGCGGGCATTCCGCTCGCCGTCAAAGACGTCCTCTGCGTGCGCGGGGTGGAGACAACCGCGGGTTCGCAGATCCTCAAGGGCTTCCGGCCGCCGTACACCGGGGAGAACTCGGGTTACTTCCCGACCCGCAACCCGTGGGACCTGGAGCGCGTGCCCGGCGGCAGCTCCGGAGGCAGCGCGGCCGCGGTCGCCGCGGGCGAGGCGATCGTCGCGCTCGGCACAGACACCGGCGGATCGATCCGCCAGCCGGCCGCGCTGTGCGGGGTGGTCGGCATGAAGCCGACGTACGGCCGCGTCAGCCGTTACGGGCTGATCGCGTTCGCCTCCAGCCTCGACCAGGTCGGCCCGTTCGCACGCAGCGTCGATGACGCGGCGATCACGCTGGCCCTGATGAGCGGCTACGACCCCCTGGACGCGACGTCGTCGGACCGTCCGGGCATGGAGGTGCTGAACAACTCAGAAGGCGGCGTCAGGGGCATGCGGCTCGGCGTCCCGCGCGAGTACTACGACGTCAAGGGGATCGAGCCCGGCGTCAAGGCGGCGATCGATGCGGCGCTGTTCATCCTGCGCAGGGAGGGGGCCGAGATCGTCGACATCTCACTACCGCATACGGACTACGGGCTTGCCGCTTACTACATCATCGCGCCGGCGGAATGCTCATCGAACCTCGCCAGGTTCGATGGTGTGCGGTACGGGCTCTCAGAGGTCGACGCGCCCAACATTACCGACGAGTACCTGCAGACTCGCCGCAAGGGATTCGGAACCGAGGTCCGGCGTCGCGTGATGCTCGGCACATACGCGCTGTCGAGCGGTTACTACGACGCCTACTACCTCAAGGCGCAGAAGGTGCGCACATTGATCAAGCGCGACTTCGACGACGCGTTCAAGAAGTGCGACGCGATCGTGAGCGCCACCTCGCCGACGGTCGCGTTTCCGATCGGCGCCAAGACGCAGGATCCGCTCTCCATGTACCTGTGCGACGTGCTCACGCTGGGCGGCAACCTGGCGGGTTTGCCGGGGATCAGTGTCCCGTGCGGCACGTCGGAGGGGCTGCCGGTTGGTCTCCAGGTGCTCGGGCCGCAGTGGGGCGAGAGCGTCGTGCTGCGGGTGGCTCGCGCATACGAAGCGGCAAGCGAGATGAGAGCTGAGGTGGCGTCGGTTGTCTAGTGGGCAAGACAACGCCCCCACCCCCTCCGTGCCCCGCAGGGGCGCGGCCCCCGGCGAGCGGGGAGGTGAATGGGAAGTCGTGATCGGCGTGGAGGTGCACGTCCAGCCGAAGACGCTGACCAAGATGTTTTGCGGCTGCGGGGTGGCTCCGCTGAACGCACCGCCGAACACACACGTGTGCGAGGTGTGCCTGGGCCTGCCCGGTGTTCTGCCGGTGCCGAACCGCGCCGCCGTCGAGGCGTGCCTCAAGACCGCCCTGGCTCTCAACTGCGAGATCCCGCGGCACACCAAGTTCGACCGCAAGAACTACATGTATCCGGACCTGCCCAAGGGCTACCAGATCAGCCAGTACGACCTGCCCATGAGCATCAATGGCTTCCTGGAGGTCGGGACGCGCAAGGTGCGCATTCGCCGCGTGCACC
>WNGI01005055.1_pt1 | contig 15872 bp, 13 predicted proteins | sample 5400621 | NCBI WGS metagenome assembly WNGI01 (sample SAMN13153374, study PRJNA577476) | soil metagenome | isolation source: 20 cm soil or saprolite under Garry oak tree replicate 1 | place: USA:California | collected 2016-06-15 | reverse complement strand
AGCTACCGAGAACGAGACGTCGTCCACGGCCCGGACCCAGCCGACCTGTCGCCGGAGAATGCCGCGGCGTACTGGGAAGTACATCTTGAGGCCCTCGACGCGCAGGATCGGGTCGGTTCGGGCCGGGTCGGCCGGCGACCGGCTCGGTGCGGGCGCGGCCATGTTCACGACGAGACCGGCGCGGAGCCGCCCCCTGCGGGAATTGACCCCGACTCCTCCAGTACGCCGGCGGGCGTCATGGCGGGCGGGTGCGCCGTCGCCGTCCTGACGTCCACCCAGCAAGCCGCCCAGTGTGCAGGGCCCACCATCTCCAGGGGAGGGTTCTCCGTCTCGGACCGACCGACCGCGTACGGGCAGCGAGGCTGAAAGGGGCAGCCTGGCGGCGAATCGATCAAGGCCGGTGGGATCCCCTGGATCGGGCGGAGGCGGCTTCCGCGCGCGGCGTCGATCCGGGGGATCGAGCCCATGAGGCCGAGCGTGTACGGGTGGCGCGCTTCGTCGAAGACCGCATCGACAGGCGAGGCCTCCACGATGTAGCCCGCGTACATAACGTTGACCCTGTCAACGATGCCGGCCACGACCCCCAGGTCGTGGGTGATCAGGATGAGCGCCATTCCCAATTCCGTCCGCAACCGTTGGAGCAGCTCGAGGATCTGCGCCTGGATCGTGACGTCGAGCGCTGTGGTCGGTTCATCGGCGATGAGAAGCCTTGGGTCGCACGAGAGCGCCATGGCGATCATCACTCGCTGGCGCATCCCACCACTGAACTGGTGCGGAAACTCGTCAACACGTTTGGCCGCCGCGGGAATGCCCACGAGGTCGAGCAATTCGATCGCGCGCCGGCGCGCGGCCCGCGATTTCATGCCCCGATGGATCTGCAGCGGCTCGCTGATCTGGCGGCCGACTGTCATGACCGGGTTCAGGTACCGGACCACCCTGCCCGGCGGAGGGACCAGACCCATGATCGAGAGCGCGGTCACGCTCTTGCCGCAGCCCGATTCGCCAACGAGCCCCAGTGCCTCTCCTCGATCGACATACAGGGACACACCGTTGACCGCCTTGGCGATTCCGTCACGCGTGAAGAATTGGGTCTGGAGGTCCCTGACCTCGAGCAGGTGGCCGGACTCAGGCACTGGCACTCGCCTCCGGTGGGAAGCCAGCCAGGCTGAACCCGCCCGGCTGAACTGGCGACTCGGTGCAAGGTAGCATCTCGACCGCCGTGACCTGACGGCGCTCGTGGCGAGGAAACCGGGGAGCTCTCGTGGTGTCCATGCCCGTTCGACCTGGTAAAGCGCCTGGTCAAGCGTTGGATCGCGGATTCATCGACGTCAATGCCCAGATCGGCCCAACCTTCGGCCGGGCCGGCGGAGCCACGCGCGAGGCGCTGGCCCGCGAGCGGCGCTCACACGGCGTCCGGCTTTCGCTGGTCCGCCACCGAACCGCGCTCGTCGGCGACACGCGGCTCGGCAATCGCCAGCTCCTCGAGGCCTGCGAACAGGATCCGGGCTTGATCCCGATCGCGGTCCTGCGCCCGGATCGAACGGACATGCTCGACGACGCCTCGACAATGGGCGCGCGCTTCGCGGGGTTCTGGCTCGAGGGCCGTGCGCGACCAGGCCAGGGCAGCCTGGCGACCGACAGCCTCGTACGATCGGCCGCCCGCGGTGGCAGGCCGCTGTTCGTTCCGATCACCTTCCATGGCGAAGCCTCGGCGGTCGGTGCCGCGACAGCCGACCTTGGCGTGCCGGTCATCCTCGTCGGCTGTCACTACGACAACGCCGTCGACGTCCTTGCCGCCGCCCGACGCTTCGATCACCTTCACCTCGAAACCAGCCGGATGGCGCACCTCGGCGGCATCGAGATCGCGGCCCGAGAGATCGGGGCCGAGCGGATCCTGTTGGGTACCGGCGCACCATTGCGGGCGATCCAATCTCCCCTCAACGCGATCTGGCTGTCGCGACTCAGCGACGAAGCGAAACGCGCGATCCTCGGCGGCAACGCGAGTCGACTGTTCGGCCTGCCCCCGATGCCCGTCGGGCTTCCGGAGGTCGTCCGGCCGGACCGGGCGTTCGATGTCCATACCCACACTGGACCGCTTCTTCAAGAGGTCACCGAGCTCAGCGACGACGAGCTCATGCCGGAGCTTGCCCGCCGCAACAACACCCGTTACGCGGTCGCCTCGAGTGTCCTGGCGATCGAGGCCGACAGCGAAGCCGGCAACCGCGAGCTCGTCGAGGGCTGCGCGCGACTGTCCAATCGCCTCGGCTATCTCTATGCCGATCCTGACGACCTGTCCGCCACCCGTGACCAGATTCGGCGCTGGGGGGATTCTCCGGGCATCGTTGGTGCGAAGATTTCATGTGAGACGTCGGCCCGGCTCACCGGCTCAGCGCAGGTCTGGGAGTTGTTCAACCTTCTCGCCAGCTTCGGCAAACCGGTCAAGATCCACAACGACGGGGACGACTGGGACCAGCACCTGCGGCGGATCGCACGGGAGCACCCGCGGCTACCGATCATCGTGGCCCATGGCGGCTTGGGCTTCCCCGACCTGCCGGCCGCCCGGCTCGCGGCGACGGTCGACAACGTTTACGTGGAGATGAGCAGCTCCTTCGCGCAGATCCCCACCGTTCGCGAAGTCGTGAGCGCGGTTCCAGGCGACAAGCTCATGTTCGGGACCGACGCGCCGCTGCTCGATCCAGGATTCGTGCTCGGCACGTACCAGGACGCCGACATCGCGCCCGACCAGGAGGACGACGTGTACTACGCCAACGGGGCCCGTCTGTTCGCGGTGGGCTGAGTTCGCCGGCCCACAGCAGGACCCACCGCCTGGTCGTCGCGCGGCGGCGTACACAGCATCTCGACAGCGCATGGCCATTGGCGTAACGTCCGCCGAGAGAGGGCGCAATGTAGACAATATGTTGTCGACGAGGCGCGACCGCTTAGCCGCGCACCGATCGGTCGTGTGCGACGCTGCAGCGTCCCGGCGAGTTAGGAGGAGGCTCGATGACCCAGCATCGTTCGGCCCTGTTTACGTTCGTGGCGATTGCGTCTCTGGTCGTAGGGGCGTGCACCAGCGCGACCTCGCCAAGCCCGGCCGCCTCGGCTGCCGCGTCAACCACACCGAGCTCGTCGGCCGCTGCGTCACCAAGCGGTGTTACGGCCGGCGCCGGGGGCACCTTGACAATGGGCCTGTATCAGGCCTTCACGTCGTTCGATCCCTGGAGCGAAAGCGGTACCGGCGGGGACTCGCTCTCGATGCAGCTCCACTGGGATCAGCTCGCCGCCTACGACGAGAAGGGCACCGTCCAGATGCGTCTGGCGGACTCGATCACGTCGAGCACCGACGCCAAGACGTGGACGATCAAGCTCAAGCCGAACCTCAAGTGGAGCGACGGCAGCCCGTTGACCTCGAAGGACGTGATCTTCTCCTGGAAGCTCGGCGCCAACCCGAAGCAGTCCTACAACTCGGGCCTCTGGACGAACGTCGTCGGCATGACCGACTGGCAGAAGGGACCCGACTTCTCCAAGGACTTCACCGGGATCACCGCGCCGGATGACCAGACGGTCGTCTTCCAGCTGGTCAACCCGAACTCGGCGTTCGAGTCGACTCTCCTGAACTTCCGCAACTTCATCCTGCCGTCGGCTGCGATCCTGGCGGCCGCCCCGAAAATCTACACGCTGGACAACAAGGGGGTGTGGGCGCTCCCGTTCTGGCAGGCGCCGACGATCGGCGAAGGACCCTACCTCTGGGCCCAAACGCAGACCGGGCAATTCATGAGCTACAAGCCGAACCCGAACTGGCGCGGAGGCGCGCTCGAGTTCAGCTCCGTGATCCTCAAGCCCGAATCATCGCAGGCGGTTGCCGCCGCGCAGCTCCAGTCTGGCGACATCGACCTCGCCGTGGTGACCCTCAACGACATCGCCGGGCTCACCTCGGCCGGCTTCCAGACTGGAACGGCGCTGGCGCCGTTCCCGATCGAGACCGACTTCAACGATTCCGGTGCATCGCGCTTCACCGACCCGAAGGTCCGCCAGGCGTTCATGTACGGCTGCGACCGGCAGGGCTTTGTCAACAGCTACCTCCAGGGCAAGGGCCAGGCGCCCGTGTCCTACTTCTTCCCGGACTGGGTCGACAAGTCGAGCATCAACCTGTACGCCTTCGACCAGACCAAGGCCAAGTCGCTGCTCGACGAGGCCAAGTTCGACTACAGCAAGCCGGTAGTCTGGATGTCCTGGAACGCGGACGCCAAAGACCGCCAGGCGTTCCTGCAGGACTGCCAGAGCAAGATGAAGTCAATCGGCGTCAAGATCCAGATCGTCAACGGCCTGGACGTCACGAACAAGCTCGGCCAGGCCGGACAGTGGGACCTGCAGACGTACGGGGGCTACCCCATCAACGACCCGGATCAGGTTTCCCAGTTCACCACGTGCAGCTCGTTAGGTAGCACGCCGGGCAAGGACAACGCCGACTTCCCCAACGGGCACCTATACAAGTACGGCGGCTCCAACAGCGTCAACTGGTGCAACAAGCAGTGGGACGACCTGCTGGCCCAGGCAGAGAAAACGACCGACCAGACTCAGCGAGCCACGCTCTACGGTCAGGCCCAGAAGATCTGGGTCGACCAGGTGCCGATGATGGTCGGCTACCGGAACGTCACGGTCTACGCCTGGAACTCGAAGCTCGCCGGGATCGCCCTGTACGGCGATCCGGGGACACTGGACCTCAAGATCGACCAATGGACCAAGGCCCAGTAGGCTGGGTCGTCGACTGAGAGCCGTTCGGCGGGCGGCCGGTGACACCGGCCGACCCGCCGTTCGCTTGCAGGTCGGCGGTCCTGCCGAATCGCCACCGTCACCGCGAGGAGCAAGGTGGGTCGCTGGCTCCTGCGACGCCTGATCGTCACCCTGATCACGTTCATCGGCTTCACCGTGATCGTTTTCACGCTCATGCGCCTGTCACCGGTGAGCCCGGTCGACCTCATGCTGTTCAATTTGCGGCAGCAGGGCGGTCTGTCGGCGGTCGATATGCAGCGCATCCACGACGAGCTCGCCAAGCAACTCGGCCTGGATCTCCCGATTCCGATCCAGTACGCAATCTGGCTCAAGACCTTTATCACCTCGGGAAGCCTGGGCTATTCGTTCAACACGGGCCGACCGTCCATCGACATGGTCGTTGAACGGATGCCGCCGACGCTCCTGCTGCTTGGGTCGGCGCTCATCATCGAACTGGTCATCGGCATCCCGTTGGGCATCCTCGCCGCCTTGCGCCGAAACCGGCGACTCGATTACCTCATCTCATCATTCGGCCTGTCGGTTGTCGCCATTCCGTCGTTCTTCCTCGGCCTGTCCGCGATCTACATCTTCTCGGTCAAGCTCGCCATCCTGCCCGCGAGCGGCATGTTCACTCCCTCGAGGAAGTCGTTTGACGCCATCGACTGGCTGCGGCACCTGATCCTGCCGGCATTCGTCCTCGGGCTCGCGGGCGTTGGTCCGATCCTGCGTTACGTTCGCACGAGCATCCTGGAGACGCTTGGAAAGGAGTACCTGGTCACTGCCCGCGCCAAGGGCCTGACGGTGACGGCGACGGTGGTACGCCACGCGTTCCCGAACGCCCTGCTGCCGTTGATCACATACGTGGGCCTCCAAGTCGGCCTCCTCATGGCCGGCGCCTTCATCACCGAGTCCGTGTTCTCCTGGCCAGGCATGGGCACCCTGGCCTTGAACGCGATTCAGTCGAAAGACTACCCCGTCATCCAGGCCTTTGCCGTCATCGTGGGTGGACTCGTGCTCCTCGGAAACGTGTTCGCCGACCTGGCGTACGCCATCGCCGATCCAAGGATCAGGCTCGAGTAGGCAGCGTGGCAGCCAATGCCGCGATGGTCGCCGCCCGCAGGAGGTCTCGCGCGAGCGAGAGCGCTGGGCGGCGCGCGCTGCGGCGGTTCGTCCGTCACCGCGCCGCCCTGGCGGGCATGCTCGTGCTGGGGTTCATTACCCTGGCGGCCGTCCTCGGCCCGATCATTTACGGCCGTGACCCGGACGTGACCGATCTTGCCAAGGGCTACCACGCCCCCGACGCCTTCTTCCTCCTCGGCGCCGACAGCCTGGGTCGGGACCTGTTGGCGCGCCTGCTGGTTGCCGGCCGCGTGTCCCTGTCGGTCGGACTTGCCGCTGCCGTCTGCGCGACCGGCGTTGGCCTGTTCGTGGGACTGCTCGCGGGCACGTTCGGTGGCTGGGTGGACTCGATCCTGATGCGCCTCGCCGACATCGTGTACGCCCTGCCGCTGCTTCTCGCGGTTGCGGTCGTGTCGGGTATCGTCGGCCCGGGCCTGTTCATCATCATCCTGGTCATCGGGCTTTTTCAGTGGCCGGAAGCCGCCCGCGTCGTGCGCTCGGTGGTGCTTTCGCTCCGCGAACAGGACTTCGTCCTCGCTGCTCGCGCCCTGGGGAGCACGAACGGACGGATCATGCGCAAGCACCTCTTTTTCCACGCGGTCGCGCCGCTCACCGTCACCGGGACCTTCACGGTGGCGATCGCACTGCTCACCGAGGCGGGACTGTCGTTTCTGGGGATCGGCGTGCAACCGCCGCAAGCGAGTTGGGGCAACATGCTGGCCGATGCCCAGCAGGTCTTCATCCTTCGGCAATACCCGTGGTACTGGATTCCGCCCGGGCTTGCGATCTTCGTCACGGTGCTGGCCGTGAACCTGGTCGGAGACGGCCTGCGCGACGCTCTCGATCCGCACGAGTGACGCTTCGGCTCATGGCTCGGGTGGTCCGGTGACCAGGCTCCGGCTTGCCGTCGTAGGGATCGACCACTACCACACAACGGGATGGGTGGAGAGCCTCGAGCAGTTCGCAGACGAGGTCGAGATCGTTGCCTTGTACGACCCGGATCCGGCGATGGGCCAAACGCTGGCAGCGCGATTCCACGACCCGTCGCTCAGCCCCGCCCTGGCGCCGCGCTACAAGTCTCTCCCGTTCTACGACGACCTCGAGCAACTCATCGGGCGGGAGCGTCTCGACCTGGCACTTGTCACGCTCCAGAACCGGGACGCGCCGCCCGCGATCGAACAGCTGGCGGCCGCACGGGTGCACATGCTCATCGACAAGCCGGGTGCCCGGAAGGCGTCCGAAGCCCGGCAGGCGTTTGCTGCAGTCGAGCGAAACGGAGTTCGGGCGACGGTCGGGCTGACCCGCCATTTCGATCCCGCCTGGCTCGATGCGCGCGAGATGGTCGGAGCCGGCAGGCTGGGCCGCCTGCTCAGCGCGGAAGCCATCTTCGTCACTTCATCGGTCCGCGTCAGGGATCCGGCCAACCATCTGTTCGACCGCGAGCTGAGCGGTCATGGCATCCTGCTGTGGCTCGGCATCCATGATGTTGACGGGTTGCTGTGGCTCGCCGGTGAGCCCATCGTCGAGGTCCAGGCGATCGTCGCGAACCTGGGCGGCGAGCCGATCGGCGTGGAGGATGCGGCCACGGTCACCATGCGCTTTGAGCACGGAGCGCTGGGGACGCTCCACCTGGCCAACGCTCTGCCTCGCGCGGCAGGGGATGGCTACGTTGCCGTGCGCGGGACGCTCGGGTCGATCAAGCTCGCTGCCGATGGAACCATGACCTGGATCGGGGCGGGGTCGCGCGAGGACCCGCTGGAGGTGCAAGAGCGGCGCTACGGGACGGCCGATGTCGGCGGTTATGGGCCAGGGGCGTTACTACAGATTCGCGACCTGCTCGACGCAATCGGGACCGGGCGGGAGCCTCGGGTCGCGGGCGCAGACCTGGTTCGGGCCCTCGAGGTGATCGACGCGGCCTACCTATCGGCCGAGGCCGGCCGGCGCGTCAGGGTGGGTGCCCCGGCGGGCCGCTGAGCCGGGAGCCACGGCAGCCGCTCTGTCGGCCCAAAGCAGCCACCGCTCGGCTCGCGGGTTACATCGTCCCTCGATAGAACGACCGGTAGTGGCGCGCGGCGGCCTCCCGAACGACCCGCTCGTCGGCCCACTCGGGGCCGAACCGATCGACGGCCATCGGTGCCAGGTCCAGAGACGGCCGTCCATCGAGGATCCACTCAGCGAGGAGCAGCCCGATCATCGGCGACACGGAGAGGCCGGCGACGTTGCAGCCGGCCGCTACGTACAACCCGTCGACGCCGGGCACCGGCCCCAGGATGTGCTGCCCGTCCACGGTCAGCGTTGGGACGCCGCCGCGGTGGGTGCGGATGGGCGCGTTGCGGAGGATGGGCAGCTGGCTGCTCACGTCGGCGACGAGGCCGCGAAGGACGCCGAGGTCGAGCGGCGTGTCGCGCATCTCGAACGTCGCGGTCAGCCGTCCGCCGTCCATCGCCAGCGGCTCGCTCTCGTACCCTCCGAACAGGAGGCCTCCCCAGCATGGACGAAGGTAGACGTTGGCGTCGACGATGCGAATGAACGGAAGATCGGGCCGCACCTCCGGCAGCGGTTCCGTGATGAGCAGCTGGTGGCGCATCGGCACGAGCGGGACACGAACGCCGCCCGTCGCGAGTACCTCGTTCGCCCAGGCGCCGGCCGCGACGACGACGGACTCCGCGGACAGCGGCCCGTGCTCGGTGTCGACTCCGCTCACACGGCCGCCCTGCCGCCGGATGCCGGTGACTGGCGTCTCCGGGAGCAGGACCGCCCCGGCCGCCGCGGCGGCCACGGCCAGGCTGATGGCAACCTGGGCCGGCTCGAAGTAGATGTCAGTCGGGACGTGCATTGCGGCCAGGAGCCCGTCCGACTCGACGAGTGGATTGAGGCGCCGGACCTCGGCGGGCTCAACGAGCGTCGTGCCGAGGCCGTGGCGCCTACCGCGCTCGACGTCGGTCTCCAGGATCGCGACGTCCTCGGCCGTTCGCGCGAGCTTCAGGCTCCCCGACCGGACGATCCCAAGGGACTGGCCGGTCGCCGCCTCGAATTCGACGAGCATCGTCGCGGCCCGGCTGGCGACCTCGGTCATGAGGTCCGTGGTACGGATGGTTCCCGCCAGGCCAGCGGCGCGCGGCGACGTCTGGGAGGCCACGGCGTGGCGGTCGAGGAGCGCGACGCGGGCGCCGTGCCGGGCAAGCTCGTATGCGGTGGCGGCGCCCCAGGAGCCCGCCCCGACGATGATCACGTCGGCGGTCTTGATCACCGACGCGAGTCCGCCGCCGGCGCGGGTGCCTCGAAGCGGAGCGGCAGGCGGACGATCTCGCCCGTCGCGGCCGAGCGGTCGGCTGCCAGACCCATTTCGATGCCATGGCGGGCGTCCTCACCGGTTACCTCGGGTTCGTGGCCGCCGACGATCGCCTTCACGAAGTCCTGAACCTGGTCGGCGTACGGGTAGGCAAAGTTGACGCCCGGGTCGGGCTGCCGGACAGGCGGGTGGGTGTACAGGGTCTCCCAGCCCCGGCCACGCTGGATGCGGAGCGTGCCGCGGTACTGGACGTCAATGATGCCCTTTGAACCGACGAACATGTAGTCGCCGGTCCACTTGTCGGGATCGAGTGGCTGGGGAAACTCGTAGCTCGCCCAGATCTGGCACATCACGCCGTTGTCAAACAGGAAGTCGACCATTGCGCTCTGGCCTGGTGGCGGAGCGCCGCTGTAGCTCTCATACCGGGCGAACACCTGCGTCGCGTCGGCCCCGACGAACCACCGGATGGCGTCGTTGCAATGCGCGCCCTGGTCGACGAAGGGGCTGCCGGAGCGCGGGTCCAGGATCCAGTGGTCGGGCGTCGCGAAGCTGCCGAGCGTGTGGGCGTAGGTGTGGCGGACCATGCGAATCTGGCCGATCTCGCCGCCATCGACGAGCTGCTTGGCCATCCGGATCCCTCGCCGAAAACGGGTGACCGCATTGACTCCGAGGAGCGTTCCGGCCTCCCGGCAGGCGCGGATCATGTCGTCGATCTCGACAAGGGATGCGGCGATCGGCTTCTCGGTGAAGACGTGCTTGCCGGTGGCCGCGGCGGCCACCGTCTGTTCGCGATGCAGGAACGTTGGGCTGGCGAGGAGGACGACGTCCACGTCGGCCCGAGCGAGCAGCCGATCGAGGCTCGGCTCAAGATCGATCTCGAAGTCGCGGGCGAACGCCTCGGAACGGGTCCCGCCGAAGACGGCCCGAAGCTGGGCGCCTTCGACCAGCTCGTGAATGCCGAACGCATAGGTCCGGCTCATGAACCCGGACCCGACAATGCCGATACCGATGGCCATTTCGCCCCTCCTCGTTTGGGCGCTGTTACCGCTCGGCCATCCCGATGCGTTCCCAGTTCTGCTCCGTCTCGCTCATCGGCTGCGCGGGGTTCGGCGCCCAGCGTCGTTCGGCATGCGGTTTGCCGAGCGCGCGGGCCATTTCCCGAACGTGTTGCGCCCCGCTACCGCAGCAACTACCGATGTAGGCCACGCCCATGTCCAGTGCGCGCGTGGCGAACGCGCCAAGCTCGAAGCGCGTCAGACGCTTCGGCTCGAGCCGGTCCGGAAAAGCCGGCGTTCCCGTGAACCATGGGACCTCGTCCGAGCACCGGTACGCGACGGGCTGGGCAGCGAGGAAGACGTCCGTCGCCCGGCGCATCTCCTCGATCAGGGGGTAGGTGCGTTCTGGATCGCGCATGCAGTTGACTCCGACGATGTCGACTCCGGCATCGGACAGCTGCCGAGCACACTCGGCAGCGGTAAAACCGTCGTCGGTCTGATTCGAACCGCGAAATGAAATGGTGATCATGGCCGGCCGGTCGCTGTTGGCCCGGATGCGGGCCAGGCACAGCAGTGCCTCGCCGAGGCGGAAGAACGTTTCCCCGATCCAGAAATCAACGCCGGTTTGCGCCTCGATCTGCTCGTCGAACATGGCAGCAACGGTTGCCGCTGCCTCCCTGTCGTCCGGCTTCCACATCCATGTCTCGCTGAGATCACCGGCGACGAGGATGCGGTCGCCGCCGGCCTCGCGCGCCGCATCGGCGGCAAGACGTGTGGCGGCCTGATTGATCTCGCGAGTGCGATCCGCCTGGCCAACCGTGCCGAGCTTGCCCCGGCTGCCGTAGAAGGCCATGACCTGGAGCACCTCTGCGCCGGCGTTTGCCATCTCGCGATGGAGCTCGCGGACGGCGTCGGGATGATCCAACGACACTTCGGGCGTGAACGGGCCGGCCGTCACCCAGCCACGCTGCTCGAGCTCGACGATGTAACCCCCGTCACCCAGGACCGGACCTGCCGCCAGCCGCTCCAGGATTCCCTCGGCCATGTCCCACACCTCCCTCTCCGCTCGGGTACCTCGCGTCAGCCGCGCATGCGGCGGTGCTCCGGATCGAACAAGGGCTCGTCCGTGACAGTCGCCGCAAGTCGTTCTCCGAAGTATTCGACCGTGAGTCGTGTGCCAGCCATCGTATCGGCGATCGGGAGATAGCTGTACGCAATGCTCTTTCCGACGGTGTACCCCGTGTTGGCGCTCGTCACGTACCCGATCACGCGGCCATCCCGCAGGACCGGCTCCTTGCCAAGGACAGCTGCCGCCGGGTCGTCGAAGACGATGCAGCGCAGCAGGGACGACGGCCCCCGGTCGCGAATCTTCAGCAGCGCGTCTCTGCCCACGAAGTCGCCCTTTCCCAGCCGTACCGCGAAGCCGAGGCCGGCCGAGTACGGGTCGTGCTCCGGATCGATGTCGGCGCCCCAAAGCCGATAACCCTTCTCGAGTCGCAGCGAGTCCATCGCGCCGATGCCCGCCGCGACGGCCCCGAGCGGCTGTCCGGCCTCGAAGAGGACGGCCCACAGGCGAGAGCCATATTCCATTGGAGCGTAGAGCTCCCAGCCGAGTTCGCCGACATACGAGATCCGCGAGGCCAGGACGGGCACCTCGCCGATCCAGCGCGGCAGGATCGAGCGGTAGGGCAGCGCCTCGGCCGCGAAGCCGTCCGAATCGAAGCGATCGAGCAGCTCGCGCGCGCGAGGTCCCCAGACGCCAACGCAACACAGCGAGCTCGTCAGGTCAGTCATCTGGACGGTTCCGTCGCCAGGGAGATGCCCTCGGAGCCATGCTTCGTCGAGAGCTCCAACCGAGGCGCCGGTGACCACCATGAAGCGGTCCCGGGCGAGCCGGCTGACCGTGAGGTCGGCCTGGATCCCGGCGCGGTCGTTGAGCAGCGCGCTATATGTCGTCCGGCCCACGGGCGTGTCGACGTCGTTGGCCGCAAGTCGTTGCAGGAAGCTGCATGCCCCCGGCCCGCTTAGCTCGAGCTTCTGGAAAGGTGTCAGGTCGAAGAGACCGACGGAATCGCGCACGGCGCGATGCTCTGCCCCGATTACCGGCGACCAGCCGATCGCCGCCCAACCCGTGCGGCCGGGCCAGGTGGCCGGGGCGGCATCGAGCAACTGCTGGTTGGCCTCGTACCACAGAGGCCGTTCCCATCCGGCTGTCTCGATGAACCTGGCGCCGAGGGCGCGCTGGGCCTCCGCGAATGGTGTCATGCGAAGGCCACGCAGATCGAGTGCCTGCTGGGTCGGGTGGACGATGTCATACACCTCGAGGTAGCGCTGTCGCGCCCGCGCTCCAACATACCTGGGGCTAACCCCATGGCGGGTGAAACGCCGGATGTCGCATTCGTGCATATCCCACTCGGGGGCGCCGCCCACGATCCACTCGGCCAGGGACTTGGCCACTGGGCAGGAGCAGGTCCGCAGCATCCCGGGAACCGGCGAAGTCGGCCGGCGCGAAGGGCAGGATCGCAGGAGTCTCCCCGGGTCCCAGGCTCCGCTCGAGAACAGCTGGATCGATCGGCCTCGGTTCGTGCCGGTACGAGCCCAAACCGTAGCGCTGGCCAACCTGGCGGAAGTACATCGCCCTGTCCTGGTGGCGCAGGATCGGGTGGCGGATGAGCTCGGTCTCCGTGGCGAGCGCCGGCAGGGGCTCGGTGATCGCGTACTGGTGCTGCATCGGCACGAGCGGAATCGGGACACCGGCGAGCCGGCCGGTGAGCGGTGCCCAGATCCCGGTCGCGATGACCACGGTCTCCGTCACGACCCGCCGGTCGCCGGCTCGCACGGCGCGGACGCGTCCACCGACGACGTCGATCCCCGAGACGGGGCAATCCCACAGGAAACGGACTCCCTTGTGTCGCGCCACGGAGGCCATCGCGTCGGCGCAGGCCACGGGTCGCGCGGCCCCGTCCTGCGGCACGTGGAGCGCCCCGAGGATCCGATCGCTCAGGAGCGGCAGCCTCTCCTGGGCCTCATCTCGGCCGAGCAGCGCCGACTCGACGCCCCATGATTGGGCAACGCCGTGCTTGCGATGCAGATCCTGCCAGCGCTCCGGGGTCCAGGCAACTTCGAGGCTGCCCACCGACGCGAACGTCGGGCTATCGCCCGCAGGTTCGTCGCCCACAGGTTGGTCGCCCACAGGAGCACGGTCCGGAGGAGAGTTGTTCGACACGCCATTCCGGTAGCGCTCGATGCTGGCCGTCGCGAAGCGAGTCATGGTCCGTGAGTTGTTGATCGAGAACACCAGCCCGGGAGCATGCGACGTCGAGCCGCCGGTGTCCGCAGAGGCGGCGCGCTCCAGCACGATCACATCTGAACACCCGAGCAGCGCGAGGTGTTCGGCGAGCGCCGATCCGACGATCCCGGCGCCCACGATCACGACCTGGGCGGAGTCGTTCATCCCTCCTGCGATCGACTCAAGCAGGGTTCGCGGGTGTGGTGGCGGCGGCCACCACGTCGTCGGGCCGGGCCATGCGGGTCAGCTCCGGGACGAAATGGCAGGCTACCGCGTGGTCTGGCTGGGCTGGCTCGGGGGCCGTCAGCGGCGGCTCCGTCGACACGCAGACCTCCGGGTTGCCCAGCCGCTCCCGCAACCAGCAGCGCGTGTGGAAGCGACAGCCGGAAGGTGGTGAGGATGGGCTCGGGATGTCACCCTGCAGGATGATCCTGCGGCGGGATCGCTCGGCAGCCGCATCGGGCACTGGAACGGCTGACAGCAGTGCCACGGAGTACGGATGGAGCGGCCGGGAATAAAGAGCGTCTGATGACGCCAGCTCGACCAGCTTGCCCAGATACATCACCGCGACGCGATCCGCGATATGCCGAACGACCGCGAGGTCGTGGGCGATGAACAGGTAGGTCAGGCCGAACTCCCGCTGGAGGTGCTCGAGGAGATTGATCACCTGGGCCTGTATCGAGACGTCGAGCGCACTGATTGGCTCGTCGCACACGATCAGCTCGGGCTCTACGGCCAGCGCTCGGGCAATGCCGATGCGTTGTCGTTGACCGCCCGAAAACTCGTGGGGGTAGCGGTTCACGAACGCGGGATCGAGTCCGACCAGCCGGAGCAGCTCGGCAATCCGACCCGATCGCGCCGGGCCCGTGGCCAGGTCGTGGGTCCGCAGCGGCTCGGCCAGCGTATCGCCCACTGTCTGCCGCGGGTCGAGCGACGCATACGGATCCTGGAAGACCATCTGGAAGCGCCGCCGCTGCCGCCGCAGGGCCGAACCTCGCAGGGCCAGCAGGTCCATGCCGTCCAGGCGTATCGCGCCCTCGCGAGGCTCGATGATCCGCACGATCGTCCTGCCCACGGTCGTCTTGCCGGAGCCCGACTCCCCAACCAGCCCGAGCGTCTCCCCGCGCCGGATCTCGAAACTGACACCGTCCACCGCGTGGACCCACCCGGTCGTCCGCCGGAGGATCCCGCCGGTCACTGGGAACCAGACCCGCAGGTCGGCGACCTCCACGAGTGGTCGCTCCGCGGTGACCTCCGTTCCAGAGTTCGCGTGCGCGCGCGGGGGTTGTGTCCTCTTGTCGACCACGTTCCTTCAGCCCTGGCTAGGCAAGATGTCGGTCAGGCCGACAACTCGACCACGACGGCGATGATGATGAAGCCAAGGAGGCACGCCATGGATAGTGAAACCCGCCGCAGCCGGCTCGTCGGCTGCTACGTCACGATCCCGACGATGTTCAAAGACCCGGATCTGGCGGTCGACTTCGACGCCATCAGCCGCCATGTCCGATTCCTGGTCGACGGGGGGCTCCAAACCGGGAGCGCGGTTCTCCTGGCCGGGGGCGCTGCGGGGGACTTCTCGACGATGACCTTCGATGAGCGAGCCGCGGTGGCGGAAACGGTCGTACAGGCGGCCGCCGGACGAGTGCCGATCGCGATGGGCGGCCAGACGACCAGCACCGCCGAGCTCGTCCGGATCATGCACGCCGCAGAACGGATCGGCGCCGACTTCGTGCAGGTCTCGCCTCCGTTCTACTTCGAGCACACCGAAGATGATTTCTACGAGCACGTGCTGGCCGCCGCCGAGGCAGCCGATGTCGGGCTGATCGTGTACAACACGTTCTGGACCAGCCTCGGTATCTCGGGTGCCCTCGTAGAGAGGCTCGCCGAGATCCCAAACGTGGTCAGCCTGAAGTGGTCGACACCCGACACCGGCATGATGTCCTTCGAACAGATCATCGCGCGCTTCGCCGACCGGTTCGCCATCATCGACAACCAGATGCGGTACGTCGTCAGCCACATCCTCGGGGCCCGCGCCATCGAAATCCACGTCGCCAACTACTGGCCCCAGTGGGCAGTCGGGCTGTGGGCCATGCTCGAGGGCGGAGAATACGTCGCGGCACAGCGGGAGCTGGTCCGGGTGGCGATGCCGTTCATGGCCCTGTGGGCGGAGATGGAGTCGTTCACCGGCGGGGATGGCTACCTGGACAAGCTGTGCATGGAGATCGTGGGGCTCCCTTCGAGTCGGTCGAGGCCGCCCACGCGAGACGTTCGGCCGGCCTTTAGCGAGAAGGCTCGCCAGATGCTGCTCGCGTGTGGCGTGCCCGGAGTGCTTGGCTGACCGGGCGCTCACCGAGTCGAGGCTCAACGATCCGACTGGCCGCGCGGGTCGACCGCATCTCGGATG
>WNGI01002546.1_pt1 | contig 15878 bp, 14 predicted proteins | sample 5400621 | NCBI WGS metagenome assembly WNGI01 (sample SAMN13153374, study PRJNA577476) | soil metagenome | isolation source: 20 cm soil or saprolite under Garry oak tree replicate 1 | place: USA:California | collected 2016-06-15 | reverse complement strand
GATGGCACGCAGGCGCTCAATCTGCTCAAGCGCTTCGGTTCAGTCACCGTTCTGAACGGACACATTCACCAGCTGGCGCAGAAGGTCGAAGGCAACATGACCTTCCACACCGCACTATCGACGGCTTTCCCGCAGCCGGCTCCCGGCAGCGCGCCTTCGCCGGGCCCGATGCTTGTGCCCGCCGACAAACTTCGCACCTTGCTGGGGCTGTCCACTGTCAGCGTGGTCCAGGGTAACAAGCCGCTCGCGATCATCGACAAGACGCTGGCCGGCTGATCGAGGATCTCACATGCAAATCTTGATCAGCCAACTCCGCTTCGCAGCAGCCCGGTTTGCGCCTAACCGCGGCCTGGTCGTCGCGTTTCTTTTGGGCCCGGTCATCGGAGCGATGCTGGCGTTTGGTGCGGTAGCGGCGCAGGATGGCACGGTGAAGGATGTAAACGAGATCACCATCGACAATTTCACCTTTACGCCCAAGGAATTGACGGTCGCTGTGGGAACCACGGTCAAGTGGGTCAATCATGACGACATTCCGCACACGATAGTCGAGAAGAAGACGACCTTTCGGTCGAAGGCGCTCGACACCGACGACTCCTATTCGTTTACGTTCACCAGCGCGGGCGCGTTCGATTATTTTTGCGGCCTACATCCGCACATGGTCGGGCAAGTCATCGTGAAATGAATGCAAGGACTTTGAATGGGTGGTGTGCCAAACATGACGACACCCTTATCGGTCAATCGCTCGAGTCTCCGGCATACCGAACTTGATCAGGCCATGTTAAAACAGCGGTTGGAAGGCTCAGACCGTTTGTCTGGCCAGCAGCAAGCGTCGGTCGCAATTGTGCAGAAGAATGAGCGCGCGGTGTTCGACGAGGTTTTTCTGCCGCACATGGCCGAAGCCTATCGCCTTGCGCAATGGCTCACCGGCAATGCCTACGACGCCGAAGACGTTGTGCAGGATGCTGCGTTGCGGGCGTTTCGCGGCATCAAGAGCTTTGGTGCCGTCAACGCTCGCGCCTGGTCGCTGACGATTGTGCGCAACGCCGCCTATAGCTGGTTGATGAAGAACAGACCAAAGGCTGTCGTTTTTACCGACGACCTGAGTGTTACCGAGCAACAGGAACTTGAGCATGAAGGCCCGTACGGGGCGAGGATTGAGACACCCGAGGAGATCGCGCTTTTCAAGGCCGATGCCACGGACGTGCAGCACGCGCTGGCACAACTGCCGCCGCACTTTCGCGAGGTGATTGTCTTGCGGGAAATCAATCAATTGAACTATCGCGATATCGCGGAGGTCACCAATGTTCCAATCGGCACAGTGATGTCCCGTCTGTCCCGGGGCAGGCAGCTACTGATCGCTCTACTCGGAGACCGAAAGTAAAACTATGATTGCATCGATAAAAGATAATGACGAACTCCGGATGAACGCCTACTTCGACGGCGAGCTTGATCCGGCTTCCGCGATTGAGTTCGAACAGCGGTTGGCTGGCAATGAATCTTTGAAGGCCAGATATGACCGGCTGCTGTCATTGCGCCGCGCCGTTCGTTCGCTTCCGCAGTTTGAAATGCCGCCGGGTCTTCAGACCCGCATAAACTCGGCATTGGATGCGGAACGTCCAAGCCAGGCGGGACGTCCGGCTCGGGCGGGACGTCTGACCCGTCGAAGCTGGTCGTTTCAGGCGCTGGCTGCGGCCGCGGTGTTCGGCGCGGTGATTTCGAGTTCCGTCATGCTGACGATGGAGCGTTACGATTTGCGCGAGGATGTTGCCCGCCAGGTCGTTGCGGGCCATATCCGGGGTCAACTGGCCACTCAGCCATTCGACATTGCGTCTTCCGACCGTCATACGGTCAAGCCGTGGTTCACATCGCGCCTGCCCGAATCGCCTCAGGTGCCCGATCTTGCAGCGCAGGGCTTCGTGCTCGTGGGCGGCCGCGTGGATGTCGTTGGCCACGATCCGGTTGCAACGATCGTCTACAAGCATGCCGCGCATACGGTCAGCCTGACGACGCTGCCGCCCGGTCAATCCGTCTCCGGTCAAACGATTGCAGGATACAACGTCCGGAGCTGGAGCGATGCGCAGTTCACCTACGTTGCCGTCTCGGACTTGGCCAGCGCAGACCTGGCGACATTTGAACGGGCCTTTTCAGCGGCATCGCCGGTGCCGGAAACCAAATAGACGGGCGACGTCGTCCAGGTGCTTCCGCCGGGACGGGCTACCCCGCAATGGGCTGTGTGGTAGACGCGTCGTTCATGCTGATCAAAGGCCTTGAAAAACTACCCAAGAAAACGCTGCGGGAACGGATCTATGAAGAGGTCGTGCGTCTGATCGTCTCCGGTGAATTGCCGAGCGGCGAATGGCTAGACGAGAAGCAGGTGATCGACAGGCTGCGGGCGAGCCGGACCCCGTTCCGCGAGGCGATCGGGACCCTGGCAATGGGAGGGTTGGTCGAGATCAAGCCTTACCGCGGCTTTTATGTGCGCAGGTTTTCTCGCAACGAGACGGCGGACCTTTACGAATTGTACAAGCAGCTTGAATATTTCGCGGTTGAGCTCGCGGTCCCTCAGATGAGCGACCGCGACATCCGACGTCTTGAAAATACACTAGTTGAAGCCGTGACCGCCTTGCAGCGCCCAGACATCAAAACTTATGTTGTGCGCAATCGGGAGTTTTGCGAGGCCATCGCCGAGCAATCCGGAAATGCCGCACTGATCGAGGCGCTGGCGCGGGTCGCGCTGCAAATCCAGCTCTGCGGCACAATCACAAGCGTGAGCCGGGAGTTCGCTGAGCGTGCCGCGCACGGGTGCGACGACATCATACAGGCATTCAAGACGCGCGACACTGCGCGCGCTGCCTGTCTTGTGCGTACCCACATTGGCTACGCACAGGAATTGATTCTTGCGGGCTTCCCCAATGAGATGGTGTCTCGCTGAAGTTGCGCTCCTTAATCCAGCCTGCACAAACAACAGCGGCCGTGAAGCGATCGAGGCCGCTCAACTCGTTTGAGAATGCAGGAAGCGCGGGGATACGGGAATATCGATGGCTCGATATCAGTCTTGCTATTTGGAGGCAGCGTAGCCCCGCTTAAGACGCAAATTCGCCGGGCCGTTTGGCCGGCGGAGCCTCCAAAGCGTCCCGGCCGCCACCCCTGGCTGGGGCGCTTTTTTTATTTGGCCATTGCGGCGGATCGAATGCATGGCTGAATGAAGAGTGGTTCGGTACAGCGCTCCCACATGAGTGAATGAGGAAACTGGAATAAAGCGATTTTGCGTCGGGTCTCCTCTGCAGCGACGCCAATCTCCTTGGTGTCGATTGGCGAGAGAGAAAATGTCCCAAAACCGCATCATATACGACGTATCCAGGCCGTCTTGGCTGACCGTAACAAAGATCAAGACGATTCGACTTGTGTTTCTCTTAGCTGTCGTATCGGGACCTGCGTTCGCAGGGCCGATGACGGGTTCGGAAGATGGCTGTAGTTCCTGCGGCCAAGAGACGGCCGCTTGTCATGTTCCGATATCAAAAGCATCTGCAGCGACTGGCCGTGCGCATGCGCATTGCCGCTTGCCAAATGCGATTAAAGATGATTGGCCTGCCGGAATGATCCTGGGTAGTGCAGACCTGATGTCGACCCTTCGGGACCGACTGAATGCATAAGCAAGCATCTGCGGTGATCGTACAGCTGAAAGTTGGGACGTTCAGCAGCCTCGGCAAACATTTCTGATCTTGCGGTCGACATTCGCGTCTTCTGGATCAAGGGTCTGCTGAGATGCGGATATCGATGTTGGAACATCGGCTGCGCGCGGCTGGCGGTGGCCTACCGGCGCCGACCAGGGTCTGGTTGCAGTCTCGCGTCCTGCGCTCGATGAATGGACAGGCCGTATTGATGCGCTGGCGCCGCCTGCTCCGCCACCGACGACTGCTTCTCGTGGCCGAGATGGTGTTGATCCAATTCCAAAATCTCCATTGGGATAGTGAAAGGCGTATGCGCCCGGCTCCTGGATAACTGCTTGCGCCATTACTGGAGTTGCAATCGCGGTTGACAGAAAAGCGGCCACGCCAAGGAATGTGAATCTGGTCATCGAAGGTCTCCGTGTAGTTCCGGGCGCCGATCAGCGCTTCTGATAGCCAGACTCGTGTTCGAAACTTGATATTCCCCGTACACTCGAATATTGGACTTCTCCAACCCGTCACGAAAGCGTCTGTCGCGCGTAAGCCTTTGGAAGTCCCGCTTGATTTAATGGCCCAGACATTACCGGTTGACGCAGAATTTAAGTTCCTAAATAGAATGTGTACGATGCGGAATTGGCGAGGCAGCGACCGCCCTCCGTTTGCCGCCCGCATTTGTGCGCGGGCTCGCGAGCGCGCTCGCTTGCGGACAGATAATTCGCAAAAAACACCCGCTTCCAAGCAACAACCTACACCAGCCATCCTGTTGAAATCACAGCCGCAACCCTTTGCCTTCAAAACTCGGATGCCAGGCTTGGAGCTGGCGGCAGGGTCAAGGATTGTCAGAAACGCTTGACTAGTTCTAAAAAAGAACTGTAGTTTGCCAAGGAAGAGCTCGGTGCGTTCAGGCACCAAGACAGAACGGCGTTCTACAGAGGAGGAAGTCATGCTCGGGAGGGTCACACTTGCATCGGCGCTGATGCTCGCACTATCCGCACCGGCCTTCGCCGCCGATGCGCCGGGGGTAACCGCCACCGAAATCAAGATTGGAGGCGTCTTCCCGTTCAGCGGCCCGGCGTCATCGATTGGCCTGGTCGGCAAAGGAGTTCTTGCCTACGTTCAATCCATTAACGACCGCGGCGGCATCAACGGCCGCAAGATCAACTATATTGCGATGGACGACGCCTACAGCCCGCCAAAAGCGGTGGAGCATGTTCGCAAGCTTGTAGAGAGCGATGAGGTCGCGTTCATTTTCAGCCAGCTCGGCACGCCGGGAAATACCGCATCGGCCAAATACCTGGCGCGGAAAGGCGTCCCAACCATCGCCATCGTCAGCGGATCGAACAAGTTCACCAATGTCACGGATTACCCGACGACGACGACAGGGCTGGTCAGCTTCGACACCGAAGGAAAGATCTACGCCAAGTATCTGAGCAGGGCATTGCCGAACGCGAAGTACGCCATCCTTTATCAGAACGATGATCTCGGCAAGGATTACGTCAACGCCTTCAGGGCCTTCCTCAAGAGCGATTTCGACAAGAAGGTGGTCACGGCGGCTTACGAAATCACCGACCCGACGGTTGACTCGCAGGTTGTCACCCTGAAGAGCTCCGGCGCCGAAGCGCTTCTGGTTGCCGGCACGCCGAAGTTTTCGGCTCAGGCCATTCGCAGGGTGGCCGAGATCGGATGGAAGCCGACGCTGATCGTCAATTTTCCGTCAAGCTCGGTATCGGCAACCCTCAAGCCCGCCGGCCTTGACAATGCCGTCGGCGTGATCGTCGGGACCTTCAACAAGGATCCGACCGATTCGAAATGGAGCAACGATCCCGGCATGAAGGCCTATCGCGCCTTCTTCGACAAGTATCTGCCGGGTTCTGATGTCGGAGATACCAACTATCTGACCGGCTATCAGCAGGGTCTGATCCTCGAGCAGATCCTCAAACAGTGCGGCAATGACCTGTCGCGTGAGAACATCGTCAAGCAGGCCAAAAGCCTGAAGGATCTCGTGCTCCCGACCTCGATGCCGGGCATCTCGATCAATACCAGCGCGACCAGCAACATGGTCTGGACGCAGCTGCAGCTGCAACGCTGGAGCGGGACCAATTGGGAGCAGTTCGGCGAGGTGCTCGACGTGAGGTCCGAGTGACGCCCGCATTAACGCGACACGCTTGCAGTGCTCGATAACAGCATTGGTTGTGCACATCCGTCGGGAATAGTCGACGCCGGCGAATTCGAAGGAGCGAATCCGTGAAGGGCCTCATGCAAAATCAGCCACTGTTGCTGTCGTCGCTGCTGCAACATGCCGATCGGTTTCACGGCAGTACCGAGATTGTGTCTCGCACCGTCGAAGGTCCTATCCATCGCTATACCTACAAGGACGCCGCGCGCCGGACGCGCAAGCTCGCCGATGCGCTGCGGCGCTGGGGTGTCGGGTCAGGCGACCGGGTTGCGACGCTTGCCTGGAATAATTACCGGCACTTCGAGATCGAGCATGGCGTCACTGGCCTTGGGGCGGTCTGGCATGCGATCAACCCGCGATTGATTGCGGCTCAGATTTCCTACATTGCCAATCATGCCGAAGACAAAGTGCTGTTTTTCGAGAGCACTTTTCTGCCGATGGTGGAGAAGCTCGCGCCGGAACTCCTCACCGTCGGCCTCTTCGTCCTGATGGTGGACAGGAAGGCGATGCCGGCGACGAGCATCCCGAATATCAAATGCTATGAAGATTTTCTCGATAGCGGCGACGAAAATTTCGAGTGGCCGGTGTTCGATGAGTTGTCGGCTTCCTCGCTGTTCTATACGTCGGGCACGACCGGCAACCCGAAAGGCGTGCTCTACTCGCACCGCTCCGACGTGCTGCATTGCCTCTCGATCAGCGGCGCCTATTCCCTCGGTTTTACCGCGCTGGATACGATCCTGCCGATGACCCCGATGTTTCACGCCAACGGCGCGTGGGGCTTTACGCATGCCGCCCCAATGGTCGGCGCCAAGCTGGTGCTGCCGGGGGCGAAGATGGATGCCGCAAGCATTGCCGAGTTGATTGAGGCGGAAGGCGTGACCGTCGCGGCGGGCGTCCCGACGCTTTATGCAAAGCTGCTGCAGCATTTCGAAACCCAGGGCCGGGGCGCCGGCGCGCTCAAGCGGATCGTGATCGCAGGCTCGGCGCCGGCACCGAGCATGATCGAGGGTTTTGAGCGCCTCGGCGTCTCGGTGAAGCACGTCTGGGGCATGACCGAAACCAGCCCCTGCGGGACCTCGCCGCAGCCGTCGCGAGCCACCGCAACACTATCGCGGCAGCATCAGCTTCGCCGCAAGATCTCTCAGGGCCAGCCGATCTATGGCGTAGATGTCAAGATAGCCGACGAGCGGGGCAACGAAATCCCGCGTGACGGCACGTCAAGCGGCAGGTTCATGGTGCGCGGCCCCTGGGTCATCAGCGGCTATTACCGCGATGACAAGCCGCTGCTGGAGGATGGCTGGTTCAATACCGGCGACCTCGCCACGATCGACGCCGACAATTATATCCAGCTCACCGATCGCGCAAAGGACGTCATCAAGTCGGGCGGCGAGTGGATCAGTTCGATCGACGTCGAGAATCTGGCGATGGGCTGTCCGGGCGTCGCCGAGGCCGCGGTGATCGGCATTCCCCACCCGCAATGGGAGGAGCGGCCGCTGCTTGTCGTTGTGCCCACGGCTTCCAATGCGGCAACGGCAAGATCGATCATTGCCTTTCTCGAAGGCAAGATCGCCAAATGGTGGATTCCCGACGATATCGTCTTCGTCGATGCGTTGACCTACGGCGCAACCGGCAAGGTGCAGAAGATGGAATTGCGCCACCGTTTTGCCGGGCACTATTCATCACGGATGACTGCCTGACAGGCTTGCCTTTACCGGACTTTTTCAACCTTCAGGGAAGCGACAGGAGCTGGGCGCGCGCCGGGCCCTGGATGCACATGGACTTGCTTGGCGGCAAGCGGCTCGCCGCATTCGGAGCACACCATGACAGGGTCGAACAGCTTGCCGCAGTTCTGATGTTCATGGAGCAGGGGCCGGCCGCGGGAGTCGACCATATGCGTATCACCCCAGTGGACGATGGCCATGATGACAGGGTAAAGGTCGAGGCCTTTCTGCGTCAGGATGTACTCGTATCGCTTGGGCGAATCCTGATAGGGAATCCGGCGCAGGACCCCGAGCCGAACCAGCTTCTTGAGCCGCTCGGCCAGCAAATGTCGAGTGATGCCAAGCGCCGATTGAAACGCTTCAAATCGTCGCGTGCGCAGGAAGCACTCGCGTAAGATCAACAAACTCCAGCGGTCGCCGATCACGGCGACAGTGCGGGCCACCGAACAAGGCTCTTCCTCAAGCTCATCCCATTTCATAATTCATTCCCTTGTCCAGCCCGCAGGCATTAGCCTCGATTCGAGCTCATTTTCCAGTTCTACATTCTAAATAGGCACTGACGGGTAAACAACCACCTATTTGGTCCTGCAGGCTCAAAAAAGCGGTAAAAATGCCATTTCGAATTGACAGTTCAATTTTAGAACTTTAGACTCTATCAGTCAACGGCATTAACTTCAGCGTCGTCGACCAGCATAAGCCCGCCTCAGAGGAGAAGTCCGGTGGCAAGCCCCTTGAAAGTCGAGTTCCAGTTCGATTTCGGCAGCCCGAATGCCTATCTGGCGGAATTCGCCATTCCCGGCATTGAAAAGCGGACCGGGGTGAAGTTCGAATATGTTCCGGTGCTGCTTGGGGGAATCTACAAGGCGACCAACAACATGTCGCCGTTCGAGTCGCTGCGCGGGATCAAGAACAAACCCGAATATCAGGCGCTGGAAACCCAGCGCTTTATCCGCCGCCACAACATTACGAAATTCAAGCCGAATCCGTTCTTTCCGGTCAACACGCTGATGCTGATGCGGGGCGTCGTGGCGGCCCAGTTCGAGAATATGTTCGAGCCCTATTTCCGCGCCGCCTATCATCACATGTGGGTTGAGCCAAAGAAGATGGATGATCTCGAAATCTTCCGGACCGCATTCATTTCATCCGGTATCGACATCGACGGGCTGATGGCCCGCGCGCAGCAGGACGACGTCAAGAAAAAGCTGATCGAAAACACAACGGATGCGGTCAATCGCGGGGCCTTTGGCTCGCCGACATTCTTCGTTGGCCAGGAAATGTTCTTTGGCAAGGATCAACTGCGTGATGTAGAGGAATCGATCGTCGAGCAGACGACGGCCGTCCGGTCCAAGATCGCCTGAACGGGTCGACCGCCCGCAAGACAACAGAGAGGAAGCGTCATGTCAGGGCCACTCAAAGGCGTCCGCGTGCTGGATTTGACCGGAGTGGTGTCGGGACCGTTCGCGACCATGTTCCTCGCCGACCAGGGCGCCGACGTGCTCAAGATCGAGCCGATCGGCGGTGACATCACCCGCCGCAGCCGCGCTACCATTGACAAGGCCGGCGAATTCTCCGCGCTGTTCATCTCCTCGAACCGGGGCAAGCGCTCGCTGTCGATCGACATCAAGAGCGAAGTTGGCCGCGAGGTCCTGGCCAAGCTCGTGGCGCAAGCCGACGTGTTGGTGCAGAATTTTCGTCCCGGCACCATGGAGCGGCTCGGCCTCGGGCCTGACGAATTGCGCAAGCGCCATCCGCGGCTGATCTATGTATCGATCAGCGGGGTCGGCGAGACCGGACCCTATGTCAAGAAGCGGGTCTACGATCCGATTATTCAGGGCTTGTCCGGCTTCGCCGATATCCAGTCGCAGCCGGTGACCAACCGCCCGCAGATGATCCGCACTATCGTCTGCGACAAGACCACCGCGATCTTCACCGCGCAGGCGGTGTCGTCGGCGCTCTACGCCCGTGAAAAGACCGGGCAGGGCGATCACATTCAGGTGGCGATGCTCGATACCATGATCTCATATCTATGGCCGGAAGGCATGATGCAGTACACGGTGATCGGAGCCGAAGCGGCCGCCGCCGATCCGAACGACCGGCCCGATCTCGTGTTCAAGACCAGCGACGGCTACCTCACTGCCGGCACCATCTCTGATTCCGAATGGCAGGGTTTTTGCAGAGCTTCCGGCGATCCCGAGCTTGCCAAGGATCCCCGCTTCGCGACGCCATCGGCGCGCTCGGTCAATGCCACCGCGCGGATCAACAAGATGGCCGAGTACATCGCTCAGCATACCACCGCCGAGTGGCTGGAACGGTTAGATGCCGCCGACGTTCCCTGCGCGCCGATCCTGCGCCGCGGCGAGATCATCGATAACGAGCAGGTGGTGGCGCGCGATATCATTGCCGAGTTCGATCAGCCGATGGTCGGACGGGTGCGTCAGCCGAAGCCGGCGGCACGGTTTCAGGTCAATGAAGCGGCGATCGGTGGCCCCGCGCCGCGCGTCGGCGAGCATTCCCACGAGGTGTTGCGCGAATTGGGTTACGATGATGACGCAATCGACAAAATGATTGGCGCGCGCGCGGTGCGCGTGGCCGTTTGAGTTGGGCTGCGACACACGGCCATAACAGTCGTCAAGCTTTTTGCTGCACTGGAACGATCGGCGCCAGCGGCACGTTCGCCAGCTTGGCGTTTTGGTAGGCCTCGCGCGCCTGGATGCGTTCGAGATAGGGGTGGGCATTGTCGCAAATGCCGACGCCGTAGGCGATGGCCCAATCCAGGCAGGTCGTGAGCAGGATGTCGGCGCTGGTGAACCTGTCACCCATCAGGAACTGCCGGCCATCCGCAAGCGCGACTTCGACATGACGCAGCTGCTCGCGAAAATATTCGCCGGCCTTGGCTACGACCTCGGGCGCAACGCCATAGATCGGGCCGAGCGCATCGGCCCGATGCCGGCGCATCACGTAAAGGCTTGTAGAGTCCAGTTCCGCGACGACAAAGAAGCACCACTCCAGCCAGACTGCATATTCGCGCGGCGGTTCGGGTATCAGTGCACGTTCCGGCGTCGAATACATTCGCGACAGGTAGGCCACGATCGCAGCGCTCTCGCCGATGCAGAAGTCGCCGTCCTGAAGCAGGGGCACCTTTTGACGGGGATTGAGTCTCGTATACTCGGTGGACTTGGTCTCCCCGGTCCTCGGGCCTATCGGACGCGTTTCATAGGTCAATCCCAATTCGTGCATCGCCCAGTGCGGACGAATAGTACGGCTCGTTCCAACTCCCCACAGGATCAGGTTCGGGGCTTCGCTCATGTCACCACTTTTCCACGGAGGGGCGCAGATCAAGTTCGTGGGTCCAGCCATCCCTGGCCTGATTATGGGCGAACCAGTAGGCGTCGGCAATCGATCGCGTCTTGGTCAGGCTGTTGGCGGGAATCTCCTTGGCATCGATCCCTGTTGCCGCCTTCATGCGCTGATGGATGGCTTCGCTGTCCACGCCCGCGTCGATCACAAGATGCACAACGTGAATATTCTTTGGCCCCAACTCGCGAGCCATCGCCTGCGCGACGGCGCGCAGAGCGAACTTTGCCGACGAAAACGCGGCAAACCCTTTGCTGCCCCGCATGCTGGCCGTGGCGCCTGTGAACAGGATGGTGCCGTGGCCACGTTTCAGCATGTGACGGGCGGCCTCGCGGCCGACCAGAAACCCTGCATAGCACGCCAGCTCCCACGCCTTGAAGAACAGCTTTTCGGTGGTTTCCAACAGCGGCTTGCTGACGTTCGATCCGGCGTTGAAGAGACAGACCTCGATCGGTCCAACGGTTTCCTCGACGCGCGCGAATAGATTCTGAACCTCGGCTTCCTGGCGGGCATCGACGTCGAAGGCGTGGACATCCCGCCCTTCGGCCGTCAGTTCGTCGACCAGTTTCTGGGATTTGGCTGCATCGCGCCGGGCGATGCAGACCTTGTAGCCGCCTTCGGCAAACCGCCGCGCCACGGCCGCGCCGATGGCATCCCCCGCGCCGACCAGCAGCGCTACGCCGACCTTATCCGACATGGCGCGTCCAACCTCCGTCAAGTTCTTAATTAGTACTGTAAATCTATAGACCGAGGCAAAGGCCTTGTAAACGAAATTTCGAGATCTTACTGGCTTTTTTCAGGCATCGGGAACCAGCGGCCTGGAAGAATTTTTGATTGCGCCATTCAGATATCGGTTGACTAGTTCTAAAAAAGAACTGTAGTGTTGAAGCCGCGTCGGTCGCCGCTGAGCGGCTTGACCTGCGTTTGGGAGGTCGACTTGCCGAAACCGGCGGAAGCAATTGATGTCGCTGAAATTCTCGCGAGCCTTCCGCCGCGAATCCATCAGGTGATGGATCAGTTCGCTGAGACTACGCCCGATCAACCGGCGCTGGTCGAGGATACCACGACCTGGAGCTATCGCGAGCTGCACCGAGCCCTCGGGCAAATCGCGGCGGCGCTTCGATCGCTCGGAATCCGGCCCGGCGACCGGATGATGATTGTCAGCGAGAACTCTATTGCGCTAACCGCCCTCCTTCTCGCTGCAAGCCGGATCGATGCGTGGGCCATCGTCGTCAATCCCCGGCTGTCGCCGCGTGAGCTTGATCAGATCCGCGATCACAGCGGAGCGCGGCGGGTGTTTTTCACGACCGCCGTCTCGAAGGAGGCGGCGACGCATGCCGCACGGTATGAAGCAACGATCGGCAGCGTAGGACCACTGAGCGATATCGGCATCGGCACGATCAATGTGGCGACCACGCCCGAGCCGGTGGAGGTGAGCGGCGCGCGACAGGTCGCGGTGCTGATCTATACCTCGGGCACCACGGGAACGCCAAAGGGCGTGATGCTGACCCACGACAATCTCCTCTTCAGTGCGAAAACCACCGCGCATTTCCGAAAAATGGACGCCGGCGACAAGGTCTATGTCGTTCTGCCGATCTCGCACATCGTGGGCATCTCGCTTCTGATCATGACCCTGATGGTCGGGGCAACCGTCCGCCTCGCTTCCAGGTACGATCCCGCGGCACTCGCCAAGGCCATCGCCAAGGAAGGCATCACCATCCTCAACGGGGTGCCCGCAACCTATCAGCGCCTGCTGGAATACAAGACCATGGCTGGTCTGAACCAACTCGGTCGCGGCTCGTTGCGACTGATCGCGGTCGCCGGTGCGCCGCTCGATCTGGCGTTAAAGTCCCGGGTAGAGCAGGAATTCGAGCTACCGCTTTCAAACGGCTACGGCATTACCGAGTGTTCGCCCGGAATATCCGGCGTTCGATTCGACGCCCCGCGTGAGGATCAGGCGGTCGGCACACTGCTGCCGGGCGTCGAGGCCCGCGTCAGAACGATAGACGGCATACCGGTGGCCCGAGGCGAGGTCGGCGAGCTTCATGTCCGCGGGCGCAACGTGATGCGCGGCTATTATCGCGCACCTGATCTCACGGTGAAGGCTATCGACAGCGAAGGCTGGTTCAACACCGGTGATCTCGCGCGCTTCGACGGCGATTGCCTCTATATCGTCGGCCGCACCAAGGAAATGATCATCCGTTCCGGATTCAACGTCTATCCCGCGGAGATCGAGGCGGTTCTCAATTCGCACAAGGACGTCGTCCAATCGGCCGTCGTCGGTCGCGCCATCGAAGGAAACGAGGAGGTCGTCGCCTTCGTGCAGCTGATGCAGGGCGCGACAACGAACTCCGAGGAGTTGATGGCCTATGTCGCGCCGCAACTGACATCCTACAAACGGCCCTGCGAGATCGTGGTGCTGCCGGCGCTGCCGGCAACCTCCACCGGAAAAATTCTCAAGCACAAACTGGCGGAGTCGCTCCGCAATGCCTGACGTTCGAGTTGAACCAGCTTTGGAATCGCAAATCTAATTTTGGAGAGAACCCTTGAAAAAGCGAAACGCGACGGTAGCGGTTGTTGGCGCCGGCGACTTCATCGGCGGTGAGATTGCCAAGAAATTTGCGGCCGAAGGTTTTACGGTTTTTGTCGGACGACGTCAGGGCGAAAAGCTCGCGCCGCTCATCAAGGAAATCGAGGCGGCGGACGGAAAGGTTGTCGGACGGGCGCTCGACGCGCGAAAGGAGGACGAGATGGTGTCCTTCCTGGGCGACGCCGACAAGCACGCCCCGTTGGAGGTTTGCGTGTTCAACATCGGCGCCAACGTGAATTTTCCGATCGTCGACACCACTGAGCGGGTTTTCCGAAAAGTGTGGGAAATGGCCTGCTATTCCGGCTTTCTTGCGGGCCGCGAGGCGGCGCGCTTGATGCTGCCGCGCGGCAAGGGCAACATTTTCTTCACCGGCGCGACCGCCAGCATGCGCGGCGGACCGGGGTTTGCGGCGTTTGCCAGCGCGAAATTCGGATTGCGCGCGGTGGCGCAGTCGATCGCCCGCGAGCTCGGTCCCAAAAACATCCATGTCGCCCATCTCGTGATTGATTCAAGTGTCGACACCGAATGGGTGCGCCAGCTGATCGCCAACCGCGAAGGCCCGCAGGCGATCGAGAATCTCGATCCGAACCGCCTGATGCGGCCCGCTGCGGTCGCCGAAGCCTATTGGCAACTCTATCAGCAGCCGCGCGACGCCTGGACCTTCGAGCACGAAATCCGTCCGTTCGGAGAGAAGTGGTAAGGGAGCGACAGCGGTGGAATTGAAGCTTTCCAGGGAAGACGCGGCGTTTCGCGACGAGGTGCGCGCCTTCATCGCGGAGAATTATCCGCAGGAGATGCGTGTTCCCAATCCGGAGACCGACCTGACCAAGCAGCAAACGATGCTCTGGCACCGGATTCTCTACAAGAAAGGCTGGATCGCGCCGTTGTGGCCGGAGGAATATGGCGGCACCGGCTGGTCGATCACCCAGCGCTTCATCTGGGAGCAGGAGACGTCGCGCGCCGGAACGCTGCCGCCATTGGCTTTCAGCGTGACCATGGTTGGACCCGTCATCTACACCTACGGCAACGAGGCGCAAAAAAAGAAGTTCTTGCCGAAGATATTGTCCGGCGACGACTGGTGGTGCCAGGGCTATTCGGAGCCGGGCTCCGGTTCCGATCTGGCCTCAGTGCGGACCAAGGCGGTACGCGACGTCGATCATTATATCGTCAACGGCCACAAGACCTGGACGACGCTGGCCCAGCATGCCGACTGGATCTTCTGCCTGGTCCGCACCGATCCGCTCGCCAAGGCACAGGCCGGCATCTCGTTCCTGCTGATCGATATGAAGAGCCCGGGCGTCACCGTGCGCCCGATCATCACCATCGACGGCTCGCACGAAATCAACGACGTGTTCCTGGAAGACGTGCGCGTCCCCGTCGAGAACCTGATCGGCGAGGAGAACAAGGGCTGGACCTATGCCAAATTCCTGCTCGGCAACGAGCGAACCAGCATGGCCGGGATCGGCCGTTCGACGCGCTATCTGAACCGCCTGAAAAAGATCGTGAAAGCCGAAATCGCCGAGGACGATCCGGCATTGGACGAATTCGTCAAGGACATTGCGCGTGTCGAGCTTGACGTTCTCGCGCTGGAAGCCACCGAACTGCGCGTGGTCGCGCAGATGTCGCGAGGGGTAAACCCGGGACCGGCGGCCTCACTGTTCAAGATCAGGGGCACCGAGATCTTCCAGCGCATTACCGACCTCACGCATCGCGCGATCGGCAATTATGGCCTTGCGCTGCGCGAGCATCCGGCGAGCGACAACATGTTCATGCCGGGTCCGGACTACGGGCATACCGCGTCGGAAAAATATCTCAACGCGCGCAAGCTCTCAATTTACGGCGGATCGAACGAGATCCAGCGCAACATCATCGCAAAAGCAGTGCTTGGTTTGTAACCGGCTCGCAACGAGGCGCCAGGTGGACATTCAATTTACAGATGAGCAGGAGCTGCTGCGCGATAGTCTTCAGCGGTTGCTCCGTGATCGGTACGACTTCGACACCCGCCGCAAGATCATCGCGACCGAAGAGGGCTGGAGCCGAAAGCATTGGGATGCCTTCGCCGAACTTGGCCTGCTGGCGGCGCCGTTCCCTGAAGAACTTGGCGGTCTCGGCGCGGGCCCGCTGGCGAGCATGATCATTATGCAGGAGTTCGGCCGCAATCTTGTGGTCGAGCCGTATTTCGAAACAATTGTGCTCGCGGGCGGGTTAATCGAGCAGGCCGGAACGAGCGCCCAGTGCGAGGAGTTTTTGCCGGAGATGACGGCTGGAAAGGCGATTTGGGCGCTCGCCTGGGCGGAGGGACGCTCGCGCTACGATCTTAACAATGTCGCTACGGTCGGGGAGCGCCAGGGAAACGAATATGTCCTGAG
>WNGI01002545.1_pt1 | contig 15881 bp, 14 predicted proteins | sample 5400621 | NCBI WGS metagenome assembly WNGI01 (sample SAMN13153374, study PRJNA577476) | soil metagenome | isolation source: 20 cm soil or saprolite under Garry oak tree replicate 1 | place: USA:California | collected 2016-06-15 | reverse complement strand
CAAACGATCGATGAGACGTTCCGTCTTCAGAGCTCCCGTATCCCACGGTGCGTCACGATCCTCGTCTCGTTCGCTACGACGCGCTCGGCCCGGAGCGTGTGACCTGTCCGGAGCTGCGCCACGAGCTCGTCCGCGGCGGCGGGTGCGTCCTGCCGCGTGGTCACGAGAAGATACGCGTCGCCAGCAGCAGCGGTGGCGCGGTCGCGAAGCTCCGGCGGAACGACGAGCACGTCGACCAGCTCCGGCAGCTCCTCGAGCGACGACAGTCGAACACGGATGCGGAACCCCTCCTTCGCGATCCGCCGCTCGAAGCGGTGGAACACGGCAAGCCAGGCTGTCGGTAGCTCGCCCGAAAAGGCGCACACGATGCTGCGCACCAGACGCGGTCCTGCCTGCGTCACGTTGACCGCCCGCCTCGCCGCCGGTAGCGTCGGCTCCGACCGCGGAGGGTCGGCATGGACGACGCGACGTCGCTGGAAATCGCCATCGGGGCCGCACGCAACGCCGGTGGCGTCGCGATGTCCCGCATCGGCGATCCCGGATATGTCACCTGGAAGGGCAACCGCGACGTGGTCTCGGAGTCGATCCTGAGGGTGCAGGACGTCATCGTCACCGCCCTGAGCCGGGAGTCGCCGCACGACGCGATGCTGCTCGAGGAGGGACCCGCGGACGAGCGCCTCGACGTCGAGGCCGAGCGCCTCTGGATCGTCGATCCCATCTGCGGAAGCCTCAACTTCGTCAACGGCATCCCGTTCTTCGCGGTCTCGATCGCGCTCCGCGTCGAGGGACACCTCCGGGTGGGCGTCGTCCACGATCCCGTGCGCAACGAGACGTTTTTTGCTCGCATCGGTCAGCCAGCGTATCTGAACGACCAGACCATCCAGGTGCCCACGATGGCGCAGGGCCCCGAGTTCTGGGAGCAGTCCTGGGTCGGTACCGATCTCCCGCACGATGGTCGCCGACGCAAGGACGCGGTCCGGGTGTTCGATCTCCACTCGCAGGAGGTGCGCTCGCTGACGATCCTGGGGTCGCCCGCGCTCGGCCTCTGCTACGTCGCCTGCGGCCGACTGAACGTGTACTGGAACCTGGACGCGAAGCCCTGGGACGTCGCCGCCGCCGGCGTGATCCTGGCGTCCGCGGGCGGCCTCCTCACCGACCAGGAGGGTGGCTCCTGGATCCACTCTGACGGCAGCTACGTCGCCGGCAACCCGTCACTCCACCAATGGGCGCTGCGGGCCACGAAGTACGTGCGGCAGCACCCGGACGTCGTCGGCCGGCGGCCGTAGAAGAGAAAGAGGCGGCGGCCTTTCGGCCACCGCCTCCGACGCCATGCGATCGCGAGTTACTGGCCCAGCGCGTCGAGAACGGTCCGCTCGATCAGGCCCTGCGCGAGGTCGACCTTGTACGCGTTCAAGCTCATCGGGCGGGTGACTGTGCGGATCTGCGCCGCCGCTTGCTTGATGGTCGCCTTGATGTCCTTCCCCTTGAGCGCGTCCTCGACCACCTTGGCGCGGTACGGCACTGGCGACACGCCACCGAGGGTGATGCGGCCGTCCTTCCAGTTGGGGCCGTCGACAGTGAAGGCGACCGCGACTGATGTAAGCGCGAAGTCATAGACCTGGCGGTCCTTGAGCTTGTTCCAGGCCATCTTCGTGCCCCCCGCGGGGTTGGGGATCGTGATGTGCGTGACGAACTCGCCGGGCTTGAGGACGTTCTCGCGAAGGACATCTTCGCGCGGCCCCGTGAAGTAACTGTCGAAGGCGACCGTCTTGTCACCGTTCACACCCGTGATCTTCGCCGACGCGTTGAGGGCCAGCAGCGCGGTCGCCGTGTCCGACGGGTGGACGATGTAGCAGAGCTCGCCACCGATGATCGCGTGATAGCGGTTGTCGCCGGTCACCGCGTAGCAGAAGTCGCCACCCTTCTTGTAGCAGTTGAAGTCCTCGCCGCGGAAGAACCAACAGCGTGGCCGTTGGTTGACGTTGCCTCCGATCGTGCCGAAGTTCCGGATGAGCGGCGAGGCCACGCTCTGGGCCGCCGCCACGAGCAACGGGAACTTCTTCTGGAGGTCCTCGTGCTCGATGACGTCGGTGAGCGTGACCGCCGCGCCGATCGTCGCGCCGTCGTTCGTGCTGCTGATGGTCGCGAGATCTTTGATCGTGGTGAGATCGATAAGGACCTCCGGGATCGGCAGACCCGGGCCACTGACCCAGTCCTTCATCATGCCGCCCACCAGGTCGCTACCCCCGCCGATGACCTTCGCGGACCGCGAAGAGTTCTGGCGGAGGAGGTCAACCGCTTGCGAGACCGTCGTCGCCTCGTAAAGCTCAAACCCTCTCATCGCATTTCCTCCTAGCTCTTCAGTGCCGCGATCAGCTTCTCGCGAGTCATCGGCATATCCGTCACCCAAACGCCGACGGCGTTGTAGACGGCGTTGACGAGAGTCGGCGCGGGGAGTGCCATCGGCGGCTCGCCGATGCCGTGGGCTCCAAAGACGCCGTACTCCTTGGGCTTCTCGATCATGATCACGTCCGCCAGCGGAGCATCCTTGATGCTGAGCGGCTTGTAGTCGAGCAGGTTCGGGTTGAGCGGGAGCCCGGTTGACTTGTCGATGAGGAGCTCCTCGGTGGTCGCGGACGCGGTCGCCATGACCACGCCCCCTTCGATCTGCTGCTGCACCGCGAACGGGTTGATGGCTTTGCCGACATCGTGCGCAGCGACGTACTTGGTGATCTTCACGCTGCCGAGCACGGTGTCCACCTCGACCTCGGCGGCGTGCGCCGCCCACGCGGTGCGCTGCCACTTCGGGTCTTGGACGTACTCGGCCTTGCCGACGATCGATCCGCCCGCGTGGAACTGGACCACGTCCGCGAGCGGAATCGTCTTTGAGGGGTTGCTTTTTGCGAAGACCTTGCCGTCCGCCATGTCCATGTCGGCCGCAGTGAGAGCCACTGGCTGGCCGGCCTTGGCGGCGTCCGCAACGAACTTGCGGGCACCCCAGTCGAGGGTGATCTTGCGGGCGTCCGTCGCGGCCTCGTACATGCCGCGGCCGCCTGTGTTCGTTTGCTGGCTTCCGAACGTGCCGCTTGCGTCGGTCGTGAGATCGGTGTCGACGAAAGCTGTGATGGTCACGCTCGTGAGCGGAACCCCGAGCGCCTCGGCCACGATCATCATCATCTGCGTCCGCTGACCGTCGCCGATGTCGTTGTTCGCGGAGATGCACTGGACCGTTCCGTCGCTGTTGATGATCACCTGACCTGAGGCCGGGTTGCCGCCGGCGCCGTGGCTGCAGGCATGCGCCGCCATGCCGATCCCGTGGTAGACACCGGGCCGGACCTGATTCGCCTTGGGGGCGTGCCATTTCTGCTGCCAGCCGATTTGGTCCCTGACCGCCGTGATGCAGTCGCGGATCCCCGGGTTGCTGAAGGGCGCCTTCGTGTCGGGGTTGCCGACCTCGTTGAGGTTCGCGAGCCGGAAGGCGATCGGGTCCATGCCGATCGCGTAGGCTGCCTTCTCCATCGTCGTCTCTAGCGCGAATGTGCCGTTCGGGTGGCTCACGCAACGGTACGGCCCCGACTTGAAGCTGTTGGTCATGACATCGACCGCTTCGAGCTTCAGGTTCGGGATGACGTAGAGGTTCTGCATGTTGAACCAGGCACCGTTCGCGGCTCCTGCGCGCTGCGCGCCGACATTGGCGATGACTTTGAACTGCCCGAACTGGATCTTCCCATCCCTGTTGACGCCGAGCTTCATCTCATCTCGGAACTCGTTCCGGTGCGTCCGTGTCACGAAGTCCTCGTAGCGGGTGTAGTTCATCTTTATGGGACGTCCGGTGAGCTTCGCGAGGATGGAGGCATGGACCTCGGCGAGGTCGATTCCGCTTCGGTAGCCGTAACCGGATCCGACATACCCCGGCTGCACCACGCGGACCTTGTTCTGCGGGATCTTGAGCGCCTGCGAGAGCCCCGCCCTGACACCATGCGCCCACTGGCTCGTGTAGATCGCGTTGAGCTTGTCGCTGTCCCACCAGAAGAGCCCGTTCGTCACTTCGAGGGCTACGTGTTGCTCCACCGGCTTGTGGGCGACGACGTCGACCGTGACGTCCGCGCGGGTGTTGGTCGGGTCGCCTCGGACGAGCGGAGGCGTTACCGCGATCGTGGTGCCGTCCAAATTGCTCGTGAACTGCTTCGGCGTGGAGCTTTTCATGGCCTCGAGGAAATCAAGGGCCGCAGGAAGGACCTGGTACTGGACGTCGATCTGTCGCATGGCGGCATCGGCGATGTGCTCGCTCTCCGCGGCGACGACGGCGATCGGCGAGCCGACTTCGAACACTTCCTCGTTGAAGAGGAAGCGTGTTGGATTGGCGGCACCGAGGAAGACGTCCGCGTACTCGGCGGGGAGGTTCCCGCGATGGATGATCTTCCACACACCCGGAAGCTTCTCGGCCTTTGAGATATCGACGCTCGTGATCTTGGCGTGGGGATAGCGGCTGCGAAGTGTCCGCATGAAGAGCATCCCGGGCATGCGCATGTTCTCCGTGTACTGGCCGAGGTTTGTGACGATGCCGAGACCTTGCATGCGGGCGACGTCCGTCCCCGCGACCTTGAACGCAGCGCTCTGCGCGCTCCCCGCGTCCGGGATCGCGGCGGTTGCGGCTCCGTACCCAGGAAATTTGTCCCCATAGACGGCGAGGACGCCGGCGACCATCTCGGACTGCTCCGCGACAAGCTGCTGCCAGTCGTGGTCCTGGGAGAGTGCGTACCATTCGGCGTCGCTCAGACTTGCGGCGTACGCCGCATCTTGGGCGACCCGTACCGCTTCTATACGAGCCATCTCTGCCTCCCTACCGAACCGCGTGACCCGCGGCCGTCAAAAGCGCGCGGATCTTGGTCTCGTCCAGCTTTGCCGGGTCCCACTTGATCGTGACGGTTCGCTCGTTGCCGGAGACGTCGACGATGCCGTCGTTCTTCTTGATACCCGCCGCGAACGGGTCGAACTCCTCGATCGTCGCGAGCGGTGTCACGAACTGGAAGTCCTTCGAGGTCGCGGTCGCCGTCGGCGTCGTGACGCCCGCTGGCTTCGCGACGTCGACCAGGACCGGCGTCGCCCGGTAGGTGACCTTCTCGCCGCGCATCTCGGCGGCGGCCGTCTGGACCGACCGGAAAATCTTCGAGTACTCGCCGCAGCGACAGATGTTCCCGGAGAGCGCCTCGGCGATCTGTGTGGTGTTCGGATTGGGGGTCGCCGCAAGGAGCGCGGTCGTCGACATGATGAATCCGCGAGTGCAGATCCCGCATTGGAAGCCGCCTTCGAGCCAGAACGCGCGCTGGATCGGGTGCAGTCCGGCGATCCCAGGACCTGTGGCGAGCCCAGCGACGGTCTTGATGGCCTGGCCGCGTCCGAGCCGCGCGCTCAGTACGGTGCAGCCGTTTACGGCGCGGCCGTCGACGAGCACGGCGCACGCGCCACACTGCGCACGGTCACAACCGAGATTGGAGTTCGCGAGGCCGAGCTGGAAGTTCATCGTCTCCCAGAGGCTCTCGCGCGTATCGACAACCACCGTGCGAGTGACGCCGTCGATCTTCAGCTCGACGCGGCGCTGCGTCGGCGGAAGTACGCTGAGGTTCTGCGTCGTCGATGACGTGGTGCTGGTTTGCGGGCTGATCGTTTTCGTCGCGACCGCGGCACCACCGAGGACGACCGCCGCTGTGGCTGCCCCTGCACCTGCGCCAATGAGAAAGTCGCGTCGCGTGACTGTTGCTTTTACACGCTCGCCGAGTGATTTCGACTCAGACCCTGTCGGAGTAGAATCTCCCGCTTCCCCCATAGGTCACCCCCAAAATTTCCAATGAGAAAGCGGCGGATAGGTTATCAGGCTATGAGACCGGACCGCGCTTGTACGAGTGCGGAACGAGATCATCAGATCGATCGAGTTCGGGTTCCAAAAGTCGCCCGGTAGGCAAGCGCAGTGTTTGTCGCCGATCCGAATTTTTCCATTCGAAGATCGGGCTCACGCGAAGAGCGTTGACGTGACCGCCGACGCAAGAAAGCGACGCGTTCAAGCAGATCGCTGTTCCAGATCGTGGGTCTGGAGCGACCGTCGAGCGAGCCACCGCGCTGCAGGTTTCGCTGCGTCGTCTCGCCGATCCCGATCGGTCTGCCGGACGACCGAAAGCTTGCCCCACTGGGAGGCGGGGACTCGGGCTATTCCTCACGGTCGCTCTCCGACGAGTGCGAGGGGATCAATGTTGCCTTCACCCGCGCGTTGATCGCGGCGCTGTCGATCGTGTTCGTTGTTCGCGTCATTCGCATCGTCCGCAGCTGATCGCGTTTAGGCCATCCAAGGGCGTCAAGCGCGCCTTCGCCCGTCGCCGCAAGCGATGTCTGAACGGTTTCGGCGCCTGAACGGCACTCTCCGGAGGACTAGGGGGATACTGGGTAGATGCGGGAGATCTTCGCTCGGATGGCCGAGCTCGAGCGTGAGGGGCGGCGGTTCGCGGTGGCGACCGTGGTTCGCACGACCGGCAGCACGCCTCAGGTAGTCGGCGCAAAGCTCCTCGTCGACGACCTCGGGCGACTCGTCGGTACGCTCGGCGGAGGATGCGTCGAAGGCGACGCGTTCGTCGAAGCCAAACACGTCATCGAGAGCGGCGAGCCCTCCCTGCGCGAGTACGAGCTGACCGAAGATCTCGCGTGGGACACGGGCCTCGTCTGCGGCGGCACGATGTGGATCTCCATCGAGCCGGGTGAGCGGGTGCTCCGCTTTGCCGGACGCGATCTTCTCGGCGACGTCCTCGCGGCATCCGCGGGCGGCAAGCCCGTCGCCGTCGCGACGCTGATGCGCAAGCGCGGGAAGGACGTGATCGCCGCCGGCAAGCTGTTCGTGGAGACGGACGCGAAGGGCGGCGGAACACTGGGCGACAACGCCCTCGACGCGCGGGCGCGCGCCGCCGCGATGGAGACGCTGCGTCAGGGAACGGCGCGTACGGTCGTCCTGGACGAGGCGACCGAGCTCCTCGTCGAGCCGGTGCTATCGCGACCGCGCCTCATCATCGCGGGCGGCGGACACGTCGGGCTCGCGATCGCAAAGCTCGGCGTGCAGCTGGACTACGACGTCACGGTGATCGACGACCGTCCGGAGTTCGCGAACCGTGAGCGGTTCCCTGGTGCGAGCGAGGTCGTGAACATGGATATGGTCAGGGCGATCGAGACGATGCCGATCGGGTGGAACTCGTTCGTGATCGTCGCGACGCGCGGCCACAAGCTGGACTCACATTGCCTCCGCGCGGCGGTCAAGACCGACGCGCGGTACGTCGGACTTCTCGGCAGCAAACGCAAGACGATCCTCATCGCGCAGATGCTGCGCGGCGAGGGCATTCCCGAGGATCGCATCCGCGCGGTCCACGCTCCGGTGGGACTGGATCTCGGTGGACGCACGCCCGCTGAGATCGCGCTTTCCGTCCTCGCCGAGCTATCGGTCGAGCGTTACGGTGGCTCGGGTCGGCCGCTCCGCCTTTCCGACGAAATCTTCGAGCGGACGATCGGCGTAACGAAACGGGAATAGCTCAGGCGGCGAGCGCGCACGGGGTCATCCGCAGCGAACGACTCGACCTCATCCTGATGCCGGTCCCGCTCCTCGACGCTCTGATCGCGGGCGACCGCAGCGCGGCCGCGCAGCTCGCGGGGTTCCGGATACCGAGCGAGTTTCCGAACGGCGGCGCGCTCAAGCTCGTCCGCTACCGGCGCGACCAGATCGCGAACGACGCCTCGTGGGCGCCGTGGTCGCTGCGAGCGATCGTGCTGCGCGAAAGCGGCGTGATGGTCGGATACGTCAACTTTCACGGACCGCCCGGCGTGAACGACACCGCGACGCCGAAGGCGGTGGAGCTCGGGTGGACGGTGTTCGCGCATCAGCGGAAGAAGGGTTACGCCACCGAGACCGCGCGCGCCCTCATGAATTGGGCCGCGACCGAGCACGGCATCAGCCGATTCATTTCATCGACGACACCGAATAACGCCCCCTCGCTCCGGGTCCACGACAAGCTGGGCTTTGTGCGAACAGGCCAGGTCGTCGACGGGGAGATCATCTTCGAGCTGCGCCGCTAGGCGGGTTCGCTGATCTCGTTCACATCCTGCGGGTGCGGCGGCGTGCCTTCGGGTCGATCGCTCGCGGCGGGCGGACTGCCTCGACGTTTCTCGGTCAGACCTTCGCTTTGCTCTTCGTCGCGCTCCTGCTCGAGCTTCTCGGCTTTATCCATGGGCTGCTGACGCGCACGGCGCGTGCCACGCGACCCTGTTAGAGGCCTGACCACCACAGGTACGCGCGGCGCGACCACGCGTTCCACGCCTCGCGCTTGATCAGGAGAACGAATCCGGCGGTCAGGAGGATCGCTCCGCTCCCGCCGAAAAGCGCCCAGTTCGGGAGGCGATTCACCACGTCGATGCTCGCCCGAAGCGTCTCCAGCCCCAGCGCGGCGAGCGCGGCTGCGACAAGCCATCGTCGCCGCAACACCACCCCGACCGCGACAAGGAGCGCTATCTCCATGAACACGATCAGCGTTCCCGGCACGAACGGCTCGTTCCAGCTCGCAAGGAGCGGTGGCATCACAAAGAGAGCGGCACCGAGGACCTCCGCGCCGATGAGCGCGCGCTCGGCAAGGACATCCGGGGCGTAGCGGATCGCCGCAAGAGCGATCGCGACGAGCGCCGCACCCGCCGCGATGCCATGGAACTGCCGCGCGACGGGGTCGCCCAAGACCCAGACGGCTCCCAACGTCACTGCGCCAAGGCCGGCGCTCGCCAGCGCGCGGCGTGAGGACGCGAGACCGATCGCGAGGAGCGCGACGCTCTCGGCGAGAACGCGGGCCGCGTGCCCGCCGCCTGTGTTCGCCGAAGCGGTGAGGGTCCGCTCCACTCCGCTCGAGACGACGAGTGCCACGGCGAGGATCTCGAGTGCCATCTCGTACTCGGGCGGCAGGCGGCGCCGCAGGTAGCGGGGGATAGCGAGGGCGAGACCGAGGATCGCTACGCCGGTCGCCGCGACGTATGGCTCGGCGCGCGTCGCATCCCGAAGCGCGAGCAGACCCATCGCACCGAGCATCGCCGCGCCGGATGCCACAAGCGCGCGCCGCCCGGACCATAGGCCGAGCGCGACGATGATGACGCCGCCCGCCAGCACTGAGGCACCGTGGGTGAGGGCGTCGTCGCCGAACGCGGTCGCCCGCACGAGCGGTGGAGCGAGCACGAGCAGCACGCCGACGACTTCGGCAGCTTCTCGCAGCTCGTTAGGCAGCCGCCACGAGATGCGCGGGACCGCGAGGACGAGCGCGATCGTGATGACACCGAAGGCCGCGGTCGAGGCCTCCAGCGCGAGCGGCGCCGCAGCCGCACGTACGACGACGAGACCGAGCGTGGCGATCGAGACGGCGCCGAGCTCGCGTAGGCCGCGGGCGCTGGCGAACCGGAGCAGGATCACGCTCTCCGCGAGAAGCACCAGCGTTCGGGTCACCGCGTCCGAATCCCAGCTCCGTAGGTATGTGGGGCCGAGAAGCGCGAGCGCGGCCGCGATCTGCGCCGGTAGGTAGAGGTCCGCCCGAAGCGGAGGGGATCCGAAGCGCACGATGCCCCAGGTCGCGAGCCCGAGATAGATCGCGGTCGGGATTGTGAACGCCTCGATCGCGACAGGATGCAGCCGTGCGACGACGATCAGGACGCTTGCCAGGTAGGACGCCGTCGCGAACAGGGCGACCCTCTCGGAGCGGCGATGGAGCGCTTCGACGAGCGCGATCGTGCCGAAAACAGCGAAGACCGGCGACGTCGCGAGCCAAACCGGCGTGTCCCATACGGCCGCTGTCAGCGGGTGCGCGAGCGCGAAGCCCAAACCGACGGTGACTCCGGCGAGGCCGGCGGCGATCGCGATTTCGCGCGTTGCTCGTGCGAAACCGTTCGCGCGGAATCGTGGGAGATATGCGGGAATGAACAGCAGCAGAGCGGCGGTCGCGATGGCAACGGGGCGGAGCTCCTCCGATGGCTGGAGCCACCGTCCCAGAGACACCGCGGCGACCGCGGCGAATCCCGCCGCGATCCACAGGCGCAGCGGCTGGCGTGTGTCGATCGCCACCCAAACGGCGCCGGCGGTCGCCACGGCCGCGAGCACGGTAGCGAGCGGCGGGTCGTTGTATGCGGCAGACATCACGACGACCGCGCTCGCGAGCCCCGCGACCGACCCGACGTCCGCGAGCATGTGTAAGCGTCGTCGCGCGATCGTCGCAAGCAGAAGGAGCCCTCCCGCAATCGGAGTGAACCCCAGAGCCAAGGCTCGCGGCTCGATGCCGCTGAACACCGCGACCCCCGCGTGCGCGAAGCCAGTGGCGACGAGGAGATAGGCGACGCCGACGTGCAGCGCACCCACACCGACGATGACGAGGGCGTTCAACTCAGGGGCCTCTTTGTCATCGCGAGCCATCCAGGCGCGCCACACGGCCAGGACGCCCAAGAGCGCCGCGATGCCGAGGTAGGTCGTGGCCCCCACGAATGGAGCCCGCCAATACGCAACGAGCGGCAGCGCGGCGCCGGCGATCAAGAGGTAACCGATGTTCCGCGCGCGATTTCGTACCCACATCGGGAAGGGCGATGGCGCACCGGCGAGATCGCTCACCTCGCGGACGAGGGTGTAGGCGACGGCGAGCACACCAGAGACGAATCCGTACGTCTGCGTGGGCGCGTCGGCCGAGAAGAGCAGCCCGAACACCGTGGCGGCCGGGCCAGCCACGACGAGCCAGCGTTCGCGCAGATGATCGCGGTCGGTACGCGCGGCGTAGTACGCCGTGCCGAGCATCGCGAGCGCTGGGATCGCAAGCCGCTCGGCGACAGAGAGCGGGTTGAACACGCTGACGATCAGCGCGGGCACCGCGCCGAACACGATCGTCGCCCCAAGCAAGAACCGTCCAGGCAGATCGAGCGGGCCGACCAGCCGAAGCGTTCGAATGTCTCCGGTACGCGCCGCAAGCTGGATCGCGAGGGGGTAGGCAGCGAGCAGAACGAAAAGCCACGTCGATGGAACCTTCAAGAGGGCCGCGATGCCAGCGAGTGCGCTGAGCGAAGCGATGAAGAAGAAGTAGGAGTACGCACGGCCGTATTCGGTGACCGCGAGGGCCGCATAAAGACCGGCCGCGACCAGCGAGCCGAGCACCCACATCGCCGGCGACGTGAAGGGGGAGACGTGGGCGACGAGCGCGTAGTACGCGCCGAAGTCCAGGGGAACGAGCAGTGCCCCGACGATGAGGAAGGTCCTTCCGGCTTCCTCAACTCGCGGGACGCGGTGGCAGACCAGGCCACCGCCGAGGAAGCCAAGCGTACCGACGATCATGAGAGCGAGCCGCACGGAGTCGGAGATCTGCTGTCCCGAGACGTTCACGAAGATCAGCGCGGCAACGACAACGAGGAACGCGCCGAGATAAAGGAGCAGGCTCGGCGCGCGCTCCGGAGTGAAGAAGGTCTCGACGAAAGACGGCCCCGCCGGAGTCGGTGGCGCAGCGATTCGCGGAGGCGCTGCCTGCAGAGGAACGGCCGGCGCGCCGTCCGCCGAGCTCGGACGCGCGACCGGCATCGCGGCGGCGATAGCTGGTCGAACCGCCCCGGCTTCGAGCTCCTTGGTGATGATCGTCCGGATGCGGTCGGCCGAGGCCTCGTCCAGCGCGCCCGCGCCGATCAGGTCATCGAGACGGTTGAGGAGGTACGCGCGACCCAGCGTCAGGAGCGGCGGCGGCATCTGAAGGGTGCGGCCGCACACCGCACACGACGACCTGGTGGGGCCGGGTTGCGGTGCTTCGCAGAAATAGCAATGAACGGACGTCACGACTCGAGCCGCCCCTTCCCCTCAACGACGCGCGTACACATCATCCTCACCGGCACAAGCCTTTGCGCCCAGCCCACAAATCGTCCGTCGCTTGAGCCACCGCCTCGACGTGTCCTCCGACACAGAGGCATCTCACATCCACCCTCGCGTGACCGTTCTATCGTCGTGAGATCGGAGCGGTGACATTTGGCGAGCTTCTGGAGCGCCACGAGCGCGAGATCTTCGCGTACGTGCTGCGTCTGACCGGGAGCCGGGCGGACGCCGACGATCTGTATCAGGAGACATTTCTCGCGGCGTTCCGGGGATGGCCACCGCCACGCGCGGGCAACGAGCGGGCGTGGCTCTACAAGATCGCAACAAATAAGGCGATCGATCAAGTGCGGCGCGCGCGGCGCGTCGTCCCGCTCGAGGACCTGCGGCTCGCGGCGCCCGAACGCGACGGCGTGACGCTCTCGGACCTCGCAACGGCGGTGCGAGCGCTGCCGACCGGACAGCGCGCGGCGTTTGTTCTGCGCAAGGTGGAGGGCCGGTCTTATGCGGAGGTCGCGGACACGCTCGGGTGCAGTGAAGAGGCGGCGCGTTCGCGCGTCGCGGAAGCGATGAAGAAATTGAAGGAGGCCGTCCGATGAACGCGCTCGCACCACTTGTCGACGAGGCACGCGAGCATCTACTCGCGCGCGCGAAGCGCGAAGGACTGGTCACGGTCGGATATGACGTCATGGATTCGCCGCTGGGTCCGCTCTGGATCGCGGTCGGCCCGCGCGGCGTCGTGAACATTCACTACGGCGCGACGCCCGATGCGCGCGAGCTCGCGCGGATCACGCGCGCGTACGGACCTGGCGTCCTTCCGGATCGGCGGGCCTGCGACCGCGTGCTCACCGAGCTCGACCAGTACTTCGCCGGCCGGCGCCGCTCGTTCGACGTCCAGGTCGACCTGGCAGCCCTCACGCCGTTCCAGCAGCGCATCCTCACCGCGACGGCGCGCGTTCCGTACGGCGAGCTGACGACCTACAAGGTCGTCGCGCGTCAGGCCGGGAACGAGCAGGCGTCTCGCGCGGCGGGAGCGGCGCTCGGCGCGAACCCGATCCCGATCGTGGTTCCCTGCCACCGCATCGTGGCGACCGACGGCAGCCTGGGTGGCTACGCGGGTGGCCTGGTCGCGAAGCGCCGCTTGCTCGCTCTGGAGCGCGGCAAGACGGAGGTTCCGCTTGGGGGGTGGCCGCCGTCGCGGCGCTAGCCTCTTAGGGCTGTCGATCTGCGGGGAGGCCGTTCGTCGTACCCACGAGAACGGCAAAGGGAGGCCGCACATGGCGAAGTACGCGTTCCTCTTTATCGACGACGGGGTGGATTACCAGGGCGCACCGACACCCGAGCAGCAGAAGGTCTACGCCGACATCTTCAAGTGGTTCGAGACGAACGGCAGTCGCATCGTCGACGGCGGCGCGGAGCTGCAGCCGACACGGACGGCGACCACGATCCGCCACCCGAACGGGAAAGCGACGGTGATGGACGGACCGTTCATCGAGGCGAAGGAGTCGGTGGGCGGATACACGATCTTCGAGCTGCCGGACCGCGAGGCCGCGATCGCCCTCGCGAAGACCTGGCCCGGGCATGCCGTCGAGGTCCGCAGCCTCGTCGAGCAGCGCGACGACCAGAACGCGCCCGCCGACCTCGCGCGGCGCTAGGAGGAAAAAGATGGCCCAGTACGTTTTGATGTTCGTCGGGTCCGATGAGTGGCGCGAGACGAGCTCCAAAGAGGAGATCCAGCGCGGGTATGCCGCCGTTGGCAAATGGTGGGACGAGCTCTCGAAAAAGGGCGTGCTCAAAGGCGGCGAGGAGCTCGCGAAGGGTCCGGGGACGGCGACGACGGTCCGTCGCGTGAACGGGCAAATGAAGGTCTTCGACGGTCCCTTCATCGAGTCAAAAGAGCAGGTCGGTGGCTTCGCGATGATCGAAGCGACCGATCTCGACGCGGCGATCGCGATTGCAAAGAGCTGGCCGGGCGGCGACGTCGAGGTGCGCCCGATCGTCGTGCACTGAGCGCCGACATCACGAGCGACGCGGTGGCCGGAGTCTTCCATGAGGAGGCCGGCCGGCTCACCGCGGCGCTCACCAAGCGGCTCGGTGACTTCGATCTCGCCGAGGAATGCGTGCAGGACGCGCTCGTCTCCGCGCTGGAGCACTGGCCGCGCGAAGGTATCCCGGACAACCCGGGGGCGTGGCTCATGACCACGGCGCGCCGCAAAGGCATCGACCGGCTGCGGCGCGAGAAGCGGTACCAGGAGAAGCTCGCGGAGCTGGAGGAGCCATCGATGAGTACGCCGAGCGCGGCCCTGCCCGACGAGCGCCTCGAGCTCATCTTCACGTGCTGCCATCCCGCGCTCGCGCGCGAGGCACAGGTCGCGCTGACACTGCGCTCGGTGGCCGGCCTCACGACTCCGGAAATCGCGCGAGCTTTTCTCGTGCCCGAGGCCACGATCGCGCAGCGCCTCGTCCGGGCGAAGCGGAAGATCGTCGACGCGAAGATCCCGTTTCGCGTGCCCGACCGCGAGGAGCTTCCCGACCGGCTGGAGGAAGTGCTTGCGGTCCTCTACCTGATGTTCAACGAGGGCTACCTCGCCACAGGGCAAAGGGGTGCGAGCGATCGTGACCTGGCGAAGGAAGCCGAATGGCTCACCTCGCTTCTCGCCGGCCTTATCCCCGACGAAGCGGAGGTCCTCGGGCTCGTCGCGCTTATGCGGTTCCATCTCGCGCGAGCCGAGGCGCGGTTCGATCCGAGCGGCCGCATGATCCTGCTCCAGGATCAGGACCGCGCGAAGTGGGATCGTCGTCGCATCGACGAGACCTTCTCGGTCGTCGGCCGATTCCTCACCATGCAACGCCCCGGGCCGTACCAGCTCCAAGCGTTGATCGCCGGCGCGCATGCCGATGCGAAGAGCTGGGAGGCCACGCGATGGCCGGACATCCTTCGGTCGTATGACGCGCTCCTGGCGATCAACGATTCGCCGGTCGTGCGACTGAATCGAGCCATCGCGGTCTGGCACGTCCACGGCGCGGAGCAGGCGTACGTCGAGCTCTTTCCGCTGGCTGAAGACCTCGACCGTTACCACCTCTATCACGCGACACGCGGCGAGCTCCTCCGCGCGCTCGGCCGCACGGAGGACGCGCGCGCGGAGGATGAGCGGGCCCTCGAGCTCACCGAGAACCCTGCGGAACGCGCGCTCCTCAGAGGCCGGCTCGGCTGATACTCGGACGCGATGGCCGCGCCGCATCGCGAGCTGAAGCGCACTTCCGTTCCGAACGCCATGGGTCATGTCGTGCTCGCGTTCGCCGAGCGCACTCTTCGGCCGGGGGAGCTTGGCGGACTGCGCGAGCAGCTTTGGCGCACACAGACCTATCTGTACGTCACGCCTGGACCGCTGCTCATCGATCGCGCGCTCGAGGGATTCCCCCGGGAGATCCGGGCACTCGGCGAGCGCTGTCCGTTCTTTCGCTATGACGCGCGCGGCGGGGGCGGATACTGGCCGGACCGGAACGAGATCTGGCTCGCGGCAGGCGTCGAGACGTACGAGGGCCTTCGACAGGTGCGCCTCTCCGCGTGCCACGAGCTCTTCCACTTCATCTGCTGGAATCATCCGCGCTATCGCGCGGATGAAGACCGCGGCTTCGCGCGGCTCCGCAAGGTCGTTGGCGAGAGTGCCCCGGTGGTGAAGGACTATCCGCGCTATCGCGGCTGGGTGACTGCCTCGTTCCTACGCCAGGGGGACCACGCGAACGTCGTGGAGTTTTTCGCTGACATCCCCACGAACTTTCGCGACACATCGGAGCTGCCGCCGTTGATCGCGGCGCACTTCGCGCCGCTCATCGATGGGTCGCCATTCCCGTATGACTTCGACGGAGCACTCGCGGCCGGCGAATACGAGCTCGCGCGCTTTCAGCGATCGCTCGCCCCGTCTTAGATCAGGGCGCGCGATCCGCCAGTGCGTCGAACCAGGCAGGCCCGTCCCCGCGGGCCCCGGGTACG
>WNGI01002544.1_pt1 | contig 15884 bp, 13 predicted proteins | sample 5400621 | NCBI WGS metagenome assembly WNGI01 (sample SAMN13153374, study PRJNA577476) | soil metagenome | isolation source: 20 cm soil or saprolite under Garry oak tree replicate 1 | place: USA:California | collected 2016-06-15 | reverse complement strand
TTGTTCAGAAAGCGGCGCAGATCGCGATCGTCTTCGACGAGAAGGATTTGCACGAGGCTAACGTACGCCCGGCCGCGGGCCACGGGCAATGTGAAAAGGATGAGAATGCTCTAAGAATCGCCGGCGCCACTTCCCTGGAAACGGCTGTCCCGTCATAATCAGCCCATGAACATTGCACTCTTACTCGCGCTGAGCCTGACGACGCCAGTCGCGCCAGCCGTGGACACGGCCACCTTCGCCGGTGGCTGCTTCTGGACGATGGAGCATGCCTACGACGATCTGCCGGGCGTCATCTCGGCGACGTCGGGATTCATGGGCGGCACCACGAAGAACCCCTCGTACATGGATGTCGTGCAGGGGAATACCGGCCACCTCGAGTCTGTGCAGGTGGTCTACGATCGCGCCAAGGTCAGCTACGAGACGCTGCTCTGGACCTTCTGGCACAACATCGACCCGTTCCAGGCCGACGGCCAGGCGTGCGACACTGGGCCCAATTATCACACCGCGGTCTTTGTCCGCGGGACCGAGCAGCGCCGGGCCGCCAGCGCGACGCGCCAACAGATCATGGACCGGTTTCACCGCGACGTCGCGACGCAGATTCTCACGGTCGGCGCGTTCTATCCGGCCGAGGAGTACCACCAGGATTACGCCAAGAAGAACCCGGCTCGCTATGGGATCTATCGCACCGGGTGCGGCCGCGATCGGCGGCTGAGTGCGATCTGGGGGGATGAAGCGGGGAAGGTCAGCACACGAGCAATGGGAAACGGAACACGGGAGACTTATACATTGAAAACGAAACCAAGTGACGCCGAACTCCGGCGTACTTTGACGCCATTGCAGTACGACGTCACGCAGCATGAAGGCACCGAGCGGCCTTTCCAGAACGCGTACTGGGACAATCATAAGGACGGCATCTACGTGGACGTCGTATCCGGTGAGCCGTTGTTCAGCTCGACCGACAAGTTCGAATCCGGCACCGGCTGGCCCAGCTTCACGCGTCCGCTCGACGCGAGCAACGTCCAGGAGAAGACCGACCGCTCGCTGTTCATGGAGCGCACCGAAGTGCGGTCCGCCCACGCCAACTCGCACCTCGGCCACGTGTTCGACGACGGGCCGAAGCCCACGGGGCTACGCTACTGCATCAATTCGGCGTCGCTGCGATTTATTGCGAAGGATAGTCTGGAAGCGGAAGGTTACGGGCAGTATCTGGCGTTGTTCAAGAAGTAGTAATCACCGTCGTTGACGTTCGAGCAGACCGACGGCGCGGTGCAGGCGTTCGATGGCCGCGCCGAGGTCTTCGCTCGCCCCCGCCGACAACTCTCCGACTAACGCCACTTCCCGCAGCAGCTGCAGGGCGTTGCGCACATGCTCGACCGGCCGTTCGGCGTTCGGAGCGCGCGACGCGCGGCCGCGGCGATCGAGCGTGCTGCGCCGCTCCGACCCGCGGCGCCGGTCGACGACGTGGCGCCGCTCCTCCGCCATGCCGATCACGGCGTGCCGCCGGGGCTCGGCCCGGCGGTCCGTACCGGTGCGGCGGTCGGCCCAGAGTCGGGTAAAGGTCAAGAACGAGTCAAAAGTTGAGGTTTTGGGGCCCGCGCAAATTATCACGAAACCAACCCTTTGGCGAATCGTACCATCAAAGGAATTATGATGCCGCTCACGCCCGTCGCCGCCCTCATTCTGACACTGCAAACCGGTGCCTCGGCGCCGCCCCCGACGGCGCCGAGCGCTACGACCGCCGTGGCGCGCCGTGCTGCAACACCGCCGGTAATCGATGGGAAGGATAACGACGACGTCTGGCGCCTGGCGCCGGTCATCAAGGACTTCCGGCAGTTCCAGCCGACCGAAGATGCCAATCCGAGCTTGCCCACCGAGGCCAAGGTCGCCTACGACGACCACAACCTTTACGTCTTCGTGCGAGCCTTCGACTCGCACCCGGACAGCATCAAGAAGCTCCTGGCCCGCCGCGACGTCCGCATCTGCTGTGACCAAATCAAGATCGTCATCGACTCCTACCACGATCGCCGCACGGGCTTCGAGTTTGCGGTGAACCCAGGGGGCGTAAAGCGCGACTATGCGATGTATGGCGATGATCAGCAGGAAGACGATGCCTGGGACGGCGTCTGGGAAGTCGCGACACAGGTGGACTCGCTCGGCTGGACCGCGGAATTCCGCTTGCCGCTGTCGCAGCTGCGGTACGCCCATGCGCCGAGCAACACGTTCGGGTTTGCGATCTGGCGTGACATCGACCGGCATGGGGGCGAGCGTGTAGGCTGGCCGCTGTATCGCACGTCGCGCCGTGGCTTCGTCTCGCAGCTCGGCGACCTGGTGGGGCTCGAGGGTCTCGCGGCCCCGCGCCGCCTGGAGCTGGCGCCCTACGCCGTGGTCAAGAATGTGCCGGTGCCGGGATTTGAGCGTGACCAGCAGTACACCGCCGGCGCCGATATCAAGTACGGCATCACGTCCAACATCACGGTCGACGCGACGGTGAACCCCGACTTCGGCCAGGTCGAAGCCGATCCATCCGTCGTCAACCTGACGTCCTTCGAGACGTTCTTCCAGGAACGCCGGCCATTCTTCGTCGAAGGCACCGGCATTTTCAACTTCAGCGTGAACTGCAACATCGTGAACTGCAGCGGGGAAGGGCTGTTCTATTCCCGGCGCGTGGGTCGCGATCCGCAGCTCCGCGGATTGTACGGCGACGCCACGTCACCGAACGCGAGTCGGATTCTTGGCGCCGCCAAGATCACGGGTCGCCTTCCTGGTGGTCTCACGATCGGCGCCGTCGAAGGTGTCACGCAGCGCACGACTGGGCCGGGTGACCGCACCATCGAGCCGTTCACGAACTACGGGGTCCTCCGCCTGCAGCAGGACTACCGCAACGGCAAGAGCGGCATCGGTTTCATGGCCACCGCGGTGAACCGCAACCTGGACCAATGGTCCGCGGACTTTTTGCGCAACCGTGCCTATGTGGGCGCGGTCGATTTCCGCCATCGGTTCCACAATGACAACTACGAAGTCTCCGGCTCATTCGACCTCAGCACCGTGGGCGGTAGTCCGGCCGCGATTGCCCGGACGCAGCGCAACTCGACCCACAACTATCAGCGACCCGACGACAACGTCACGTTCGACAGCACGCGCACGTCACTCAACGGCCATGCCGAGGAGCTGCTGCTCACCAAGCAAAGCGGGTTCATCCGCTTTCAAACCAGTTACATGCGCCGTTCGCCCGGCTTCGAGATCAATGACCTGGGCATCCTGTTCCGGTCCGATCAGCAGGGATGGAATAACTGGGGTTCCTTCAACTGGCAGAAACCGAACAAGCTGTTCCAGCGGGCGTTCTGGAACTTCAACTGGTGGCAATTCTGGACGACGGGCGACGGGCTGCCGACAGATCGGGCCGCGAACACGAACTTTCACGGCCAGTTCAAGAATCAGTGGTGGATCCATGCCGGGGGGACCCTCGGCAATCTGGGCAATGTATTCTGCGATCGGTGCGCGCGCGGCGGTCCGGCGGCACGCGTCGATCAGTACATCGCCCCGTGGATAGGCCTCCAGTACGATCAGCGTGCCGCGATTGTCCCTCAAGTCTTCATGAACTACTTCAAGGGCGACGGCGGCCGCTCACAGTCGACCAACGTGAATCCGCAGGTCGACCTGCGGGTGTCGTCCCAGTTCCGCGGCTCGCTGAGCTTTAACGCCACGCACAACATCAGTGACGCGCAGGATCTGAACCCGCTCACGGACTCGACGGGAACGACGCATTACCTGTTCGCGCACCTCGATCAGTTGACGACATCGATGACGTTCCGGATCGATTACACCGCCACGCCGACACTCACGGTGCAGGTGTACGCATCCCCGTTCGTGACGAAGGGGCGCTGGTCGAACGTGCGCGAGTTGTCAAGCACACCGCGCGCGAGCCGCTACGACGATCGCTTCCAGCCGTTCACCGGGCCGGGACCGGGCGATTTCAACATCAAGTTCTTCAACTCGAATTTCGTCGTGCGGTGGGAGTATCGACCCGGCTCGACGTTGTTCCTGGTCTGGAATCAGGGACGGGACGACTTTGAGCCAACGACGGGAAACAAGAACGTTTTTGGGGACTTCAAGAAACTCTTCAAAGCCTATCCCAGGAACACGTTCCTGATCAAGGCCTCGTACTGGCTCAACCGGTAAACCGAATGTCCAATGTCCAATGATCAATGATCATTGATCATTCGGCTCTGATTCCGAGTTCGTCGATGTGCAAGAGGAGATCCGCGGGGTCTTCATAGACCCGGTAGGCTCCTGCGCGCTCCAGCTCATCCTGGCCATAGCCGCCTGACAATACTCCGACGCCGAGCGCGCGGGCGCGCCGGGCGGCGAGCAGATCCCAGACGCTGTCACCGACGGCAATAGCCGATTCGATCGGCACGCCGAGGCGGAGTGCGGCCGCGATCCAGAGATCGGGATTGGGTTTGGCGTGCGCGACGTCGTCCCGAGTGATCACCGGAACGCCCGGCGGCAGGTTCAGCAGCTTCAGCAGCGGCTGCGCACTCGCCAGCGCGCCGCTCGTCGCGACGGCCCAGGACACGCCCATCTTGGTGAGATGCTGCACGAGATCCTGCGCGCCCGGCAGGAGACGGACGTCGCGCAGCTGCGTGGCGAACAGTCGCGCGTGCGCCTTCTTGAGCTTGGCCGCGTCTTTCTCGCTCAGCTCGTGTCCGGTCTCACGCGCCAGACTATCGGCCAGGAGTCCACCGCTCATCCCGATGCGACGATGGATGCGCCAGACGGACAGCTTGATCCCGCCCAGCTCGAGCGCCTTATGCCACGCGATGGCGTGCTGATAGACGCTGTCAACGAGCGTGCCGTCCAGGTCGAGGAGGAGGGCCGGTCGGTCGGTCATCCTAGAAAGCTACGCGACGCTCACAGTAAAGCACGGACATGCAAAGGCTAGTTGCACCGACGCACAGCGGTTGACCGGTAACCGTCACTGGGACAACACCGCCTGCGACCGGTTGCCCGTCAAACCGCCGTGCGTCTGCGGCCTAGTAGTGGCAGGTCCCCGCTTTTATTTCTTGACTTTCATCACGGCGGCGTATGCATCCACAAACCCTGCGCCGACCTCCCACGTCCCGTACCCGGGCAGGGGTTTGGCGGTCGATGTCAGCGCGTCGAGTACCTGGTCCGGTTTGAGCGTCCCACCCGCCGCTTCCTGCATCAGCGCCACGACTCCCGCGATGTGCGGCGACGCCATCGATGTCCCCGACGCGCACGTGTAGAACGCGAGGTTCGTCGCGCTGATCTGACAAATCCGAACGTCATGATTGGCATCATCGCCGTTGAGCACGGTCCCCGTAGACGCCCGCGTCGATACGATATGGACCCCGGGCGCCGTAATGTCGGGATGGTACAACGGATCGCCCGGGATGCCGCGCGACGAGAAGTCGGCGAGCACGTGCGCGCGCGGCTCATTGTTCGTCGGCACGAGCGGATTCGAGCCGTCGTCCAGCATGCAGTGCGATTCGGAGTTGGTCGGATCGGTGACGCCGATCTTGCAGCCGGCCGCTACGCCGATCACCCAGGGGGCCACGCTGTAGGGGTTCAACGTGTTCTGGGCCGGCCCGTCATTTCCCGCCGCAAAGACGACGGTGATCCCGCGGCTCGTGACCTTCTTGGTCGCTTCATTGATTGGATCTTTGGGGTCGAACGCCCCGCTCGTGCCCCAGGAGTTGTTCACGACCTTGATGTTGTATTGCTGTTGGTGATCGAGGATGTAATCGAAGCCGGCCAGCGCCCAGAAGATGAATAGGATGTCCCCCGTGCCGACGCCGATCAGATTCGCGCCGGGAGCCACGCCCGTGTAATAGCCGTTGGACGAAGTGCCGCGCGCTCCGACGATCCCGGCGACGTGCGTGCCGTGGCCGACGGAGGTTTCGGAATTGGGCAGGTTCTCGACGACCAGGGTCGCGCCTTTCCGAATCGGCTTGGGAGCGTCTTTGCCGAAGGTGAAGAGATCGTTCTGATTGTAGAGGACTTTGACGTTCTGCACGGTGTACTGCGGATACGCGAGATCGGCGTTGTAGGCACCGTCGATGCCCGAGTCGAGGATCGCGACGCCGATGCCTTTCCCGGTGATTCCGGCGACATGCACCGCGTCGGCGCGAATCGCAGGCACGCTCTCGTGCAGCATGTAGTACTCGAGCTGCTTGTTGGCGTAGATCCCTTCGAGGCCGGGTAGTGCGCCGATCGTGAGGAGCTGTCCCGGGGTTGCGAGGGCCGCGACCATCGAGAAGTTGTCGAACTGCACGACGCCGGCGCCGGCGTTCAAGATCCCGTTCGTCACCGCATCCAGCGTGGTCCGCGTCTCGTCGAAATTGACGATGTAGATCGCCGCGTCGCTGGCCACGGTCGCGGCCGACGGGAGCGGATGGTCCGGTGCCGCGACATTGCGGCTATCGCACGCCACTAGGGCGAGCAACGCGCCTGTCGCGATCAGCCACCTGTGCATGAGGTCCTCGGGTGTCAGGGGATATGCCGAGAGACCCGCAAGCGATATGCCGCTGAAAACACAACGGCCGCCCTTGGGAGGCGGCCGGTTGCGTGGCGTTCGCGCGACGGCTACTCCGGCTCCATCTGCTCCAGGGCGTAGCGCAGCCGCAACATCGACGTGTCGAGCAGGCGTCGCGAGTCGTCGCGTAACGCCCCTTGATCCGCCAGCTGTGTGAGCAGCTCGAGCACGGCGTGGATCTGCGCCGTCGCCGATTCAACGATCAGCCGGCGATCGAGGCCGCTGCGGCGCTCGAGGTTTACCGCGACGTCCTTCATCCGCCGCTCCGCGCCCCGCCTGCGATTCGCGACTGTCATGGGACCACCTCCCAGGTGCGTTCGCTATTCAGCAGTGCGTCCAGGCTGCCGCCGGTTTCGACCACCACTTCGCGTTCGTATGAGGTGGCTGGGTTGCAATAGAGCACACCCATGGCAACAGGGAAGGGGGGCTCCAAAGCCGCTAATAGCTGGGCTAATGGGCGATTGGTCTCGTCATGGACGAGGACATCGGGTGCGGCGGGAACGATTTCCAGCTCGAGCTTACCCGGCTTAAGTCGCAGCCCTTTCTCCTTGTTCTTGCCGAAGAGCAGCGGCTTGCCGTGCTCGACGACTACTTGAGCATCGGGAGCGACGTCCTTGCCGGTGATATTCTCGAACACCGCATCGTTGAAGACGACGCAATTCTGGAGGATCTCGACGAATGACGCGCCGTGGTGAGCGTGCGCCCGCTTCAGCGTGGTGATGAGATGCGCTTGCAGCGTGTCGATCGAGCGGGCGACGAAGCGCGCCCCCGCGCCGAGGGCGAACGCGCAGGCCGAGACGGGGTTTTCGATCGAGCCCAGCGGCGTGGAGGGCGAGCGCGTGCCGCGCCGCGATGTCGGCGAGTACTGGCCTTTGGTCAGGCCGTAGATCTCGTTGTTGAACAGGATGATGTTCAGGTCCACGTTGCGGCGCAGCACGTGCAGCATGTGGTTGCCGCCGATGGACAGACCGTCGCCGTCGCCCGTCATCACCCAGACGTCGAGCTCGGGATTGGCGAGCTTGATGCCCGTCGCAATCGCGGGGGCGCGCCCATGCACGGTGTGGAAGCCGTACGTGGACATATAGTAAGGAAAGCGCGCCGCACAGCCGATGCCGCTCACGAATACCGTGCGCTCGCGTACGAGCCCCATGTCGGCGCATGCCTTCTGTACCGCCTTGAGGATCGCGTAGTCGCCGCAGCCCGGACACCAGCGAACTTCCTGGTCCGAGGCGTAGTCCTTGGGCGCGAGCTGCGCGTCGGTGATCGTGGTGACGGTCATCCGGCTTCGCCTCCTAACCCGCTTCCCTCGGCGGGCGGGGGAGCACCACCCCGAATACGTTGCACGATATCTGTCACCCGGAACGGCTTTCCCGTGACCTTGCTGAATCCTTCCGCGTCGACCAAATACTCCGCCCGGAGCAGCTTCACGAGCTGTCCATTGTTCATCTCGGGCACCAGCACCCGACCGTAGCGCTTGAGCAAGTCGCCCAGGTTGCGCGGGAAGGGACTCAAGTACCGCACATGAATGTGCGCCACGTCCCGGCCTTCGTCGCGCGCGATCTTCACGGCCTGATGAATCGCCCCAAACGTCGAGCCCCAGCCGACCACCGCCAGCTTCCCATGATCGTCGCCCAGCGAGACCGTCTGCAGCGGAATGTCGTTCGCGATGCCCGCGATCTTGTCGGCGCGCGCTTTGGTCATGCGGGCGTGGTTGTCGGGATCGTACGAGATGTGTCCCGAGTCATAATCGCGCTCGAGGCCACCGATGCGATGCTCGAGCTGCGGCGTTCCCGGCTTGACCCAGGGCCTCGCGAGGGTCTCGCGATCGCGCAGGAAGGGATGGAAGCCTTCCGGGTCCGTCCGATAGGTGACGGGGAAACGCGGCAGATCCGCTTCGCGCGGGATGAGCCACGGCTCGGCGGCGTGTGCCAGATAGCCGTCGCTCAAGACGATCACCGGCGTCATGTACTTCGTGGCCAGGCGCACGGCTTCGATCGCGATATCGAAACAGTCGGCGGTTGAGGTCGGCGCGAGGACCGCGAGCGGCGCATCGGCATTGCGGCCGTGCACCGCCTGAAACAGATCCGACTGCTCGGCCTTGGTCGGCATGCCGGTGGATGGGCCGGCGCGCTGCGAATCGATGACGATCAGCGGCAGCTCGGTCGCGATCGCGAGTCCCAGCATTTCGGTCTTGAGCGCGATCCCGGGTCCGGAGCTCGACGTGACGCCGAGGGCGCCGGCGTAGGACGCGCCCAATGCCGCGCCACTCGCCGCGATTTCATCCTCGGCCTGGAAGGTGACGACGCCGTAGGCACGCAGATTGGCGAGTGTGTGGAGCAGCGCGGATGCCGGCGTGATGGGATAGCCCGCGAACACCATCTTCTCGATTCCCGCGGCGCGCATCCCCGCGACGAGCCCCCAGGCGAGGCCCTCTGTTCCGGTGACGGTGCGGTAACGCCCCGCCCGCACGGCCGCCTTTGGGACGACGTACCCGACCATGTGCTCCGTCATCTCCGCCGTCTCACCGAACGCATGCCCGGCATTGAGTGCCGCGATGTTCGCGGCCGCAATCACCGGCTTCTTCGCGAACTTGCGCTGCAGCCATTCGATCGTCGCCGTCCGCTCGTGGCCGTACATCCAGAGCAGCAGGCCCAATGCCCACATGTTGCGGCAGAGGTGCGCTTCTCGCGACGAGAGACCGTGTGGCTTTACCGCCTCAGCGGTGAGTTTCGTGATGTCGAACTTGAGAACCTGATAGCGGGCGAGCGAGTCGTCCTCGAGCGGATTCTTGGCATAGCCCGCTTTCTTGAGGTTACGCTCGTTGAATGCGTCGGTATCGACGATGACCGTGCCGCCCACCTTCAGATCGTTCATCTCGACCGTCAGCGCCGCGGGATTCATCGCGACGAGGACGTCCACTGAATCGCCCGGCGTCATCACGTCGGTGCTGCCGAAGTGGATCTGGAACGCCGAGACGCCGAAGGTCGTCCCCGTGGGGGCACGAATCTCCGCCGGGAAGTCGGGGAACGTGGAGAAGTCGCTGCCGGCGAGTGCGGTCTCGAGCGTGAACTGGCTGCCGGTCACCTGCATCCCGTCGCCCGAGTCGCCGGCGAATCGGATCACAACCGAATCGCGGGTTTCTCGTCCTCCTGAGCGGGAGACCGCGGAAGTGGCCATGTCCCTAATCTATACGAGGTTTCGGAGCACGAACCACACGTTCGCGGGGCGTTCGGCAAGCCGTCGCATGTACCAGGCGAACCAGGCACTGCCGTAGCTGATCAGGACGCGCACCTTCGCCCCTATCGACACGAGCTTCCGCTGCTCCTCCGCGCGGATGCCGTACAGCATATGGAACTCGTAGGACGACGGATCGAGCCGTTGGGCCAAGGCTGCCTTGCGGATCGTTTCGATGAGCGCGAGGTCGTGGGTCCCGAAGATCGGTTTCGCCCGTTGGCGGGCTGCCTCGCCGAGCAACCGCTGGGCGAGCTGCCGATAGTTCTCGTCGACGTCGCGCTTCTTCGGGAGCGCCACGTCCGGTGGCTCGTTGTATGCGCCTTTGACGAGCCGGATGGCCGGCGCCAGCGCCATGAGGCCTTCGACATCCTTGGCGGTACGGTGCAGATACGCCTGGAGGCACACGCCCACGCTCGGCCACTCGGCCTTCGCGCGCCGGTACACCTCGAGGGTCGCGTCGACGTACCGTGACTCCTCCATATCGATCCACAAGAAGGACCGCGCCTGCTCGGCACGCGCTGCGAGCTTGAGCACGTCCTGGACGCAGCCCTCCTGGCTCGCGTCGAGGCCGAGGTGGGTCAGTTTGACCGAGACGTGGGCCGGCAGCTTGCGCCGCTGAATCTTTTCGAACACACCGAGGTAATGATCGCGGACCGCGGCTGCTTCCGCGCGGTTCGTGACCTGTTCGCCCAGCTCGGTGAGCACGGTGCCGAAGCCCGCCTTGGCGAATTGGCTCGCCGCCTCGAGCGCAGCATCGAGTGTTTCGCCGGGCATGAAGCGCTTGACCGCGCGCTGGAAGAAGCGGCGCTCGCGGAGCTGGCGTGCGAGCCATTGGCTACGTGACGCTTTCAGGAGGAGGCTGCGTGCGAATCCCATGCACGGATAGTGTAGTGTATCGTTATTTCATGCCAGCGCAGCGTTTGTCACTAGTTGTCGTCCTTTCCTTACTGGGCGCCTGTGCGCATCCGAGCATCGGCACGGGCACGGGCGGTGGAGTAGGCGAGGCGCGCGCAACGCCCGACGAGAGCTGCCTGCTCTCGACCGGCGCGGTGTCGGCGCGGTCTCGCACCGTCACTATCGGCCTCGTGGACTCCGTCGACCCGCGCCACGCGCCGGTGCCGCGCAACGATGCCGAGCGTCTCGTGTTCCGTCACTTATACGAGACACCGGTGCGAATCGACTGCGAGGGCCATGTCCTGCCCGAGCTCGCCGACCAATGGACCAAGGACGATGGTGGGGCGGGGCGGCGCTGGACGATCCGGCTGCGCGACGGCGCGCAGTTCTGGGACGGCGCACCGGTCACCGCACAAGACGTCGTGTTTGGCAGAGGTGGGCTCGGCTACACGTTCAGCGCACTCGACGCCCGCGATGTCACCGTGAGCCTGGCAAAGGCCAACAACGACCTGCCGCCAGTGCTTGGCGATCGCAGCCTCGCCGTCACCAAGCCCGCGCCCGACTCGAGCTGGCCGATCGGGACGGGCGCGTATTGGGCGACGAGCGGGACCACGACGGCGCAGGAGATCCGCGCGCACACCACCCGTGGCGACACGCTCGTCTTCAAGTTCGCGGCCAGCGGCGACGCGCGGGACCTGCTCGACGCCGGCATCGATTTGCTCGTCACGCGCGACCGGGCCCTCCGCGACTACGCGGCGACGCTCCAGAACCACGCGGTGGTCCCTTTGCCGTGGGACCGCACCTACGTGTTGGTCAGCGCGGAGGGGGGAGGCGGCACCCACTACGACGGGCTGGAGCAAGCCGTGCGCGCGGAGGCGCGGCGGGCCGAGGGTGATTCCTGGTGGCTCGATGTGCGCGGCTGCGCCATCGCGCGCGACAGCGCACCGCCGGCGGCTACCGGCCAGAGGCGCGTGCTGTACTCGCGCGCCGACCCCACGGCGCGTGAGCTGGCGGGCCGTCTGGCCGCATTGACCCACACCGTCGCCGCGGGCCGCGGGGCTGACGACTTCCGCGACGCGTTCGCCGGCGGCAAAGACTGGGGCTATGTCATCGCGCTGCCGCGTGTGACCGCGGACGTCTGCCGTTCCGCCAAGGATCTGTTGCCGACCTGGCCGGCCACATTTACCGCGCTCGTCGACACGCGTCCGACCGCGGTTGTGCGGCGCGGCGTCGCGCGCTGGACCGTGGATCAAGACGGGACGGTTCACCTCGCGCCATGAAATTCCGCACCCGCCTCCTCATCTCCTTCGGGGTGGTGGTGCTGGTCCCGCTGCTCGTGTTCGGACTCGGCATCCGCCGCGAGATGTCGCGCAGCGTGACCGGGCAATACGAGCAGCGCGTGCAGGCGTTGGTGAACGTGATCAACGCGGATATCGCGCGTGAAGGCGACCGAATCGGCGCGCGCCTCGCGACGATGAAAAACTCGCTCAAGGACGACAACAACTTCCGCAACGTGGTGGTCCGTGGCGCAGATCGCAGCTACGTCCTGGATTACGCCGGCAACGCGATGCGCATGTCCGGGCTCGACTTTCTCCAGATCCAGGATGACGAAGGGCGCGTCGTCTCCTCCGGCCACTTCCGTAACGAATTCGATCGTCTCGGCCCGGCGGTGTCCGGGACCACGCTCGTGCGTGCCGCCACCGCCGAGGGTCCGTTTCTCACGCTGGTGACGAGCGATACGGTATACATCACGCCCAGCCATCGTTTCCGCCTCGTTGGCGGAATAGCCGTCGACTCGCAGTTTCTGGCCCGACTGGCGCGCGACCCGGAGCTGGGCGTCGCGCTGGCCCTACCGCGCGATTCCACGAGGTCCGACTCTGGCACGCTCGTCGTCGGTCCGCCGCTCACGCTTCCCTATATCGACGCGACGGACGGTCCGGGGCGGGTCGAGCAGGCACGCATCGAGATCACCCGCTCGGCCGCGCTGCTGACTGCGCTGCAGCGCAACGTGAATCTCTGGTTTGCGGCCGCCGTCCTCGTCGCTGCGTTGGCCGCGCTGTTGCTGGCCGGTTGGCTCTCCACGCGCATCAGCGAGCCGGTCGAAGCTCGCATCGCGATTGGGGACATCGCGCGACAGGTGACGCACGACATCAAGAATGGTCTCGCGCCGCTGCGCAACGTGTTTCGGCATCTTACGCAGGTGGCGCGCGACAAACCTGCGGAGTTGCCGGAGGTCTTCGCCGAGCGCCAGGGGACCGTCGAATCGAGTATCAACTACCTCGAGACGCTCGCCGCGAACTACGCGAAGCTGTCGCCGCAGTCAGAGCGAAAGGCCACCGACGTGAACGCCGTCGTGCGGGAGACGATTGGCGCATCGGGTTCTGTGCGCACCAGACTTGGCGAGGGACTGCCGCCGGTCTCCGCGGATGCGCTGGTGTTGCGGCGCGTAATCGAGAACCTGCTGAGCAACGCCGTGGATAGCCTCGAGGGAAAGAACGGGACCGTGACGGTCACAACGGAGCGTGGTAACGGCATGGTGCGCATTGCGGTGAGCGATACCGGTCGCGGCATGAGCAAATCGGAGCTCGACCGCGCCTTCGATGACTTCTACACCACAAAGCCCAGTGGGACGGGGCTCGGCCTGTCGATTGTGAGGCGGTTGGTGATGGATTCGAATGGGTCGCTCAAGGTCGAGACCGAGCCAGGGGAAGGGTCGAGCTTCATTGTGGAGATCCCAATACTCTCATGACGCTGGTTCTCATCGTCGACGACGTTCCCGCCATGGCCGAGCAGTACGCCTACGACCTCAAGCGCCTGCGTGGCTACGAGACCCTCATTGCCAAGAGCGGCCGCACGGCGCTCGAGAGTCTGACGCGCGACTCCGTCGACTGCGTCATTCTCGATCTCGAGATGCCGGGGATGGACGGGTTCGAGGTGCTGCGCTCGGTCGAGCGGTTGGGACTGCGCGTGCCCGTCATCGTCTATACCGGAACGGGCGACTACGACCGCTGCGCGCAGGCGATTCGCCTGGGCGCATACAGCTTCATCGACAAGGCCGAGCCGATGGAGCGCGTCGCGCAGGAAGTGGCGAACGCGATCGAACGGCGCCGGCTGACCGCCGAGGTCACGCTGCTGCGCCACGGGTTCGGGCTCGAATCACCGCTGGTCGGCACGAGTCCCGCGCTCACGAAGCTCAAGGAAGCGATCGTCCGCGTGGCACCGGTGCCTAGTCCCGCACTCATCGTCGGTGAGAGCGGCACCGGCAAGGAGCTGGTGGCTCGCGAGCTCCACCGCCTGGGCCCCAAGCCCAAAGGTCCATTCGTCGCGCTCAACAGCGCGGCGCTGCCGCACGAGCTCGTCGAGAGCGAGCTGTTCGGCCACGAACGGGGCGCGTTCACGGGCGCCAACGCCACTCGCAAGGGCGCGTTCGAGGCGGCCAGCGGGGGAACGCTATTCCTGGATGAAATCGGCGATTTGTCGCCCGCGGCGCAAGCCAAGCTGCTGCGCGTGCTCGAGGAGCGGAAAGTCACTCGCCTAGGCGGCAACAAGACGATCGACGTCGACACCCGCGTCGTGGCCGCGACGCACCGCGATCTCGAGAAGGAAGTCGCCGAGGGGCGGTTCCGCGAGGATCTGTTCTATCGGCTCAACGTGCACGTGCTGCGCGTGCCGCCGCTGCGCGATCGGTTGTCCGACGTTCCCGCGCTGGTCGAGTATCTCGTCGCCGCGACCTGCGCCCGGTTCGGCATGAAGACGAAGACCGTCGCACCGGATGCCGTCGAGGCGCTGATGTCCTACGACTGGCGACGCAACAACATCAGGGAGCTGCGCAACGTCGTGGAGCGGATGCTGATCGCGACGGACGGCGATGAGCTAACCCGTAACGCCGTGCCGCCCGAGATCCGGGACGGCAAGCACGCCGTCCCACGCAGGACGCACGACGCACGACGCACGTTTGAGGAACAGAAGCAGGAAGCGGAGCGGCAGATCGTGATTCAGGCGTTGGAGCGCAACGAGTGGCACGTCACCAAGACCGCGAAGGAGTTGGGACTCTCCGACCACGCCAGCCTGCTGAAGATCATGCGGCGGCTGGGTGTCCAGCGAGACACGTAGAGGGTTTTCTCAGCGGGTTCAGTGGAACACGCCCACCGCAGCCAAGTTTGTAAGTTGTTGCGTACCAACTGACACCAGACACCAGACACCTGGCACCGCATCTGCTTTTCCTCCGGGCGAACCCGACTCCCCGGAGGAGCCATGTCGTATCAATTCGAGCTGAATCAGTCCAATCGTTCGCTGCGGTTCCCGGTCATTCTGATGGCTGGGATCGTGTGCACCGTGATCGCCGCCTACGCCTTTGCCGCCTGCGGCGACCGCAACCCCGACCAGGCTCGTGCCAGTGAGCCCGTGGGATCGACGACGTCTACAACGGTCCCCGTCAGCACCGGGAAGCCCGCTCTCGTCATCAGCGGTCCGGTCACGTTCGAGATGGCGGATTCCGCCTATCGCGGGCGCCGCTACGATGACGCCACCGTCCTCTTCAAGACCTACACCGAGAGCCGGCCCAGCAATGCGTGGGGCTTCTACATGCTCGGCCTGTCGGCGTGGAAGTCGGGTGATCGCGAGCAGGCGGAAAGCGCATTCGTGCAGGCGCTCACGCTCGACTCGACGCACGTGAAGAGTCACCTCAACCTGAGCCGCGTGTTGCTCGAGTCAGGCCAGCCCGACGGCGCGCTCGTGCACATCGAAGCCGCTATCGCGCTCGACTCGACGTCGAGCGAGCCGCTGCGGCTGCAGGGACGGGCATTCGAAGCACAGGGCAAGACCGACGACGCCATCGTCGCCTATCAGCGCGCCATCGTGAAGAACGACAGCGACACCTGGGCGATGAACAACCTGGGCGCGCTGTACATTCGGCTCGAGCGGTTCGAGGACGCCATCGGTCCGCTCGCTCGCGCCAACGAAATCGAGGACAAGGTCGCCACGTTCCACAACAACCTCGGCATGGCACTCGAGTTGACGGGCCGCTATCAGCAGTCAGTCGAACAGTACCGCGCGGCGCTCGCGATCGAGGGGACCTACGGCAAGGCTGTGTCGAACCTGCAGCGTGTCGAGCTGGTGAAGCAGGATCCGTCGATTACGACGGTCGATCTGACGGAGCGGTCGAAGCAGTTCCAGGATCAGATCACGAAATGGTAGTACT
>WNGI01002542.1_pt1 | contig 15888 bp, 14 predicted proteins | sample 5400621 | NCBI WGS metagenome assembly WNGI01 (sample SAMN13153374, study PRJNA577476) | soil metagenome | isolation source: 20 cm soil or saprolite under Garry oak tree replicate 1 | place: USA:California | collected 2016-06-15 | reverse complement strand
GAGGCCGACTCGTTCGTCGCGTCCGACCAGGCGATACCGACTTCTGAGCGGAACCACGTTCGCTGGCGCTTGGCGAAACTCACGTTGCGCCGTTCGTCCTCGGCGATTGCCGCCTCCCGATCGAGAAAGCCGTCGAGCACGGCCCATGCCTCGCGGTAGCCGATGGCGGAGAACGACGGGAGGCTCGGGTCGTAGCGGTCGCGCAGCGACCGCGCCTCCTCGATCAACCCGGCTTCGAATTGCGCCCTGGCGCGAGCCGCGATCCACTGCCGATGAACGGCGTGGTCGAGGCGCAGCCCGATCCAGGCCACGGGCGCGCGATAGCCGCGCGGCGGAGGTAGCGGGATGTCGCCCTGCAGCTCCGCGATCTCCAGGGCCCGGACAACCCGCCGCGGGTTTCGCCCGTCGACGCGGGCTGCCCGACCCGGGGCGAGCTCGAGAAGCCGGGCGACGAGCAAGTCGAGACCTTCGGTGGCGAGGTCCTCCTCGAGCCTGGCCCTGACGTCCGGATCGGCCGGCAGGGCTTCTGTGGCGATGCCGCGGGCGATCGCCCGGAGGTACAGACCCGTGCCGCCCACGAGGATGGCGATCGCGCCACGCTCGGAGATCCCGTCGAGTGCCGTCCGAGCGTGCGCCGCGAAATCGGCCAGGCTGAACGGCTCGTCGGGGTAAACGAGATCGAGGCCGTGGTGCGGGATGCCCGCCCGCTCCTCGAGCGTCGCCTTGGCGGTACCGATATCGAGGCCGCGATAGACCTGCCTGGAGTCGGCGGAGATGATCTCGGTCGGTATCCCGTCGGCGACGAGCTCTGTCGCGACACGGATCGCCAGGCCGGTCTTCCCGGTCGCGGTCGCCCCGGCAATGACCAGGAGAGGCGGGCTCGACGTCCCGGTCATGCCCCCGCGACAGTGCCGCGCAGTGCGTACGGCCCGGCGTGCTCGACGCGAGCGAGCACGGTTCGGCCGATGAGATCCTCGCCACCGACCAGGTGCACGAGCTTGTTCTGGCGGCTGCGGCCCGAGACACGGGTGCCTCGACCGTCTGGGGTCCCCTCTCCCCCACCCTCCTCGTGGTCGTGAAGGCGTGGCGCGACGACGCGGTCGACGAGCACGTCGACGTCGCGCCCGAGCCAGGCGCGGTTCCGTTCGAGCCCGATCTCCTCCTGGAGCGCGAGGAGCTCGTTGAGTCGGGCCCGTTTGACGTCGGCCGGGACATCGTCGGCCATGTGGGTTGCCGGCGTGCCCGGCCGCTCGGAATACGCCGCGGCGAAGACCTGGTCGTAGCGGACCGTCTCGAGCAGGCGGAGGGTAGAGCGGAACTGGGCGTCGGTCTCGCCGCAGAAGCCGACGATGATGTCGGTCGAGATCGCGATCCCGGGGATCGCCTCGCGGATCCGGGCGAGCCGCTCCAGGTAATGCTCGATCGTGTACTGGCGACCCATCCGCCGCAGCACCGCGTCGTCGCCCGACTGGACCGGCAGGTGGAGGTGCTCGCACACCGACGGGCAGTCGGCCATCGCCGCGATCAGTCGATCGGACAGGTCCCACGGGTGCGAGGTGACGAAGCGGAGGCGCTCGATCGCCGGCTTGCCGTCGGCCGTCCGGATGCCGTCGATCGCCCGAATGAGCTCAGCCAGGTCCGGCCGACCGTGGAGGTCGAGCCGTCGACCCGCCCAGCGCTCCGCGTCGACGTGGCCGAAACGACCCTCGGGCGCGAGGTCGTGACCGTACGAGTTGACGTTCTGACCGAGCAGGGTGACCTCGCGATAGCCGGCCGCGACGAGCGTCCGCGCCTCGTCGACGATCTCGTCGAACGGCCGGCTGCGCTCCGGACCGCGGCTGAACGGGACGATGCAGTACGTGCACGACTTGTCGCAGCCGTAGATGATCGGCAGCCAGGCGCTGGTCCCCGAATCACGTGCGACGGCACCGGCCGCGACCGCCTGCACCCGAGTCGCCGCGAGATGGTCGGCCACGCCGACGACAGTTCGCCCGACCATCGTCGTTGCCCCGACCGTGCCGCTCGCGGCGCCCGATCCGCCGATGCCGCCGGTCAGGCCGACCGGCGCCTGGGCCGACGCCAACCCGAGCCGATCCACGAGCTCCGGCTCCTCGTCCGGCCGAAGGAACAGGTCGACCGCGGGATAGCGCTTCCGGAGTCCGGCCCGATCCGGCTCGCGGACGGAGCAGCCAGTCAGGACGATCCGGAGCCCCGGGTTGGCGGCCTTCAGCTTGGACAGATGGCCCTGCCGGCCGATGACCTTCTGTTCGGCGCCCTCGCGGATCGCGCACGTGTTGATCACGACGAGATCGGCCTCGTCGAGCGACGGCGCCTCCGCACAGCCGGCGGCGAGAAGTCGGCCGGCCATCTCCTCCGAGTCGCTCCGGTTCATCTGGCAGCCGAGCGTCCAGACGTGGAACCGCGGCAGGGCCCGTGCTTCCGGGCGATATTCGGCCAGGCGCGTGTCGGCGAGCTCTGCCGGATGTTGTGCCGGCCGCGGGGCAGGCACCAGCTCGAGCATCGGCAGCTGGCGAAGCGTCATCGCGCGATGGCCTCGCGAACGGCGTCGACGACCGACGGCGGGACGTTGAGCGTCGCGTGGGCCTCGGCGTATGTCATGAGGTCGCCATGGTAGTCCGAGCCGCCCGTCGCGACGAACCCGAGCCTCTTGGCGACATCCGCAACCAGGGCAACCGTCTCGGGGCTGAACGTGCGGTAGTAGACCTCGAGGCCACGCAGGCCGGCGTCCCGAAGCTCCCGCAGCAGCCGAAGCTGGCCGGGGGCCTCGGAAAAGTGGGCGAGGACCGGCAGCCCCCCGGCTCTGGTGATCGCCTCGATGGCGGCGATCGGCCCGAGACCCTCTCGCGGCACGTACGCCGGGCCTCCCCATCCGATGAGGCGCCGGAATGCGTCCTCCACGCTCGATGCGAAGCCGGCAGCGATCAGGGCCCGGGCGATGGTCGGCCGACCGAGCGCGTCGTCGCGCGCGTGATCGACCGTCGAGACGTGGGCGCCGATCGGCATCCCGATCTCGGCGAGGCGGGCAACGGTCCGCTCGAACCGGAGGCGGCGCGAGGCCCGTTGCCGGACGAGGATCGCCTCGAACGCGTCGTCAGACGGGTCCATCCCGAACCCGAGGATGTGCAGCTCCCCGTCCAGGAGCGGTATGCCGCGGGAAATCGCATTGATCTCGACGCCGGCGAGGAGCTCGAGACCGGCCGGAATCGTCTCCGGTGTCGCGCGCAGCTCGCGGAACCCGGCCAGTGTGTCGTGATCCGTGATCGCGAGGAACGTGACACCGGCCGCCGCAACGTCGCGGACGAGGACCGCGGGCTCGAGGATCCCGTCGGACCGGGTCGTGTGCGTGTGGAGATCGACGGTGGATCGGCCGCCGCCGGAGATCGGGACCGGCGCGGCCTCATGACGACCGGGCCGCCGCGTCGGCCGCTTCGAATTGGCACCCTGAGCGTCGAGCCGCCCTTCGCCCACCGAGGACTGAGGTGAAGCTCCGCTGGCCATCAGCCCGAGATATCTTCGACGAGCCGCTGGATACGTTCAATCGCGATGGCCCGGCCGGTCGCCGGATCGATGTCGATCTGGGTGGCGTTGAAGATGACCGGTCCGTCGCCGACCTCGAACCTCGTCGGTAACGCGTTGATGAACCGCGGCAGGACGGTCTTCGGGTCGAAGCCGATCACGCTCCACACCGGGCCCGTCATCCCGAGGTCGGTCTGATATGCCGTCCCACCGGGCAGGATCCGCTCATCGCCGGTCACGACGTGGGTATGCGTGCCGACGACCGCCGACACGCGCCCGTCAAGGTGCAACCCGAATGCGTTCTTCTCCGACGTCAGCTCGCAGTGGAAATCCACCAGCCGTACCCGGGGTAGCGGCTCGGACGACTCGTCGAGCAACCTGTCGGCGTCGGTGAACGGGTTCTCGATCTGCTGCATGTACGTCCGGCCCTGGAAGTTCATGACGGCGACCTCCGTGCCGTCCGCGGCGTGGTACGTGCCCCAGCCGCGCCCGGGCACGCCGGTGGTGCCGTAGTTCAGCGGGCGCAGGACGCGATCGGACGACTCCAGGTACGGGTAGATCTCGCGCTTATCCCAGATGTGGTTGCCGGACGTGATCACGTCGACGCCAGCGGCGAGGATTGCGTCGGCGGTCGAGGGGGTCAGGCCCATCCCCCCGGCGACGTTCTCACCGTTCGCCGTGACGAAGTCGATCTGGCGGGCGTCCCGCAGCTCCGGCAGGATCTGCTCGACGGCGACCCGACCGGGCTTGCCGATCATGTCGCCGATCATCAGCACCCGGCATGCGCCGGCCGGTCGCGGGTTATCGCTGTTGGCGGTGTTGCCGAGCCGCGTTCGACCGACCCGGGCGGCCGATTGGGTCTTCGGGTCGTTCTCCATCGGACGTGAGTCTACCTAGACACGCGGGTCGTCCTCGCCCCCGTCCGCCGCGCCCGTGACCCGAGCTCGCGGGACGCGCCTAGCCCCTACTTCGCGTACTCCACCGCCCGCGTCTCGCGGATCACCGTCACCTTGATCTGGCCGGGGTAGGTCAGCTGCTCCTCGATCTTGCGAACGATGTCGCGGGCGAGGCGGGTCGCGGTGAGATCGTCGATCTCCTCCGGCCGCACCAGGATCCGGACCTCGCGGCCGGCCTGGACGGCAAAGGAGCGCTCGACGCCGGAGAAGCTCTCGGCGATCGCCTGGAGATCCTCGAGCCGCTTCACGTAGGTGTCCATTGTCTCGCCCCGGGCACCGGGTCGAGAGGCGCTGATGGCGTCGGCGATCTGGACGATCGGGGCCTCGATGCAGGCGTACTCGACCTCCTGGTGGTGGGCCGCGATGCCATTGATGACCTTGGCCGACAGGTTGTTGCGTGTCGCGATCTGGGCCCCGATTGCGGCATGCGGACCCTCCACCTCGTGGTCGACGGCCTTCCCGATGTCGTGCAGGAGCCCACCCATCTTGGCGATCTGGATGTCGGCGCCGATCTCGGCGGCGATGACGGCCGCGAGCCGGCCCGTCTCGATCGAGTGGTTGAGGACGTTCTGGCCGTAGCTCGTCCGGTACTTCAACCGCCCGAGCAGCTTGATGATCTCCGGCGGCAACCCGGGCACGCCCGACTCGTAGGCGGCCGTCTCACCGGCCTGGCGGATGATGAGATCGACTTCGGCCTTGGCCTTGGCGACGACCTCCTCGATCCGACCGGGGTGGATCCGCCCGTCGCCGATCAGCTTTGTAAGCGCAACCCGGGCAACCTCTCGACGAACCGGGTCGAAGCCGGACAGGATCACCGACTCGGGCGTGTCGTCGATGATCAGATCGATGCCTGTCGCCTGCTCCAATGCCCGGATGTTGCGACCCTCGCGGCCGATGATCCGGCCCTTCATCTCGTCGTTCGGGAGGTGCACCACCGTGACCGTGTGCTCCGCTGTGTGGTCGGCGGCGACGCGCTGGATTGCCGTGACGACGATATCCCGGGCCTTCTCGTCGGCCTCGTCGCGCGCCTTGCGCTCGATGGCTCGAGCCAGCTTGACGGCGTCGTGCTCGGCCTCCTCGCGGACCGCCTCGAGGAGCAGCGACTTGGCGTCCTCGGCGGACACCTGGCTGACCGCCTCGAGGGCGGCGACCTGCTCCTGGTGGGCCTTCGCTACATCCTCGCGAGCTCGCTCGAGCTCGCGCTCGCGGTCGAGCAGCTTGCGATCGCGCTGCTCGAGCATGTCGGTGCGCTGGTCGAGCTGCTCGTCGCGCTGGAGGAGGCGACGTTCAAGGGCGCTCATCTCCGTGCGGCGGCTGCGCGCCTCATCCTCGGCCTCGCGCTGCATCCGGAGCTTCTCGTCCTTCGCCTCGAGGATCAGCTCCTTTTGGCGTGCGCGCGCTTCGGCCTCGATGCGACGAGCTTCGGAATGGGCCGCTTTCATCGACTGCGAGGCCCACACGCCGCGCGCGACGATGCCGAGCGCGGCTCCGCCGACAGCGGCAACGACGGTCACCGCGATGACGACCGGTAATTCCATCTTCGTCCTCCCGTCCGGCCGGCGAGCGACCGGAGGATCTGTGCGTCAGGACGGCACGGGTCGGGTCGTACGACGGGACGCGGTCCACCCAGAATGGGTGCACCGCTCTGGGCTCGGAACGTGCCGTTCGCTAGGGTGTCGCCGCGAATACGCGGCGATCGGATGATCTGCGCGTAGCCTACGGCCGAGCGCGGTCAGGGTCAAATTGCGCCCACGCGCGGCCGGCTCGATGGCCCGAGACACCGGCGAGGGTCAGGCGGCCACGACCTGATCCCGCCCGCCGAGCTTGGCCATCGCCAGACCCACGTCGGCCATCTCGACCAGGGTCTCGAAGTTCCACTCGGTCGGACCGAGCTCGGTGCAGCCGGCCGACACCGTCGCACCCAGGGCGCCGCCACCGCTGCCGGCGATCGTCAGAGCCCGGAACTCGACACGGATCTCGTCCGCGATACGGCTCGCCGTCTCACGGCCGGTTCCCTGCAGAATGACGAGGAATTCCTCGCCTCCGTATCGTGCAACGAGATCGCCCTTGCGCATCCGGCGCCGGAGCACGGCCGCGAACGACTGCAACACGCTGTCGCCGATTCGGTGGCCATGTTCCTTGTTGAAGGCTCCGAACTCGTCAAGGTCGAAGAGGATCGCCGCCACCTGCGGCCGCGAGGAGACAACGGCCCGCGACCGCTCCGCGGAGAGCCGCTCGAATGTCGCGTCGAGGAAGCGCCGGTTGAAGAGCCCCGTGAGTGGGTCGCGCAGCGAGGCCTCGGTCACGTCGGCGTGGAGGAAGGCGTTGCTGACTGCCAGCGCAGCCTGGTGTCCGAGGATGGCGAGGACCTCCAGCTCGGGGCCCGTGAAGGGCCGGGCGCTACCGTTTCTGGAGAAGGTCAGGGCGCCCACCACGACGCTGTCCCGAATGAGCGGCACGGCCGCTACTGACATTGCGTCCGCGATCTCGGCGCCGGATATCGACGGCGGGAGCATGGACCGCTCGTAATGATCCTGGGCGACGACGACCCGGTCACGGATCGCCCGTCCCGACATTCCTTCGCCGGGCTTGATCTGGGCCCCGATGACGCTCGTGACTCCCCCCTCGACCGCGGTGATCCGATAATCGCCGGTCGCTCGTTCGAGGACGATCAGGATGACCGAATCACTCGGAATCACCGTGGCGGCAGAACGAACGAGGGAGCCGTGAAGAGCGGCCCCGTCGAGAGTGGCGTTGACGACGGCGGAGAAGCTCGCCAGACGCGTGAACAGCTCGGCGCGGGTCGCCACCTCGTCGCGCTGCCGGGCGAGTGCCATGGCCGACGCGATCCTTGCGGCTATGAGCTCGATCGTCTCGAGATCGCGTTCATCGAGCTCGCCGGGCTGCATCGTCTCGACGTTGATGACACCCAGGAGGTCGCCGCCAGCGATCAGCGGCGTGCAGATCTCGCCGCACAGGCCTGGCTCCGCAGCGCGAAAGTCGGGGTCCTTCCGGGCGTCTGGAATGAGGGCTGACTGCCGTGAGCGCATGACCCGTCCCATGACGCCGATACTGCCGTCGAATTCGACGATCGGATCGGCGTATCCGCGCTGGGCGCCGAGCCTGAGGCGTGGACCGTCCGCCACGTAGACCGACACGTACGTGTAGCCGAAACGCTGGACGAGCATGTCCATGAGGGACTCGAGAACGGCCGAGGTCGGCCCGTCAGTGGCGAGGAGACGACCAACCGCTTCGACACTGGCGATCTGACGAGCCCGGCGGCGCTCGCCTGCGATCGAAGCTCTCAGCCTCGTGTAGGCCGACTCCAGGGACGCCATCGTCCGTCTCGTACCGATCCCCAGGACGATTGCCGTGCTGCCGAGAATCGCACCGCGAGGCAGCGAGGTCGCGATGTGGCTCACATCCGCCATCAGGACCGCGAGATATGCAACCCCGCTCATCGCGCCGATCAGGATGCCCTCATTGCGGCCGATCGCCGACGCCGTTGCGATGACGAGGATGAAGAGGGCGGACGCGGGTCGAAACGCGCCGTCTCCCACGAGCCAGTTGGCGATACCCACGAAGGCGATCGCGAGAACGAGCCGCACCGACGGCCAGGCCGAACGCCACCGTGGATGAGACAGCCGCCTCCCCACCATCGCCAGCGCTGACTGGACCGCGATGAAGGCAGCGCCAACGACGGCGAGCTCACGCAGGCGGGCGTCGCCGATCAGCGTCTCGGCGACGAGGACCGGAGCCACGAGGGCGAGGGCCAGAATGACGTGGACGTCGTCCGAGAGACCGCGAACCAACCGGCGCGAGCGGGCGGTGCTTGACGGTCGACGATGCGGGACCGCGACGGTGGGGCGAGGAGCCAGGTCAACCGATACGGTCGAGCTGAGCGGGACGTGGTCGGGCACGCTTGGACGGTAGACCCGGCCGTCGTCCCGGTGCACCGTGCAGAAGTCAGGGCCGGAGCCGCAGACGTACCATGCCGGACCCTGCTCTGGGCGCGTCGCGAGTCACCCGGTGGGCGGATCCCAGAGGGTGGCGTCCACGACGGCCTTGTAGAGGCCATTGCTCCACGGGGCGTTGAGGTCGTAGTCGCCGAAGCCGGACCATTCGCGGTTCAGCCTGCCGAACTCGCTCGACGCGTCCTTCGAGGCCGCTGCGATCCGGTCCATCGCGCCGTAGCTGTCCAGCTCGACGAAGGTCCGGTAGTTGCCCGCCTGCTTATCGGTCGCGAACACCGTTGCGAACGTGCCGATGTAGCGCGTTCCGTCAGGATGGGCTTTGGCGAGCTTCTCCTCGTTCTCCAGCAACCACTGCTGGTGGGCTTCCTCCTGGCCGACCTTCACGGTGTATCCGAACTCCTGGATGAAGCGCACGTCGATCCTCCTCTTCGAGCTGACGCGACGCGCACGGACCCTGGCCGGACGACAGGGCCGATTGTCGCGGGGTGACCCGACAGGAATACACCGAGCCCGTTTGGTTGCTGTCTCGCGCCGGAGCCCGGTCCGTGGATACCGACGTCAGGGTGAGAGCTGAACCGAGACGGGTCGGCCCTCCATGACGTCCAGGACGGTGCGATCGTCGAGGGGCCTGGCCAGGGCCGCGGTCGCGGTTCTGACCGCGCCGACGAGCGTGCACCCGCCTGGAGAAGGGTTCGAGTGACGGGTCACGATGATCACGACCGCAAGGTCCGATTCGACCGCTTCGGCCGTGTAGTCCTCGCCGCATGGCTTGTCCGCGCCGTCCGGCGCACCTGTGAACGAGACGGTCAACTGCAGTCCACCGATCGGCCCACTGGCGGAGTCGATCCGCAGGCCCCACGGCGGATTGTTTGCGTCCCACGGCGGCGGTTGGACCGCGGGGCCGTCACCGGCCGCGATGGCAATTCTGGTCACTTTCACCTGGGTCCCCTCCAGGCTGAATTCCCAGGCTGGCGCCGTTGCGGGACCTCGGCTCGTCTGGACCGTCGCCGTCGACAGCCCGGCGCCGGTCACCCTGAGCGGGTGACAGTCGGGACAGGAGCCTTCCGCGTCGTCCCGGAGGTCGCGGAGTGCCTGAGCCGCCGAGATCGTCGGCACCGTCTTCGTCGTCCCGTCGTTCCAGCGGATCTCGCCTGCAGGAGGCACCTCATCGGGCAGCCGGATCGCCGCGTCGACCAGCCCCGCCATTAACGCCGCCTTGTTGTCACCGACCTCGGCCTCCCAGTCGCCGACCTGGCCGGTCATGCCCTCGGTAGGGACGAAGTCCTGCCGACCCCCGGCGGCTTCGACAGCCGCGGCCCACCGGGCGAGCGCCGCGTCGGCCTGCTCGTGGAGACGTGCCGTCTCGTTCGCTCGCCCCGCGAACTCGTCGAGCGATCCGCAGCCCGCCACGGCGCCCACGATGAGCACCATCGCGACGGCTCCGATTCGGCGGTGTCGGTCCATGCTCCCGTTGTCCCTTTCGGCCGGGCCGTGCCCGTTGTCAATCGGCCTCCGCTTCGGGTGCCTCCACGACGCGCGCCGCCAGGGCAGCGCAGACGCCCGGGTCGAAGCCGTTTCGGGCGAGAAGAGCGTACGCGCGCTGGCGACGAGCCCGCGGATCGACGACGCGAGCGAGCAGCCTCGAGTTCCGCTCCAGCAGCCGAATCGCGGCCGCCTCGTCGGCTGACGGCGCGATTTCATCGCCGTCCGATGCGGCATCGGCCGACGCCTCCCGCCGCTCATCGAGAGCGGCTGCGATCACCGTCCGATCCACACCACGTAGCCGCAGCTCATCGGCGAGGGCGCGTTCGCCGCGTGGTCGGGCCCGGTCCCGCGATTCGACCCAGGCCCGCGCGAACGACTCGTCATCGAGCATGCCGAGCTCGCCGAGACGCGTGATCGCGCCCTCAACGAGATCGGCCCGGTAGCCCGCCGACGTCAGGCGCCGCCGGACCTCCCCGATCGATCGGGCCCGCGCCTCGAGGAAACGCGCTCCGGCCTCCAGGACGACCGCCGGATCGTCGACCGCTGCCCGTCTCTCGCGCTTTTCGGCAAGCGACTCGCGCCGCCGGCCACTCACTGCTACTCGGCCTCTGCGATCCCCTCGACCGGGACGGCGACCTCGTTGATCTTGCCGCGGATCTGCCGCTCGATCTCCGCCCCGATGTCCGGGTTGGCGCGGAGGAAGTCCTTAGACGCCTCGCGGCCCTGGCCGAGCCGCGTCTCGCCGAACGTGAACCACGCCCCGGTCTTGGAGACGACGTCCATCGCCACCCCGACGTCGAGCAGGCCACCTTCCTTGGAGACACCCTCGCCGTACATGACGTCGAACTCGGCTACCCGGAACGGCGGCGCGACCTTGTTCTTGACGACCTTGACCCGGACCCGGTTACCGACCGATTCCGTACCCGTCTTGATCGTCTCGATCCGGCGGATGTCGAGCCGAACGCTGGCGTAGAACTTGAGGGCTCGACCGCCCGGCGTGGTCTCCGGATTGCCGAACATGACCCCGATCTTCTCGCGGAGCTGGTTCGTGAAGATGAGCGAGGTGTTGGAGCGGCTGACGGCGCCGGTCAGCTTACGCAGGGCCTGGCTCATCAAGCGGGCCTGGATGCCCACGAACGAGTCGCCCATCTCGCCCTCGATCTCGGCCCGCGGCACGAGGGCGGCGACCGAGTCCACGACGACGACGTCGATGCCGGCAGAGCGGATCAGCGTCTCGGTGATCTCGAGGGCCTGCTCGCCGGTATCCGGTTGGCTGACGAGGAGCTCGTCGACGTTGACGCCGCAGGCACGGGCGTAGCCCGGATCGAGGGCATGCTCCACGTCGATGAAGGCGGCCACACCGCCGCGCTTCTGGGCCTCGGCGATGACGTGCTGGCAGACGGTCGTCTTGCCCGACGACTCCGGACCGAAGATCTCGGTGATCCGGCCTCGTGGGATGCCACCGACACCCAGGGCGAGGTCGAGGGCGATCGAGCCGGTCGGGATGAAGTCGACCTGCTGCCGGGAGACGGCGCCGAGCTTCATGATCGAGCCGACGCCGAATTGCTTCTCGATCGCGAGAAGCGCCGCGTCGACGGCCTTGCCGCGCTCCGCTTGCGCTCGGTCCCCCGCGCGATCCCCGTTTCGCTCGTCCACGCTTCGCTGACCCGTCATCGCCATCTCGTCACGCTCCCGTCGATCCGTCCATACGCCGATAGGCCGCGTGCCGGGCGTGTCACCCGATGCTTCAGCCCTCGTCGGTCTCTTCTTCGACCGGCTTCGGCTTGCGCGGCTTCCGGATCAGCTCCGCCTGGGTGGGCGGCGGCTCCGAGAGCGACGTCAGCTTGGGCAGGCCTGCCTTGTCCTTCGGCTTCTTCTTCGCTTCGCGGTGGGGACGATCTCGCGAGCCCATCGATGCTCCTCCGCGCTGACAGCAACGTTACCGATCGACCCTTCACGCGGACTTCTCCGCGCCTTCGCTGCCGATCTCTCGGCCCGCGCGCAGTCGAAGTTCCGGCATGTCGGCTGGGAAGGTGCCGGACCGGATCGACATCCGGATCCTGTCCATGAAGTCTAGGGTGAAGGTCAGGTTGTGACAAGTCGCGAGGCGGTAGGCGAGGAGCTCCTTCGCCCGGAACAGATGGGCGATGTACGCGCGAGAGAATCGCCGGCAGAGGGGGCACGGGCAATCCTCCTGGACGGGTCCGGGATCGTCGAGGAATCGCTGGTTGCGGAGATTGAGCCGGCCGCCCGGTACCCACAGCTGGCCGTTCCGGGCGACGCGCGCGGGCAGGACAGAATCGAACAGGTCCAGTCCCCGGTGAACCGCCTCGAGCAGGTCCGCCGGTGACCCGAGACCCATCAGATAGCGCGGCCGCGGATCCGCGGCGAGAAGCTGGACGGCGATGTCGAGCGTCGCGTCTCGCTGCGCGGGCGTCTCGTCGCCCGCCAGCCCGCCGAGGCAGATGCCGTCGAACGGCAGACCGGTGATGAACTCCGTGCTGGCCGCTCGAAGGTCGGGCTCGATGCCCCCCTGGACGATCCCGAACAGGGCCTGGTCAGTGCGCGTGTGGGCGGCGAGGGACCGCTCGGCCCAGCGATGGGTGCGCTCCGTCGCATCGGTGACGAGAGCCCGCGGCGACGACGGTGTGACCGGCTGATCGAAGGCCACGGCGATGTCCGCGCCGAGCGCCTCCTGGACGCCGATCGCGACCTCGGGCGTGAACCGGTGGAGCGTCCCGTCGAGGTGGCTGCGGAACGTCACCCCGTCGTCGTCGACGACCCGCAGGTCGCCGAGCGAGACGACCTGGAAGCCGCCGGAGTCGGTCAGGATCGGCCGGTCCCAGGCCATGAACGTGTGGAGGCCACCGAGCCGGGCGATCCGCTCGTGGCCGGGACGGAGGTAGAGGTGGTACGTGTTCGACAGGATGATCGTCGCGCCAGTAGCCGCGATGTCGTCCGGGTCGAGCGCCTTGACGGTCGCGTTCGTGCCGACCGGCATGAACTGCGGCGTCTCGACGACGCCATGCGCCAACGTGAGACGACCGAGGCGGGCGCGGGTCGACCCGTCTGCAGGCGGCGGAACGAGGACGTCGTAACGGGAGGCCGGGCCCTGGAAGGAGGTTGGCGACACGAGTTCGGCGGCCGGTGTTACCGATGCCGATTGTTCGATCGGTCCGTCCGTCACCGGTCGCGGCCGAACAAGCCGAACACGTTGAACAGGATCGTGAGGACGACGCTGATCACGATCATCGATCCGAACGGGATGAAGATCTGGACGTTCCCCCGGTCGATGTGGATGTCGCCCGGGAGCCTGCCCAATCCCGGGATATTCGGCGCGAAGACGATCAGCAAGCCCGCACCGGCGAGGACGATGCCGGCGATGATCAGGAGCCGGCCGAGCGGATCGACGCTGGACATCTAGCCTTCCCCCTCGACGATGGCGCCGTCGTCCCAGAAGCCCGGCATCTCGGGCTCGGAGCGCCGCGGCGGCGGGATCTCATAGCCGAGCTTGGCGAGGTGAGCCCGCGCCGACTCGGTCGCGATCCGACCCTGTGGCGTCCGATCGAGGAACCCGAGCCTGAGCATGAACGGCTCGTAGACGTCCTCGATCGTCTCGACCTCTTCCGACAGGACCGCGGCGAGCGCCTGGACCCCGACGGGTCCCGAAGCGAACTTCTGGATGATCGCCGCGAGGAGCTTGCGGTCCGTGGAGTCGAGTCCCTCGTCGTCGATCTCCATCTGGCGCATCGCCGCGGTCGCGGTTGCCTCGTCGACCCTTCCGTCGCCGTGGACCTGCGCATGGTCGCGAGTCCGCTTGAGGAGCCGGTTGACGATCCGCGGCGTTCCCCGTCCACGAGCCGCGATCGCCCGGGCCGCCGCCGGCTCGATCGCGACGTCGAGAATCCGGGCGGATCGATCGACGATCGCCGTCAGGTCGTCCTCCTCGTAGAAGTCGAGCCGGTACGTCGCCCCGAAGCGATCACGGAGCGGGGAGCTGATTCTCCCCGCCCGGGTCGTCGCCCCCACGACGGTGAACGGCTTGAGGCTGAGCCGCAGGCTGCGTGCCGACGGGCCCTTGCCGATCATCACGTCGAGGGCGTAGTCCTCCATCGCGGGATAGAGGATCTCCTCGACCGCCCGATTGAGGCGATGGATCTCGTCGATGAACAGGACGTCGCGCTCGTCGAGTGCCGTCAGGATCGCGGCGAGGTCGCCCGCGCGCTCGATCGCCGGCCCCGACGTGTAGCGGACGTTGACACCGAGCTCCCGCGCGATGATCGTTGCCAGTGTCGTCTTGCCGAGGCCGGGAGGGCCGTAAAGGAGGACGTGGTCGGCGGCCTCTCCCCTCCCCTTCGCCGCGGTCAGCAGCACCGACAGGTTCGCCTTCACCTCGCGCTGACCGATGTATTCGTCGAGCGTTCGCGGTCGCAGGGCGCCCTCGACGATCCGGTCGCTCTCGTCGACGAGGTCCGGTGCCAGGATCCGGGAAAGGTCGTCCGCCATCGGGCGCGAGTCTATCACGGCCGGGGCCAATTAGCACGCCTGTTCGACGCACGTTGCCCCCTGGAGCAATCCCCACCCGGAGCTAGGAGTTCCTGTCAGAATGCCAGCATGCGCCTCTCCCGACGCTCCGAATACGGCCTTCGCGCCCTGACCGACCTGGTCCGCTCCGGTTCCGACGTGACCGTCCCACTGGCAACGCTTGCCCAGCGCAACCGCCTGCCACCGAAGTTCCTCGAGCAGATCATGGCGACCCTCAAGCGCGGCGGGATCGTCCGGACGACGCTCGGCGCCCATGGCGGCTATGCCCTGGCCGACGATCCAGCGACGGTCTCGATCGGCCGCGTCATCCGGCTGCTCGACGGGGCGCTCGCTCCCCTGCCCTGCGTCAGCCTTCGCTATTACGCACCGTGCTCGTGCCCGGACGAGTCGACCTGTGCGTTGCGCGACATCATGCTCGACGTCCGCGACGCGACCCTCGGGATCCTCGACAACGAGTCACTTGCCGAGATGGCCGCCCGCGAGGGCCGCGCCTCGATCGACCCACGCCACATACACGCCGATGCACTCGCTGGTCGCAGGCCCTGACGCCGACCGGTTCCGCCAACCGGTTCCGCCAACGGGTTCCGCCGCCCGTAACGAGATCCTCCCGGCGCCTCCGCGAGCCTCTCCTGCTTGGATTCTCGTGCGGCGTGCACATGCGACATCTTCGACATGTCGGCGCCCCCGTTTCGTCCCGGATTCTCGTGCCGCGTTCCAGATCGACAGATCTGGCCCGATTTCCGATGAGGTGGCGGCCGAATCTGTCGGATAGGAACGTGGGGCGAGAATCGGGGCCGGCGCGGCGGGGGCGAGGATCGGCGCGACGACGACCCGGGGCCGGGGCGGCGACGACGGGTATCGGCGCGACGACGGCGGTCAGTCGCGGAGCAGGCTCCGCAGTGCGGCTTTGACTCGGTCCTCGAGCGTGCCGCCGATCGTCGCGTTGACGAGCGCCGCGTGCGACGCCTCGCGGGCCTCGCTGAGCGAGTAACCCAGCGCCTGGAGGGCGGCCACGACCTCGCCCTCGGTCGCGCCGCCGCCCGCGACCGAGCCGCTCGCCGTCGCGAAGGCAATGCCGGCAGCCGCGACCTTCTCCTTCAGCTCGAAGATGATCCGCTCGGCGAGCTTCTTGCCGATCCCCGGTATCGACACGAGGACGGCCTGGTCCTGGGCCATGATCGCGAGCTGGAGGTCGGGTGTCGGCCGTGACCCGACGATGGCGAGGGCGACCTTCGGCCCGACGCCGGTCACTGTCAGCAGGAGCGTGAAGAAGCCCAGATCCTCCGCCGACCGGAAGCCGAACAGCGCCTGCTGATCCTCGCGCACGAGGTGGTACGTGAAAAGCCTGACCGTCGAACCCGGAACGACGGTCGACAGGATGGCCGGCGAGG
>WNGI01009326.1_pt1 | contig 15892 bp, 17 predicted proteins | sample 5400621 | NCBI WGS metagenome assembly WNGI01 (sample SAMN13153374, study PRJNA577476) | soil metagenome | isolation source: 20 cm soil or saprolite under Garry oak tree replicate 1 | place: USA:California | collected 2016-06-15 | reverse complement strand
CCGCTTCGTTGGTCGTTACCGGCAAGTCGCCGCCATAAAGCGCCTTGGCCAACACCCGTTTCACCACGCTAGTATTTGCAAGCACGCGATTCCAACGGCCGAGAATGTGCCACGCATTGTCGTTGGTCGGATCAAGGAGAAGGGTCCGGTCCACCGCCGCCTTGATCCGGGGCGAAGCATTGATCTGATCCTTGCTGCTCATAAAGGGGAGCATTTTTCCCAGGCTGATCGCGGGCGAGAGTTGGGCCTCGGCATTATTCGGAGCGAGGGTCGCGGCCCGACTGGCGAATTCGAGCGAGACATTTCCCAGCCGCAGCTTTTCTTGTTTCGATGGCGTGTCGCTCATCACATGCCGGTACTGCCGCGCAATACAAACGAGAAGGTCCACGTTGTCCGGTTCCAGCTTGTTCGCGGGCAGATAGTTTTCGAGTGCTTCTTTGGGTCGGAGTTGTTTGTCAAATTGGTCGCCTTCCGCGATCAATTCGCTCACACTTTTGCCGCTTCCTCTGTATCGCCGATTTCGTGAATCGCCTCGATCAGCGCGTGACTGAGGCGCCGGCTCCAGCTGGTGATCCCGGCTTATGCCGCGGTCTTGTGCCCGCGCGGCCAGGCCGGAGAAGCAAAGCACCGCGCAAAGCATCCTGAAAGTGCCAAGGCGACAATTCGAATTCATCAACGCAAATATAGCAGCCCAGGGACACGCATCTACTTTTAGCGGTTCGCCGCTGGTCACGATCTTGGCCGCAAGAGCCGGTCAGCGCCGTTCTTACACTGTTCCTGGCTTCCGCGCTGTGATTAGCCAAGCGGCAGTCGCTACCGGTGTGGAGCGATTCGGAACAGAATCTCTAATCGGAAGCATCTAAATTACCGATCAATGCATCTTTAGCGCTTCGGTCGGAAATACCGGAATAGAGTTGGCGGAGATGGAGTTGGAAGCTCTAAGCGTGAGCGGCCGCGGTAGTCGGGTGTCCACTGATCAGGCGCCGTAATTTCAAGGCGAGCACAGCAGGAGGATCCCAAAAACGAAGGCGTACGAGCCAATCCACCAAACGAGCGCGAGGATACCGGGGCCCGGCATTAGCACCAGGAGGACGCCGAAGCCTATCGACCGCTCCTGCGGGCACAGCCGCTACGTTTCATTGTTCTGCCGCTGCTGGTCACACTCATCTGTCTCGCCATCTTCCTTCCGACGGATTCGGCACTGCCGTGGACCCCATTCATCAAAGAAACTTTGATGCGACGGCTGCCCTTTTGCTCGTCGATGCCTTCTTGCTCCAGCCGTTCGCCTAACGTCCGGACCCATTCTTTATCCACCCCGGTATGCGACAGGAAGACATCGTGCTCTTTTCCAGATTCGGCCGAGGAATTCACTATCCTTTAGCTTTAACAGACATACACGACTTCGTCCGTCGATCGCCTACTCACCGCTGGCTGGTGAGGTTTCCATTTTGTCGTACTCGGGGTGGTCGCGGCCTTGCTTCAGGTGATCACCTGACGAGCATAGAATCTCAAGCAGCCGGTTCTGAGCCGCTGCCGCTTCGATATTTTCGCGCCAAAAAAAATTAAGTAACACTTTCGGCCACATTGAAAGCAGCTGCACCTGGTCGGTATCGCTCATCGCTTCAATCTGCTTAGCAATGATTTCTAGGGGTTGATCCAAGGGTAGTCGGAAAGTCGGCCTCGGTTTTGGCGGCGCATCGAGGGAAATTAGGGGGTTTCGGCCAGCTTCGAATCCTAGCGAGGCAGCCACGTAAAAGACCTGGCGGTCTCACGTGGCATCAGATTCATCACGCACCCCAGACCGCGTGAGGCGAAGCCTTTTACGCGGTTCCAGTCAACAGCTCCATGAAGCTCCATGAAGCCACCTGGCACGCGCGGCTACATCCTACATGGAAATTGGTATGCGTCCGACTGTAAAGATCGCTCTCTGTCCATAACTTCAACCATATCATGGCACGCGCCGACGCGGGGACGCGCATCCCCCATTTGTTTTCTGCACTTATTGCCTGTGCGCTCACGGCGGCGATTTTATGGGCCGGCCGAGTGCTCGCCGTTCATCTCGAACACAGCACACTTCCTGCGATCGCTTCCGAGGTGTTTCCGCTCAAAAACCAAGGGCTAGCCTTTCAACGAGCCGCCGTCCGCGCGCCGGACGTATTGCCAATCTACGGCAGCTCGGAACTGATCCACCCGATTCCAGACAGGTCGAGCGCTTTCTTTCGCACTGCGCCGACAGGTTTCCAAGTCTCGCCCGTGGGCAAGGCAGGGAGCACCTCGATGATCATTTTGGAAAAACTCGGGGGCCTCGGCACCGACTTGCGTGGCAAAAGGGTTGCGATCTCCCTGTCACCATCGTGGTTTTTCGTGCCAGTGATCACTCCGTATTCTTACGAAGGGAATTTCTCGCTGCTGGCCGCGAGCGAGATGGTTTTCGGCAGCGCGCTCGATTTCGAGCTCAAGCGCGACATTGCTTCACGCATGCTGCAGTTTCCGCACACACGTGCGACAACGCCGCTGCTTGCGCTCGCGCTCGGACGGCTCGCCTCTGGCACATGGCTCGACCGCGTCGTTTTCTACGCGCTTTGGCCGATGGGAAAAACGCAGAACACCGTGCTCGATTTGCAGGATCATTTTGAAGCACTGGTTCACATTCTGCGTGAGGCAAAACCCGCCCGGCCCCGCCATCCGGAAATGCTCGACTGGGTCAAGCTCATCGCGGAAGCGGGTGAAAACGGGACCGCCGATGCAGGCAAAGAAGAAGCGCTTGGCCCGGACGAAGCAAGCCGCAGTGGCCGCGATGGGGCGTTTTTCGCGCGCATGGACGCGGCACGTGAATGGATCGATTTCGAGTTGCTGTTGCGCGTGCTGTCGGAGATTCACGCCCGGCCGCTTCTCTTGAGCATGCCGATCAACGGTTCGCTTTTTGATTACGGCGACGTCTCGCGGCCGGCGCATGAAGCTTATTACAAGAAGATTCGCGCGCTCGCACAACGATACGATTTTCCCTTGATTGAGTTTGAGGAACACGACAACGACCCAGCTTTTTTCGACGGCCACAAATATCACCTTAGCGCGAAAGGCTGGATGTTTTACAACCGTGCGCTCGATGACTTCTTCCACGGACGCGCTTCGGAGGACCGGACAAGGCTGTAACGTCTCATTCATGAAGCGCCGGCGCTGGCTTGGCACTTTGCGTTTTGCTAATGACTTCCGATCTCTCAAAAAACGTTTTGCAGCTTCTCGCTTCGGTCGCTGAGACCGACGAGGTGCGCACCAATCTCGACTTGCCTCTTTACGATTATCAAGTTCTCGACTCGATAAAGACGGTTGAATTGATTGTCGCGATCGAGCAGAAATTCGGTCTCAAGGTTTCCCCGGCGGAATTCGAGCGCGAAAGTTGGGCAACCCCGCGCCAGATCATCGCCGACATTCAACGCCGGTTGGACGCGTGAGCTGGATCGAGGCACATCCGGGGCTGCAGCGCGTACTGTTGATACTCTATTATTTCGCTGTTATCGCGGGATTGATCGTGATGTATGGCCGCGGCGATTTCTCCACGCCGCCCTTTGTTTATCAGGGTTTTTGAGTGAACCTGCTGGAACGAATCGATCGCTGGGCCACGGTGTCGCCGGAAGCAATCGCGCACGTCAGCGGCGACCGAACGTTGACCTACGGCGAGCTGCGCGCGCGTTCGGATGCGCTCGCCGCGCATTTGGCAGAACGCTTTGGCGATGACCGCGCGCCAATCGCGGCGCTCGGGCATCGCGAGCCGGAAATGCTCATCGCCTTTCTCGGCGCGGTGAAATCGGGCCGGCCTTACGTGCCGCTCGACACTGCATTTCCGCAACCGCGCATCGACAAAATTGCCGCGACTGCCCGCGTCGCGCTGGTGCTCACGCCAGACCACACCGCAAAACTTTCCGCGTCAGGCGCAAAGGCACCCGCGGATCGCATGCAGCGCGACGACCCGTTTTACATTCTTTTTACAAGTGGCAGCACCGGCGACCCCAAAGGCGTCGTCGTCACCCTCGCCTGCCTTGAGCATTTCCTCGGGTGGATGTTGACAGAACAAGGATTCATCGAACTCGACGAGACATTTTTGAATCAGGCACCGTTCTCGTTTGACCTGTCGGTGATGGATTTGTATTGCAGCCTCGCTACCGGCGGCAGGCTCTTCAGCATCGGCCGCGATCTCATCGCAAATCCGAAAATGCTTTACCGCGCGCTCGCGCACTCCGGCATCACTACATGGGTCTCGACGCCCTCCTTCGCGCAGATGTGTCTGGTCGAGAGGACATTTGACCAGGCGATGCTTCCGGGCATCCGGCGTTTTCTTTTTTGCGGCGAGACACTCGCGCCGGAGACCGCTGCGCACCTGCTGAAGCGGTTTCCCGGCGCGCAGGTTTGGAACACCTACGGTCCGACCGAAGCGACCGTGGCCACGACTTCCGTGCGCATTGACCACCAGGTCTTGGAAAAATATTCGCCGCTGCCGGTGGGACGCCCCATCCCTGGCACCGAGGTTTTTGTAGTAGATGAAAATCTTCACCGTCTGCCGCCGAACCAGCGAGGTGAAATCATCATCGCGGGCCCGAACGTCAGCCCGGGTTATCTCGCGCGTCCCGATCTCACGGCAAATGCTTTTTTCAAGCACCGCGGCCAGTCCGCTTATCGCACCGGCGATTGGGGGCGATCTCATGACGGCCTGCTTTTTTTTGAAGGCCGTATCGACGGGCAGATCAAGCTCAATGGCTATCGCGTTGAACTCGGCGATGTCGAAGTCAATCTCCGCGCATTGCCGCCTGTCCGCGATGCCGTCGTCATTCCGGTGAGGAAAAACGGAGCGACGCAGTCGCTCGTGGCCTTTGTCATACTCAGCGCCCGCGGCGACACGTCGGATTTCGAACTGGCAAACACGCTCCGGAAACGGCTCGGCGAGCGGCTCCCAGCCTATATGCTGCCGCGCAAATTTGTTTTCCTCGACGCATTTCCAATAACGGCGAACGGCAAGACCGACCGGAGCAAGTTGGCCGAGTCCCTGTGATTCCGTACGCGGATTTCACCTTTTTTGGACTGCTACTGTACGCCGTCGTCCCGACGTTGATTCTCGGTCTGCTGGGCTACGCGGGCTGGCGCTGGGCGCTTTTCGTGACTGCCGCCATGCTCATCGTGCAGTATCACGGACTGGTAAACATCCGTTCCGGTTTCGCGGTGCGCGAAATTTGGATCGTGCTCGGTTTCGCCGCCTGGCAGTGGGCGACAGTGCGCGCATTTGCGAGTGCCGGCGCGCGCGGAGGTTGGCTGTTTTATGGTGCGGTCGGGGCGAGCCTGCTTCCACTCGCGGCCACGAAATTGGTTCCGATCGTATCGCTTGGAAGCCAATTCGGCTTTCTCGGCATTTCCTACGTCACATTTCGCGCGCTCGATGTCGTTTTTTGCCTGCGAGATAACGTCATCACCGAGCCAGGCACGCTCGATTTCCTGGCGTTCCTATTTTTCTTTCCGACTATCTCTTCCGGGCCGATCGATCGCTACCGGCGCTTTATAAGCGACTGGAAAAAAACGCGGACACGGGCTGAATTCCTCGCTGATCTCGACGGCGCGGTCCATCGCATTTTTCGCGGATTTTTTTACAAGTTCATCCTGGCGGCGCTGATCAAACAGTACTGGCTCGACCGTGCCGCGGCGGGCGCGAGCTTCGGCGCGCTCGCAAGCTACATGTATGCTTACAGTTTCTATTTGTTTTTCGATTTCGCCGGCTACAGCGCATTTGCCATCGCGCTCAGCTATCTCTTCGGCGTCCATACGCCGGAAAATTTCAACCGGCCGTTTCTGGCACGAAACATTCGCGATTTCTGGAACCGCTGGCATATCACGCTTTCGTTTTGGTTTCGCGATCACGTTTACATGCGTTTCCTGCTTGCGGCCACACGCGGCAAATGGTTTGCCAGCAAACACACCGCCGCGATCCTCGGATATTTTCTGTCGTTTGGATTGATGGGCCTGTGGCACGGAATCGAGCCGCACTACATTCTTTACGGCCTCTACCAGGCGACACTGCTCTCGGGCTTCGACATTTTTTCCCGCTGGAACAAAGCGCGCCGCGTCTGGCGCGACGGCCTGCTTTGGCGCGCGGCAGCTGTTTTCACAACGTTTCACTTTGTTTGCTTCGGGCTCCTCATTTTTTCAGGGCGCATCGGCATGGCGCCGGTGCTGCACGATGCAGGCATGGTCGAGCGGGCGGACTGCGAGGAGATTTCGGGGTGGGTCTGGGACAAACATGAGCCGGATGCCGAAGTCAGCGCCGATCTTTCTGACGGCAAACAGTATTTAATGACAATCGCCGCGAACCAGTTCCGACAGGATCTCGTGGATGCAGGTTATGGAAATGGCCGGCACGCCTTTCGCATCGCCACGCCGCCGCAGCTTAAGGACGGCCGTTCGCACGTGATTCACGTTCGCGTGGCTGGCACGCGAAGAGGTTTGGCGAAAACGCCGAGGGCAATTGTCTGCCCAGAGCGCAGCATGTAGCCAGGCTTCCTTTCTTTAAACCGGCAACGCTTATCACAACTCCCAAAGGGAGACGCAGCTGGCGCGAGATAGGATTGCCATTAGTCACACCGGTCACATTGCCAGGCGAAGTCGCGGCCACGATGTCGGTCACCGCGCCAGCGGGCGGATTATGGGAAACGCGCGCCTGGATCACCTGTCCGTTTCGTACGAAAGAAATCTTGTAAGATTTCAGCGCACTCTTGTTGGAGGACGCCTGCCACGATTTCGCAACGGTGATTCAAGGCCGGATGTTGCAAAAGGTTCATCAAACTTCCAGCCGCGCCGCTTCGAGGATCAACGCAGCCGAAAATGACACGGCGCGCTTCCGCTTGCGTCAAAGCCAGCATCTCCGCGTGCGCGGTCGCATCCTTTAACAATTCGACCTGATTGTAGGCGCGACCGATAATTTTGCCCGCGCGGACGACAAGGGCTCCAACAGGAACTTCATCGGCCTGATAAGCTTTGCCGGCCAGACGCAAAGCTTTGCCCATAAAAACCTCATCACTAGCCGCGGTGAGATTGGTGTTCATAAAGTTTGGTTTTAGAGAAGCGGATGTCCTCCCGGCACGCGCTATTTCGCCGCCCCTAAACAGTCCATTAGCCGCGATAATCTTCTTTACAACTGAGCCGTCACTTCGGCAGCTTGGATGACGTGCCGAAGCTTGTCGCGCTCTGCTTTTTTCTTGGTTTTCTCTCTCCCGTCCGCGCGCAAGAGCAGGAACGAAAACTGGTCGACCGACTGCTCAAACCGGACATGAGCTTACAGAGCAGTGAGCAAAAGAAAAAATTCATGGTCGATAAAACGCTGGTGGATAAACCGGCACACGTCAGCGCCTTTTATTTGCAGAAGAAATCAAACAGCAAAGATTTCTCGGGCACCCGCGACTTTTCCGTCCAGCCATTCGGCGACCAATCGTCTAATAGAGCCCAGGCTAAGACCGCGAACATCTCTTCGCGCACAGCGGTTCCGGATGCACGCTACACCACTCCGTCTCCGAAGGAGCTCAGTCAGGTGCATGACGCATCCAAAAGGAAGAAGACAAACGACTTCTCCGGTAATCGGCCTTTTCTCGAGGAAGGCAAAAGCCAGAAATCGCTTAGCCGGAAAAATCCTCCTTTGACGATCGAGCAGGTTCGCGAGTTACTAAACAAGAACAAATAGCGCGCCGGACCGGTGCGCTATTCCGTACAGGATTATGCGACCGGACGAAGCTCTCGCGTTTCTAAAAGAAGGCGCGGCCCAGATCATTAGCGAAAGTGAGCTGCGCGAAAAACTCGCGCTCGGCCGTCCATTGCGCGTCAAATTTGGCGTGGATCCGACCAGCTCCGACATCCACCTCGGCCATACGATCGTCCTTCGCAAGCTTCGTCAGTTTCAAGATCTCGGTCATCAGGCCGTGCTAATTATCGGCGACTTTACTGGAATGGTCGGCGATCCGAGCGGGCGATCGGCTACGCGCCCGCATTTAACTCACGATGAAGTTTTGGCCAATGCCGAAAGTTATCGGGTCCAGGCGTTCAAAATTCTCGACCCGGCTCGCACCGAAATTGTCTGCAATGGGGATTGGTTTCGAACGATGAGCTTCGAAGATGTCATTCGGCTGAATAGCCGGGTCACCCTGCAACAAATGCTCCAGCGGGAAGACTTTCACGAACGGATCACCAAACACCAGTCAATTAGAGCGCACGAGATTCAATATCCGATAATGCAAGGATGGGATTCCGTCATGGTGAAGGCCGATGTCGAACTGGGCGGAACCGATCAGTTGTTTAACATTTTAATCGGCCGCGATTTTCAAAAAGAAGAGGGCATGCCGCAGCAGGTCGTTTTTGTTCTGCCCATCCTCGAGGGCCTGGATGGCTCACAAAAGATGAGCAAGAGTCTCGGCAATTTCGTTGGTGTGGCCGAACCTGCGCCTGACATGTTCGGCAAGCTCATGAGTATTTCAGATGAGCTAATGGCGCGCTATTACCCCTTGCTTCTGAGACGCCAGTTACCAAAAGATGCGCACCCGCTCGAGGCAAAGAAGCAGCTCGCCTTCGAAATCGTGCAGACCTATCACTCGGCTACGGTCGCACAAAAGACGCTCCAGGAATGGGATGTTCGTTTCAGCGAAAAACGCCTCGCGGAAACCGAGCTGCCGCAATTTACAGTTCGCAACGGTGAAGCCGTTAGCATCGTAGTTGCCGCCTACACGGATGCCTTCGGCGTGGCCAAGTCACGCGCCGAAGCTAGCCGGCTGATTAAGCAAGGCAGCGTCCAGCTCGATGGAGAAAAGATCGTCGATCCGAAAAGTTCAGTTTCGCTGCGCCCAGGCCAGATTCTACGCCTCGATAAAACGCACGCTGTGCGAATCGCGTGAACTGGAGACAGCCTGCCCTCAGGCCGTTGGTTTTTGCGCCCCGTGGGGGAAGATGTTCGAAGATTTACGGCCTGAGGGCAGGCCGTCTCTATCAACAAAAAAAGCACGAAGCTTTTGGCCTCGTGCTTTTAACGAAACAGCCAAGATGTCAAGCCGCGGCCGCTTCGAACATCGGCAGCACTGGTGCGCGCTCGACGTAAGGCGCCGCAATTCCTTCAAAGTGCGCGCGGATACTGCGAAGTTCCGCATTCAGGAATGCGTCAACAAAATGCAAACGGCGGTCAAGCCATGCAAACACCTTGTTTTTGATCTCGTAGTGCACAGCCAATGTAACCTCAGTGCAATGCGGTCGGATTTCGGTGAAATCGACCAATCCCATCAAGTCGATATTACCGCCCACTGACTCGAATGCATATTCATCTAATGACTCACTGTCGACCCCAAGGAGCACGGTCCGCGCTTGAAAGCCGAGCGGGCCGCGAAAACTAAAATCGACCGTCTTCGAAGAAGTCACGGTCGCTTTTGTCACCATCAGAAACTGCCGCCGATATGATTGAATGCTGGACAGGCGCGTTTTGCACTCCGCCAGCGACTGACTCATGTGCAAGGTTTTTTGTAGGAGCATAATAGCAGGTTATAATTTTGGGACGATGCTTTAGCAGCGCTGGTGCCAAGGCGCTTTACCTAGGTAGCAGTGCCGGTGTGTCAGTGATTTATGTAAAATTAATTTACAGTTGTGTCTATTTTGGCGGCCAGCAGTGCTTCGATTAATTGCTTCCAACCGCCTGAGAAACCGTCCGTTTTTTCCGTTAGTCCAGGAAGAACCGGTGGCCCAATAATCCTGCGCAGAACATCCGCATTTGTTTGGGTAGCCGTGTTACTTTGCAAAAGCGGTTCGTTTAGGACAACCCCCACACATTTGAGCCCGCGATCCACCACACTTTGCACAGTCAAGGCGGTGTGATTGAGGCAGCCCAGCCGGTTCTGCGCGACTACCAGCACAGATAATTTCATGTCGACGGCAAGATCAGCCACAAAATAATCCGGCCGAATCGGCACCAGCCATCCACCTACACCTTCCACCAAAACATGATCGACGCGGCTTTGCAGTAGGGCAAAAACATTGAGCAAGGCCTCGATATTGATATTCACCTTCTCGACGAGTGCAGCCGCCAGCGGCGCGGCCGGTGTTTTCAATGTAACTGGATTGATCTCGTCGAGCGAGAAACCGCTGCCACTGGCGGCAAGAAGAAGCTCAGCGTCATGGCGATCTCCGCAACAAATCGGCTTCATTCCAGCGCAGCTTACTCCCACGCTACGCAACAATCGCAGTAGCTGCGTCAACGTATGGGTTTTGCCCACACCGGTATCGGTTCCGGTAATAAAAAGCCCCACGCGATTTCGACTGGTTAGGCCGCCCGCATTCGGGTTGCCTCAATCGCCTCCATCATGGACCGGAAAATCTTTGCCCCATCTGCGCTTCCCAATCGCTCGTCCGAGGCGCGATCCGGATGCGGCATCAAGCCAAAAATATTACCTTCGCGATTGCAAATACCGGCAATGTTTTCGATCGAACCGTTGGGATTGGCCTTCGGCTCGATCTCTCCACGCTCATTCGCGTAGCGTAAAATGATCTGTCGATGCTCGTTCAGTTCCCGCAGCGTGTTTTTGTCCGCGAAATAACAACCCTCCCCATGGGCAATAGGTAACCGCAAAAGCGTGCCCTCCGGACAACCACGCGTAAACGCCGAATCACCAACCTGAACGCGAGTCGTCACCATCTCGCAAACAAAGCGCAGCGAGCGGTTGCGCACCAGAGCGCCCGGCAACAGGCCCGCTTCGCATAAAATTTGGAATCCGTTGCATGTGCCCAGAACGAGCTTGCCTGAGCGGGCGTCGCTGACAACGGCCTGCATAATGGGCGAGAACCGCGCGATTGCGCCGCAGCGCAAATAATCCCCGTAGGCAAATCCTCCCGGTAAAACGATCGCATCAAAACCGCGGAGCGACGTTTCCTTGTGCCAAACATATTCCGCCCGCAGGCCGTCGATACCGTTAATCGCCGCTAAACAATCTTGATCGCAATTTGATCCCGGAAATTGAACGACGGCAAATTTCAGCATTCCAGCCACAGATTAACACAGATTTTCACCGATTCAGACTGGGGAGCGCACTGCCTGCCCTGAGCGACAGCCGAATGGGCGCCTCGCGTGCTGGTCGCGGCGTCCTCGCCGCGACGAACTTTATTTTAAATTGTTGCGAAGCTTCTGCACTACTGAGCAATCGCATATCGTCTCGCGCGCTGCTCCTCATGGTAATCGTTAACCACCAGGCAGGCGTGAATGACACCTGGTATCCAGCCGAGCAACGTCAACACGATGCTGAGCAAGAAACTGCCGAGCCGCCCGGTCATCAGCACCGCCACCGGCGGAAGGACAACACAAAAGAAATATCGGAGCGCCTTCATTTTTTCTTCCTGACCTCTGACCTCTGACTTCTGACTTCTGACTTCTGCATCTCGTACTCTTCGATTACTGGGTTGGAAAGCAGGTCCCGGCACAGCCCCTCCAAACGCTTTTCCAAATCGTTCCCTTCGCCGTCGACATCGATTTCCATAAATTTCCCGATTCGAACACTGCGCACTTCCGGCATCCCCAAGTGCCGCATGGCATCGCGCACAGCCGCGCCTTGTGGATCAAGCACTGCCTCTTTCGGTTTCACCACCACGTTGACTTTCATCAGCAAAGCGTAGCCCATCCCGAATCTGGAACAAGCCGCGCCGAAATGTGACAAATGTGGAACGGCATTGGTACTGCGAATTCGCTCAAGAATGTTCGAGCGCCTTTACGCCACGGCATGACTGCGCGATGCTCGCGCGCAAATGCAAAACACGATCGCACCGCCGCAAATCGGGTGGCGTGTTCCTGCGGCCTGGCTAACACTTTGCGTCGTTTGGAGTTCAACATGGCTTGCCATCAAAGTTGGCTTGCGCGATCTGCCGCCCATTTCATTCGTCGCACTTCGGTTCTTGATTGCGATCGCAGTTCTCCTGGCCGTCTCGGTGGGCCGAGTGCCGCTGCTGCCGGTGCGCCGCTCCGATTACACAATATTAGCCGGCACTGGAGTACTAATGTTCGCCGTGAATTATGCCCTTCTATTTTGGGCAGAACTTCACGTTTCTTCCGGGCTGGCGGCGGTTCTGCAGGCCACGATCCCAATTTTCGGAATGTTGTTTGCGCATTGGATGTTGCCGGAGGAGCCACTGCGATGGCAGAGACTGGTGGGCGCCTTCATCGCCTTGGCAGGTGTTGCCGTAATCTGTGCCCGGCTGCTCGATTTCAATGGTCTCCTGGCGTTTTGGGGCGGACTGGGCATTCTCATCGGCGCCGCCGCCGCCGCTTACTCGAACGTCTTGATCAAGGCGCGTGCAATCCGGCTCGCTCCGGCCATGCTTGCAGCCTGGCAAATGATTTTTGGGACAGCGCCCTTGCTTTTGCTTGGAGTCGGTGTCGAGGGAAGTCCGCTTCGCTTTCACTGGACGACGATGGCAGTATTTTGCCTGCTCTACCTCGCGGTGATCGGCTCAGCCCTCACCTTCCTGCTTCTCTATTGGTTATTACCACGAATGACGGTGACAGGCTTGCAAGCCATCTCCCTGATTACCCCGCCCGGCGCGGTCATGCTGGGCTGGTGGATCGGCGGTGAGACGTTTTCCTTATGGTCGCTGCTCGGCGCCTGTTTCGTTCTGACCGGAGTTTGGATGATCTTTCGCAGAGCCAAAGAGCCAAAACATATCGAAGTTGTAGCCGCGATCCCTGACCGCGGCTGACATGTTGTAGAGGCGCTTCCACCAACCGGCTCTCTTTAACTCCGGCGGAAAAATGTGGGAGGGGCCTTGGTGCCGCGATTATCGGGACGCTAAGGTCCCTCCCACATTCGCCGCGATTATCCGGACGCTAAGGTCCTTCCCACATTCGCCTACGCCGCCGCGCGGCGTTTCTGCTTCACAAGCGACGAAGTCGACCTCCGCGCGCCGTCGCCGCCGCGTTTGACCCGAACCGACTGACTGCGATTGAGACTTTCCTGAAGCACTTTTACCAGATCAACCACGTTCGTGGTCGGTCGCGGTGCCATCGCCGGCATGTCGATCTTTTTGTTCTTCGCTTTCTGCTCAATCAAATCCATGACCGCGCTGCGATACTCATCCCTATATTTCTCAGGCTCCCACGGAGCACTCATGCTATCGACTAAAGCCTGGGCCATCTTGAGTTCCTTCTCATTCAGGGCGGCGTTTGGTCCGCGATTCAATTCTTCCGCGCTCAAGATCTCGCTCGCGAAGTGCATCAACTCAAGAATGAGAAACAATCCGTCAGGTTTGACTGCCGCCAGGTGTTCCCGGTTGCTGATAACGACTTTAGCGACGCCGATTTTGCCCGTGCCGCTTAGCGCCTTGTGTAAAAGCACATAAGCTTTCTCGCCACCTTTTTGCGGTTCCAGGAAATACGGCTTGTAAAAAAACTTCGGATCGACCTGCCCCAGATCCACGAAATCTGTGATGTCGATCGAATGAGTAGATTCGATGCGGACCTTCTCGAAATCTTCGTCGTTCATGACGATGTAACGGCCGCGTTCGTACTCGAATCCCTTAACGATTTGGTCGGCTGGAACCTCTTTTGCATCGGCCTCGGCCACCTTTTTATATTTTATCGGGCTAAGATCGCTTCGACGAAGCTGTCGAAAACTGAGCTTTTCTTCGCGGGTAGCGGGATAAACCGCGATTGGGATATAAACCAGCCCAAAACTGATACTGCCTTTCCAGGTCGGACGCATAATCAATCTCCTTTTAAGCGCGGGAATGTTCGTTTCGGACAATTGTGAACAATTGTCAATAACCTTCTCCGCAAAGCACAAAGTGTTCCGGTCGGACCCGCCGTCGGTGATGCCCTTTCTTAGGGTTCTTCGCTTTTTCTTTCAACTCCTCAACTGCTCAACATCTCAGCGCCTCAACATCTTCTTTCGTTTCCGCTTTCCTCGTCACTCGTCACTCGTCACTTCTCACTTTTCCCTATTCACCTTTACCAATCACCATTCACTTATTACTTATCACTTCGAAGTTTATCGACCATGCCTAAGCCAATCTCAGTCCGCGCCGGTCAGGTAGAGTTCGTCAAGATCAACACGGGCAAATTTGATTGGCGCGACGCCTATCAATGGCTGCTGGCCTTGAACTGGCCGCGATTTGCCCTCTTCATCGCCGCCATTTACATCATTATCAATCTCGTCTTTGCCGAGCTGTATACCCTGGGTGGAAATTCAATCGCCGGACTCACGCCGGGATCATTCGTCGAGGCGTTCTTTTTCAGTGTGGAAACGCTGGCCACCGTTGGCTATGGCCACATGTATCCGCAGACTCTTTACGGCCACGTCGTTACCACTCTGGAAATCATCTCCGGGATGTTCGGGCTCGCGGTCATGACCGGTCTCATCTTCGTGCGCTTTTCCCGGCCGACCGCGCGCATTTTATTTAGCAAATCGATTGTGATCGGTCCATTCAATGGCCGGCCGGCGCTTATGTTGCGCATCGCCAACTTACGTCATCACAGCTTGGTCGAGGCTGAATTCCGCATCATGCTGACACGGGACGAACCGATTCTGGAGGACAAAAGCTTCCGCCATTTTTATACGCTTAAGCTTGCGTTTGATCGGCTCATTGTCTTCCCCGCCGCACTGACGCTCCGGCACATTATCGACGAACAAAGTCCGCTACATGGCGCAACTCCGGAGTCATTGGAAAAGAGCCGATCCATCTTCGTGGTTTCAGTTGTTGGCGTTGAAACCGTCATTCCCGCGGCTGTGCAATCGCAACAAGATTATACGTGGCGAGACGTGCGTTTCGGCGAACGTTTTGTTGACGTTTACACCGAGCTGGAACAAGGCCGGCTCACCGTCGATTACGGCCGTTTGCACGACACCGAGCCGGTTAGCATAGAGCAATCCGCATAACCAGACTCGTATCTGCATTCGCTGCCCTCATTGGATGTTGAGCGTCCGGCGCTCGGTGTTGGGCTTTTGTTTCTGCATTTCAGTTTTCAGCAAGATCAGATGACTTCGATCAGCTGGCCTCGTTCAAGCGATTTATGATATCGGCGTAGATCTCCTTTGGATCGCGCCGCGATCCGTCTTCACGGAACATCTCAATCAGCAACGGTTGGTTTCTGGAAAGCGACAATTCTCCAAAAGTCTGCCGATTGTATTTGTCCCAATGGCGGATAGCCAGGTCCCGGCGCATTGATCTCTCACGGTTGAGAAACGCTTGCAGACAGAATTGCGGATGACCGTAAAGATAGGCAACACAGATCTGACCGGCAGCGGCGCGCAAGTGACCCTCACTGAAAACAACACTGCTCGCGAATGACAAGACGATGTAACGAGAAGCGGCGGCCCGGCGCCCAAGCTCTTCGCGCAAGGAAGACGGATCATGGCGTATCCAAAAACCGTTCCACTCTAAGCGAAGATTTTCGACGTCGATTCCATCGCCCCGGCCGTGTCGGTCGATCTCCAAGTGCAGCCAGCCCTGGCCAACCAGATATCGCGATGCAAAGTACGATTTACCGGAACCGGACGGTCCGCCAAGGAACAGAATTCTCACGGGATAAGTGAGCGCACCAGAAACCTTGCGAATGCCCCCGCGCGCCCAAGAACTCAAATTAATGAGAACGATCGGAACATAAAAGCGGTTTCGACTTTGCTTGATGTAGAAAACAGTTATCGCGTAGCCCGTGTTGTTCAACCTGGGACATACAACCTAAGATCGAGATGGGAAATCTCGCACTGGTTTCTGTCGTCTTCGTTACTGACCTGCTTGTGAATTTACATCGGGGGCTCGAATATGAAGGCACGTCGCTTTGCAAACACGCAGGCTCTGCAATAATCTCTCAAACAAAACCCCGCGAAAGGAGCGAGCATTATGGCTAGGT
>WNGI01002540.1_pt1 | contig 15892 bp, 12 predicted proteins | sample 5400621 | NCBI WGS metagenome assembly WNGI01 (sample SAMN13153374, study PRJNA577476) | soil metagenome | isolation source: 20 cm soil or saprolite under Garry oak tree replicate 1 | place: USA:California | collected 2016-06-15 | reverse complement strand
TCGAAAGTGCTGCCGTGTTCGGCATCGCGCGCGAGGCCGCGCTGCTGGCCGGCGCGGCGCTCGAATGCATCCACTGCTATTCGCTGATTCATGACGACCTGCCGGCGATGGACAACAGCGATCTGCGCCGCGGGCGGCCCACGCTTCACAAGGCCTATGACGATGCCACCGCGATCCTCGCCGGCGACGCGTTATTGACGCTCGCCTTCGACATCATCACCCGCGACGAGATTCACCGCGACGCCGGCGTGCGCCTCGCATTGACCCGCGCGCTCGCGCGGGCCGCGGGGGTCGGCGGCATGGCGGGCGGCCAGATGCTCGACCTTGCCGGCGAGGGCCGGTTCGGCGACCGCGAGCCGGTCGACGTCGCGCGGCTGCAGCAGATGAAGACCGGCGCGCTGTTGCGCTATGCCTGCATTGCCGGCGCGATCCTCGGCCAGGCCTCGCAACAACAATATCAGGCGCTCGACGACTATGGCCGCGCGCTCGGTGAGGCGTTCCAGATCGCCGACGATCTGCTCGACGTCGAGGGCGACGCGGCGGCGCTCGGCAAGCAGACCGGACAGGACGCGGCGTTGGGCAAGACCACCTTCGTCACCCAGCTCGGGATCGAGGGCGCCAGGCAACGCGTGCGCGACCTGTTGGCGCGCGCCGATACGGCGCTTTCGATGTTCGGCGCCAAGGGCGACGTGCTGCGCGCCGCCGCGCGGTTCGTTGCCGAACGCAAGAACTGAATGCGGATATGACCAGGGAATTGGACGAGCATCTTGTTCGATTCAGGAAACTGCCAAAACCGGTGCGCGTGGTCTATGCGCGGCCGCGCATGTTCATTTCGATCGCCATCGGCATCGTGGCGTTCTTCGTGCTGCCGGGCTCGTTGCGGCTGGTCACCCGTGTGCTGATCAGTTGGGATATTTTCGTTACGTTGTACCTGGTGCTTGCCTACACCATGATGTTTCGCTGCGATCTGGCGCATATCCGCCGTAACGCGGTGCTGCAGGACGATGGCCGCTTTCTGATTCTGCTGGTAACAGCGCTTGGCGCGTTCGCCAGTATTGCCGCGATCGTGTTCGAGCTCGGCGCAGCGCAGCGCACCGCGCCGCAACTGGCGCTGGCGACCGCGACCATCGCGCTGTCATGGGCGGTCATTCACACCACCTTCGCGCTGCATTACGCCCATGACTATTACCGCGGCGCCAAGCCCGGCGGCTTGCAGTTTCCCTCTGGCGACCCGCACGACCACGCCGATTACTGGGACTTTGTCTATTTCTCGTTCGTGATCGGGATGACCGCGCAGGTCTCGGACGTCGGGATCACCGACAAGACCGTCCGCCGCACCGCCACCGTGCACGGCATCATCTCATTTTTTTTCAACACCGCGCTGCTCGCCCTAATGGTCAATATCGCCGCGAGCGCGATTTAGTAAAGCGCGCGAAATCCATCCCCGTCGTCCCGGCCTTGAATTGGGACCCATAACCCCTGCCGTCAAGACTGAGATGAGCTGTGGCCTGGACGTGTTCGATAACGCGCGGCTGTGCTTACGGGCACTTTCCCGACATGATGGCTCCGTATGAGTTGCAACCCTCCTCACGTTCTTGGCCGGTAAGCGGCCGGGCCGTCGACGCTGAAGTCGGTGCTTGAGAACGCCCGACAACAGCTTGCTTTGCATGCGGCCTGAGAGGTGCCGCTCGCTCCCGGTCGTCCCTGTCGCGCTTGGCGACCGGCTTCGTCCCGCGCCGCTTCTCGCATTCATTGTCGTCATTGAGGATCGAGCCTTCGGCGCAGACGATCCGGCTGCAACGGTCGCCATCGGGTTTGAAGCCGTGCTCGCAAACCAGCGGACAGACCCGCGACGGCTTGAGCTTGATCGCGTCGAGCGCATCGGTGCTTGCGAGCTTGACGTTGAGCCTGGTTCCGGCATGCCGGTTGAACAGCGCCAACGAGCGCTGCGACGCCGCGTTCCATTCGCCATCGGCGGCGCCAGCGAGACAGCCGACACGGCGCAACTCGATCTGCACCGATTTTGCGATGTCGGCCGGCGCCGATCCGTCGCTCAGCGCGGCAACGTTCGCCGGCTGTATTTTCCCAGCCGCGGGCGGGCCAACGGCAACCTGATCGGCGGCCTTGTTGTCGGCGACAACCTTGTTTTCGGAAGCCTTGTTTTCAGAAGCTTTGCCGGCTGCGGAGGTTTCGATGGCCGTCCGTTTCTGCTCGGCCGCGGCGACCTGCTCCTGTGCGACCTGCTTGGCTTTTTCAGCGGCAATGCGGGCCTGCTCGGCTGCTTTCGCATCCGCCTCGGCCTTCGCCTGCTGCCCTTTTTGCGCGCCCTCGGCGACAAGCCGCGCCCGCTCCTGTTCGGCCAGCCGGGCCTTTTCGGTCGCCGCCACGCGCGTATCCTCCGCGGCAATCTTGGCGAGCTGACTCCTGGCGAGCTCTGCGTAGAAGCCGTCCGGATACTGGGCGAGGAAGGCGTTCAATGCGGCCTTGTTGCCGATCTGCTGCGCCAGCTCATAATCGCGCCGTATTTCAGCTTGCGGATTCGCGGGGGAGGCCGTGGCCTTGACAGGGACAAGGGGCACGTCCTCGCCGCCGAGGGAGCCATAGACGAATGGCTCCTGCCGGTAGCTCGTCGTCTTCAACACCTCGTCGCGAACGAATCCGAACGCCCTGCGCACATCGAGCCCCGGCGTGGTCAGGTGTTTTGCCAGCGCCATCGTGAACGGGCTGTTTTTGGCATCACCGTCGAGCGCGGTCGAACCGGCCTTGGCGGAATAGGCGATCAGCATATTCGGACTGGTCGGCTCGACCTTGGCAAGCCCCTGCCCGATCGCGCGCGATGCGACGGTCCGCTTCATATTCTTGGCAAAGGGATTGTCCCGGCAGGCGTCGAGGATCACCAGCCGAAGCTGCTTTGCTGGTTCGATCGCCAGCAATACGCGGTCCAGCGAAAACGCCTCGTCGTACACGTCGGTATCGCGTTCCAGCTTCGCATCCACCGGGATCAGATAATTCGTACCGTCGACCTCGATGCCATGGCCGGCGTAATAGACCACGGCGATGTCGGCATCGCGCGCGCGGTCGGCGAAGTCGCGCAGTGCGCGACGGGTCTCGGCCGCGGTGAGATCGTGTCGCTCCTCGACGACGTCGAAGCTGGCATTCTTGAGCGTTGCCGCGATCACCGCGCCGTCATTGACCGGGTTGGGAAGCCGCGCCACGTTTTGATAGGCGGAATTGCCCAGCACCAGCGCGACGCGCTTTTCGGCGAAAGCCGGCTGGCACAACAGCAGCAAAAGCGCGGCAGCCAGGACAAATTGGCGCAATCTTGAAGATCCAGGCGATTTCATGTGACGCTTCCGGAACGATGGTCTTGTAGCACAGTGGCCTGCCTATCAGAACCCTGTGCCGGGACCTTGTGAGCCAGATCACGCAAGTTGCGGCCCCTGGCATCAGCCGCGCAGGGAGGCAGGTAAAGGAACCCCCTGATCCTTAGTGACGCCAACCCGCTATTGGTTCGCGCTTTGCCAATCGCGCCGTTTGGGTTCAAAATCGGGCCATAACAAAAACAGGCGGAGGAACCGATGCGCGGCGTTGTATTCACGGGCGAACGCGGGCTGGAATTGATGCAGTTTCCGGATCCAACGCCGGACGCTCACGATGTCGTCATCGAGATGAAGGCGTCCGGCATGTGCGGCAGCGACCTGCATCAGTACCGCCGTCCCAAAGGCCAGTCACAGGCGACCGGCATTCCGATGAGCGAGGGTCCTGTCATCGTGGGGCACGAACCCTGCGGCGTGGTGATCGCGGTAGGTAGCGGCGTCGACGCCAAGATGGCGCGCATCGGCCAGCGCGTCATGGTGCACCACTATCAGGGCTGCACGCAGTGCAATCATTGCCGCTCCGGATGGCAGCAGCTCTGCCAGGAGGTGCCGGTCAAGGTCTATGGCAACAACGCGCATGGTGGCCACGCGCAATATCTGAAGGTGCCCGCCAACACGCTGGTGCCGCTGCCCGACGAACTGACGTTCAGCGCCGGAGCTGCGATCGCCTGCGGTTCCGGCACCGCCTACAGCGCGCTGCGCCGCATAAACCTATCGGGCAACGACACCATCGCGATTTTCGGCCAGGGACCCGTGGGACTGGCGGCCACCCAATACGCCAAGGCGATGGGCGCAAGAGTGATCGCACTCGACATCAGCCAGCCGCGGCTCAACCGCGCCAAGGCGTTCGGCGCCGACGAGGTCGTCGATCCCGGATCGAACGATCCGGTAGCTGCGATCAAGGAGCTCACCCACGGCCGTTACGCGGACCTGACGCTGGATACTTCGAGCAACCCGGATGCCCGGCTGAATGCGGTCCGCAGCACCAAGGTGTGGGGCACGATGTGCTTTGTCGGCGAAGGCGGCGACGTCCATATCGACGTCAGCCCGCATCTGTTGCGCCGGCAATTGACGCTGGTGGCGTCTTGGACATTCTCCAACATAATCCAGGCCGAGTGCGCACGGTTCTCGGTCGAGCGCGGCATCGACGTCGACAACCTCTTCACCCATCGCTGGTCGATCGATCAGGCGGACGAGGCCTACAAGCTGTTCGACAAACAGGTCGATGGCAAGGGCGTGTTCTTGATGTGACCCTAATCGTCATTCCGGGGCGGGCGAGAAGCGCACGAACCCGGAATCCCCCGGATTACGAAACGAGATTTCGGGTTCGCGCTGGCGCGCGCCCCGGAGTGACGATTATCCAATCACGCAAGCAGGGAGCACAAACCAATGAGTCATGACCGATCCACCGTCGAGGCCGTGGTCAAGAATTATTTCGACGGCCTTTACGAGGGCAATGCCGACAAGCTGGCGGCGATCTTCCACCCTTCGGCCGACCTGCGCTGGCTGGAAAAGGGCGAACTGCAAGTTCTCAACGTCCCCGATTGGCTCGATCGCGTCAGGAAACGCCCGTCCGCCAAGGCCGAAGGCAAGCCACGCGAGGATTTCATCGTCACCATCGACCGCTCCGACGAGTCCACCGCCTTCATCAAAGTGCGCTGCCAGCTGCCGCCGCGCTATTTCACTGACTATCTGGTGGCGATGAAACTCGACGACGGCTGGCAGATCGTCTCCAAATCGTACCGCTACGATTTGAGGGAATAGCCTTTGAGGAGAAATAGCCACGACGATTCCGCGGCATTGACGGCGCCGCCGGTCTGGGCAAATTGAGCCCGTACAGGAATTGGACACCGTGGAAGCCAAATTCCAGATTTTTGTGATTCTGCTGGCGGTGCTGGCGGGTACCGCGCTGCTGGCGCGGCGGATCAACGTCGCGCCGGCCATCCTGCTGCTGCTGGCCGGCACCGCTCTCGCCTTCGTGCCGGGCATGCCATCGCTAGAGTTGCCGCCGGAAGTGGTGCTGCTGCTGGTGTTGCCGCCGCTGATCTATTCGGCCAGCGTCGCCATGAGCTGGCGCGAATTCAAATTCAATCTGCGGCCCATCATCCTGCTCTCAGTCGGCTGCGTGATTTTCACTGCCTTCGCGGTCGCCGCGGCGACCCATTACCTCATCGGGCTGCCCTGGAGCATCGGCTTCCTGTTAGGGGCGATCGTCGCGCCGCCGGACGTGGTGGCGCCGCTGGCGATCGCCCGCAAGCTCGGGCTGCCGCGCCGCATCCTCGTGATCCTCGAGGGCGAGGGACTGGCGAACGACGCCACCGCGCTGATCCTGTATCGCTTCACGGTGGTGGCGATTTCCACCGGCGCCTTTTCGCTGCCAAAGGCGACGGGCACGTTCGCTGCGATCATCGTCGGCGAGGTGCTGTTCGGGGCAGCCGTCGGCTGGCTCAGCTTGAGGATGCGCCACCGCGCCCGCGATCCGCAGGTCGAGATCACGCTGTCGCTGATCACGCCCTACGTCGCCTACTGGGTGCCCGAGCATCTCGGCGGCTCCGGCGTGATCGCGACCGTCGCCTGCGGGCTTTATATGAGCTGGAACGGGCCGCTATTGATCTCTTCGGCGACCCGGCTGCAGGGCATCTTCTTCTGGGATCTCGTGATCTATCTGATCGAGGGCCTGCTGTTTTTGCTGACCGGATTCCAGATGCGGTCGCTGTTCGAGAAGTCGAAGGCGTTTCCGCTTGACGATATCTTGTTTGCGACCGCGCTGGTCACTGTCATGATCGTCATAGCGCGTTTTGCCTGGGTCTATCCGGCAATCTACCTGCCGCGCCTATTAAAGCGCGTGCGCGAACGCGATCCTTCGCCGCCATGGCAGTGGGCATTCGTGGTTGCCTTCACCGGCGTGCGCGGCGCCGTCTCGCTGGCGGCCGCGCTGGCGCTGCCCTACGCGCTGCCAACCGGGGAGGATTTTCCCTACCGCGACCTGATCCTGTTTGTTTCCTTCGGGGTCATTTTCATCACCCTGATTGGGCTTGGGCTAGGGCTGCCGCTGGTGGTCCGCTGGCTCGGGCTCGGGCAAGCCGGTCGCGCCGAGCATTTGGCGGAGCATGAATCGGAGCTCGCGGCGCGGCGCGAAGCGCTGGCCGCAGCGCTCAGGTCGCTCGACGCCATCACCGACGATCGCGAACTGTCCGACGAGGTGGTCAAGCTGTTGCGCGCGCGGCATGAAATCCGCGCCAACCAGCTGCCGGCCTCGCTCGATCCCGATGCGCGCGAAATCTCGGCGGAAGGGACGGAGCTGACGCGGGAACTGATTGCGGCCGAGCGGAAATTCATCCACGTCCTGCTGCGCGACGGCAAGATCACCGACGAGATCAGGCGGCGGATCGAACGCGATCTCGACCTGGAGGAGGCCAGCCTCGCCAATCGCGAATATCGCAAGGGGCCGCTGTGAGCGCGCGGAAAGCGGCCCTTTAGCCGCCGGTGCGGACCGCGGCGTGGGCGAGCAATTGGTTGCGATATTGTCCCGGCGAGACATCGAACCAGCGCTTGCAGGCGCGGAAAAAACTGCTTTGGTCGGCGAAGCCGAGCAGAAAGGCTGCCTGGCCGAGCGAAAGGTGCAGCCGGCCGAGATACTGCTCGGCCAATTCCCGGCGGGTATTGTCGAGAAGCTGGACAAACGAGGTCGCTTCCCCTTCCAGCCGACGCTGCAGCGTGCGCTCGCTCATGCAAAGCTCGCCCGCGACGTCGTCGCGCCGCGGCTCGCCGTCGGGCAGCCGGCGGATGATCACTTCCCGCGCCCGATAGCTGGTCTGCGCGTGATCGAAATGGCGCAGATAATCCCCTGCATAGCGCTCGTGCAGTTCCGCGAGCATGGGATTGGAGGTCGGCAGAGGCGCGGTCATGTCGGCGCGGGCAAACAGCAGGCTGTCGCGGGGCGCGTCGAATGCCACGGCGCAGCCAAACGCCGCGCGGTAGGGCGCAAGATCGGCCGGCGCGGGATAGGCCAATTGCACTTGCCGCGGATCAACCTCGCGACCGCTGATCCAGCGGCAGAAGCTGATCACGGTCACGAAGATGAACTCGATGCGCTGCCGCGGCACCGGCCGGCCGCCGCCGGAAGGCACGAAGGTGACGCGGTATCCGTCGCCCTCTTCGGTCATCGTCATTGTCAGCGCGTCGCTGAGAATCAGCATGTAGCGGATCAGGCGCTCGAAGGCGGCGTGCAGGTGGCCGCATGACATCATGGCGTAGCCGACCACATCGAAGCTCGCCGGCCGCGGCACCCGATGCTGCGCAAGCGCGATTGCGGGATTGCCGGAGCGTTCCACGGCAAGCTCCCACAGCCGGCTGATCTTTTCTGTCGGCAAGCGCGCGCCGGCCGGTTCGAGCGCTGCGGGATCGATGCCGGAAGCCGCAAACAAGGCGCCGACATCGAAGCCCTCGGCGGCGAGCATCTCCGCGATGCCCTTCACCCAGACGGCAGCCGTCGTCCGCTTGTCCATCCCTCGCTCCTCCGCAAGCGCCAGTGGCTTTGTCAGCCAATAGATTGGCCGCCCCGGCTACTGACATGCCGGGCGTCCACCGGCTATCCAGCGAGCATACTATGGAACTGCCGGCCTCGCCACTTGAGCGGCATGAAGGCACTGGCCGGCACGGCAAAGGGAGGCGAACTTGTTGAGCAAGTCCTGGCTTACTGCTTACGGCGAACGTGTCCCGGCCGAGATCGATCCGGACGTTCACGGGTCCGTGCTGGAAATGCTCGAGGGCGCGATGGCGCGCTTCCCGGACAAGGCAGCATTTCGCTGCTTCGGGCAGACGCTCACCTATGCCGATACCGACCGCCTGTCGCGCAGCTTCGCGGCCTATCTGCAGGGCAAGCTCGGCGTTGCCAGGGGCGACCGCATCGCGGTGATGCTGCCGAACATCCCGGCGTTTCCGCTCGCCATGCTGGGAATCGTGCGCGCGGGCGCCGTCCAGGTGAATGTCAATCCGCTCTACACGCCGCGCGAGCTCGAGCACCAGCTCAACGATGCAGGCGTGAAAACCATCGTCATCTTCCGGGGCGTCTCGGCGACGCTCGCCGAGATCATCGCCAGGACCGCGGTGGAGCATGTCATCAGCGTCGAGCTCGGCGACGGCATCGGCGCAAAGCCTGCCACGCCGCCAGTCGACCCGCGGCTTGCAAACGTGGTCCCATTTTCGGAGGTGCTGGCGCAGGGCGCAACCCAAGCCTTGACGCCGGTTTCGCAGGCAGGCGACGATCTGTTGTTCCTGCAATACACCGGCGGCACCACCGGGCTTTCCAAAGGCGCCGCGCTGTCGCATCGCAACCTCGTTGCGAATACCGAACAGTTCAAGGCCTTCATGCCCGATGCCTTGCGCCCGGGACAGGAAGTGCTGGTCACGGCGCTGCCGCTCTACCATATCTTCGCGCTGATGGTGAACTTCATCACCTACTATTCGATCGGCGCGGAGAACTGGCTTGTCCCCAATCCGCGCGACATGGACGGCTTCGTCGAGATTCTGAAGAAATCGCGGTGCACGGTGTTCACCGGCGTCAACACGTTGTTCGGCGGGCTCATGATGCATCCAAAGATCCGCGAGGTCGATTTCTCGAGCCTGCGCGTGGCGATCGGCGGAGGCGCCGCGGTGCTGCCGACGACGTCGGCGAAGTGGAAGGCGCTGACCGGAAAGGACATCCTCGAAGGCTATGGCCTTTCGGAAACCTCGCCGATCCTCACCCTCAACCCGATGACGGGATCCGGCTTCTCGGCAACGGTCGGCCTGCCGCTGCCCTCCACCGATATTCGCCTGCTCGACAGCGAGGACAAGGATGCCGCAATTGGCGACCCCGGTGAAATCTGCGCCAAGGGCCCGCAGGTGATGAAGGGATATTGGCGGAACGGGGCAGCCAACGCGGCCGCGTTCACCCCCGACGGCTATTTCCGCACCGGCGATATCGGCGTGTTCGACCGCAACGGCTTGCTGCGGATCGTGGATCGCAAGAAGGACATGATCATCGTCTCCGGCTTCAACGTCTATCCGAACGAGATCGAGGCGGTCGCGGCGTCATGTGCCGGCGTGCTGGAATGTGCCTGCATCGGACGGCCCGACGAGAAAACCGGCGAGGCGGTGCGGCTGTTCGTGGTCAAGGTCCCCGATGCGGCGTTGACCGAGGCCGATGTCATCGCCCATTGTCGCGGCGATCTGGCGGCCTACAAGGTGCCGAAGGAGGTGCGCTTCCTCGACGCTTTGCCGAAATCCAACGTGGGCAAGATCCTGCGCAAGGATCTGCGCGATATTCCTTGAGGCGATCATCATGGCGCTCGCAGGCTACAGCATGGCGACAGCCGCAGAATTCGTCGGACGCGAGCTTGGCGTATCGGACTGGGTCGTGGTCGACCAGGACCGCATCGACGCCTTCGCGGAATGCACCGGCGACCGGCAGTGGATCCACATCGATGTCGAGCGCGCAAGACGCGAGAGCCCCTTTTGGCGGTCCGATTGCCCACGGCTACCTGACGCTGTCGCTGGTTGCGGCAACCGTGATGGAGATCGGCATCATTCCTCCGGACGCCGCCACCGGGCTCAATTACGGCGTGGACAAGGTGCGGTTCATCGCACCCGTGAAGGCCGGCGCGCGGGTGCGCAATCGCGCCATCCTGATTGCGGCCGAAGCGCAGAACAGTGGGCGCACGTTGCTCAAGCTGCAATGCATGCTGGAGATCGAGGACGAGCCGAAGCCCGCCTTGATCGCCGAGATCCTCTGCATGCTGATCGGAGGAAACAATGCCTGAAACCAATGATTATGACATTCGCGAACAGGCCGCGGCGAACACCCTTGCCGCCAATCCCCTGGTCGGCGTGCGCGGCGAGGACCTGCTTGATGCCATGCAGCTGCTGTTCGGCCAGGTGACAAGCCATGCCGACGTTGCCGCGCAGCAATATATGGGGTTTCTTGGCGAACTCGGCCGCATCGCCGCTGGCGCCTCGGAACTCGCGCCCGGCGCCGCCAACAAGCGTTTCGCCGATCCGGCGTGGAAACAGAGTCCCGCCTACCGCACGCTGGCGCAGTGCTACCTCGCCTGGGGCGGGGCTCTCAATCGTTTCGTCGACGACGCCAAGATGGAAAAAGGCGATGCCGAGCGCGTGCGCTTCGTCACCTCGCTGTTGATCGACGCGATGGCGCCGACCAACTCGCTCGCCGGCAATCCCGCAGCGCTAAAGAAATTCATCGACACCGGCGGCAGCAGCCTGGCGAAAGGGCTGGAAAATTTCGTCCACGACCTTCTGAACAATGGCGGCCTGCCGGCGCAGGTCGATACGCGCAACTTCGCGGTGGGCAAGAACCTGGCAACGACCCCGGGCGCCGTGGTCTATCGCAATTCGATCATGGAGCTTATCCAGTATCGACCCACGACCACGCAGGTGCACGCGCGGCCGCTGCTGGTGGCGCCGCCGCAGATCAACAAATTTTACGTGTTCGATCTCGCTCCGGAGAAAAGCATCATCCGCTTCGCGCTCGAGGGCGGCCTGCAGACCTTTGCGATCTCGTGGAAAAATCCGACGCCCGCGCAAGCTCATTTCGGGCTCGATGCCTATGTCGAAGCGCTGGAGGAAGCGGTCGACGTGATGCGTGCCATCACCGGCGCCGAAGACGTCAACATCTGGGGTTCCTGCTCCGGCGGCATCACCATGTCGGCGTTTCTGGCCAACCTCGCCGCGCGTGGCGAGCGCAAGGTCAGCTGCGCGACGGTTGCGGTGTGCGTGCTCGACATGGCGGTCGCCGAAAACACCACGGCGGGAATCTTCGTAACGCCGGAGTCGATCGCCGCGGCGAAGGGCGCCTCGCAGCTCGCAGGAGTGGTCGAAGGCCGCGAGCTCGCGCGCATGTTCGCATGGATGCGGCCGAACGACCTGATCTGGAATTATTGGGTCAACAACTATCTGTTGGGCAATGCGCCGCCAGCCTTCGACGTGCTCTACTGGAACAACGACACCACACGGCTGCCGGCGCAGTTGCATGCCGACTTCCTCGATCTGGTCAACACCAATCCGTTCGTCAATCCCGGCCGGCTCGCGGTGCGCGGCAAGCCGCTCGACATGCGCCTCATCGACATGGACAGCTACGTGGTCGCCGGCGTCACCGATCACATCACGCCGTGGCAGGGCTGCTACAACACCGCGAAGCTGTACGGAAAGCGCAGCACCTTTGTACTTTCCCATAGCGGACACATCCAAAGCCTGCTTAATCCGCCGGGCAATCCCAAGGCGTTCTTCCAGGCCGCCCCGGCACGAAAGGCGACTGCGGAGGCGTGGCTGAAAGGCGCGGAGAAACAGCCGGGCAGCTGGTGGCCGCACTGGCTGGAATGGATCAAGCCGCGCTCGAGCGAGCTAGTGGCTGCGCCGGCTTCTTTCGGCAACGTGGATATCCCGCCGCTCGGCGAGGCCCCCGGCCGATATGTGATGGAAAACTAGATGCGGATCAGCCTCACCGAGGTCGCCGGACAGACGTTGCGCGTCGGCATCCGTGCCGGCGACAAGGCGCGCACGCCGCTGCTGCTGTTCAACGGCATCGGCGGCAACATCGAACTTGTCGAACCGTTTCTGCAAAGACTGGATGGACCGGAGGCGATCGTGTTCGACGTGCCGGGCGTCGGCGGCTCGCCCGCGCCAAAACTGCCGTACCGCCCGTCCACGATGGTGCGGCTCGCCGCGCGATTGCTCGACCAGCTCGGATACACGCAAGTCGACGTGCTCGGCGTCTCCTGGGGCGGCGCGCTCGCCCAACAATTCGCGTTTCAACAGGGCACGCGCTGTCGCCGGCTGGTTCTGGCCGCGACATCGCCCGGCCACCTGATGGTGCCGGGCAAGCTCACCGTGCTGCTCAGGATGGCGACGCCGCGCCGCTACAAGGAACCCGATTACATGAGACGCATCGCCGGCAATATCTATGGCGGCGCGTTCCGCACCTCGCCCGAACTAGTGAGCGCGCACCTGCGACACGTGCGCTGGTCGAGCGATTACGGCTATTACCTGCAGCTCATCGCCGCTTTGGGCTGGTCGAGCCTGCCCTGGCTGCCGTTCCTCGGACAGCCTGCGCTTGTCATGATGGGCACCGACGACCCGATCGTCCCGCTGGTCAACGGCCGCATTCTGGCAAAACTGATCCCGAACGCGCGGCTCGTGACCATCGACGATGGCCATCTGTTCCTCCTCACCAGCGCGAAGGAAGCGGCGACGCGTGTTACGGAATTTTTGCGCTAGGTGGCGAGTGGCTGGCGGGCGGCTATTTGCCGTCGCCACCGTCATTGCGTGGAGCGAAGCGACGAAGCAATCCAATTCTCATTCCGCCGAGCTGCTAGATGGATTGCTTCGCGGAGCCTGTCATCGGGCGCGCGTTCGCGCGACCCGTTGGCTCGCAATGCCGGGAGAGCGAACCGCTTCACTCCGCAGCCGCGGTCCGCGGCCGCCCGACAAAGCCGGTGGCATCCCCGAAGCGTTCGACCATGACGGCAGGCAGGTCTTTTGCCTTGTTCGTCACGCAGGCGCCGGAGCGCACGGCGTAGCGGTCCTGATGCGCAAGATGCGGCGGCGCCTCGCCCTGCTGCAGCGCGCGGGCCGCATCCATCGCCAGTTTGCGGAAATGCATGATGCCGAGATCGGTCGGGCCGAGATGCTCGCTGGTGCGGTCGGCGATCGGGCCCTGGCTGACCTGCACGGCGGCGTCCTGCTCGGAGACGCCCTTGATCCCGGTATAGCTCCTGGTCTTCTGCAGCTTGCGGTCGATCAGATAATCGTTGGCCTTGTTGCGCAGCGGCACGTAATTCTCGTCGACCTCGGAGATCACGCCGTTGCCGCGGTCGTAGCTGTCGCGCTCGGCTTGCGTCAGCGGATGCTCCGGATTCCAGGCATAGGTGTAGATCCAGCAACTGGTGTCGGTGACCGGGACAAAACTCTGGCCGAAAATATTGTCGCCAGGCATCGAACTCGGCGCGTAGGAATGCACCGGCATCAGGAACTGGGCGATGCGCCAGTAGATATTGTCGCTGCCGGTGAGCCGGCCGCCCGCAATCGTCAACCCCGCGGCATGCGGATTGATCTTGATCACCGGACGCGGATCTTCGGCGATCCATCGCATGTGATCGGAACTCATGCGCGCGAGCGGATTGACGAAGTGTTTCTTGATGTCGAGGATTTCGTTCTCTTCCTTGTCGAAGCTGAGATGCGCGAAGGTGAAATGCGCGGTGTCGATCGAGCCTTCCAGCGCCTGCACCCAGTTGCAGTCCTGCCATTTCTTCGAAACGTAGCGGTGCGAGGCCGGCACCAGCGCCATCTCGAGGTCGGGCAATTCCGGCACCGCGCCGGCCGGGCCCATATAGGCCCAGATCATCTCGCCCCATTCGCGCACCGGATAGGACTTGATGCGAATCAGATTCTTGGCGTCAAGGTCGGGATAGGAAGTCGGCATGTCGACGCAGCGGCCATCAGTATCGAATTTCCAGCCGTGATAGACGCAGCGGATGCCGCATTCCTCGTTTCGGCCGAGCCAGAGATTGGCGCCGCGGTGCGGACAATGCTGATCGATCACGCCCACCACGCCGCGCGAGTCGCGGAAGGCGAGCAGTTCTTCCTCCAAAACCACGATCTTCTTGGGCGGGCCGTCGGCTTCGGGTAATTCTCCCGAGAGCAAAACCGGCAGCCAGAAGCGGCGCAGCAACTCGCCCATCGCCGTCCCGGCACCGCTCTCGGTCAGGAATCGATTGTCCTCTGCGCGGAGCATGGTTTCCTCCGGGGATTTATCTTGCTTTTGACCAAGCTTGGCGCAGGCGGAGCGGGGCGTCAACGCGGGCTCATCGGCGTAGGGTGGGTTAGCGAAGCGTAACCCACCGGTATCGAGCGCCAGGCGGGAATGGTGGGTTACGCCTTCGGCTAACCCACCCTACGCAATTGGGCTCACACCGGCCGCTCGCCCTTCACCGTGACGCGGGTGCCGGCGCGGGTGTGCGGCCAGTAGTCCCACATCGCGCGGTGCTGGGCACAGCGGTTGTCCCAGAACGCAATCGCGTTCTCGGTCCAGCGGAAGCGGCACTGGAACAGCGGGTTTTCCGCGTGCTGATAGAGATAGTTCAGCATCGCATCGCTCTCGTCGCGGGGGATGCCGACGATGTAGCGGGTAAAGCCGCGGTTGACGTAAAGCGCCTTCTTGCCGGTCACGGGGTGGGTGCGCAGCACCGGATGCTCGGCGCGCGGATATTCCGGCCGGTCGGCGACGCCGTAATTCGCGTAAAGCCCGCGATAGGTGGATTCGCCGTCATGCAGCGCGGTGAGCCCGTCGAGATAGGCCTTCATCCGATCCGACAGTGATTCATAGGCCGCATACATGTTGGCGAACAGGGTGTCGCCGCCGCGCGGCGGGCACTGCCGGATATAGAGGATCGAGCCCATCGGCGGCTCGAGGTCGCACGATACGTCCGAATGCCAGCCCTCGCCGTTGGCGCGTGGCGAATCCTTGTCGGCATAGATCTTCATCAGCGCCGGATCGTCGCCCTCATGCGGCGCGGCGGGGTGAATATGCAGCTCGCCGAACTTGCGGCCGAAGTCGAGATGCTGTTGCGGGGTGATGTGCTGATCGCGGAAGAAGATCACGAGATTTTCGGCAAGCGCGCGGTGGATCTCGTCCATCTGGCGGTTCGAGCGCGCATCGCCGGAGACCAGCTTGCCGAGATCGACGCCGGTAATCTCCGCGCCGATGATCGGGGTGAGTTTTTCGACCGCGATGGTCTCGTAGGGCTCGCTCTCGTCGGCGGTGTGCCGATAGCGCGGTCCCTGTTTGCTGGACAGCGAGCTCATGGCGATCCTCCGGTAGTTCTTGATCTACGGCTATCGTAGTCGTTCTTGATTCACGGCATCGTAGCCGGGATGGAGCGAAGCGCAATCCGGGACTGTGCATCAACTGGCGAGACCGCCCCGGATTTTGCCGGCGCTTCATCCGGGCTACGGCTTGCTTGCTTACTCCGCCGCCGTCGGCCTGGAGCCCGCGCCGTAGCGCTGCTCGATATAGTCGATCACCAGCGCCTTGAACTCGGCGGCGATCATGGGTCCGCGCAGGGTGCGGAATTTCTTGCCGTCGACGAACACCGGCGCGGCCGGCGCTTCGCCGGTGCCCGGCAGCGAGATGCCGATATTGGCATGCTTGGATTCGCCGGGGCCGTTGACGATGCAGCCCATCACCGCAACGTTGAGCGCCTCGACGCCGGGATATTGCGTCTTCCAGCTCGGCATCTCGTCGCGGATGAAGTCCTGGATCGAGCGCGCCAGCTCCTGGAAGGTGGTCGAGGTGGTGCGGCCGCAGCCCGGGCACGCCGCGACCAGCGGCACGAAGGTACGAAAACCCATGGTCTGCAGCAATTCCTGCGCGACCTGCACTTCCAGCGTGCGATCGCCGCCGGGCTCGGGGGTGAGCGAAATCCGGATGGTGTCGCCGATGCCGTCCTGCAGGAGAATGC
>WNGI01012680.1_pt1 | contig 15893 bp, 16 predicted proteins | sample 5400621 | NCBI WGS metagenome assembly WNGI01 (sample SAMN13153374, study PRJNA577476) | soil metagenome | isolation source: 20 cm soil or saprolite under Garry oak tree replicate 1 | place: USA:California | collected 2016-06-15 | reverse complement strand
CCCCGAACAGGAGCGAGGAGCGGGAGCGCTCGCTCAGCTCGCGCGAGCGCGGATGGCTCTCGCGGAAGGCCTCGATCTCGTGCTCGAGCCGCGCGGACAGCCGATCGCCGTCGATCGCGACCACCCGCCGCCCCGCAGCCTCCACGGTCATCAGGTCAGTCCAGCTTCGCCATCACGTGCTTGATCTGCGTGTAGTCCTCGAGCGAGTACGCGGACAGGTCCTTGCCGTAGCCCGACTGCTTGTAGCCGCCGTGCGGCATCTCCGAGACGAGCGGGATGTGGTCGTTGATCCAGACCGTCCCGAACTGGAGCTTGCGCGCAGCGTTCAGCGCGCGGCCGATGTCGCGCGTCCAGACGGACGCAGACAGGCCGTAGGGGACGTCGTTCGCCCACGCGAGCGCCTGGTCGTCGTCGGCGAAGCGCTGGATGGTGACGACCGGCCCGAAGACCTCCTTCTGGACGATCTCGTCCTCCTGGCCGACCTCCGTGATCACGGTCGGCTGCACGAAGAACCCGCGATCGCCGTTGGAGCCGCCGCCCGTGAGCACCTTCGCGCTCGACGCCCGCTCCAGGAAGCCGAAGACGCGCTCCTGCTGGGACTTCGAGATCACCGGGCCCATCTCGACGTCCTCACTCGTCGCCGGGTCGCCGACCTGCAACGACTCGACGGCGGGCACGAGCTCGTCCAGGAGCCTGTCGTAGATGGCTGGGCCGGCCATCACCCGCGAGGCCGCGGTGCAGTCCTGGCCCGAGTTCCAGTATCCGGCGACCTTGATCCCTTCGGCGACCGCGGCCGGGTCCGCGTCGTCGAACACCACGACCGGCGCCTTGCCGCCCAGCTCGAGGTGGACGCGCTTCAGGTTGTCCGCGGCCGCGCGCGCGACCTCCTTGCCCGTCGCCACGTCGCCGGTCAGCGAGACCATGCGCACATCCGGATGGCGGACGATCCCCGCGCCGACCGGCTCGCCGTCGCCGGTGATCACGTTCAGGACTCCCGCTGGGAAGATCTCCCCGGCCAGCTGGGCCATGCGGAGCGTCGTCAGCGGCGTCTGCTCGGACGGCTTGAGGACGACGACGTTGCCGGCCGCGAGCGCAGGCGCGATCTTCCAGACGGCCATCATCAGCGGGTAGTTCCACGGCGCGATCTGGCCGACGATCCCCACCGGCTCGCGGCGGATCATCGATGTGTACCCGCGCATGTACTCGCCGGTCGCCCGGCCCTCGAGCAGCCGCGCCGCGCCGGCGAAGAAGCGGATGTTGTCGGACGCGACGGGGATCTCGTCGCGCGCCGCAGGCACCGGCTTGCCCACGTTCTGGGACTCGAGCTGCGCGAGCTCCTCGGTGTTGGCATCGAGTGCGTCCGCGAGCTTGAGCAGCGCCTCGGCGCGCTCGCCGGGGGTCGTCTCGAGCCACTCGGGCAGCGCCGCCTGCGCAGCGTCGACCGCCCGGTCGACGTCCGCCTGGGTTCCGTCCGGCACCTCGCCGATCGTGTCGCCCGTGGACGGGTTGATGATCTCGGCTGTCCCGCCCTCGGCCGCGTCGACCCACGTGCCGCCGACGAAGTTCTGGAACGTGGAAATCGTGACGCTCATCTCAGCCCTCCGCTTGGTCGCAAGCTTGGAACCGTACTCCTCCCGCGGCCGGCCGGACAACTACTTCTCACCGACCGGGACGCCCGTCGCGACGCCGCGGCTGAGCTTCTGCGCGAGGTAGACGGGGACGATCGACGCCACGAGCACGAAGAGCGCGACGACGTTGACGACAGGCAGCTCCCGGGGCCGCTGGAGGTTGGCGAAGATCCAGATCGGAAGCGTCTGCTGCGCACCCGAAGTGAACAGCGTGACGATGACCTCGTCGAACGACAGTGCGAAGGCGAGCAACGCTCCCGCGAGGAGCGGCGTCCGCAGCTCCGGGAAGGTCACGTAGCGAAACGTCTGCCAGGAGTCGGCACCGAGGTCGGCCGACGAGAGCAGCGTGCCCAGGACCATCGCGACGAGCGTCGCGAGCAGCGCGGCCTGCACCGAGAGCCAGAGCGCCTGCCGGACCGCCTCGTCCTCGTACGCGACCCGGAACCACTTCGTGCTCCAGTCCTGGATCGGCCAGCCCTGCGTGACCTGCGCGTTGAACGCGTAGAGGCCGATCACGACGAGCGGTGCGTACAGGAAGGCGAGCGTCGCAGCCGCGCCGAGCCGCAGGAGGATCCTCGTGGTCAGCGACTCGACCATCAGAGATTCTCGAAGGCGCCCAGTTTCCGCGCCACGAAGAGGTACAGGACCATGATCGCGATCGGCACGAACGTGTATGCGGCCGCGAGCGGCAGCGCCTGGCCGCGGATCGAATAGATGACCGTTCCGATGAACTGCTCGCTCGTGATCAGCCCGGGCGCGATGTAGTCGCCGAGCGTGAGCGAGAACGTGAAGATCGAGCCGGCGACGACCGCCGGAAACGCGAGCGGCAGGATGACGCGGAAGAACGTCTGCAGCGACCGCGCGCCGAGATCCGCCGACGCCTCCAGGAGCGAATTCGGGATCCGCTCGAGCCCCGCGTAGACCGGCAGGATCATGAAGGGCAGCCAGAGGTACGTGAACACGAGCCAGAGCCCGGTCTCGGTGAGCCCGGGGCCGGCGAGCCCGAGCGGGGCGAGCGCCCAGTTCAACGCGCCCTCGTGCGCGAGCATCGTCCGCCAGGCATACGCCTTCACGAGGTAGCTGGCCCAGAGCGGCATCACGACCGCGACGATCAGGATCCCGCGTGTCCGCGGCGACGCCACCCGCGCCATGTAGTACGCGATCGGGAACGCGAGCACGGCGTCGGCGACGGTGACCATCGCCGCCATCCGGATCGTGCGCCAGGCGACGTTCCGGTAGACGTCGCGCTCCCACAGGGTGCGGAAGTTGTCGAGCGTGAACGTGTGCACGACCTCCGACGTGAAGGGGTCCGTCTGCCAGAAGGACGCGACGAGCAGGACCGCCAGCGACCCGATGTAGACGCCGACCAGCCAGGCGATGGGCAGGGCGAGGAGCGCCGCGAGCCGCACCCGCGGGTGGCGATGGAAGAAGGCGGAGACCCGCCGCCCCAGCCGAGGCCGGGGCGGCGGGTCACGGTAGGCGACCGAGGTCACCTACCTATCCGCGTATCTCGGTCCAGGCGGCCTTCCAGTCCTCCTGGGTCTTGCAGACGTCACCGCGGTCGTCACCGCAGTCCGCGGTCGGCGTCGTCCAGTAGTAGACGTCCTTCCACCACGACTCGTCCTGGGCGTGGAACTTCGCGCAGTGCTGCTTGTCGACCGTCAGCGCGCAAGCCTTGGGGTTGACCGGCGCCTCGCCGAACGACTCGGCGACCTTTGCCTGCGCCTCCGGCGAGATGATGTAGTTCATCCAGAGGTACATGCAGTTCGGGTGCTGGGCCTTGGAGTCGATCATCCAGGTGTCAGACCACCCGGTCGTGCCCTCTTTCGGCTTGACGGCCTTGACCGGCACCTTCGCCTGCTCGAGCAGGTTCACCTGGTACGGCCAGGTCGTGCCGACGACCGCGTCCTTGTTCGTGAACGCCTGCACCTGCTTCGCGACGTCCCCGGGCCAGTAGTCGCTGACCTGCGGAGCCTGCTTCTTGAGCAGGTCGACCGCCGCGCTGAACTGCTTGTCGTCGAGCTCGTACGGGTTGTCGATCTTCAGGTCGGGGCGCGTCGCCTTGAGGTAGACGGCCGCGTCCGCGATGAAGATCGAGTCGTCGTAGACCGAGAGCTTGCCGTTGTAGGGGGCCGACTTGTCCCACATCACCGCCCAGCTGCTCGTGTCCTTCGGGACGGCGTCCGTCCGGAACATGAGCAGGTTCGGGCCGCGGCCGTGCGGCACACCGTACGGCTTGCCGTCCAGGCTGTTGTACGACTGGTTCTTGATCCCCGCCTGGACGTCCGCGTAGTTCGGGATGTAGTCCGTGTTGATCGGCGCGACATCACCGCGCGACATGAGCCGCACGCTCGCGTTGCCGGACGCCGACACGCCGTCGTACTGCCCGGTCGAGAGCAGGTCGATCATGTCGTCCGAGCTCGCGCCGTCCTTCGTGTTCACCTTGCAGCCCGTCTGTTGCGTGAACGGCTTCGCCCACGACGGGTCTGCGTACCCGGACCAAATGACGAGGTTGACCTGCCCCTCGTCGCGGGCCTTCTGCTGGATGTCGTCGAGGCTCGTGCCGAGCCCTGAGATCTGCTCCGCGCTGCTCCCGCTGCCGCCGCCCCCGCCGCCGCAGCCGGCAGCCGCGAAGGCGAGGAAGACGAGCAGCCCCGAGAGCCCGACTCCGCCGAGCCGGTGCTTCCAGGCTCTACTCATTGATCTCCTCCTCTTCCCCCTGTTCGATTGCGTACGTGTGCTCTGGGCGCCACGCGAGGCGGACCCGCCGGCCACGGGCCTCTAGCGCCTCGCCTGATGTCGTTTCGAGGTTCTGCTTGACCACCATCAGCGCTCCGCCCTCGTCGAGCGCCACGGAATATCGCGTGACCATGCCGACGTAGACGACCTCGGAGATCTCCCCGGCCTCGGTGTGTGCCCCGTCTTCCGGGGTCTCGTGCTCCGCAAGGATGCGGATCTTCTCAGGGCGGACCGTGAAGCGGCTCGTCCGTCCGTTCGTGATGCGTTCGAGGACGTTCGAGACCCCAACGAACCCGGCCACGAACTCGGTCTGCGGATGCTCGTACACGTCCGCCGGCGATCCGACCTGCTCGATCCGGCCCGCGTTGAACACCGCGAGCCGGTCGCTCATCGTCAACGCCTCCTCCTGGTCGTGCGTGACGTAGACGAACGTGATCCCGACCTCCTGCTGGATCCGCTTCAGCTCGATCTGCATGTCCTGGCGGAGCTTCAGGTCGAGCGCCCCGAGTGGCTCGTCGAGTAGCAGCACCTGCGGGTGGTTGACGATCGCGCGGGCGAGCGCGACCCGCTGGCGCTGGCCGCCGGAAAGCTGCGAGGGCTTGCGCTTCATCAGGCCGCCGAGGCGGACGAGCTCGAGCACTTCGGCCGTTCGCTTGACGCGCGTAGTCTTCTTCACGCGCTTGATCTTGAGGCCGTACTCCACGTTCTCGCCCACGGTCATGTGCGGGAAGAGCGCGTAGTCCTGGAAGACGGTGTTCACGTCGCGCGAGTACGGCGGCTGCGCGGTCACGTCCTTCCCTCTGAGCAGGACACGCCCTTCGTCGGGCGATTCGAAGCCGGCGATCAGCCGCAGCATCGTCGTCTTGCCCGAGCCGGACGGGCCCAGCATCGTGAAGAACTCGCCGGCCGGGATGTCGAGCTCGATCCCGTCCACCGCGACGACGTCGCCGTACGACTTGCGGACGTCTTCGAGCCGAACGTCAGCCGGCGCGGGCGTCGACAAGCGACTCCTCCAGGATCTCGAGACCCCGGGCGAGATCGTCGTCGTCGATGACCAGCGGGACGAGGATGCGGATCACATTGCCGTAGGTGCCGCACGAGAGGAGGATCAGCCCTCGCTCCCGGGCGCCCGCAGTCGTCGTCTTGGCGAGCTCCGCGGCGGGCTCCTTGCTCTCGCGGTCGGTCACGAGCTCGAGCGCGAGCATCGAGCCGAGGCCGCGCACCTCGCCGACGTTCTCGACGCGCGTCGCGATCTCGTCCAGGCGCGCTCGCAGGTGGTTCCCGAGCTCCTCGGAGCGCTGGCGGAAGTCGTCGTGCGCGATCTCGTCGAGCACCGCCATGGCCGCCGCGCAGGCGACCGGGTTCCCGCCGAACGTGCCGCCGAGCCCGCCGGCCTCCGGCGCGTCCATCAACTCGGCGCGGCCGGTGACCGCGGCCAGCGGCAGACCGCCGCCGAGCGACTTTCCGGACACGAGCAGGTCGGGCTCGACGCCGTAGTGCTCGATCGTCCAGACGGGCCCGGTGCGGCCGACGCCGGACTGCACCTCGTCATTGACGTAGACGGCTCCGTGCTCGCGGCAGAGCTCGAGGAGCCGCGCGGGGAAGTCCTCGGGCAGCGGGATGAACCCGCCTTCGCCCTGCACGGGCTCGACGACGACGCACGCGATCTCGTGCTCGGCGAGGAGCGACGAGACGTCCTCGAGCGCGTCGTCCGAGGTCACGCCCCGGTACGGATACGGCCCCCGGGCGCGGTACACCTCGGGCGCGAACGGTCCGAAGCCCTTCTTGTAGCTCTCCTTGTGCGTCATCGTCATCGTCAGGAGCGTCCGGCCGTGGAACGCGTTCTCGAAGACGACGACGCCGGGCTTCTCCGTGGCGGCGCGGGCGATCTTAACCGCGTTCTCGACCGCCTCGGCGCCGCTGTTCAGGAGCAGGCTCTTCTGGCTCTCGCCCGAGCACGGCGACAGCTCCGCGAGCCGCCGGCAGACCTCCACGTACGGCTCGTAGATCCCGACCATGAAGCACTGATGGAGGTAGGTATCGATCTGTTCGTGCATGGCTGCGACGGCAGCGGGCAAGCCGTGGCCGGTGTTCTGGCAGCCGAGCCCGCCGGCGAAATCCACGTAGGTCTTGCCGTCGACGTCCTCGACGCGGGCGCCCTCGGCGCGGGCGACGACGATCGGCGTGGTCGCGATCCCGCGCGGCACGAACCGCTCGCGAGCGGCCAGAATGCGCTCACTCTCGGTCCGCTGCTCTACCGCCATGAGACGATTCTGACGTGATCACCGTCATCGGGGCAACGGGCACGATCGGCCGGAACGTCACGGCGTTCCTCGAGGGCTGGGGCGCGGACGTGGCTCCGAGGGACTTCAGGCTCGAGGGAGCGGAGCACGTGGATGCCCGCGATCCGGCTTCGTTGAGCGCTGCGGTGGAGGGTGCAGACGTGGTCGTCAACGCCGCCGACTACCGGCTCAACCTCGACGTCATGCGGGGCGCCTTGGGCGTCGGAGCGCACTACGTCGACCTCGGCGGCCTCTTTCACGTGACGCGGCAGCAGCTCGAGCTGGACGCTGAGTTCCGCGCTGCCGGGCTGACGGCGATCCTCGGGCTCGGCTCCGCGCCCGGAAAGACGAACCTGCTCGCCGCGGCCGCTGCCCGCCGGTTGGGGCGCGATCCGGTCTCGATGGAGATCTGGGCGGCGACCCGCGATCCGGCGGCTGCCGGGCATCCGTTTCCGGCGCCGTACTCGGTGCAGACGCTGCGCGACGAGCTCCAGATGCGGCCGGTCGTCCTGCGTGACGGGGAGCTCGAGGAGGTCGACCCGGTGTCCGGGGCCGCCACACGCGACTTCCCCGAGCCGGTCGGGTCGGCCGAGGGGATCTTCACGCTGCACTCGGAGCTGGCCACGCTTCCCGTGAGCCTTCCGACGTTGCGCGAGGCGAGCTTTCGGCTGTGCCTGTCGCCGGGGTTGCTGGAGAAGCTACTCGCGCTCGAGGAGGGCGAGCTGCCGGAGCCCTACACGCAGTCGGCGGAGTCGGTCGCCGTGCACGAGGTCGAGCTTCGCGCCGGCGAGGCGCGGGTGGTGGGGAGGACGGTCACTCGGGGCGGGAGCGCCCGGTCGACCTCGGAGCCAGCCGCCAGGGGCGCTGCCGAGCTCGCCGAGGGACGGCTCGCGAAACCGGGCGTCCATCCGCCGGAGATCGCGGTCGATGACCCCGAGGCCTTTCTCGGGCTGCTCGACACGGAGGTGGCCTGGCTCGGTCTGTGATCTGTCGCAAAGTTGCGACAGACACGTCACACAGTCCTCGCTAGGTTGTCGTTCGTGGCAACAAAGACTGCAACGCCGTGGGGACCGGCGACGCTCGTCGAAGAGCTGAGCGTCCAGCAGCGCTCGGGCGACAAGCGGTTCGCCTCGGTCGTGCAGCTCCTCGAGAGTGCGAAGGGCGAGCGGCTCGTGCGCTTCGCCTACTCGACCGGTGGAACGGCGCGCCGAGGGCCGGTCACGCTGCGCGCGCGTGACGTCCAGCGGCTCGTCGAGGGCCTCGCCCGTTGTCCGCAGCTCGCCGAAACGCTCGGGTTCGCAGGCATGAAGGAGGGCGCCAACGGGAAGACGTAGCGGACATTGGGACTCCTTCTCCTACCCGTGCTGGTCGTGGGTGTCGCCGTCGTGTGGCTCTCCGGGCTCGTGCGGCCCAGCACAGGATCAGTGCGCCGTCGGCGGAGCCGAGCAGCGGATCGACGGCGTGCTCCGGATGCGGCATCAGGCCCATCACGTTCCCATCGGCGTTGACGACGCCTGCGATGTCGTCGATCGAGCCGTTCGGGGTGTCGCCGTCGTAGCGAAGGACGATCTGCCCGTTGGCCTCGAGTTGCCGGAGCAGCTCGTCGTCGGCGAAGTAGCAGCCCTCGCCGTGCTTGACGGGAATCGTCAGCCGCTGGCCGGTCTCGCACGTGGAGAGAAACGGGACATCGTTGCGCTCCACCCGCACCGGGACGTCGCGGCACACGAACGAGAGCGACTCGTTGGCGCGCAGCACACCCGGGAGGAGGCCGGCCTCGCACAGGACCTGGAAGCCGTTGCAGATCCCGAGGACGAAGCCGCCGTCGGCGGCGAACTCGGCGACGGCGCGCATCGCAGGCGAGAAGCGCGCGATCGCGCCTGCGCGCAGGTAGTCGCCGTACGAGAAGCCTCCCGGAAGCACGACGGCGCCCACCTCGGGCAGCTCCTGCTCGCCGTGCCAGTGCAGCACCGGTTCCGCGCCCAGGCCCTCGAGCGCGAGCGCCGCGTCGCGGTCATCGTTCGAGCCGGGAAAGACGACCACGGCGATGCGGGGGGCGGGTGCGGTCACGCCGTCTCCGCGAGCTCGATCTCGTAGCTCTCGATCAGCGGGTTCGCGAGCAGCTCGGCGCACATCCGCTCGACCTCGGCGCGAGCCTGGTCGGGGTCCGAAGCGTCGACCTCGAGGTCGAGCAGCCGCCCGACCCGCGCTTCGTCGACCTTGAAGCCGAGGTGCCGGAGCGAGTCCTCGACCGCCTTGCCCTGTGGGTCGAGAATCCCGGGCTTCGGCCTGACGAGCACGGTCGCCTTCATACGAGGACCTTCGTCGGCGCGGCCGCGTACTCGTCGAAGGACATGCGCGTGATCTGCTCGAACGCCTCGACGTAGCGAGCACGCGTGCCGGAGACCACGTCGTCGGGGAGCCCGGGCCCGGGCGGAGTCTTGTCCCAGCCGAGCGACTCCGTGTAGTCGCGGACGAACTGCTTGTCGAACGAGGGCTGCGGGCCACCGGGCTTGTACTCGTCGGCCGGCCAAAAGCGCGAGGAGTCCGGCGTGAAGATCTCGTCTGCGAGGACGACGGTCCCGTCGTCGGCGAGCCCGAGCTCGAACTTCGTGTCGGCCATGATGATCCCCTTCTCGAGCAGGTTCTCGGCAGCGGTCGTGTAGAGCTCGATCGAGATCCGCTTCAGCTCGGCGAAGCGCTCGTCGCCGACGAGCGCGCCCGCCTGCTCCGGGGTCAGCGGCGCGTCGTGACCCTCGGCAGCCTTCGTCGTCGGCGTGAAGATCGGCTCCGGAAGCCGGTCCGACTCGCTGAGACCCTCGGGGAGCGCGATTCCGCAGACCTCGCCGTTCTCGCGATAGCTCTTCCACCCCGAGCCGGACAGGTAGCCGCGCACGACGCACTCGATCGGCAGCATCAGCAGCTTCCGGCACTCCATCGAGCGGCCGTCCTCGCGAATCGTGAGCAGGTGGTTCGGGACGATCGACTTCGTGCGCGAGAACCAGTAACCGGAGAGCCCGGTCAGCACGCGGCCCTTGTCCGGGATCTCGGTCGGCAGGACGACGTCGAACACGGAGATGCGGTCGCTCGCGGTCAGGAGCAGGCGCTCGCTATCCAGCTCGTAGAGCTCGCGAACCTTGCCGCTGGCGACGTGCACGGCTTCAACCTCAGGCATGGACTGGTTCCTCCTCCTTGGTGGTGATTGCGGCCAGGCGCTCGAAGACCGTGTCGACGTGGCGCGTGTAATGGCCGAGATCGAAGATCGCGTCGAGCGCTGCCGGATCGAGGTGCCCGCCGATCTCGGGGTCGGCCCGGACGAGCTCGGGGAAGTCGAGCTCCTCCTCCCAGGCGCGCATCGCGTGTCCCTGCACAAGCCGGTACGCCTCGTCGCGCGACAGGCCCGTTTCGACGAGCGCGAGCAGGAGGCCCTGGCTGAAATAGAGGCCGCGGCTGAGCTCGAGGTTGCGCCGCATCTGCTCGCTCCGCACGACGAGCCCCTCGATCAGCCAGGCGAAGCGGTCGAGCATGTAGTCGAGTGCGAAGAACGCATCCGGGATCGTCACGCGCTCGGCCGACGAGTGCGAGATGTCGCGCTCGTGCCAGAGCGCCACGTTCTCGAGCCCGACGAGGGCACCCGCGCGCACGACCCGCGCGAGCCCGCAAATCCGCTCGGCGACGACCGGGTTCCGCTTGTGCGGCATTGACGACGAGCCCTTCTGGCCGTGGCCAAACGGCTCCTGCACCTCGGCCACTTCAGTTCGCGCCAGGTGCCGGATCTCGAGCGCGAACCGCTCGAGTGACGCCGCGGTCAATGCCAGCACCGACAGCAAGGCCGCATGCCGGTCGCGCTGCACCACCTGCGTCGCCGCCGGCTCGGGCTCGAGCCCGAGCCGCTCGCACGCGATGCGCTCGACCTCGGGATCGATCGCCGCGTAGTTCCCGACCGCCCCCGAGAGCTTCCCGACCCGCACGCCGGCAAGCGCGGCCGCGAGCCGCTCACGGTCGCGCTCGAGCTCGAACGCCCAGACGGCGAGTTTGAGGCCGAACGTCGTCGGCTCCGCGTGGACGCCGTGCGTGCGCCCAATCGTCAGCGTCAGCCGGTGTTCCTCGGCGCGCTTCACGACCGCGTCGAAAGCGCGGTCGATCCCGGCCAGGACGAGCTCGCCGGCCGCGCCGATCTGGAGCGCGAGCGCCGTATCGACGACGTCCGACGACGTCAATCCGTAGTGGAACCAGCGCCCGACGGGCCCGAGGTCGCCGGCGACGGCGTCGACGAACGCGGCCACGTCGTGATGCGTCTTCTGCTCGATCTCCGCGACGCGCTCCGGTGTCGGCACCGTCGCCCTCGAGCGAATCTCGGTTGCCGCATCGGCAGGCACGACCCCGATCTCCGCCCACCCGTCGAGGGCCGCGAGCTCGACTTCGAGCCAGCGTTCGAGCTTGCCTTCGTCCGACCAGATCCTGGCCATCTCTGGTCGCGAGTAACGCGAGATCACTCGTTCGATTCTAGAGACGGCTGCTGCGGGTACCCGCCGCCCTGGGCGAGGATGCGCGCCGCGAGGATCGCCGCGTTCCGCGATCCGTCGACCGAGACGCACGCAACCGGGACGCCCGGCGGCATCTGAGCGATCGCGAGCAGCGCGTCGAGGCCGCCGCCCACGCTCTTCGACGAGCGCAACGGCACGCCGATCACGGGCAGGTCGCTGTAGGCGGCGACGACACCGGGGAGCGCGGCCGCCATACCGGCCCCGGCGATGATCACGCGCACCCCACGGAGCTGCGCGGTGGACGCGTACTCCGCGACGCCGCGCGGATTGCGGTGCGCCGACAGAACCTTCAGCTCGTGCGAGATCCCGCGTTCGCGCAGCTCGGCGAGCGCCGGGTCCATCGCCTCGAGGTCGGACTCGGAGCCGACGAGGATCCCGACGAGCGGGCCCGGCTCGTCCAGCTCCTCCAGCAAGCCGATCGGCGACGTCTGCGTCTCGTGCTCAGCCGGCAACGTTCACCGCCTTCGCCGCGATGTCGCGCCTGAAGCGCGCGCCGTCGAACGAGACGAGCTCGCACGCTTCGTACGCGCGCGCCCTTGCCTGCTCGAGGGTGTCGCCCAGTCCGGTCACGTTGAGGATCCTGCCACCACTCGTCACGAGCTGCCCGTCGCGCATCGCCGTGCCGGCGTGGAAGACGACCGCGCCGAGCGCTTCGGCCTCCGCGATCCCGGTGATCGCCGAGCCCGTGTCGCGCCCTTCGGGGTACGTCCCGCCCGCGAGCGCAACGGTCACCGCGCACGTGCTCGAGACCGACAGCTCGATCTCGGCGAGATCGCCCTGAGCCGCGGCGAGCAACGCTTCGCCCAGATCGCCTTCGACCCGCGGCAGGATCGCCTGCGTCTCGGGATCGCCGAAACGGCAGTTGAACTCGAGCACGCGCGGCCCGTCGGCGGTGAGCATCAGCCCCGCGTAGAGGCAGCCGATGAACGGCGTGTCGCGCTCGGCCAACGCCTCGACGACCGGCCGGTGAATCGTCTCGACGAGCTCGGCGACGCGACCGTCGCCCAACTCGGGCACGGGCGAGTACGAGCCCATGCCGCCAGTGTTGGGGCCGGTGTCGCCGTCTCCCACGCGGCTGTAGTCACGCGACTCAGGCAGCGCGAGCACGTTGCGCCCATCGACGATCGCGAACACGGACAGCTCCTCGCCCTCGAGCAGCTCCTCGATCACGAACTGGTCGCCGAGCGTCGCGACCGCCCGCAGCGCCGCGTCGAGCTCCTCCTGCGTGTGGCACATGAAGACGCCCTTGCCGGCCGCGAGCCCGTCGGCCTTGACGACGCACGGCACCCGAGCGACCGACATCGTCTCGGCGATCGGGACCCCCGCGGCGCGCATCACATCCTTGGCGAAGCTCTTGGAACCCTCGATCTGAGCCGCCGCCGCGCTCGGGCCGAACACCGCGACTCCGCCCCGGCGCAGCTGATCCGCGACGCCCGCCACGAGCGGCGCCTCAGGCCCGACCACGACAAGGCCTGCGCCGATCGTCCGGGCGAGCTCGAGCAGGCTGTCGCCGTCCTCCGCGCGGATCGGATGGCACTGCCCAAGCTGTGCGATGCCCGGATTCCCGGGTGCGGCGTGAACCGCGTCGACGGACGGGCTCTGCGCGAGCTTCCAGGCCAGCGCATGCTCCCGCCCACCGGAGCCGACGACGAGGACTCTCACGTGGGCAAGCCTAGTCCCGACTACCTGCGTTTGAAAGACCTCCCTTGTACGATCGGCTCGTGACCAAAGCGGAGGGCGCGGCCACCTTTCGGAGCGCGACCGACATGTACGGGCGCTTCGTCGGACGCTACGCGCCGTCGCTCGCCGCTGGGTTGATCGGGACGGTCGTCCTCGAGCCGGAAAGCCGCGTGCTCGACGTCGGCTGCGGCCCGGGCGGGCTCGCCGGTGCGCTCGCCGAGGTCGTCGGCCAGGAGAACGTCGCGGCCGTCGATCCGTCCCAGCCGTTCGTCTCGGTCTGCAGAGCTCGGCTCCCGAGCGCCGACGTTCGAGTCGCGGCCGCGGAGGAGCTCCCGTTCGAGGACGACTCGTTCGACGCCGCCTTTGCACAGCTCGTCGTCAACTTCATGACCGACCCGGAGCGCGGCGTGGGGGAGATGAAGCGCGTCGTCAAGCCCGGCGGCTCGGTGGCGGCCTGCACGTGGGACTACCGGGACGGCATGACGATGCTGCGCACGTACTGGGAGGCGGCCCACGAGGTCGCGCCCAACGAGAGCGCGGAGTTCGACGAGGGGAAGAACATGCGCTTTGCGACGCTCGAGGAGCTGACCGGGCTGTGGCGCGCGGTCAGCCTGGACGAGGTGGAGGGCGGTGAGCTCTTGGTGACCGTCGAGTACGAGGACTTCGACGACCTGTGGGATCCGTTCCCGAGCGGCATCGGTCCCGCAGGCGCGTTCTGCGCGTCGCTCGACCCCGAGCGTCAGCAGGCTCTCCGCGCGGCACTCTCTCGACGGCTCGGCGACCCGAAAAACCCGTTCAAGCTCTCGGCGCGAGCCTGGTACGCCGTCGGCCAGGCGTAGCCACCGAACCGACTTAGTAACAGACTGTTACTAAGTCAGCTGAGGACTGCCTCGACGCCGCGGCGTGAGAGCACGCGCTCGCGGGACGCGCCGGTCCCGATCAGGCAAACCTCGACACCGAGCTTCTCTTCGACGAAGTCCACGTAGTCGCGGGCGGCCTGCGGCAACGTGGCCACGTCATCGATCGCGTCCAGCGGCTCGTTCCAGCCGGGCAGAGTCTCGTAGACCGGCTCGCAGTGGTGGAAGTCGCTCTGGTGCGCCGGAAACTCGTCGGTCTCGGTGCCGTCGCGCAGCCGGTAGCGCACGCAGACCGGGAGCTCGGCGAACGACGAGAGGACGTCGAGCTTCGTCAGCGCGAGGGACGTCATCCCGTTGAGCCGCACCGCGTAGCGCAAGCCGACGAGGTCGAGCCAGCCGCAGCGCCGCTGGCGCCCGGTGACCGTCCCGTACTCGCCGCCGAGCTCGCGCAGCCGCTCCTGGTCGGGCCCCACGATCTCGGTCGGGAATGGCCCCTCGCCGACCCGCGTCACGTACGCCTTCGCGACCCCGATCACACGGTCGATCCGGGTCGGCCCGATCCCGATCCCGGTCGCGGCGGCGCCGGCGATCGGGTTCGACGACGTGACGAACGGATACGTGCCGTGGTCGAGGTCGAGCAGCGTCGCCTGGGCGCCCTCGAAGAGCACGGCCTTGCCGTCCTTGAGCGCGTTCTCGACCAGCAGTGACGTGTCCGCGATGTACGGGCGCAGCCGCTGCGCATAGCCCTCGACCTCCTCCGCGACCTCCTCCAGGTCGAGGGGCGCGGCACCGTAGACCCGCTCGAGCCAGACGTTCTTCTCGGCGAGCGCGACCTCGATCTTCTGGCGCAGGATCTTCGCGTCGAAGAGATCCTGGACGCGGATCCCGAGCCGGGTCGACTTGTCCGCGTACGCGGGCCCGATCCCGCGGCGGGTCGTGCCGATCTGCAGCTTCCCGAGCCGCCGCTCGCTCGCGCCGTCGAGCGCGACGTGCCACGGCATGATCAGGTGCGCGTTGCCGGAGAGGCGGACGGTCTCGGTCGAGATACCGCGCGCCTCGAGGTCGTCGAGCTCCTCGACGAAGACGCCGGGGTCGACGACGAGGCCGGCGCCGAGCACGCACTCCTTGCCCCACAGGATCCCCGAGGGCATGTGCTTGAACTTGTACGTCTCGCCGTCGGCGATGATCGTGTGGCCCGCGTTGGGGCCGCCCTGGTAGCGGCAGACGAGGTCTGAATGCTGGGCGAGCAGATCGACGATCTTGCCCTTGCCCTCGTCACCCCACTGCGCGCCGACGATGACTGTCGCAGGCACGACGAATCAGTGTGACAGAAGCCCCAGCCGTCGCCGTGGTCAATTCGAGGGTCATGAATCCGACGGGGCTGCCGATAAGGATCGTGAGCCCCGGTTGGGTTGGCCGCAGACCCTCCTCCGGGGCTCTTCCCGTGTTTAGCCGGAGTGTGCGCTCTCGACCGAAAGAGCGACGGCCCCGCCGGAGCGGGGCCGTCGTCTTGTCGTCGATTGCTCTGTCTAGTGGTTCTGCCCGACGCGAATCGCGTTCAGGATCGGCTCGCCTTGCGCCTGCCGCTTGGCAAGCTGGACGGTGATCTCGCCGTTCACGGGGCTGACGAGAGTCGTCCTGTCGAGCGCGTTGTCCCGGCCGGCCAGCGCGGCGATGTCGAACGCGATCAGGTACGGATTGCCGTTCACGATCACGTCGAACTGGCGCTGGCCCGGGCTCTTGTTCTGGATCTCGGCGAACTTGAGCTCCAGCTTGTATACGGCCGGCGGTAGGCCCGTGATGCGGTACGTCATCGGGCTGATCCGCGCGTCCTGGTAGAGCGGGTCATCCAGCGTCCCGCCGATCGCCGAGCGCGTGCTTGTCGTCTTCTTCGGCTGCTGGATGTACCCCGCCTGGTTGGCGGCCGTGTACGCCCGATCGGCCAGCCACGGCTCTCCGCCGACGCTGGTGTACGCGCCGCCGCCGGAGTTGAGGCCCAACGCTGGCACGACCAGCCGCACCGGAACCTGCAGGTTCGGCCGCCGGCCGCTGTTCGTGCGGAACGTCAGGATGGCCTGGTAGACGTTGCCCGGAATCAGCCCGTGCGTGTCGACCGTGACCTGGACCGTAGTGTGGCCGCCCGGATTGATCGTGCCACTGGTC
>WNGI01002539.1_pt1 | contig 15893 bp, 14 predicted proteins | sample 5400621 | NCBI WGS metagenome assembly WNGI01 (sample SAMN13153374, study PRJNA577476) | soil metagenome | isolation source: 20 cm soil or saprolite under Garry oak tree replicate 1 | place: USA:California | collected 2016-06-15 | reverse complement strand
AGCCACCGTTGCTGCTCACAATTGAAGAGATAGAGGCCGGCGCTTCGCGCTCGGCAATCAACGCAGTCTAAGCAAGCGGATTCCTGGAACCACTAAATTGCCGTTCAGAGACTAAATTCGATTTTATTTGAGCGTGCAGCAAGAAGGCGTAAAGCGCGGCAAGTCGAGACAAGTGCAGGCTCCGCTCATCACCAGATCCATGTATGTGTCCGTCGCAAGGTGTGCACCAGAAGGTGCGACTGCGCTCGGCCGGGAGCCGTCATGACCAAGCACGAGCCAAGCTCTACTCTCGCCTTCGGAAGCGCATCCGACGCTGGATTAGCTGGCCGTCGGCCGGTGCTGGGCGAAATCGGCTTTGTCGGCCTTGGTCATATGGGAATGGCGATGGCCGCCAACCTTACTAGCGCCGGACGACGGGTGATTGCCTATGTCCGCCGACCGGACCAGATCGCCCGTCTTGAGGCGCCCGGTCTCAGGGCGACGACTGATTTCAGCGACCTCCTGGACTGCAAGGTCGTCATCAGCATGTTGCCAGACGACGACGCCGTGCGCGAAATCGTGTGCGGTCGCAGTGATATTGGTGTCGATGGTCTGGCCGCAGGTTTGATGCCCGGCGCGATCCATCTGTCGATGAGCACAATTAGCACCGCGGCTGCGGCGCAACTAGCAGGCGAGCATGCGCGCAATGGACAAGGCTACGTAGCTGCGCCGGTATTCGGGAATCCGGACGCTGCCAAGGCGCGCCAGTTGTTCATTGTCGCCGCTGGCGCTCCGGCCGATGTCGAGCGCTGCCAGCCGATCCTCGACAATCTTGGTCAAAGAACGTTTGTGATCGGTGCCGAGCCTGCGGATGCAAACCTCGTCAAACTGCTCGGCAACATGATGAGCGCGACCGCGCTGGAGATGCTCGGAGAAGTCGTTGCTGTCGTTCGGAAGCGTGGGCTGGATCCCCAACCATTCATCGACATCATGACGAGCACGATGTTCGGAGGGCGTGCGCATAAAATCTACGGCGACAAGATCGCGAGACAAAACTACGCGGCGGGATTTGTATTGCCGCTTGTGCTCAAGGACGTGCGCCTGGCGCTTGCGGAAGCGGAGAAAGCGGGTGTCCCGATGCCGTCGGTGGGCGTGGTCCGGGATCGGTTGATCACGGGAATCGCGCGCGGTTACGGCGAGCTCGACTGGACTGCCCTCGGGCTTATCGCCGCGGAGGAAGCCGGACTCTGCGCCGTGCCGTCCGTCACCGCCAAATGAGTTTGGACTTGTCCGTCAGTCATACTCGTTATGACGGACGCACTGAAAGAAGGAACAAGATCATGGCCGATCAAGCAGAAGTTCTCAAATCAAGAATGGAGCTTACCGAGATTCCAGGCACGCCGCTTAAGGTGTCGCCCGTCGCGATTGGCACTTGGGCCATCGGGGGGTGGATGTGGGGCGGAACCGATGAAGCCGAATCGATCGCCACCATCCGCGCGGCATTCGAGCATGGCATCAACGTTGTTGACACCGCTCCGGTCTATGGATTCGGCCGTTCCGAGGAGATCGTGGGCAGGGCGCTTGCCGACGGTCCGCTGCGCTCCGACGTGATTATCGCCACCAAGGCCGGACTTCAATGGGATGGTGGAAAAGTATCTCGCAATGCCAGCTGCGCCCGTATCCTGGGGGAGGTTGAGGATTCCCTGCGCAGGCTTCGGACCGATTACATCGACATCTATCAGGTTCATTGGCCCGATCCCTTGGTGACGATCGAAGAAACCGCCGAGGCGATGCTCACGCTGTTGGAGCAGGGCAAGATCCGCGCCATCGGCGTGAGCAACTTCTCGGTTCTTCAGATGGAGCGGTTTCGCCGCGTTGCGCCGCTGCATGTTCTGCAGCCGCCGTACAATCTGTTCGAGCGCGGGATCGAGACCCACCTTCTACCCTACTGCCGAAAAAACAAGATTGCGACGCTGGGATATGGCGCGCTTTGCCGCGGCCTGCTGTCCGGACGAATGCAATCGGATACGGCTTTCGATGGCGACGATTTGAGGCGCACGGACCCTAAATTCGTAAAACCGCGGTTCGCGCAATACCTGACAGCCGTGGAGAAGCTCGATCGGCTCGCGCGGCGCTTCGGCAAGCGCGTTATTCATCTGGCGGTGCGTTGGATGCTCGACCAGGGTATCACCACAGCACTGTGGGGCGCGCGCCATCCCCATCAACTGCAGCCCGTTGACGAGGTGACCGGGTGGCAGCTCGATCCTTCAGCCAAGGCCGAGATCGATCGGATCCTGCGCGGGACCATCACCGATCCGGTCGGCCCGGAGTTCATGGCACCGCCGTCACGCAGCGCTGCCGCGTGAGGCACAGCTTGCCCTGTTGTGATCTCGGGCCGAGCAATTGGTGCTCTGCGCCGATCTGAATGTCGAAAGTGCTGGAACGTACAAACATTCCAGCTCGAATTGAGAAATTAACCGCGAATTTAATAGGCCTTCTCTGTCGCGCTACTAGCTTCGGGTAATTGACCTTCTCTTGGGCGGGACAATTCCAATGGATATGACGGCGCTTTTCCTGTCGCGGATACAATTCGCCTTTACCATCACCTTCCACATCATCTTTCCGTCCTTCACGATCGGATTGGCGGCCTGGCTCGCTGTTCTTGAAGCCTTGTCCTTTTCCACGGGCCGTCCGGTCTATCGCGTGATCTTCGAGTTCTGGTTGAAAGTATTCGGCGTTGCGTTCGGAATGGGTGTCGTATCCGGGATCGTCATGGCTTTCCAGTTCGGCACTAACTGGAGCGTGCTGTCCAAAATGTCCGGGCCCATTCAAGGGCCGCTGCTGATGTATGAGACATTCTGGGCCTTCATGCTCGAGGCCAGTTTCTTCGGCGTCCTCATTTTTGGCCGCAGCCGCGTGCCGCCATGGTTCTATTTGTTTTCGACCGCGATGGTGGCGCTGGGCACCACGTTTTCCGCGTTCTGGATCATGGTCAACAACAGCTGGATGCAGGTCCCCTCAGGCTATGTCATGGAAAACGGCGTCTTCGTTCCGAACGATTGGAGCAAGATCATCTTCAACTCGGTGGTGTGGTCGCGATTTCCACACATGGTGCTCGCGTCCTACTTAACCGGCGCCTTCTGCGTCGCCGCGACCGGTGCGTGGTACATGCTGCGGAAGGTATATCACGCGGAGGCCCGTATCATGCTGCGCATGGGCCTTGGGCTAGCCGCAGTGCTGATGCCGGTCCAGCTTCTGTTCGGGCATCTGAACGGCGAGTATGTCAACACCTATCAACCCTCCAAGATGGCTGCGATCGAGGGACGTTGGAACGACGAGAAGCCAGGCTCCGAAGTGCTGTTCGCCTGGCCCGATGTGAAGAACCGCCGCAACCTGTTCGCGATCACGCTGCCGCCGCCGTTCGGCAGCCTGATCGATTCCGACAGTCTCACTGCCGCCGAAACAGGGCTCAACAGCATCCCTCCGGAGAACTGGCCACCGGTCGTCATCCCGTTCTTCGCCTTCCGGATCATGGTGGGATGCGGATTGCTGATGCTGGGGCTCGCTTGGCTCGGCAGCTATATGAGTTACAAGCACCGCCTCGCATACAATCGTCCGCTGCTTTGGCTGACGTTCCTCAGCTTCCCGCTGCCGTTCATCGCAATCATTACCGGCTGGTTCACCGCCGAGGTCGGCCGTCAGCCCTGGGTGGTTTATGGAGTCTTGCGAACCGCGGATGCCATGACGCCCTTCCTGACGACACGCGAGGCGACGATGTCGCTTGCGATCTTCTGCGCGGTTTACACCTTCATCTTCGCGTTTGGGACATTCTATATCTATCGGCTCATCCGCACCGGTCCTGTCAGGAAGCCGTTCGAGGTCCCGCATCTCGTCGTTCCGAACCGGCCGATGTCGCTGGCCGATGAAGAGCCAACGTAAGCACCAACCTACGTCGGCGCCGGAGAATAACCATGGTCATGTTCTGGGTTTCGCTGTTAGCCGTGAGCATTCTGCTCTACGTGCTCCTCGATGGGCTCGATCTCGGCGTCGGCTTGCTGTTCGGGTTAGCGAAGGACGAAGCGAGGCGTGGCGCGATGTTGAGCGCGGTGGCGCCGATCTGGGACGGCAACGAGACCTGGCTCGTGGTCACCGCGGTTATTCTGTGGGGAGCCTTCCCGCTGGTCTATGCGACATTGCTATCGGCGTTCTATCTCCCTCTCATCGTCATGCTGCTGGGCCTGATCCTGCGCGGCGTCGCGTTTGAATTTCGTTACAAGACGCAGCGTCTGCGCTGGATCTGGGACTTGAGCTTTGCCGGTGGCTCTCTGATCGCCACGTTCATACAAGGGATGACAGTCGGCGCTCTGGTCGAAGGGCTGCCATTTGCGAACGGCGAATATTCCGGCGGTGAGGCTGGCTGGCTCACGCCGTTTGCGGCGCTTTGCGGCATCGGCCTGTGCCTTGGTTACGCGCTTCTTGGCGCCTGCTGGCTGGTGCGAAAATGCGACGCCGAGGTCCGCGACATCGCGCGCCGGCAGATTCCGTTACTCGCCGTCGGCGTGCTGGCGTTCCTCGTGGTTGTCTTTGCTTATGCGCTGGCAGAAAATCTTCCAATCCTCCATCGCTGGATCGATCGGCCCTATCTGTTCGTATTCCCGGCGATCGGAGCGATCGCGGCAATCGTGCTCGCGCTCAGTATCGTGAACCACAACGATTACTGGCCGTTCCACATGGTTGCGCTGATCTTCATCTCGGCATTCGGCACGCTGGCACTGTCCTTCTGGCCGTACATGATTCCCTCGGTCATCACCGTCGACCAAGCCGCCGCGCCGCAGTCCAGTCTTACGTTTATGTTCTGGGGATGTGGCGTCGTCGTCTTCCCACTGATGCTGCTTTACACCGTCATCAGTTACAGCGTCTTCAGGGGCAAGGTCGGGACGACAGCGGGATACCATTGATTTCACGCCGAGCCGATGGGTGACACAGCGCCCGGCGACGAGCCCGTGAGCAGATCGAACGACCTACATAGATACGGTGCTTCGTTTGAGAAGCGACAATGATCGCAGTGGCAGTGGTCCTTAGTGCAAGCTGATGCTTTTCAATTCAGCAATTTGGGCTATTGCCGCTGTTGCAACGCTGGGCGTGATTGCGCGGCCATGGAACTCGCCTGAATTCGTGTGGCCAATGGCAGGTACTGCGGCGCTGGTGCTGTTCAACTTGCTGTCTTGGCGCGACGCTGTCGTGGCTGTCAGTAACGGCACTGACGTCTACCTATTCCTGATCGGCATGATGCTGCTGTCCGAGGTCGCCAGGAAAGAGGGGCTGTTCGACTGGCTCGCGGCTCAGGCCGTCACCTGCGCGCGCGGCTCGGCGCAACGACTATTCCTGATCATTTACGTTGTCGGCGTGCTGGTGACTGTGTTCCTGTCGAACGACGCCACCGCCGTTGTCCTGACGCCCGCGGTCCTTGCAACGACCCGCGCAGCGCGGCTCCAGCCGCTTCCGTATCTCTTCATCTGCGCTTTCATCGCCAACGCTGCTAGTTTCGTCCTTCCGATCGCCAATCCTGCCAACCTAGTCGTGTTCGGCGGGCAGATGCCGGCTCTTTCGGCATGGCTGCATTGTTTTGCCGCTCCGTCATTCGTTGCGATCATTGCGACATACGTTGTATTGTGGCTGACGCAACGGACGGCGCTCAGCGCGAAAGTCGGAGCAATCGAGGATCCGTCCCCGCTCGCCGTCGGTGGCAAACTGGCGGCAATCGGAATGGCACTGACAGTGGTGCTGCTACTTTCGGCGTCTGCGTTCGGCCGGCCGCTGGGGTTACCAACGTTCTGCGCCGGCGCGTCTTTGGCCGGCATGGTGCTGGTCATCTCGCGGCAATCGCCGCTGCCGATGCTCAAAGACGCTTCGTGGAGCGTGATACCGCTGGTTGCGGGTCTGTTTGTTCTTGTCGCCGGGTTGAACAAAACTGGCCTGTTGTCTGCGCTGGCCCACGACCTGCATGACGCTGCGGCGGCATCGCCGCAGGCAACATCGTGGGTCGCAAGCATCGTCGCCGCTATTGCCTCCAACATCGTCAACAACCTCCCAACCGGTGTGATCGCGGCGGGCGCAAGTCAGGCCGCGCGGGTGCCTGCGCATGTGACCAGCGCGATCCTGATCGGTGTTGACCTCGGGCCCAACCTTTCCGTGACGGGGTCGCTCGCTACCATGCTGTGGCTGATCGCATTGCGCCGAGAGGGCGAGAATATTCCGTTTTGGCGATTTCTCAGACTCGGCCTCTTCGTCATGCCGCCCGCGCTTCTGCTGTCGCTGCTAGCGTTGTCCGCGATGTCCGCGTGAAACAAAAAATCGTATCTGGGAGGACGGAAGTCCCGTGTAAGGGCAGAGACGGGCGTGGGCTCGGATTGATTCAACCCAAGCTCATGCTGAGCTGCTTCACTCCAAACCGCCTCTCAAACTCCCGCATATTGACGATGCCGCGGCGATGCGTGCCATCGCCGATCTTGCGATCGCCGTCCCAGGCCTCGACCTCGAACATCACGCTCTTGGCGTCGATCTGGACGACACGGGAAATGGCACGGACCGAACGGCCGACCGGGGTTGCCGCGAGATGGCGGACTTTCACGTCCATGCCGACGCTGACGAAGCCCTCCGGCAGATGCGAGGCGATGGCGGAGCCTGATGCCATTTCCATGTGCAGGATCATCATCGGCGTGGCGTAGACGTGCGGCATGTCCGCGACGAAATGACCGACCGTCATCTCGGAGGTCACCGTCACGATCTTCTCGGCGTTCATGCCGATCGTGACGTTCTCGAGCGCATTCATGTCCACCTCATTCGCGACCTTGTTGTGACTTGGCGCTGGTCCTGGCGCCACCTGCAACTCTTGTTCGTGCCAGAGGTCCGCCCTTTGGCTGCGCCAGCTACGAGTTGGGCATTACGCCCGGACCATTGTCCGGCCATTTCGCAATGGTCGCTTCGTCGATATTCAGATGCTGGGCGACCAACGCCGGCGGCGTATGGGTCAGCCAGTTGGACAGTGATATCTCTTCATAGCGCGAGGCTCTGAAGACCGCGACAAATACCATGTCGGTGTCGCCGACATTCTCAACGTAATGGCCCAGGTTTTTCTTGACGTAGCCGATGTCGCCGGCATTGAAATCCATCGTCAACGCATTCGGTCCGGTATTGAACACCGTCATGCGTGCTTTCCCTTTGATATAGTACTGCCATTCGTCGGCGTTCGGATGCCAGTGCATCTCTCGCACGCCCCCGGGACGGACCGTCACCAGTGCGGCCGCAATCCTGTCTGAGACGATGAAATTGCTGCTGTCGGCAATCCGCACAACGCCACCCTTGGTTTCCTTCGCCGGAGCCGATGCTCCAAGCCGGAAGATAAAGGGATGGGGTGGAACGCCCGCGGTTTTGCTGACCGCAGCGCGGTCCGATGCCAAATCGCCGGGCAGTGTTCCCTGGAAGATCCAGAGATTTTGCAGAGGTATCTTGGCGAAAGTCTCGGCCGGAACGCCAAAATTCTTGGCGAGCACCGCCGGCGGCGTATGGGCAAACCAGTCAGTTACCAGCAGCGTGTTGAACTCGCTGGCGTCGCCGTCGTCGAAGCAGATCACAAATTCGCAGCCGTCCGGGCCGAGACCTTGCAGCGAATGCGGCTGGCCGGCCGGAAAATACCAGAGGTCGCCCTCATTGACATCAGCGACGTATGGCCGGCCCTCTGCGTCGAGAACCGTTACGCGACAACTGCCGTATGTCATGATCGCCCACTCGGCGGCCTGGTGCCAGTGCAATTCCCTGATGCCGCCGGCCGTCAACCGCATGTTGACGCCCGTGATCGTGTCAGAAATCGCGAAATCTTTCTGCGTCACCTGGCGCGCCCAGCCGCCGTTCTGAACGCGCTTTGGCGCATTGTTGAAGGAGGCCCAGTCCATCGGCATGCCGCCGACGTCGGTCGCCGGCGGAAACTGCGCCGAAGGAAACTCGCCGCCGAGGGCTGGGTTTTGCGGGCCAGGATCCTTGAGATTGCCCGGTCCCTTGGCGTTGACGGCGCCTTGCGGCGGCTGGTCTGGATTACCGAAGGAGGCAGCGCGTGCTGCGCTCGCCGTCATCACGGCGCCAGCAGCGGACACCGCCAGCACGTCCCGTCTCGAAAACATGGCTTCCTCTCCAAATCGACTGTGGGTACATGAGAAATAGCTTCACCAAGGCCGTGAGCCATTAAATTAGCGTTCAGAATCTTCTGCGGATCGCTCAGCTATGAAGGCCGGCATCGCGGCGGATCAGTTTCGCGGCGCGCTGTTTGTGTTTAAATCCGACGCAGATCTCCGGCTCGGTACGCGGATCTGGACCACGCCGTGGTTGAGAGCCTGATGGCATGAATTGCATGCGTCGGTCAGGTCGTCATAGGCCTTGGCGAATGCGGTGCCGTCTTTGGATTGGATCGCGCTGTTGAGCTCCTTGAACGGCTGCTCCGTAACGGAGGCGATCATCTCCGGAAAGGAGATGTCGTGTTCAGTTGGATGGGCGAGCCCGAGCCGATTGAATGCGCCGTGAAGATTTCCAAGCTCGTAGGCTGCAAATTCCCAATCTCCATCCTGCTCCGCCCGCCAGATCCGCTCGTGCCGCGGCTGGATCGTCGCGATCATCAGGTCGCTGATGCTCGGTAGATATCCGGCTGCCTGAGGCGAGGGCGCCGCTTCCGGCCCTGCGGCCACGCTGCGCGAAGTCGCAAGACCGAGCGCCGAGATGCCGGCTGCGGCAATCGCGATCATGGCAAGCGCGATCAGGCGTCGCCGGATACCTGTTGCTTCTGCGGCGATCATGCGCGCGCCGGCAGACTGGAGAGTAGCTTGTCGAGTGTGATCGGGTAGTCCCGTATCCGCGCACCGCACGCGCTGTAAACCGCATTGGCGATCGAGGCGCCGGCGCCGCAGATGCCGAGTTCGCCAATGCCCTTGCTCTTCAGCGGATTGGACTTTTCATCGAGCTCGGCAAGAAAAATCGCGTCAATGGCCGGAATATCGGCGTGCACCGGCACGAGGTATTCGGCGAGGTCCCGATTGACGAAATAGCCGAAGCGGGGATCGAGCGTCATCCCTTCGTGCAGGGCGGCGCCGACGCCGAACACCATTCCGCCGATCGCCTGCGACCGGGCCGTCTTTGCGTTGAGGACACGGCCGGCGGTGAACACGCCCAGCATTCGCCGCAGCCGCACTTCCCCGGTATCGACGTCGACGCCAACCTCAGCGAAATGCGCTCCGTAGGACTGCTGCGAGAAATCCTTGTTATTGCTGCCCGGCTGGATTTCGCCGTCGGCGTCCATCCCTGGGCCGACAAGGTCGGTCAACCTTCTGGATTGTTCTCCGGAAGCAATGCGGCCGTCGGCGAAGCGTGCGGTTGCCGGATCCATGCCGGCGGCCCGTGCCAGCTTTTCACGCAGCGTATTGCAGGCCTCGAACAGGGCCGAGCCCGAGCTGCCTGCGCCCCACGACCCACCCGAACCCGCTGCCTGCGGAAAGTTGGTGTCGCCAAGTTCGACCCGGACGCGTTTCACCGGAAGTCCAAGCATCTCGGCGGCGATCTGCGCCAGGATAGTATAAGTCCCGGTGCCGATGTCGGTCATTGCCATTCGCACGGTGGCGTTGCCGTCGGGATCCAATCTGACATTGGCCTTGGAGAGCTGAAGGGGATTGCCGCGAGTTGCGGCGGCCATGCCTATTCCCACCAGCCAGCGTCCGTCGTGGACCTGACCCGGCTTCGGATTGCGCTTGTCCCATCCAAACCGGCGCGCGCCTTCCTGCATGCAGGCGATCAAGTGACGGCTGGAATAGGGAATATGCTTTTCAGGATCCTCGCTCGGCTCGTTGCGTACGCGCAGTTCGATTGGGTCGAGGTTCAGTTTCTCGGCCAGTTCGTCCATGGCGCATTCAAGTGCCATCAATCCGACAGCCTCGCCAGGTGCGCGCATCGACGATGCGACCGGAATATCCAGCGGTGCCAGACGATGTCGCGTCAGCCGGTTTGGTCCGGCATAAAGCGTGCGGGTCTGCAGCGCCGCGCCCTCGTAGGTTTGCTCGCTGGGTAAGTTGCCCGAGAACACATCGTGGCCAATCGCCAGGATTCGACCGTTCCCATCCGTACCCAGGCGCAGGCGCTGAATGGTATCCGAACGATGCGTCGTGACGTGAAAGATCTGCTGCCGCGTCAGCGCAATTTTCACCGGTCGCTTGAGCTGCCGCGCGGCGATCGCAGCCAGGATGGCATCGGCATTGACCCAGAGTTTGCCGCCGAATCCGCCGCCGATGAAGGGGCAGATCAGGCGTACGTTCTCAACGGGAATTTTCAGCGTTGTCGCGATGGCCTTCTGACCCTGGTTGAGCATCTGGTTCGCGGTGTGCAGGGTCACCTGATCGCCATCCCACATCGCAAGCGTGGCATGGGGCTCCATCATCGCGTGGCTTTGCAAGGGCGTGGTATAAGTCACGTCGATCTGCACGGAAGCACTGGCGAACGCGGCAGCGAAATCACCCACCGCGCTGTCGGCTGCCGGCGCATCGGCTGGCTTGGGGATCCGCGCTTCAGTGAGGTTGTTGCGTAGTGCGTATTTCCCGCTCGCGCGATCATACTTCACGCCTACCAGGTAAGCGGCTGCCCTGGCCTGCTCAAAACTCTCGGCAACCACGAAGGCGACCGGCTGGCCGTAACGCGTCACTTGCGGGCCGGTGAGCACCGGGTGCGCTTCACGATGATTGCCGATGCCCTGGGCGGGCGCGTTGCGGTGGGTGAGAACCAGTATGACCCCCGGTGCTTTCTCCGCAGCACGCGTGTCGATTGAGCGGATGGTTCCTTTTCCGATCGAGGCTTCGACCACAAATCCATACAGCACATTGTCCTGTTGCATCTCATAGGCGTAGCGCGCGCCGCCGGTAACCTTCAATCGGCCGTCCACGCGGTCGACTGGCTTGCCGACAATGCCCGGTGTATCGAGTGCGTTGGAGCCAATGGGTGAGTTCATTTCCATGGGTTCGTTTCCTCAGATCCGGGTCGTCTCTGCCAGTACGCCGTGCAGCGTGCGCCGCGTCAGCGGTATCTTGAAATCGTTACCGCCGAACCCGCGCGCGCCTTCGAGTATGGCATTTGCGGCTACATTGAAGGTGGCGGCGTTAGCAGGCGCGTTGGCCAACCTCTGCTCGGCCGGTGCTGCGCGCCACGGCTTATGGGCCAGCCCACCGAAGGCGAGCCGGGCCGAACGGATTCGACCATGGGCCGCATCGACGATCGCTGCGACGGAAACCAGTGCAAAGGCGTAGGAGGCGCGGTCGCGCACTTTGCGGTAAACCTGCACGCCCGGAGGCGGCGGAGGTAGCGTTACCGCGGTGATGATCTCGCCGGGCTTGAGTGACGTCTCGATCTCGGGAGTGATGCCCGGGAGACGATGAAACTCCGCGATTGGAATGATTCTGGTATCGCCCTCGGGATTGACCGTCTCCACCTTGGCGTCGAGCGCGCGCATGGCCACCGCCATATCCGACGGATGCGTTGCGATGCAGTGCTCGCTGGTACCCAGAATGGCGTGAATCCGGTTGAAGCCGGCAAGTGCCGCACAGCCGGAACCGGGGCTGCGCTTGTTGCAGGGCTTTGTAATGTCATAGAAATAGTAGCAGCGGGTTCGCTGCAGCAGATTGCCGCCGGTCGTCGCCTTGTTGCGCAATTGCGGGCTGGCGCCTGCCAGGAGCGCGCGGCTCAGAACGCCGTAGCGCTGCCGCACGCGCTGGTCGCCTGCAAGATCGCTGTTCCGCACCAGCGCGCCGATGCGCAAGCCACCATCGGCGGTCTCTTCGATCTTGTCGAACGGCAGGCGGTCGATATCGACCAGACTAGATGGCGTCTCTACTTGCAGTTTCATCAAGTCGAGCAAATTGGTACCGCCGGCGATGATTTTTGCCCCGGGCTTGACCGCAGCGGCGGCCGCGTGCAGTGCCGAATCGGCGCGTTGATAGGTGAAGGCCTTCATGTCGGCATTCCCGCAGCTTGTTTGATGGCGATCACGATGTTGGGGTAGGCGGCGCAGCGGCAGATGTTGCCGCTCATCCTCTCGCGAATTTCCACATCACTGAGTTCGGAAGCCGGTTGCGTCAGGTCGTCCGTCACGTAGCTCGGCATGCCCAGCCGGCTTTCGGCCAGCATTCCGACGGCAGAGCAGATCTGGCCGGAGGTGCAGTAACCGCACTGAAAGCCGTCATGCTCGACGAACGCCGCCTGCAGCGGATGCAGATCATCGCCCCATGCAAGTCCCTCGATCGTGGTAATGGATTGACCGTCGTGCATCACCGCCAGCGTCAGGCAGGAATTGATCCGGCGTCCTTCAATCAGCACCGTGCAGGCGCCGCATTGGCCGTGATCGCACCCCTTCTTCGAGCCGGTCAGCGCGAGGTGTTCACGCAAAGCGTCCAGCAACGTCGTGCGGGGATCGAGCGTCAGTGAATGAAGGTGGCCGTTGATCTGCAGCCCGACCTTCACCGGAGGCGGGGCGGGCTCGTTGTCATCGACCGGGCCGGCCGCAAAAGCGGCACGCGGCAGCGTGGTCAAGAGTAGCGCGGTCGTTCCGGTTTCGATCACCGTGCGGCGGGTGATCTCAATTGTGTTGAGCTCTGTATCGGATTCGTGCTCGTCCATGACTACTCCATATTTGAGAAGTCCATAAAGGCCGACCCGCGGGAAGACATCAGGCTTACGGCCAGGTGTCGTCCGGAAGGTTGACGACAATAGGCGTTGAGGTGCTGCGCACGACGACCCATCGAAACGGCTCCTGGTTCGAAGGGTTGATTTCCATGTGCGGCAGAAAGGCCGGAACATGAATGAAATCCCCGGCCTCGGCGCGCGCGACCGATTCTCCGCTTATGCCCCAGCGGATTTCGCAGATGCCGGAGAGCACGTAGGCGATCGTCTCCTGCTCTCCGTGATGATGAATTCCCGTCCGCAATCCTGGCTCTACCTCGAACAGGCCGCCCCAAATGGCCGACGCGATGCCGAGCGCCGGTGCGATGGCCGCGCGACGTTCGGAGCCCGGCGTCTGCGCGGTTCCCTGATCGAATTCAGCCGGGCTGACAATGCGGATTGCGGAAGAATTCATGGCGTCCCGGATCAATTTGGATCGGTAACCCCAAAGCTAAGCAGCGGCTGATTAGAGAGCCACTAAATTGGAGTTTAGTAATCCGCACGAAGTGAGAGGGCGTCGTTGGGGAAGGAGCTCGCAGCATCCTTCCCCATGATGTCGTTTGGGCCGCTCAATTCGATGCAGGGCGCACGATTATCGAGACCATGCTGGAGGGCCTGCCGAAGATCATTCGTTCGGCAGGCACCGGCTCAGCGTGGTCGGAGCGGAGCCCGAATCCACTTCAATGTGTAGGGATCATCTTCGGCGTGGCATGGATCTGCCCCAGATCGGATCACATCGGCATGACGTCCGGCTTGTCCTTGGGGAATTTTGCGATGGTAGCCTCGCTCACGTTCAGGTGCTGGGCCACCATCGCGGGCGGGGTACGCGGGCAATCCAGTCGGACAGGGAGACATCTGCGAAATACGGCGCCCTGAAGACTTCAAGGAACTGCAGGTCGGTGTCGCCTGTGTTCTTGATGTAATGTCCGAGGTTCTTCTTGACATAGCCGACGTCGCCGGCATTGAAGTCCATCGTCACAGCGTTCGGGCCAGTGTTGAAGACCGTCATTTGCCCTTTGCCCTTGATCCAGTACTGCCATTCGTCGGCGTTGGGGTGCCAGTGCATCTCCCGCAAGCCGCCAGGACGCACCGTCACCAGCGCAGCGGCAACTGTGGTAGAAACGGTGAAGTTGCGGCTGTCGGCGATCCGTACCGAACCGCCCTTCGTCTCGCGCGCCGGGGCTGCCGATCCAAGCGAGAAGGTGAACGGGTGCGGCGGCGCGCCCCTTCCGCTCACGGCTGCGCGGTCCGCGGCGAGATCGCCGGGTAGCTTGCCCTGGAAGATATAGAGGTCGCGAAGCGGTATATCCTGGAACGTGTCGACCGGCACACCGAAATTTTCAGCGAGGATATCCGGTGGCGTATGCGTGAACCACTCCGACACCAGGAGGGTGGTGAACTCGGAGGCATTGCCTTCATCGAAACAGATAAGGAACTCGCAGCCATCCGGACCTAGCCCCTGCAGCGAATGCGGCAGGCCGGCGGGGAAATACCAGAGGTCGCCTTCCTTCACGTCGGCGATATAAGGCCGGCCCAACTCGTCGAGAGTGGTGATCCGGCAGGTGCCGTAGGTCATGTAGGCCCACTCTGCAAACTGGTGCCAGTGCATCTCGCGGATGCCGCCGGACGTCAGCCGCATGTTGACGCCGGAGATGGTGTCCGCAACCGCAAAGGAGTCTTGGGTCACCTGACGCGCCCAGCCGCCATCTTGAATGCGCCGTGGTGCGTTGTTGAATGAAGCCCAACTCAGCGGCATGCTGCCGACGTCGGTCGCCGGCGGCGAAAATGCCCCCGGAAATTGGTCCCTTATGGCCGGGTTCTGCGGACCGGGATCGCTGATGCTTCTTGGATTCTTGGCGTTGATGGCGCCCTGCGGCGGGTCGTTCGGATTGCCGAAGCTGATATCACTCTTTACCGGAGTGGCGTCCGCGGCCGTGGTCATTGTCGCCGCCGTCATCGCACCACCGACGGCTGTTGCCGCCAACATCTCACGCCTCTAGAACATCGTTTGTCACTCCTTGTGCAAAAATGAAGTTTGAACAGTTGAGAGATAGCCGCGAGATTTTCGTGAGCCATTAAATTGGTTTAGAACGGTCCATTCGCGTGTCAGACCATTCCGATTGTCGCTTCATCTGCATTCAGATGCTGGCCAACCAATACTGGCGGCGGCATTGGACCGCTCCGATCGCGCTCATTCGGCAGCCGCCTGTTGAGCGTCAGCGGAGGCTGCTTGCTTCTTCTTTTCTCCGAACAGCCAGCTCTGCAGCCGGTCGAGATAGATATAAACAACAGGCGTCGTATAAAGCGTGAGGATCTGCGACAGAGCGAGGCCGCCGACGATGGCATAGCCGAGCGGCTGGCGAATCTCCGAGCCGACCCCGGTGCCCACCATCATCGGCACGCCGCCAAGCAGTGCGGCCATCGTGGTCATCAGGATCGGTCGGAAGCGCAGGATACAGGCCTGATAGATCGATTCTTCGGCCGTCAAGCCGTGGCTGTGTTCGACCTGCTGGGCAAAATCGACCAGCATGATTCCGTTCTTCTTGACGATACCGATGAGCAGTATGAGGCCGACAATCGCGATTACGCTCAGATCGACGTGAACCGCCATCAGCAGCAGTAGCGCGCCGATGCCAGCCGACGGCAGCGTCGAGATAATTGTGATCGGGTGGATCAAGCTCTCGTACAGCACGCCGAGGATGAGGTAGATGACGAAGAGCGACGCGACGATGAGGATCGGCGTGCTCTTAAGCGATGCTCCAAATGCCTGGGCGTTGCCCTGGAAACTGGTCTGCAGCGAGAGCGGCGAGTTCAGCTCTTTTTCAGCCTTCTGAATGCCGCTTACCGCCTGGCCGATCGCGGTGCCCGGCGCGAGATTGAACGAGATCGTCACCGACGGGAACTGGCCGGTGTGATTGATCACGAGCGGCGCGACCTTCACCACCGAATCGACCAGCGTGGATAACGGCACCTGCTGCCCGCTCGATGATTTGACATAGATGCCGTTGAGCGCCTCGGGTCCATACTGGAACTTCGGGTTGACCTCCAGAATGACGTGGTATTGCTGCAGAGTGGTATAGATGGTCGAGACGATACGCTGGCCGAAGGCGTCGTCGAGCGTATTGTCGATCGTGTAGGGCAGGATGCCGTAGCTGGAAGCGACGTCGCGCTTGATC
>WNGI01002537.1_pt1 | contig 15894 bp, 15 predicted proteins | sample 5400621 | NCBI WGS metagenome assembly WNGI01 (sample SAMN13153374, study PRJNA577476) | soil metagenome | isolation source: 20 cm soil or saprolite under Garry oak tree replicate 1 | place: USA:California | collected 2016-06-15 | reverse complement strand
CCCTCATTATTAAAGGGAAAACTATTTCCTATAACCTCGATTGCGTTGTGATCCGCTACGCCATAAACCTTGCTGTTCCGGATGAGCTTTGCCTGATGAAGGGAAGCGAAATGGCAATGATCAATCCGAACCCGGGCCGTTAAATCAGGGCTAGAGAAATGGAACGCGCCATCGGTGCTGCCGTTTACCTGGCTGGCCCCGGGCGCAAAAGTGATCCCGGTAAGCCGAAATATCCGGTTCCCGCTAACCGTGACATCGAGAATAGTACTGTTTCTGGACACATCATCCTTGACGATGGTGACATCGTTCACTGTGGGATTCGGCCCCCCAGCACCAGCAACAGTCGTGGCGCCTTGCAGCGTTATCGCCTTCGTGATCCTTGGACTCGAAGTCCAGCTAAACGTTCCCGCAGGAAGCGTGATCGTATCACCGGGCACAGCCTGTGTGTCGTGAATCTGCTGTATGTTTGCCGCTGTTCCGTTGGAATGGTAAACGGCAGCTCCGCAGCGCAGGGCGAACAACCCGCTCAAAATAAGTACAAACCGAAGAATTCTTCCCGACATAACTGCGGCTTACCGATCCTAGCGATTCGCCGCCGCCGTGATTTCTATCAACTTTGGTTCTCATGGCAAGTAAAATTTTTCCGTTTAAGCAATTTATTTTGGAAGCACCCGCGACAGAGCCCATCCAGAATTTTCTCCGGCCATTGTCCAAATTCGCAAAGCTAGCTCCGACGCTCCTCCAGATTTTCATGTACGACCCCCAAAATCCTCATCTATTGTCTAGGGTAAGTGGTCGATTCAAGCACAGCCAATGTCCATTTTGCCAGAGGCGGGGCGACCATCTGTCCTGATCACGAAGGAAATATCGGGCTCTCGATTCTTGGTAAGCGGTGTTGGCACACAAATGATCACCGCCTCCACCTCTTTGATCCGGATCCGGTTGAAGTCCGCGGAGGCGGAGAATTTGCCGGAGCTGACTAGCTCGGAACTGACCGATGGCTCAATATGCTTCGTATAACTCTTCCCGTGATTGAGAAGCTAAACTTCCTGAACATCAACATCTGATCCCAACATACTCACACTCGAGCGAGCAAATTGAAGCGACGGCGGTAGCCCTGCGTAGCCGGGGCCGACAACCGCTATTTTCATCATTCGGTGTTAAAGAGATGCCGGCGTAGTTTGCCGCGCCTGTTTATTTGGTGATGATACCGACGGATAAAAGAAGAACCTTGCATAGATGTAAGCAATGCTCTCGGCTATGACTTGTCGAACACCTTCGCTGTAACGCCACCAACGGCGCGCATCATAATCCGGGTTGGGCACGGCGATAATACCTACGTTGATATTCTTCCCCAAGGCTTCCTGAAAGAGTAGGCGCGTGCGGCGAGCATGTATATCTTCGGTGACAACATCGATGCTAGACACAACCATGTCATGCTCTCGAAACCAGTCTCGCAGCGCAACGGCCGACCCGTAGGTCCTGTCGCGGTCCATGACGCGGGAAGGGACCATCTGGAGGCGCTCACCTGGAAGGCCCCATTTTTTCAAAAGATCCGCGCCCACGCTGGCCGAGGTGTGGTAATCGTTGATGTAGCCTCCAAGGCCCACTGCCGGTCCGCCCGTCGTAAAAACGCGTTGGTAGTGGTTACCTTGGAATTCCTTTATCGCCGCGCGGATCGCATATTCCTGCACCCAGCCTTCGACTACCAGGACATTAGTGTTCACACGGTGCGTTACAGCCAAAAACGGATAAACACGAAACAAAAATAGATAGAAAGTCACAACGATTCCCGTCAAAATAATCAACCATCCTCGCCAGGATAGTCCCCAACGTTCTTTCCGTACCAAAATTCCAAAAAGCTTTACGCCCCTATACTCAAGCGGGCGGGCTCGGAGCCGCTCAAGCAAAAGCGCTGGTCGGCTAACCAATTCTTTATTATTCATACTCTGGAAGGATTACCGGACGGTTTGCTTCCACACGTCTGGCGACGGGTGAAAGTGCAAAACGCAAATCTGCCACCCCTGACATCAGCAAGTGCCATGCACTCCTACCGACAATGACCTCGCTAGGACGAGCGGTTTGCGCCAGCGCGCTGTCAATCACCGGTTTAAGAAGCGTCCCTCGATTGTAACACGGAATCACGACTGAAATCGGAGGAGCCATGACGAATTCTTTGTGCTAAGACCGGCTTGGGAAGGCAGCGGAAATGTCACCCTGCGAAATAGCGGTAATCCGAGGATGTGGATACGTGTAACGCCGCCAAGCGGCCATGCAAACCGGCCGGATGCGACCCTATCTTCTCTTAGACAAAATTTTACGAGATATTAATTCTTGAAGAATGTTAGTGAGTCCGAGTGCCGTCCGCCGCATCGGGGCCACCATCCAAATCAAGATCGTTCCGGCGAGAAGGCCAATGGGAGCGCAGACGACTAATTGCACTAGTGGCGGGGAATTCACAAGAAGGAGTCGCACTAGCCATGTTACGCCGCAAACGACTATCCAAAGCGGAACATAACGGAAAAACCCGCTCCATAGGTCGGCCGTGGTTACCGGGCCCTCCCGTCCCGCAAAATAATAAAGAATTGGCATCCCGATGAAAAGGCTAACGGTGGAATAGGCGATCGCGAGTCCGGCCGGTCCGAATGGCAGACCAACCACGAAGGAAGCGACCGTGAGACCCGCACCCAGCAAGTTGACAAGTAACCAATCTCTTCCTGCGCGGCCTTGACTGATGAACAACCAGGCGGCAGCTCTTGCAACCGGAGCGGACTGCGCTGCCACAGCGAACGCGGCAAAAATAATGGCTGCCTTCTCCCACTTTGGTCCGAGCACAACGAGGGTTAAAGGACGAGAAAGCGCAAACAATAACCCAGTAAAGAGAAAGCTTACCAGCGCCATGCTCTCGTACACTTGCAGGAAGGTACGACGATAGCGCTCTGGCTGCGTTTGCACTCGGGACAGAGCTGGTATGAACACCGAACTGATAGGATAGAGAAACTGTTCCAATGGGCGATTCAGCAATGCGGCTGCTCTTGAATAGAGACCAATCGAATCGGCGCCGTAAAAGCGCCCGACCAACATGCTATCAGTTCCTTTTGCCAGGGCGTAAATGTAACCACCGCCCGCCATGCTGGTTCCAAAGCGTACGAGAGACTTAGTCCCTGTGCCACGCGATGGTAGTTGCGGCCGCCACGGAATCGCGCACCAAGTCAGCGGGACAGTAACCGCAATCGTGACAACATTTGAAAAAACCAGGGCCCAGTACCGGTATCCCAGCCAAGCCATGCCAATGCCGATGATTACGCCAATTAACATCGAAGCTATCTGGATAAACGCCAGCGCCGTAAATCGCATCTGTCGATTCAACAAAGCCGTGTGCTGGATCGTCAAGCCACTCAAGAAGAAGGTGCTGGATAGGATCAACGTAATGGGAACAAGCCGCGGCTCCCGGTAAAACCATGCCACCAGCGGGGAGCCGGCGGCGAGAAGCAAACTGAGCGCACCGCTCAAGGCAACGTTTATCCAAAACAAATTCGAGACTTGCGCGTGCGTGATACCCTCCCTTTGAACCGTCGCCGTGGAAAGACCTGCATCTTTGAAGGTCACCACGTATCCCATTATGGTTGTGACCATGGCGTACAACCCGAAATCCCTGGGCGTAAGCAGTCGTGCCAGCACCATAATCGACGCAAGATTTAAGGCGAATTTAATACCCTGTGCAGCGATTGTGATAAGCCCGCTGGAGATCGTTCGGCCTTTGAGATTATCCAAAAGATGACCAGTGCTAAGGTGTTTCTCGTTTGGAGCGGTTGCTTCGGTCGGCCGACGTTGTTCGGTCCGTTCTGACTGACTCCCCTTAAGGAAACTAACCTGAGATTTAGCCACGTTGAAACTGTCGTTAATCATCTTCCGTTAATTCATAAGCCTCGGAGTTTAGTCGAACCCACAGTGCTAACTAGCGTTTGGCCTATCAGCTTGACCTGGGTCTAACGCGAGTCCCTCGTAGCGTACTTTCAACTTGCTCTTGGTCCACGAAGAACGTAGTAAGCAGAGTATTACAGCAGTAGTTGTAACCTTGCTGCGACATATACCTACTAATACTTGAATCCCAAAATCGATTGGACTGAATCGCCTCATCATCTTCAACGAGAACCACTGCGGGTCTGAACCTCGCCCAGTCATTGGATTTGAGAACCCGAAGATCAAAACCCTCAACATCCACAGTCATGAAATCTATTAGTCTACCGGGCGGCAAATGCTGCTCGAGCAAATGCGCCAAAGTTGCTGTCGTAAGCCGACGTTCGCGAACGATCGTCCAACCAAAATAGCCTGTGGGGATACGATCACGGCAGAAACTATTCAACGCCGGCTGGTTGAATTCATAAAAAGTCAGTGCTTTACCAGCTTCGCCTACTGCAGCTTCAATGTTAATATCGCGCGGGCGCTCGTGCTGGAACGCAAGCATGCTTCCCGGCGCTGCATCAATATTTATTCCACTCCATCCATTCATATAGAAAACGAATGTGTTGGACAATAGCTTGGGATGATGGGCGCCGACATCGACATAAAACCCCGGCGTTTTGGAGAATTGTAGATCAAAGAGGGAAGCTAGGATCAGGTCTTCGCCTTCTTGAGAGTATGAGAGCCGACGATAATCGATTGAGGTCCCGAGCCATGCCCGCACGCGCTGTGGGATCAGCGATTTAATCAACTTTTTCATACGGGTCCCTCTCAATACTTTCGAGAGTGGAGTAAGTCTGTGCCGGCGTCTGTCGCGACCACTCAGGTTTTTCTCGCCGCTTCGGCTTGAAGTGCTTGAAAACTTGGTTTGCAGTCTCATGAAGCTCGCCAAACGTGATCATGGCGGTAACGGCACGTTCGCAATTTCGCGTTGGGTCCCTCAGAATAATACCAGCAAACAAACGCAGCACATTATAGAACTCTTCCGCTACAAGAACCATGCACCACAAAACCTTGTTCTTATGATAAAGGTCGAGACGATGCCATCCATACAACCTTACGCGCCCTCGGCCCCACGTGTAAGCGCGATGCTTTAGCCATTGTAAGGTGAATGCTTCAGGGAGGTTCCGATGATAAACCACTGCCTGAGGATAGTAAAGTATCTGGAAACCGTGTTCTTGCAGATTTATTAGAAAAGTCGCTTCCTCTCCCACGATTTCATTTGTAGCCCTTGCACCAATTGTCTCGTCGAAAAACGGCACCTTCTGAAAGACAATTTTTCGAACCCAGAAATTCGGCCCCAAAGGGGTATTCCGTGGTTCGTAAAAAGCTTCTGCTTCAGCATAATGGTGACGCGGGAAGGCGAAACCTACCAACCAATCTCGAACCGCCCAATCCGGCTGCTTATTGTCCGGCCACATTAGTTCTATTTTGCCACCAAAGGCGGCAATGCCCGGCCACTTCTTTACAGAGGCGAAGATTTCTTGAAACCAATTCTGAGCGGGCGTTACATCGTCATCTGTAAAGACAACGATCTCTTTCAGCGTGCATTCTCGTAAAGCCTTGTTAAGCGCGCAGCTCTTTCCTGGAGAGGGCTCCCTCAAGTAAGAAATGGGGAGGCGCGTCTCGAATTCCTTCACTACTTCGGCTGTGTTGTCGCTGGAATTGTTGTCAATGATCACGATGCTACAATCAATTCCAGTCCGTTCGACGCGGGTGAGAGCCTGCAACGTTCCACTCAATACTGCGGCTCTGTTGAAGGTAGCGATCAGAACCGTTATACCCAGCGTGTTCTCTGCCATGATTACAAAAGAGGCGTGCTAGAAACTAGAAGCGCTGTTTAGCTGCCGGCAAGTCTTCAAGATCTCCATTCTAACTGGAGTCACCCCGCTGACTTAGCAGGTCCGAATATTCTTCAATGCTCAGCCGAACCGTTCCTACCCACAAAGCGTTTGAAAACCTGGTTTACGGTCTCGTGGATCTGGCCAAATCTCATCATGGCGTCAACCGTAGCTTCGCAATTGCTATTTGAGTCTGTAATGGCAAAACCAGCCAAGAAACGCAGCGTCGTATAGAGCTCGTCCAATGCCAGAACCATGCCCCACACAATCTTATTCTTACGATAAATATTGCGCCGATGCAATCCATGTAATCTCACCTGTCCCCGGCCATGTGTGTAAGCGCGACGTCTTAGCCATGGTATGGTGCATCCTTCGTGGAGAATCCTGTGGTAAACCTCTGCGCCGGGATAATAAAGTATCTCGAAACCATGCTCTCGCAGATTCATTACAAACGACGTTTCGTCTCCTTGGATGCGATTTTTAGGCCTTGGACCAAGTGTTTCGTCGAAAAACGGCACTTTCTCAAAGACAGTTTTCCGGACCCAGTAGTTCGGCCCGAACGGGCAATCCGGCGTTTTGTAGAAAGCCTCTCCTTCAGCATAATGATGACGCGGGAAGCCGAAAGCCATGATCCATTCTGGCTTCGCCCAGTCAGGCTGCTTGTTATCCGGCCATACTACTTCTACCTTGCCACCGAAGACCGCAATTTCGGGCCTTTTCTTTGCAGAGGAGGCGATCTCTTGCAGCCAATTTTGCGTTGGCGTCACATCATCGTCTGTAAAGACCACGATGTCTTTCAGCTCACATTCTCGTAACGCCTTGTTAAGCGCACAGTTCTTTCCTGGACGCGTCTCCCTCAAGTAGGAAATTGGCAATTTCGTCCCATATTCTTTCACTACTTCGGCAGTGGCGTCAGTTGAATTGTTATCAATGATTATAATATTACAATCAACTCCAGCCCGATCAACGTGTGTGAGCGCTTCCAATGTTTCATTCAACACCGCAGCCCTGTTGTAGGTAGCAATCAGAACGGTTATGCCTGAGTCGTCTGCCATGATTATAAACGGATGCTCGCTAGAAATTAGGAGCGTTGCTCAATCTTATTTTTGACCTTGGCCGCTGCAGAGCCAGCTTGCTTTTCCTGAGATTGCTTCGCAGGTGATCGGTTGGAAAGCGTTGTTTGGATGCCCCGCTCGTCGGTGAAGTTACTGGTGAAGAAGCAAAACGCCACCTCGCTTATCACCGTACTGGAAAGATCAACCATCATCAGCATGCGTTTAGGCAGCGCTGACAGGCAACGCATCCAACTGTGCTATGAGCTTGATGACCAAGATGCTCATTAGTGATCTAATCGTAAGTGCACTGCCCTGGTTTTCAGGCTTTGCCAGCCACAGGCACGCGGAACTCGTTTCCTTAGCTGGGCAAGCTACCGTTGCCTTCGAAAGAGTACATCATCTTGTCCCAGGTTCTTAGCGCGGAAGACTTACACTGATTGTAGCACACCTGTGTACGTTTCGCAGCTGCAAATCCGAAAAGCCTTTCAATCCAGGCATACTTCCACGACGCCTTGGGAGGAGACAGCCGACCTCCCAAGCTGTTGGCAAGTTCTTGCGCTTCCTGCATCAGGTCGGGGCGATTAGGATAGAAATTGCGCAGCCACGTCTGCAAATACTTCACGCAGGCCGCGCGGACGCGGTCGCTGTCTTCCATTGCACGAAGATATCCAATCTGTAGTTTCGCCCCCAGTAGCTTCGCTTCTATTTTCTTGTCAGATCGGCCGATATAGCTCACGGAATTCGGGCAGGCGCGATAGAACACTCTGGCGCCTGGTACAAACTGAACACCGTCACTCGACCCGACGATGCGAAAGAAGTACTCCCCATCATTATCCACTAGTAGCCGTGTATCCCAGGGACCGGCGGCGCTGGTCAATTCCCGGCTGACCAGCCAGGTTGCTGTCTGCATATGGAGATTTTCCTCCCATTTTCTCAACAACCATTCCAATGGTGAGAGATCGGACCACAGAGAACTTGGAACAAATTTTGCCTTTTTTGGCCGATACATGAAGTATCCCCATTCACAAGAGATCAGCCTGAGTTTACTTTCAGAGTCCTTCGTAACTGCCATCTGCCTTTGAATTTTGTCTGGCGCGAGAAGGTCATCGGCGTCCAGCCACTGGATATAATCTCCCTGGCAAAGCTGAAGCGCTTTGTTTCTCGCCGCTGATGCACCCTGATTTTCCTGCGAAATGACAGTGACGTCGTTGGAGGTGAATTGTCGCGCGATTGCAACCGTCTCATCGCGAGACCCATCATCAACGACGATGATCTCTTTCCTTGGCCATGTCTGATTAAGCGCTGACTTGATTGTGTCACCGATCCACGGCCCAGCGTTATATGCCGGGATCAAGATTGAAACTAAAGGTTTCATTAAACGTCACCTAGCCTCTGGACCTTTGTGCTGTATAGCAGATCTGAGTAAACCTTTGTCATTGTCGCGGCCACTTTATCCCATGAGTATCGCTCGTTCGCGTGCTTCTTAATCTCAAGCCGCCGGGTTTCCAAGTTGCGAAATAAGTCGCTCTTGAAGTATTCGTCGATCTTGTTGGCCAGGTCGGACGAGTCCTGCGGCTTGAACACAAAACCGGTTTGACCTTCAACGATTTCGTCTTTCAAGGTCCCCACATCGGCTGCGATGGCCGGTAATCCAAAGCTATAGCCCAGGATTAGCACGCCACTCTGAAATACGTGTGCATAGGGCAAAATCAAAATGTCGGCCGCTTTGAAATATAACTCCGTCTGCGCATCCGGAATATATTCGATCTTCTCAATGATTCGATCACTCAACCTAGCACTCGCTATTGTTTGCTGGATCGCTCCCCAGTAATGCCTAGACTGTTTTGGATTACCCACAATCATCAGGCGGTAGCTTCGATCTTCCTTTAGGAGTTCAGAAAAGGCAGCAATGAGGTATTCCAGTCCTTTGTACGGGGCAATATTTCCGAAAAAGAGCAGTGTTTTGTCGTTCGTGTTCAGCCCGAGTTGCTGCCTTGCTTCTGCACAGGAGAGACCGGTATTCGGAACTGTGTTATTGATTCCGAATGGGATGACACTCACTTTCTCTTTCTGAATACCAAAGTCGAATTCGAGTTCTCTCTTCATTTTTGCAGTGTGTACAAAAATGTGGTCACTTAAGCCATATTGAATCTTTAGTGAAATTCGATTCAGCCGCGAATCGTTCTGATCCCTTTTACCTGCATTCACGTTGTGGGCTGTGAACACGACGCGTTTGCCCAGCAATTTGTAGTAGAGCATCAATAGCGTGCGGTCGAAGAGCTCGAATTTATTGTTCCAGAGCAGGTGGAACAGCTTTGGTTGCGCCGTCGCCGCATAACCAACAAGCCGGAGGTAATACTTTGATACCCTGCGCAACTTCGCCATCGCACTTGCTTCTGAACGTTGGTCCTCTCGCAAGTTCAGAAAATTTACGCGCGGATTAGTGACCACCTCGGGCACATTCAGGTCATCACTACCGATAAAATCAACCGATATTCCTTCTGAGGTAAGTGCGGCTGCCATGCCAAGAGCGTAAGGCTTGTCCCCGCCGCCGGTGAGTAAGGCGACACTCAGAGTTGGAGATCCGATGACGGAAGAGCGATCACTGACCAGTGTCTTCCGATTTTCGACCTCTGATCTATGACCACTGCCCTGTGACATCGGGCGGCTGGCATCAGTCTTCTCTTGCGCTAGCTGCGTCATTTGACAGTAATGCGATCAGCTGGCGGCTGGTTCTGTCGCCTCTAACTGGGCGATTACCGCATCTAACACTTGATCGACGGTTATGGCCGTTGTCGCGCGCTCGTCATAGCCGCGCTTATAAAAGAATTCCTCAAGAAGTGGCGAAATGACCTTCTTCTGAATACCATAGTCATGAATCTCCCACGGACTCGTGCACGTAAAAAGAGTCACGCATCGCGTACCCGAGCCAAGCGCGAAATGCATTGGCAGGCTATCGCCGCCAACAAGGCACTGATGGTTGCGGACATCGGACAGGTGCTCAAGAAGGGATGGCCTTTTGGGTAGGACATTAACGATCAAGCCATTATCTTCGAGCTGCTGCTTCAGTTCCTTGTAGTAAGCCCATCTCTTCATCGGCCAGATCGGGCCAGCGTCGGCTGCTATTGCAACATCTCCGGATAACCCAGTCTCGATCGGTCCCGGAAGCATGTACGGCTCACTAGTAAAACGCCACCCGAGGCCACCGAAGATCAGCTCCTGATATGTCTGCCGGTTAAGCAGCTTGAGTCCATCAGCCTTCTGCCGGCCATAGGAGCTAATCAGACTTAAATCAAACCATCGCCTCGAACTCTGCGTGTACATCACTGAGTCATTGAAACCGAGGTAAGCGCCGAAAATTTCACGGTACTCAACTGCTCTGAGAAACTGCGCTACATCAATAGTATCTTCCAAATTTATCGTAAGGTCGTAACGGCGATCCAGCGCTGTGGTCCGTTCTTCCCACGAGAAACAACGCAGGTTACTTCTCAGACCATCCAGTAGCACAAGGTTTCGCGGTGCCGTGATCCATGTGATCTGCCCGTTTAACTGGCTAAGTAAAGACGTGGTCCTAACGACATCCCCTGTCGCACCAAGTTTGACAATAAGTGTGTTCATATGACTAAGCCCCGATTTCAGTTCACCGCGAGGCCGCTCAGTTTGCCCCTGCATGGTCATAATCGGAGACGTACGATCGTTGGAAGTGCTGCCAACGCCGCCAAAGTCTCGCATCAAGAGCCGCATGGTAAACCTCATAACCCAATCTTTCCGGGACCGAGAGCAGGGCAAGATTTAGTGCCTTTAGAATACGCCAGCTCAGGCGTACCTTACCTCGGATTGCACGCATCTCGTCGACCCAGTTCGAAACCCGGCCCTCCAGGAGCTGATTCAAGCGTTCGGTTGGCTCCAACAGTCGATCCGCAATGTACCATTCAACTACCTCGGGAATCTCACGCTTGAACCCAACAAGGCTGTTGGTTGCGTGCACCTTTGTTTTCATAAATTTCTCAGGAAGCACCCACGGCGTCGTGGCGCCAACATGCTGGAGGATGCGGTCGACGTATGCTTGAGGATTGTTCTGAAGCTGATCGAATAGCTCGATGAGAAGTGCATTTCGTCCAAACGCCTTGGACCAAATTTGGATCGCACGGCAGTAATCCGACGATAGTCTGGTGCGAGCACGCTCGACTTGGCGCACAAATTGAATTGAACGAATTCTACGCACGTCTCCCCCATTCAAGTACCCCAGGTCCAAAAGCGCTTGGGACCATGCCCTTTCAATAGGGTGTCGTAACGTTAAAATAATTCGCAGATCCGGCAGCAACTTCGCTATTCGATTAACCTGCCACGCTTTGAGGCGAGCATATACAGGTGAAATCTCGCCGCGGACTGGCTTCGGCTCACCCCCATTCTCCGGTTCAAAGTGTGCGTTGTACCAGTCCAAATCGTGCTGTAACATCTCACGCATAAAGAAGAAGTGCATCTCCTTACGATCGCTTACGCGTATGTCTGGATGGCATTTCAATACTTCGTAGAGCCAGGTCGAGCCGCACCGCATGGAACCGATCCCCAGAAAAGTTGGCGCACACCTGCGTAAAAAATTGTCCTGCTTGGCCATACCTTTTTTCGATTCTAATAGTGTTGCTGGCATTGCAGCGTGGGTGAGACGGTTCGGGGCTTGGCTTACATCGATCCACCGGCAGTCCTGCAAAAGCGGCCACGGACTGGAGGCTCTGGGCAACAACCGGACCGAGCTACGCTACTTCAGGTCGATCAGTTTCTTCTGGATGAATTCGAGCGTCAAAATCTTGTGAATCTCAAATGCGTAGTTTCGATCGCCCCTGATATGAGCTTTGAGCATGCCCTCCAAACAGTTCGGGCGAAGGTACGGCCTGCTGCGCGCGGCCGGATCGAGAAGCGTTTCCTTCAGCCATTCCGAGAGTTGATCTCGATACCAGATGCGAAAGTGATGGAATTTGTGCCTGCCGATGAACAACCGTTCGAGATGAAGTGGTGCAAGGGCATGGTCAAGCCTGGCAAACCATTGAGGCATGCGATAATCATAGGCGTATTCTGCCTTAAAGGTGAACTCTTGGTACCAGTGTAGCATCCGGTTAACAGCGGAACCTGAACCAAAAGCGAGAGCACGATCCGTTCCAATCTTCCCTAGTACTGGATTGCCATCAGCAATGAGACGAAGTGCAGGTTCATTGTTCAGTAACTTCGCCGGCGTTTGATAGGCGAGAGCAACCAGATCGTTATCAAAGTAAGGCGTTCGATATGTGACCTGCGAGCGTTCCACGGTAAATTTACTTGCCATGTACCATGGGGCTTGCTTGAAGGAAGTGAAGGAAAGCCTGTGGCCTTGGATCTCATCGGCGTAGGTCGCAGCAGCGTCCTGAAAGGAGCAATTCAACTGCGGATCGAAGACGCCTTGTTGAGGAGGATCCGGTTTAAACATTACAAGCCGCCTCAAGATTTCGCCGCCACAGACACCACTTACCCGGACTGGGGCGATTTGTCGTGCAAGTCTTTGAACGTAAAGGTCGACCGACCCAGTTACGTCCATGGTGCCGTCGCTAATATAAACTGCTCTTTCGGCCAGGTCGTGAAACTGCGACAAAAACTCGGCGCCCAACAGAATTGTGTTGTGAGGTTGTTGGCAAAGTTTCGCCGTGTGACGCGCAATCTTGACATCCGCGCAATCACGGTATGTGCCACCCCACGTATAGCATGGAAGTGCGCCGGGAGGACGAGACGCCCAGGCCAGGATCATCCGGCTATCAACACCTCCGGTTAAAGACAAGCCGGTGGGCTGTTTCCCAGAGAAATACTTGGGAAGAACCCGTGCCCAGGTTTCTTTCAGCCGCTCATAGAAATCAGATTCACTTAGCTCCGGCTGATTTTCCCAGGCTTGCTGATTGAAGTAAGTCTTCTTCTTTACTGGTTCTCCCCGGGAAAACACCCACGCTGAACCTGGCGGAAGCAGCGAGATCCCAGAGAACAGGCTCCTGTTTTGTAGAACGGCCTCGCAAGAGAGAACCTCGCCCAAACTACGCAGATCAAGTTGCCGAGTGCCGGGCAGGATTTTTAGAAGAGCCTTCGCTTCAGAAGCAAAATAAAATCCACGCGCGTCTTCGTGATAATAAATTCGATTTGCTCCATACCGGTCGTTAAACAGAACGAGTTTCTGCTCACGAAAGTCCAGTAACACGCCGCTGAACCAGCCGTTGAGCCTTTCGAGAAACTCGCAACCCTTTGTCTCGTACAGATGAACGAGATAACTTGCGTCGTCTAAACCAAATTCATGACTACACCTTAGCGCGTCGACATCAGCCTGATCGGGAAAATCCTCGCCAGAAAAGAGAAGGCAGATATCTTTCTTTTCATTCCAGATAGGAAGGCAATCATCAAATGCTCCCTTGTGACAAGCCCATCCGCCCCAGAGGCCGAGCTTCTCGTTGGTATAGGTACCCTCCGTATAAAACGGCTCATGTATTAGGCATTTAGCCATGGACTTCACCAGAGCATCATACTGCTCTGATGGCCTCTGACTTATTATTCCAACGATGCCAGGCATACGAAGTTAAATGGAAAAAATTGCCGTTGAGAGGAATCGACACACCACTTTCGGACCGTATTTGGCTTCACCAAGTCACCCTTGGCGATGATTCTCGGATCACTGATCACGTTACCTCAGCTATCAAAACACGCTTTAACGATTCGAGCGGCAGAAGATCTTGGGACAGGACACAGTCTTCAGGTTCGTCGGTAGTCAGGTTCAGCAGTTCCTGCGACCGGAAGCGATACCCGTTTCACCCAGCATAGGCAATTGCTAACAAGTTATCGCGAAAACGCGGGATCAAGAATAGCGGATATCCAATCCAGGATATAAGTCGGAAGACTGGATTCGTTGGACAGTGGTGCATTTGACAATACTCTACACGGCAATCCTTGAATCCAGCTTTCTTAAATTGCCACTGGAGGTGATCACGGCTGTATTCAATTACGTGCCCCAAATCTCTATCTTCCGGCATGTGAAAATAATCGTGAATGCGCAAGCCCAGAGCAAGGTAGACGAGGTTGCGTAACCGATAGAAGTTGGGGGTCGAGCAAATCACTATACCATTCGGTTTAAGTGCTCGCCTCAATTTTTCCAAGGCAATATGACCAGGCAAGGGCAGATGCTCGATTACTTCGGAGAAAAAGATAATGTCAAATCGCGCTACAAGTGGCTGTAGAGGCTTACATAGATTCCATTGAACCGTTTCGACACCCTGAGTTTCTAAATAGGCAAAGAGTGGCGGAAGAAGATCAGCTACACAGGCTCGATCATTCCAGAGTTTCTTACATAACAGAGCCAGCTGTCCTCCGCCGATGTCCAGTACATCCATGGGGCTTGGGGATGCTAAATCACAAAACCGCTTCATTAGTGTTTTGTAACGGGAGCGGTAGCGAGAACAATAATCAGGTGGCGCCGAAAGGCCGAAGTGATTACAAACGACCTCTGAATACACGGCGTCGAATTTTTTAGGATCCCATGCACGCGCCATAAACGAGCTTTCCTTTTTAAAACCGGCTAACTATTTTGCGAACACAGCACTCTGGGGCAAGACGGCCGAAGATCCGGCTTCGGGCCTTGTCCTACCGTCCACATCAAGATCTGACTCATAAGCCGCGCCTTAGCGTTCCAACTTAATCGTTTTCGAGCGTAGCGCATACCTTGTTGCCGCAACCGCTCGAGAATATCTGGATCGCGCGCGAGCTTTCCCAAGATCTTATCGATTTGTAACACAACGTCATCTTCACTCGTGAGAGGTACTTTAAAGCCCACTTCGGAATCAACAATATCTCCGGGTCCGCCGTAGTCGACCACTATGGGGACGGCGCCCATTGCCAGAGCTTCGAAGACCACAGCGCCTCCAAACTCGTGAATCGATGGAAAGACCAGCACGTCGGCTGCTCCCAAGCGTCGCATGACTTCAGCGTGAGGCAGCATGCCACAGAACACAACATCTTTCTCAATGCCGAGCGATTTTGCTAGTTGGTCAAGACTGGCCCGCTCGGGCCCATCGCCGACAATCGTGAAGGACGCCCTTCCCGTTCGCAGGAGCGAAGCAGCTGCCCGCAAGGCGAGGTCACAGGCCTTGTATGGGACAAGGCCACCGACGAAGATCAATTCAAGCTTATCGCTAAGTGGCGAGCTACGTGAACCACTTGCATAAAGTGAAGGGCTAATGCCGTTCTCGCCTGGAACAAAGAAGAGCTTCTCGCGATAAGTTGCGAACTCGGCATAGGTTTGCGAAGAGCCCGCGATGATGGCCGCCGCATGACGATAGGTAGATCGGGCGAAAGGCAGGAACCGGTAAAAATTCCTTATGTTAGAGATCCACTCCTTCTGTTTGTCGGCCTGACTGAAACTCGCCGGCCACGGCAAACCACCGTTGATCGGTCCGATCACGAACGGAACGGAACCCCGGTGAAGGAAGAAAGCGAAGGGACTCGGCAAAACCGACGAAATAGGCAGGAGACGCAGGACCACATCGAAGTCGCCAGCCCGGATTCGGGCCCGCATCTGCCGCCAGGCGCGCCATTCAAACGCCAGACAAAACACATAGTTAAAGGCTGTCAAAACCTGGCTACGATAGTCATTCTTAAAAATCCGACGAACACACCATTCATAAATGCGATCGAGCCACGGAAGACTAACGACCTCGATGGCACGAAACGGCGCCTGTCTGCGCCGCACAGCCTCCTCGTTTTCCCGACGAATGACCAGTGTCACGCCATGCAGCCTTGCCAGGGCCTCGGCATGAGAATACCCAATCAGGGGGCCGGTAATTCCGTCCGGGTTACTACCAGGAGCTAGGAGTAAGATACGTAGCACAATCGTACGGGTGGTCAGTTCCATGGATCTTCCAATCTCGCTGAAGATGCGGGATTTCCCGAGTTTTGCAGGGGGCTACCTTCATTAGCTAAGAGACGGCTACCGATTAAGCAACCCAACATGGGACCCTTTTGTAGGTTATCGCGAT
>WNGI01002535.1_pt1 | contig 15901 bp, 12 predicted proteins | sample 5400621 | NCBI WGS metagenome assembly WNGI01 (sample SAMN13153374, study PRJNA577476) | soil metagenome | isolation source: 20 cm soil or saprolite under Garry oak tree replicate 1 | place: USA:California | collected 2016-06-15 | reverse complement strand
TCCAGATCACCGCCTTCATCCAGCGCATCAATTGGGGACCGGTGGTGTACCCGCTGGAGCTCATCAACTGGGCCGCAGGTTACTGGCAGGTCATGGTCGGTGCCATCGCCATCGTCGCGCTCTTCATCGTGGAGCGCCGCGCTGGATGGCTCATGCTGATCGGCAGCATCTCGAGCTTGTTCGACAACATCATCAAGCTGCTGGTCTCGCGCCAGCGACCGACCGTCGATCTGGTCCACATCCTCACTCCGGCGAGCGGCTTCAGCTATCCGAGCGGACACGCGGTCTTTTTCACCTGGATGAGCTTCATGCTCGCCGCCTCCCTGGCTCCGAGAATCAAACCGATCTACCGACCTGCCCTGTGGGTGGCAGCGATGATCGTGGTCCTCCTCACCTGCATCGCCAGGGTTTGGGCGGGTGACCACTGGCCGAGCGACGTCGTTGGTGGCGTGCTCCTGGGAGCAGGCTGGTCGGCGTTCGTGATGTGGCTGCCCGAGCGGTGGCTGCCCTCGCCTAGCTTTCGATGGTTCAGCGGTCGACTGCGCAGGCGGTCCCCGAGCCATTGATCGCCCGTCGCGCTCCGTCCCGCGTAAGCAAGCAGCTGGACCGGAAGCTCAACGAGTCCGTGCGCCGGCCGCTGCTGGCTGTCGCCATCGTGGCTGCGTTGGGCGTCGCCGTCGTCACCGCCATTGTCGTCATGCATCCGTACATTCCCGAGGACGCGGTGATCGAGCGCGATGTGCAGGCGACGAACTGGGGTCTGCTCGCGCTCACCTTCCCGGTCTTCAGCTGGATCGGCGACGCCAAGGGAGCGGTCGTGGAGGTCATCGTCTTCGTCGCGATCCTGGTCTTCAACCGACCCGCATGGCGCCTGGCGATCGCGGCCGGGATGACCGGCGTCTGGTACGTGATCCTCAGTCATCTGATCATCAGGCCACGACCCACCACGGCCCAGGTCTTGCAGGTGACTGAGCACCCGGGAGCCTCGAGCTTTCCGAGCGGGCACACGATCTTCGTCGCCACCCTGATGACGGTGCTGATGCTGTGCTTCGGCCAACGATTCCTGCCCGGGTGGGCGCGGCCCGCCGGCTGGGTGGTGGTCGCGATGACGGTCCTCGCCTGCGCGATCAGCAGGCTCGAGACGGGGGCGCACTGGCCCACGGACGTGCTCGCCGCTGTGCTCATCGCCACCGCCTGGCTGGCATTCGTGGTGTCGGTCAGATGGATTTCAGAGGGCGTGCTCGGATCCGATTCTCGCTAGAACAGCCCAGGCACCAAGCGAGGCTGAGCCTGAACGTGGCCGCCATGGCCGGTGGCTGAACGGATTCGGCGGCAGGATTTGACGTAGCCAGGCCGGACTTAACCAGTTTGATTAACGAGGCCGGCCGCCGCACACGTGGTGCCAGAATGCTCGCCACCACGAAATACGGAACTAACGCCGTCGGATCGCTGGTTCGGTTTGGGCTGCTCGCCCTGGTGCCTTTGGTGGCCCTCGGCGCGGTGTTGGCCCACAACCTGAATGCCGATGTCCAGCAGCGGTACCTGGAAACTTCACGCAGCAGCGCAACCCTCATCGCCCAGGTCGGGATCCAGCCCCTTCTCAACGCCCAACAACTTGGGAGCGGGATGAGCGCCATACAGATTGCCGAGATCGATGACAAGCTCCAGGGCGCCGCCGTCAGCCAGGAGGTCCGTCGGATCAAGGTCTGGAATCGGAGCGGAACCATCATCTATTCGGACAATCACGCCCTGATCGGCAGGACGTTTCAGATCGACACCGACCTGGGCGAGGCGCTGGCGGGAGAGTCGAGCGCAAGCATCACCGATGGTCACGACGAAGAGCACGCCGGCGACGATCTGATCGGCCCGCTTGTCCAGGCTTATGTGCCGCTAGTTTTCAAGGGAACTTCTTCGCCGAGCGGCGCTTTCGAGCTTTACCTCCCGTATGCACCGGTGCAGGTGGCGATAGATCGCGAGTCAAACCAGCTCTACCTCTTGCTGGCCGCCGGTCTGACCCTCTTCTATGCGTCCATGTTTCCCGTCGTCCTGTTGGCGGACCGCTGGAGGCGCCGCTTACTGCATGAAGCCCAGGAGACCGCGCTGGCCAACCTCGCCGTGCTGGAGCGCCTGAACAGGGTCAAGAGCGAATTCCTGACCCGCATCAGCCACCAGTTCCGGACGGCGCTGGTCGGCATACAGGGGTTCAGCGAGCTGATTCGAGATTCAGAGCGTCTCGACCTGGCCGAGGTGAAGGCTTTCGCGAGCGATATCTACAAGGACGCCGAGGGATTGGACCGCGCTTTCACCGACATGCTCGAGCTCGACGGAATCGAGGCCGGTCGGACGACGCTGAAGATGGTTCGGGTCGACATCAATCAGCTCATCAGCGGAGCTGTCGAAGCGATCCGCAGTCAGAACCCCTCACACCGCCTGGCGGTCAGGCTGGCCGCTTCAGTGCCGGCGGTGCCGTGCGACGCCGACAAGATTGCGCAGGTCCTGGCGATCTTGTTGAGCAACGCGGTCAAGTACTCGCCGGCTGGAAGCGAAGTCGTCGTATCGAGCGAGCTGAATGCGCGCAACGTCGAGGTGATGGTGAAAGATCGAGGGCGGGGAATGCCGCTTGACTTCGACGATGGGCTTTTTGTCGGCTATCAGCGCCAGCCGAGCACCTCGGGCGAGGGGACGAATCGGGCCGGCGCCACCGGCCTTGGATTGCCCATCGCCCGTCAGATCGTCGAGATGCATGGGGGTCGCATCTGGTTCGACAGCGCGGTCGGGCAGGGATCTGAATTTCATTTCACGCTGCCGATCCAGCTCAGGCCGTCAACCGAATTGCAGGCGGTCGCCCGCGCCACGTGACGCAAGGCCCGGCGACCTTCACGATCCGCTCCGCCGTGTATATCCGTCGTGATCTGGCTTAAACGGCCCCCACGCCCGCTGCCACGACGGCGAGGAGTGTAGATAACTCGAGTCGCTGGTGACAAAGCCGGTCGACTACGCGGAGGTCGAGACCGGAACGGCTGCTCGGGCCGCAAAACTCATCGCGGAGCTCCTGTAGCCGCGCCGGATATCGCAAACTGACCGTAGGTATGTCCTCGTCCAGGTCGACCCGCGCAGGTGAACCAGGCCGCACGATGACGACAGCGGTCCTTTACGCACCACGCGATCTGCGCATTGAGCGACGCCCGATACCGTCGCCGTCAGACGGCGAGGTGCTGGTCCGGATTCTGTCGGTTGGGGTTTGCGGCTCTGACGTCCATTACTACGAGCACGGCCGCATCGGCGAGTTCGTGGTCCGCAGCCCGTTGGTGTTGGGACATGAATCGTCGGGTCAAATCGTCGAGGTCGGCGAAGGCGTCTCATCGGCGCGAGTGGGCGAACGCGTCGCCATCGAACCGGGTGAGCCCTGTCGTCGGTGCGATCAATGCCGGGCGGGTAGATACAACCTGTGTCCAAACATCAGATTCCACGGCACCCCTCCCGTCGATGGCACCCTGTCGGAATTCGTGACCGTGATGTCAGACCTCGCCTACAAGGTGCCGGACGAGATCAGCGACAACGCAGCCGCGCTCCTGGAGCCGCTTTCCGTCGGCATCTGGGCCAATCGCAAAGCCGGCACCCAGATCGGGGCGTCGGTGCTGATCGCAGGAGCAGGGCCGATCGGCCTGGTTACAACCAAGGTGGCTCGGGCCGTCGGCGCGACGCGAATCGCGGTGACCGACGTCAACCGCACACGACTGTCGGCGGCCCTGGCAAGCGGCGCCACCGAAGTCGCGGTCGCGGGCTCTGACAGGATCGACGGCGAGTTCGACGCATTCATCGACTGCTCGGGTTCATCGAGGGCCATCGCAGCCGGCGTGCAATCAGTGCGGCCGGCGGGGTCGGTCGTCCTGGTCGGGATGGGCGCCGATGAGCTGACGCTGCCTCTTGCCATGATCCAGCGGCGCGAGCTGCTCATCACCGGCACCTTTCGCTACGCCAACACATGGCCGACCGCAATCGCGCTCACAGCCTCTGGGCGAGTCACCCTCGACGACCTGGTCACCGGCGAGTACGGCCTTGGCGAGGTTGAGCAAGCCCTGAACTCGGGCCGCGATCCGCACAGCATCAAGGCCGTGGTTCGACCGGCGCTTGGCCACACAGAAATTGCCGAAGGCGCGGAGAAGAAGGGCGAGCGCCAAACGGCACGCTGACTCGGTCGCGCGAGCGCCGAGAAGAGAATTTGCGCATGCGGCACGTCGGTCTGGACCATCTATGACGCGATCCCCGGCCAGGGGGATGCGGAGCGCACGGCGCTGGCGGTATTCAACGATGTGATCGTGCGCTCAGCGGTCGAGGCGGGCGCCCCGATGATCGACCTTCGGCTCGTCTGTGACCAATTCGAGCCGCTGGTCGAGGGCCTGCTCGCGCTGCGACGACGATGATCAAGCGACTCGTCTCCTTGGGCAGCGTGATCGTCGACCTCGTGCTCGAGGTTCCGCGACTGCCCGACCGGGGCGGGGATGTTCTCGCCTCCCAGCGGGGGATGGCGGCCGGAGGCGCATTCAACGTGCTGTCGGCCGCGGCGAGGTTGGGTTTGCCGGGAATCTACGCGGGACCGCACGGAACCGGCCCGTTTGGCGATCTCGTCCGCGCCGCACTGGCCCGCGAGGGAGTGCCGACCACGATGCCGCCGAATCCCGACCTGGACACCGGCTGGACTCTCGCCCTGGTCGAGCCTGACGGCGAGCGGACCTTCGTCACGGTCACGGGAGCCGACGCGCTCGTAACCCCGGCGGCGCTGCGACCGACCGAGTACCGAGGCGGCGACGCCGTCTACGTCTCGGGCTATGACCTCGCCTATCCGGGCGCGGGGGCCGCGATCGCGGAGCATGTAGCAGGCCTGGCGCCCGAGCTCACCGTGGTTCTGGATCCCGGTCCTCTGGCCGCTGACATCGAGCCCGGAAGACTCGCGTCGGTCATGCGCCGGGTCGACATCCTGACACTGAACGCGCGGGAGCTCGGGGCCCTCGGCGGTCTGAACACGGTGTTGGGCCAGGTTCGTCCGACAGCCACTGTGATCTTGCGCCAGGGGCCCGATGGAGCGACCATCCATGGCGCCGAGTCAAGGCCAGTGTCAGTGCCGTCGGTCAGGGTGAAGGCGGTGGATACCAGCGGCGCCGGCGACGTCCATGTCGGCGCCAGCCTGGCCGGGTTGGCGCGAGGACTGGGCTGGGCGAACGCCGTCCTCCTCGGCAACCGCGCGGCAGCCTATGCCGTGTCCCGACCCGGGCCGGCCGCGGGCCCGACCGACGACCAACTCCAGGAGTTCGGCGCCTCGCGCTGGTAGTAGCATTTTCGCGCGCTCAGCAGTCGGTAGTTGGGAGGGGAAGCAATGGCGACTGAGGTCGCGGTCCGGCCGAGAGAAACGCTGTCGGTTGAGCAGAATGGCATCAACGTCATCTCCGACGCGGAGCGGAAAGGCCATCCGCGCGACCTGTTCTGGCCCTGGTGCGCCGCCAACATCGCCGTGCTCGGCATCAGCTACGGCTCGTTCCTGCTCGGCTTCGGCGTGTCGTTCTGGCAGGCGACCATCGCCGGGCTCGTGGGGACGATCCTGTCCTTTCTGCTGGTCGGCTTCGTATCCCTGGCGGGCAAGCGAGGGTCGGCGCCGACGATGGTCCTCAGCCGCGCCGCATACGGCGTCCAGGGCGGAAAGATCCCGGCGGCCTTGTCCTACATTCTGCTCGTCGGTTGGGAGACGGTCCTCGTCTCCCTGGCCACGCTCGCCACGGCGACCGTGTTCGGTCGCCTCGGCTGGGGCGGCGGCGACGCAACCAAGATAGTTGCGTTCCTCCTGGTCGCGGGTGTGGTCGTCTTCTCGGGCATATTCGGCTTCAACGTGATCATGCGGTTGCAGGCGTTCCTCACCGTCGCGCTTGCGGTTCTGACAGTGGGCTACGTGCTGCTCACCGTCGGCCACATCAACTGGGGAGCGGTGACGTCGGTGCCCAGCGGCCCGCCCCAGGCAGTGCTGGGCGCTCTGATCTTCGCGGCCACGGGTTTCGGCCTCGGTTGGGTCAACAGCGGAGCCGACTATTCGCGGTACCTGCCGCGTTCCGCCTCGAGCACGGGCGTGGTGGCATGGACGACCTTCGGCGCCGCCGTGGCGCCGGTGCTGCTCGTGGTGTACGGGCTGCTCCTGGCCGCATCCGACCAGAAGCTCAACCAGGCGATCGGCGCCGATCCGATCGGAGCCCTGACCACCCTCCTCCCCACGTGGTACCTGGTGCTGTTCGCGCTGGTTGCGATCGGAGGGCTGATCGGCGGAGCCGTGCTCGACATCTACTCATCGGGCCTGGCGCTGCTCACGCTCGGGCTGAAGGTCCCCCGTTGGACGGCGGCCGGGATCGACGGCGTGATCATGATCCTCGGCACCATCTACGTGGTCTGGTTCGCGAGCAACTTCATCGGTCCTTTCGAGGGTTTCTTGATCACCCTCGGCGTGCCGATCTCGGCCTGGTGCGGGGTCTTCCTCGCCGACCTGCTGCTGCGCAAGCGCGACTACGCGGAGGCCGACCTGTATGACTCGCGCGGCCGCTACGGTCCGGTCAGCTGGGTCGCGGTAGGCACGACGCTGGTGGCGACCTTCCTCGGCTGGGGCCTGGTGACCAACTCCTTCGCCCAGTGGCTCAGCTGGCAGGGGTACCTCCTGGATCCTCTGGGCCTCGGACCAAAGAGCAACGGGCCGTGGACCTACGCCAACATCGGCGTGCTGGTGGCGCTATTGGTGGGATTCCTCGGCCAGCTCCCGCTGGCGCGCGGGCAGGTGCGCAGCCAGGAAGCCGGCGCCACGTAGCGCCTCCTGACCGTTTCAATCGGCCCGCGCTCTTCTAGTTCATGATCGAGCCGCAGGTCAGGTTGACGATGGCGCCGGTCATGGCACCCTCGTTCCCGGGCCGCAGCCGCCTCTTATTTGTTCAGCACTCGAAAACCTGACATAGTTGGATGGCGTCAGCAGGGCAAAGGGGGATTGCCGCGGCGTTGGTTCGAAAGTACGGCTCTGTTCCAAGCCCGTTTCAGTTTGGGCCGCCGTGCACGGCTCGCGATGGTCGCGGCGGTGCGCACCCTCCGTGACGAATGCGCCCGCTTTGAACATGCATCCACTCAGTTGGATCCGTTTGGAACGGAGGAAAGATTTTGAAGCGACTACCTGTGTTAGGCGTGGTGTCAGGAGTCGGGCTGGTGGCCGCTACTGTCGTCACGTTCGGAACCAATGCGGCAGCCGACACGTCCTCGAGCTACAAACCGGGTTGCACCGAATCCTTTCCCCTCTGTACCGAGGTCGCGAACCCGCAGGAGGCATTCGGAAAGTACTACGTGGGTCACGATGAACCCTCCGTCGAGTTTTACTCCAGCACTCCAGGGTCGGGTAACCATGCCCAGTACCAGCTGACGATTCCCACCGAACCGTCGGGCTCGTTCTCGGAGTCCAAAGGCTATGACTTTGAGCTCCATCCAGCGTTCTGGTTCGGCATGGCCATGTGCGACACGCAGTCCTATCCCGAGCAGCTGCCGAACTGCACCCCGGACAGCGACAGCAATATCGTCGACCCGACGCAAACGTTCAAGGCGCCTGGAGCTGCCTTCATGGAGCTCCAGTTCTACTCACCTGGTTGGATCCCACAATTCGCAGGGGCGAGCTGCGACGCCACCAAGTGGTGCGTCGCGCTGAACATCGACAGCCTGTCTGAAAATCCGATCAATGGCACCACCCTCAATCCGTCGTGCCAGTCGCGAATCCTCGGAGGGATCGAATACATCAACTTCGCATTCCTCACTCTCGACGGCAAGCCACTCGGACCGCCTAATCCGCTGCAGTTCGATGTCGGCACCTCAGGCAACCCGAACAACCCCGATACCTTCTTCCTGAACCAGGGCGACAAGGCGACAGTCACCCTGACGGACACTCCGGGCGGGTTTGAAACCATCGTGACTGACACCACGACAGGAAAGTCGGGACACATGGTGGCGAGCGCCGCTAATGGTTTCGGCCAGATCAAATACGTTCCAGGCGGCCACGTCTGCCAGATGCTTCCCTACGACTTCCACCCGATGTACTCGACGTCAAGCCCGCAGACTCGCGTACTCTGGGCGGCCCACAGCTACAACGTTGCGTTTTCGGACGAGATCGGGCACTTCGATTTCTGCACGCACATCAGCGCGAACACGGGGAGCTGCGATGGCCAAGAAGGCATTCCTGGCGGCCGGGAAAGCTCTGACGGCGACGACAACGGCTGTTTCTCGGGATCGCAGTCGCTGCTGTACCCGGCGACCGGTTGCTTTGATACGAACGCACCAGGCTTCGACGGGGTGTCATATCAGACGTACTGGCCTGACGGGAGCGCGACAAAGCCAACTCCGATCTTGTTCAGCAGCCCCAAGACCGGTAGCGCCTTCACGGTCCCGTACTCGCAATTTGCGTTTGAAGCTGATCTGCCACGGATCGAGGCGGCGGACCTGGGAGGCACCTGCCAGCGCTTGACCACCGGAGCCAATTGCGTCAATCCACCAACAACTGATGACGGACAGCCCGCCGAGTTCTACCCATATTTCTCCACCGTCACGACCAGCTATGGCTGCGCCTATGGGCTTGGCTCCACATTGCCGAACACCACCAACAATTTCGGCGGCAGCAGCACGACCGAGTTCGGTCCGCTCTACCACCTGACCTACTGGACTTTCGGCGGTCACGGAGCTACCAACCAACGCTATAACGATTTCAATAGTGGTCCGATGACGCGGACCTGCTGATCCAGAAATAGGGGCCGGGAGGGTCGTCGCAACGGCCCTCCCGACATTCATCTTTTTGAACCCCGGGCCCACATGGTCCCGAAATCTGCGTGGCTTGGTCCACCGAGACTGATTTCGAGGGTTAGAGCCGGATTAGGCCGCGCGAACCTTGCCAGTCGGCAGACTGTCGAGTTTGCTGGCATCGAGTGTTTTGACGGCAGCTGCGTGAGTAAGCGCGTCGGCGTTCGAAGCATTCGAACCAACGTGGCCCGCTGCCGGGCGTGCAGAAAAGGCCAGTGCGATCGCCACCAGCGCGGTCCGGTTCGTCTTCAGGCTGGTTGCGCCGTTAACCCCCTGATGCTCAATTCGGATCGCCGGAGTATCCGCCGGACATTGAGCCTGCGCCATCGCACGCTTGCGTAACCTGATCGGCGATGACTGAGAAGTCGCGGTTGAGCGAACCGGAGGTTTTTGTGCTCGCCGACCACGCCCTGAACGACGTGGTCGCACAGATCCGTGACGACCAGTGGGCGATGGAGATGCCGCCCAGCTTTGCCACCCGCCGGACCGACAGGCGGCTGACCCTGCGCGAGATTGTCAACTACCACGCCTACGACGATTCTTGGGTGCCGGACATGCTGGCCGGCAAGACGATGGCGGAGGCCGGCGTGGACAAGTTCAAGGGCGATCTGCTCGGCGAGCAGCCCAAGCTGAGGTTCGCAGAAATCGTCGCCAAGGCGTGCGCGGCGGTGACGGGGCTGGATGATCTCGACCGCACCGTCCACCTGTCGTTTGGGGAGTTTCCAGCGCGTGGTTACCTGTGGCAAACGAATATGTTCCGAGGCTTGCGCGCGCACGACATAGCCAAGGTCATCGGCATCCATTTCGAGCTGCCTGAGGCGTTGGTGCAAGGCATATGGGACGAGATCAGCCCTCATGCGGAGGAGTGGCGGGCGATCGGGGTCTTTCCGGCTGCAGTGCCGGTGCCTGACGATGCGCCGCTCCTCGACCGCCTCCTCGGGCTGACCGGACGCGACCCCAAGGCGCTGTAGCCGCCGGCTCACAACAAACAGGCACTCGAGATCGTTCAGCCGGATCGGCCGCGGCCCGGCTGCCGCTGTTGCTCGAACATCTCCCGAATCTCGCGGACGCTGGTGGCGTCCTCTGGCTTCTTGTCCGCGGTCCGCAAGGAGACGATCCGTGGAAAGCGCAGGGCAAACCCGGGCCCGTCCCCGGTCATGCCGGCGGTGTGACGCGGACTCGGAGTGATCTCGTCGGCCAGCACCTCGACCACGATCGCCGGCTCCAGCCAAGCGTCGGGGACGAAGGTCGAGTTCACTCGCGCCGGCTTTTCCGCGACCTCGAGGCTGGCCAGGCGCTGGTGGATGGCACGCCAGCCCTGGTCGGACAGGCCGGTGCCGAGCTTGCTGATGGTCACGAACTCGTCCTTGTCGCCGTCGTAGACCCCGGCGAGCAGGGCGCCCGCGCCGAACTCGGCCCGCTTGCCCTTGCCCCGGTAGTAGCCGAGCAGCACGACGTCGATCGTGTCAGTCAACTGGCCGCTGGTGTTCCGTTTCAGCTTCACCCAGTTGAAGTTGCGGGCGCCCGCCTGGTAGGGGGAGTCGAGTCGCTTGGCCACGACTCCTTCCAGACCTCGGCTGATGTTGTCAAGGAGCTCCCTGGTCAGCACCTCCGCCGAATCAGTCGTCATCAAAGGCGCCGTCATGAGCGTGTCCGACTCCCGGACCAGCTCTTTGACGATCTCGAACCGCTGCTCGTAGTGCATAGGCGTCAGGTCAGATCCGTCACGGAACATCACGTCGAAGACGAAAGCCCGCATCGGCGCACGAGCGGCAAACTCCTGGATGCCCTCCTTGCGCCGGCGCGCGGTGGTCTCCTGGAAGGGGACATACTCCTCCGACTCCGGGTTGTAAGCGATCGCCTCGCCGTCGAGGATGACGCTCTGGACCTTTAGGCCGGAAGCAGCGTCGACCAGCTCGGGGAACATCTCCGTCATCGACTCCAGGTTTCTCGAGAAGATGCTCACCTTGCCGCCCTCTTTGTGGATCTGGACGCGGAGGCCGTCGTACTTCGGCTGCACGCCCACGGTCCCAAGCTTCTTGATCACCGCCTCCGGGTTGGGAAGTCGCTCCGCAAGCTGCGGGCGCAGCGGGTGGCCGGCCCTGACCTTCAGCTTCTCGAGTCCGGCCTCGGCCGAATCCCAGAGCGTCCGCGCGATGAGGCCCAAGTCCGAGGTCCGGTTGTAAGCAGCCTCGAGGATCGGTCGCAGCGACCGGTCTCCTCGCTTTGCGAACGACATGGCATCGAGCACGGTCGGGTCGCCGATACCCAGCCGCATCTTGCCCAGGGTCATGCGCACCAGATGCTTGGCCGAAACGGAATCCACGTCGCCAAGCAGGCTCGTGAAGCCGTCGAGCTTCTTCTGCATACTGCCGGCACCGCCTGCGGCGGCGATCTGGGACAGCCGTTGGTGCACCTCCACAACCGAAGGCGACTCACGGTGCGAGGCCGGCGCCAGGCGCTGCGCGGTGAGGCCAAGGTCGCCGGCCTGGCGGTTCAGCTTGATGACCTCCTCCTTCGGAGCGCCGTAGGCCATCGCGATCGCGGTGATGAGCAGCATCTGGCCGAGTCCGATTTCGACTGGCTCGAAGAAAGGCGCGAGTCGACCCTGGATCAGGTAGGTGAGCGGCTCGAGCTCGTCCGCCGCACTGGCCCGGTACACGTCGGACAGGATGCGAACCAGCTCGTTCCGGCTGCGCGTCGCCTCCATCTTGTCCAGGTTCGCGGCCAGCTCAGTGAACTTCACGGCCCCTCACGTTAACGTCGGCCAACTGGGCGCGAACGGCTGCTGTCCATGGGCGGGGATGCAACCATCGCTGCCTGACTGGCGGAATTCCGATCGGCAAGAAGGTCGGCAGTTCACCTGCGGACGCGAAGCAGCGGGCGAGCGTGTAGCTCAAGACTCGGGCGTTGGATGGTCTAGGGCCTTTACTTCGCCCCGTCCACCTCGATCGAAAGGCCGCTGTTTCGAGCACTCATCGCGAGGCTGCGCCGTCAGGCGGTGGAAATCTCAACCCTGGACGTTGAGCCGTGAAGGACTTTCAGCAGGACCTCCTCACGCTGCATGTAACGCAGGCTGACAAGCAGCGCGAGGTCGATGAACACCTGTGTGAGTCCAGGGAAACCGCTGTCCAACAGCGTGAAGGGTTGCACCAGCAGTAGATCAACGAGGACAGCGGTCTCAAACGCGCGGTAGGCGCGATGGCGCGACCCTCGCAGTTGTGCCACACCGATCACGGTGAACGCGCCCACGACCAGCGTCCCCGCCAAAGTCGTCCATAGAATCGGCCCTGCCCGCAAGGTGGCGTTGAATTCCGCCAACGCGTCAGTGCTGCCGGCGGCCGCTCCGGCTGCGATGACCAGGGAATAGCCGACCAACAGCACCACCCCGGCGGCCTGAAGCAAGAAAACGCCAGTAATGACTCGGCGGAACCAGCGGCCGTGAACGATGATCGCGTAACGCGTTCGGACGCCATTTAGCAAGGTAGTCAACGCGGACTTGCGCTCGAGCGTGGGGTTTGCCATCTCGAACTGTCGACGCAGGAACAGCGTCAGCGGATGAGATGTGTCTGCCGCGTCGAGCCAGGCTAGGGCGTGGGTTCGCGTGACATTGGAAATCGGGCCAAGCGGAAGGTCTTTCGAAGCTTCGATAGCGTTGACCAGGTTCTCGCGCGCTGTGAGCTTCCGAAAACGCCGCAGCTCGCGTGCCGTCAAGTACAGGGCGATAAACATTGCGTAGATCAACGACGCGGTGGGCTTGAAGAAATAGTTGTTGTCAGAGGTAAGGAACTTACCCAGCTCGTCGATGAACAGGCCGAAGCCCACCCCACCCACAACAGCTGCAATCAGCTGCCATGTCCTTGTGAGCAACGAAAGCAGCATTCCGATGGCAGCGACCATCAAGAGGCCGCCCCAAAGCACGTGCGCGATGTGGAGGCCGTTCCCGCCCAGCTGCGGGTAATGCGCTGCAGCCAGATAAACGCGGAGACCCAGGACTGTAAGGGCTGCCGCGATCAAAAACGAATCAACAAGCGCTGGTCGGTCGTTCCGGATCACGGCCGGCATCATCGGTCCGGCGCTCCACCGAAACGGCCTATGACGAGCACCCTTGCAGCAATCAACTCAGTATCAGGGAGTGCCACGGCTGATGTCACATCGATACACCGTGTGGTCGCGTTAATTCCGCCGCCCGGGCCGGCTGTGGCTTAGCGCGTGGTGATCTTGTTGCCCCTCGAGTCGACCACGTACCAGCCGCCGCCAAACTCGATCACCGCCTGGCACTTGATGTCTCCCACATTGCGGTCGCCGACGTAGTAGTAGAGGGGATGACCGTTGTAGGTCAGCTGTTGGGAGTCGTTGTTTCTGGGGGAGACCGCAATCGACGTCTGATTCAAAAGCGGATCAGTTGTGGATGCAGTGGTCGCAAGCAATGGCGGCCAGCTGACCGCGCAAGCGTCGTAGCACCTGGGCGTGGGGTCGCGCTCGATGTCGAACAGGTAAAGGGTCCGCCCGGATCCGTCAACAAGGATCCTCCCGTAGCGCGACTCAGCAGTGGCGAGTTGAGCCATGGCTGAGGGTGCCGAGGATGCCGCTGTCGGCCTTGTGGCGATGGCCGTTCCGGTTTGGGGCGGAGTTGCAGATGAAGAGGGAGCCGGCGAGCCACAGGACGTGAGAAATACGCCAACCATCGCCAAGGCCATCCGCATTTAGCCCGCCATCCGCTCCGCGGCACACTCCGCGGCCCGTCTCTGCAGGAGCTCGCGCTCCTGCCCGTTCTCCGTCAGAGCCGCAGCGCGCTCGAATTCGGCGCGCGCCTCCTCGGACCGGCCGAGCTTCCTCAGGAGGTCCCCGCGGACGGCCGGCAGCAGGTGGTACGACTTGAGCGTTGGCTCGTCGACGAGGGCGTCGACGAGTTCGAGGCCGGCAGCCGGACCGAACGCCATGCCCACGGCGACCGCCCGGTTCAACTCGACCACCGGCGAGGGCGCGAGTTGCGCCAGCGCGTCGTAGAGCGCCGCGATGCGCGGCCAGTCGGTCTCGTCCGCGACCGCCGCTCGAGCGTGGCAGGCCGCGATCGCAGCCTGCAGCGCGTACGGGCCCATCGCGCCCCCGAGCCGCTCAGCGCGCTCGAGCGCCGCAAGCCCGCGGCCAACGAGCATGCGATCCCAGCGGGACCGGTCCTGCTCGAGCAGCAGGACCGGCTCACCGGACGGTCCGACGCGAGCACGCAGACGTGATGCGTGAAGCTCCATGAGCGCGATGAGGCCGTGGACCTCGGACTCCAGAGGGGCGAGCTCGGCAAGAATGCGACCGAGCCGCATCGCGTCTTCGCACAACGCAGGTCGGACCCAGTCCTCGCCCGCGGTCGCGGAGTAGCCCTCGTTGAAGATCAGGTAGATCACCTCTAGGACGGAGGCGAGGCGCGCCGCGCGGTCAGAATCGCGCGGAACCTCAAACCTGACATGCGCCTCGGCGAGAGTTCGCTTCGCGCGGACGATGCGCTGGGCGATGCGCGACACCGGCACGAGGAACGCCCGTGCGATCTCGTCTGTCGTAAGACCGCCCAGGACGCGAAGGGTGAGCGCGACGCGCGCGTCCTTCGATAGAACGGGATGGCACGCCATGAACATGAGGCCGAGGAGATCGTCCCCGAAGTCCTCGTCGATCGCGGTGTCCAGATCCGTGCCTTCCTGTTCTCGCTCGATCGCACGACCGAGCTGCTCGTACTTCTGGCCGAGCGTCTTGCGCCGCCGGATCAGATCGGTCGCGCGATGTTTTGCGGTCGCCATGAGCCATGGGCCCGGCCTCTCCGGGACGCCTGAGATAGGCCACTGCTCGAGCGCGGCAACGAGCGCGTCCTGTGCGAGCTCCTCCGCCGTGCCGATGTCGCCGACGAGGCGAGCCAACCGCGCGATGAGCCGGGCTGACTCGATCCGCCAGATCGCCTCGGTCGCGCGGTGCGCTTCGCGGGCCGGCGTCTCCCGACGACCCGGGTCGTCGGGAGCGCCTCCCCTTCTCGGATCTACGGTGCGAGCCTCTTCAAACGCCCTCGTGCATGGGGACCTCGCGGACCTCGAAAATCCCGCCCTCATAGGGTGCCCGTTTGAGCCACTCCAGCGCCTCGTCGATCGAGCGCACCTGCCACAGCCAATATCCGGCAACGAGCTCCTTGCTCTCTGCGAACGGCCCGTCGATGACCCTGCGCTTCTTGCCGTCGAATTGGACCCGCTTGCCCTGCGAGCTCGGGGAGAGACGGCCAGATCCGACGACGACGCCCGCCTTGACGAGCTCCTCGTTGAACTTCTGGTGCGCCGCCATTGCCTCCGCCGTCGGTGGGGTCGCCGTCTCGCTCCGCTCGCCCTCTTTCGCCAGGATGAGAACCCGCATCTGTGTCACCTCTCATTACATCGGATTCGCGACCCCATGGCTCGGACCATCTCGGGTCGCATCTACATATCGAACGAGAAAGGACGTTTTCGACATGCGGGTAATGTGGGTCTGCACAATCGACCGCCAACGTCGTCTCCAAGTTGGAGCTAGGCGAGACCGACGCAGAGTATTCGGTGACAAGGAGAGCCGCATGACCACTGAGACCAGCACTCCCGGCCACATCAGCCCGCAGCAGTTCCGCGAGTCGGAGGGTGTCGACGATTGGCGCGTCCTGGGCGACGGCGCGAACGCGTACTTCCGGACGGGGTCGCTCGCGGCAGGCGCCCGGCTTGTCCAGGCGATCGGCGAGTTGCCGGGCGTCGACGACCTTCAACCGGACATCGACGTGCGTCACGACGGCGTGACGGTGCGCATGGTCGCGTTCGTCGAGGGCTACGGCGGGATGCTCCAGAGTCACGTCGAGCTCGCGCGCAAGATCTCGGCGGCCGCCCGAAAGTTAGGCTTCTCCGCGGATCCGTCGGCAGTCCAGAGCCTCCTCGTCATCCCTGGCGCGACGGACCGGCCCGGAGTGATGCGGTTCTGGCGCGCCGTGCTCGGGTACGAGCCCCGCCCCGACAGCCCGGCCGAGGATCTTGTCGATCCGCACGGTCGGACGGCG
>WNGI01002534.1_pt1 | contig 15902 bp, 15 predicted proteins | sample 5400621 | NCBI WGS metagenome assembly WNGI01 (sample SAMN13153374, study PRJNA577476) | soil metagenome | isolation source: 20 cm soil or saprolite under Garry oak tree replicate 1 | place: USA:California | collected 2016-06-15 | reverse complement strand
GGAACAACCCGTTGAAGCTTGAGCATGTCCGACATATTTTGCTGAGAAAGCGAATCAAAATGATGGCGAGCTAACGATCCCCGCAATTATTCCTGTCGCGCTATTTGGCCACCAAACAACGCGTCGCGTGACAACGTGACGCGATGTGGACAAATATTTGGCTCGGCAGTTGCACTCGTCAAATGCCAGACTGAACATGGACGGCGACAACGACGTCCTCAACCAGTCGCTCGCCGACATCGACCATGACCTCCACACAATATTTACCCAGCACCCAGACTCACATCTTAACGACGCTGGAGATCCTGTTATCCCCGCTGACGCGCTTGTCGACGTCTTCCAGTCATTTGCAGACATTTACAATGGCCTTCAGCTTCTCTCCAGCGAGGAGATGAACATGCTCAAGGCGCTGCTTGCGTCTAATCCAGGACTGGCAGTGACGCCGCAGATCCTCATGGACTTCATAGCCGAGAAGACCAAGCACGCCCCTCAAGATGACAATGTCGCTAATCAGGACACAGAAAGGCCACCGGAAGACCCCGAAAGTGATGAATTAAACAGCAGTATCAACGGCTCACATAGCCGACCATCATCTCGTGGCGGCTCCAACAAGTATTCGCCCTTTGATGCCGAGCGCAGGCAACCTTCACAGCCTCTGGCGACTGCACCTTCCAGTTGGAGTGGTAAAAGGCCACTGCCTGCAAGCAGAAGAAAGAGCATTGATCTTGGTAGTCGGAGTGATTCTGAGGTGTGTTTTCTCTTTGTCCCATTCAGCCACAACATGTGCTAATAACTTTGGCCACCTCTGTATTTATAGTCCAGCAGTTCAAATGTATTCCACCATCCATCTGGCCGTCGATCCCGCACCCCATCGAATCCTACATCACCTACATTTTCATATTCTGGCCCATTCTCACCCATTGGCTCTCCTGCACCCCCATCGTCTTTCCAGGGTCTGTCTTCCTCTCGCAGCGGATCATATTCTCGACCATCTTCCCGCAACGCCCACCGTTCCCATTCTTTCTCGCAACCAACCATTGGATCGTTTCAATTTCCCTCACCATCTTCATCATCCCGCATGGAAGATTCATACTACCGGAGTGGCCAAAGCACGCCCGATGAATCTCTTAGCCATAGCGTAAGCTCTCTGTACGACTATCAAGGAAGGCGCATGGACAACTCGTTTGTGAGATCCACTTCGGGCCGTTCAAGCGTTTCTCCGCTCCAAGCTTCAGCAACAAACCTGGATGGTGGCATCCTAGATCAGCACAACGACATGACCAGCGCTGATTTGGCTGACATGTCAGACGGCTCATCCGACGAAGAGGAAGACTCTGCGCTTGGCCTTGTCATGGATAGGACCGTAAACGCGAGTACTACTTCTCTGGAACCAATCGAGCGTATGGATGCTCTTCAGAGGGCAAACACTGAGCTAGGTCGAAAACTCGTAGATGCAGAAGCGACGCTGCAAAGGAAGCTCTTGGAACACGAAAGTGAGCTGGAAGAGATGCAATCCAAGTTGGACGAAATGCGGACAGAACTTGCAGCGACGAAGAGGGAGGAAAAAGAATTGAGAAGTAAAGAGGTTAGGGCGCATTACGCTACTGACGCATTAATCACTCAATCATGCATTTTCAGAGACAAAATACTACGCAAATTGCCGCGCTTGAAGCTGAAATAACCAAAGTAACTCGAACGCTGGATCATGCCCGAGTAACGTACACAACATTGCAGAAGCAGTATCAAGAGCAGTGCGGTATGTTTTCATGCGCTCAGCTGTGCCTGAATCTCGTTTTCAACGCCATTTCTAGTTGCGTCGGAAAAGTATCGCGACGACCTCCGAATACGGGAGGAAGCCATCCGAACTCTTCGTGATGCCGTGACGATGCACGAACATGAAGCAAGCAAATGGTCGCGGGAACAAGAATCATATGAAGAACGGATAGCCCGTCTCGAAACAGATCTGACCATAGCTCAGCAAGCGCACGTGCAGCTTGATGAGCAGAAGCAGGAGAATTTGCTATTGAAGGAGACCATAGACCGGATGAGATTCGAGATGGACGAGATGAGGAGTGGGTTGAATCTCGGATTGCAGTCTGGCACTTTGGGGTTGCCTGGGAGCAATAGAGGCACGATTAGCAAAAGTTTGGGAGATGAGCTGGCTGGCAAGTTGAAGTGGGACATGGATGACGAGGGTGAAGATGCAAGCTCAACCAGTTTTGAGACAAGGATAGAGGACGAGAACGAAGAGAAGGAGGAAGGGAACAGTTTCAGTAGCGAGACTGCTGTTGAGCTGGATGGCGAGTCCGGCGAAGAAGACGTGATCCAGACGATCATCACGAAGCGGAAGAGGGTACGTAATGCTTCTTACTTTCTATCTCCTACGCACTAATTCCATTTTCACTCCTTTCAGAAAATAGCTAGTCGCGCCAACAAGACTGAGGTCATCACGACGCAGGTATTCGAAGAGAACAAGGAATATTCGGATAGCAGCACGCAATACGATCCTTCCTATTTCTTTTCCGTGGGAGGTATACAGACCGATCCGGAGCCTGAACAGCCCAAGGTTATCACCGCTTCTGTGGATATCCAGACTGAGCCTTTGGACCTATCGTCTCCGCCTCCCATAGCAGAGTTCGCGATCCAAGTGGATCTGGTGGATAAAAAGAAGGTCAAGGGCGTAGCGATCGACGCAAGCACGCCTGATCCACTTCCATGCGTGATGGTTGAGACGGACGTGCAGACGGAAGGAGCGGAGATCGAGGAGCACGAGGAACATGACGACTCCCTAGCTTCGTCATCTTCCACGATAAAGCCACCCACTCCGAGGCCCATCACACCCGCACCGGTTGATACCCAAATCCATCATGATGAACCGCCAGCATACTCTAGCCCTGCTTCCGCTGCTGACCCGTCCTCTATTACTCTTGGCCTCGACCACGAAGAGAGAGAATGGCGGATGGCCGCGGAGTTATTGAAGAAGTGGCACCGGGGTGCCAAGTTACCCATTGATGGTGTTCCCGGCGGCGTGTCGGAGGAAGCAATGGAAGAATGGCGTGCGCTGAAGGAAGAGCTGGGCGTAGAATGCATGGTCATCGACAAGATTATGGAACGATCCGCCAAGGTTCCCGCCGTTGCCTCCCGGTCACAACCTGGCGAATCGGGTGCCGCCGAAACTGATCTGGTGGCGGGCGGTTCTTCTGGGAAGGAAATGGCCATGTCTCGCGCGAGCCGCATCGGCAGGTTTTACAATATCTACAATACCTACGTCTATGGCGCTGGGGGCGGAGTTCATCACCACCATGGCGAAAATGGCAAGCTTTCGACGTCGTCATCGTTCCCCACCTCTTTTGTTGTGCCGATGTTAACTTCCTTTGCGCGGCAAGCGGCCATGTGGGCTGGGGCTTCCGCGGCCGTACTATTCTTCATGGGTCCGTACATGGCTGCAGCGCCGTATGGGGCAGGTGCTACCTATCTTGATCGACATGCATGGAATAGCTTCAATTCGCTGCATGCGGGAGCGGGTGAGGGGTTCGTGGGTCCTGTAGGCCGTTTCGGAGGAGGATGGTTTGGGTTCGGGGCAGCTGGTGCCGGTGCCGGTGTTGACGGGACGGCGGCTGTTTGGAATATTCTGGGAAGGGTTGGTGGAGGTGCTGCAAGAATGGCAAGGGGGTGGCCGACATGAACGAGGTGTACAATGCTGCGATCAAAATCTCAAGAAACCCTGCAAGTCCCATCCACAGATCATGCTCATCTATCAAAATAAACACGCAACACTGACGCACTGACGCGATTAACTCCCACCTGAATCGTTCATTAAACCTATTTAATGCAAGAAACAAAATCGTGTATATTGTCAAGCCTCTAATCTCTAGGCCAATGTTCCGTTCCTTCTCGTTTTCATCAGACTTTTTTTTTGTAACGACAGCATGAGCTAGATTGACGACTATTTTTCTGACTTTCTTGAATACCACTACTATATGCTTAAAGTTAACATTCCCTATTCGTACCCTGCTTTCCTTTGCTTTGAATCAATCGTCTCCTTCGCCGTTGATATGTACTACTGAGTAGTATAGTGACGAGCAATATCAATCAATCAATCAACTACTGCAGCTGCTCGCGATATGTTCCGGCAATTTCTCAGGCAAGGTCTGGCAAGGTGCACATATCTTGCGCACTACGGAACAAAACGGACTGCCACACGGAAAATCTATGCAGCTGTGCGCCAGCGGCCAAAGCATCCAAGAACGGAACTTTTGATATATGAAATTTTTTTCTAGGAACGCACTCGTGCGCGTGAACACCTACAGTAACGTCATATCCCTGTCATACCTTGATCCGAGCCATCACTCCTTCTTTTTCCGGTATGGTTCCGTTCGCGGGCCAACTCACTGCTCAGGTAACCGGAGTCTGAACAAGGAATAGCCTGGAGCATCGCCTAGCATCACGGGGGAAACTAATTATGCTGATTTAATTTTTGATTTTTTGGCATATATTTGGGGAAATGAAGATCATGCCAAGGAGGACAATGCGTTTATGTGTCGCTTGGACGTGGTCCTGGTAGCGCGGTTATCCTGCTCTCATGCTTGCTGGAATAAGTAATACATGCACGACGACGCACTGAGCGAGGCCTCTCCGCGTATGCGCAAAAGCAGACGTAGCATTATTACTATTAGTAACGCAGTGAAGCGATTCCGGGAGCAAATGCCTACTATGACCCGGCTACCGGTATTTACACAGATTTGACCGCGCTGGGGGAATCTGGAGAAATTTCTTCGAACCTTCTGATTGTAACATCCGGAGATGAGTACATACATAGTGGTAGCAAGTGAATGTGTGAACATGCAAAGGCTGTTGCTGTCCGCTAATTCGTTTCGGAAGCGCAACGAGGACCCCGGATTCCAACCAGGTCAGTCCAGGTTTGTGCTTGTGCCTGTGCGCCAGCATAGTTTATGCGAGGATGAATACAGTACGTGTTGGTTTGTGCTATAGTAGGAACCTTGGAGTACGTACGAATATATTGTACCCCGCGTCATCTGTCCAACCTTGACATCGAAAAAAGCGATATACGTCATACGGATGAAAGGGATACCCAGATGGAAAAGGAAAAAAGGTACTACAACCGAATGTAAACATGAGCGTAAATTTTATTTTCTAGCTATTTGTAGCATGTTGCTAGTAAGGTGTTTGACTAGCCATAGTAAGTAAGGAACAGGAGTAACCGACGAACCCAGCAAACGACCCTTGTGTGACGAATAAGGAACGATAAAAGAGAGGTGCTTGGCGTACAATTTTGTTGAGTGGATTTTGTAACTATAAGATGTTGTTATACGTATACGAATGTTGCAATTGTATGTAGGTATGCGTACGTATATGATGCTTGTTTATGACCTATGACCAGAAGTGTGTATGTATGTACCTACGTATGTATGAGTGTAAGAACGAAAAACCCAAAAAATAGAGAGGTATATCATCAAAGTGATTAGCGAGAGAGGACGAAAAGGATGAGGAGTGAGATGTGAGGAATGAATGAATGAAACAACACTAATTGCGAGCGTAGCGAGAGAATGGAGTCAGTGAGTGAACGTGTGTGTGTGTCTACTAACGTGATTAGAAAACAAAGAAAGTTAAATGCAGAGAGGTGTAATGCAGGAAAGAAAGAAAGGAAAGAAGGAAGAATTAACAACGAAAGAAAAGAGAAAGGAAATAACGATACACTTTTTTTTCCCCTTCTTTCAAAATTGATTTATGTTGTTCGGTCGACACCAACCTTGAAGCTTCAAGTGGCAGCAGCAACGGCGCGCCGCTTGGGCGCAAATGTCACCCGATTATCGTCGTCGTCGCTGTCGTCCTCATTGTCGCCTTGATCATGATCTTCTCTGCTCTTTGCACTGGCATCTTCATCTGCGCAAACCCGGGAAGATCGTTCCCCGGCCTCTCCTCGAGCACATTCGCGCTGCTCGAGGCCACCCTCCCCCACCACTTCTTCTCCATCCCCATTCTCTTCCTCTTCCGCAAACATCCCACTCCCGCGCTGCCACTCCCCGCTACAGCTACTCGCACTGTTGCCGCTGCTCTCACAAATACTCCCACTTCCACTCGCAATAGTCGACGAGTCCTCATCAAACCCAGGCGGACCATACCTCTCGTCATAGAACGACACACGGCCACTCTCCCGCGGCACTGACCTCTCACCGACAATCGTCCGCGATGCAGAGCGCGACGGTCCCGCTCCTCCCGCTCCAGATCCACTCGCCGCCGCCGCCACCGCACCACCAGCGGGACCAGAACTGGTACCCACACCAGCACTCAAACTCCTCGGCATCAACGCCTGCAAATCATTCGACACGCCACCCGCCCCCACAATCATCTCATGATCGTTCAACTCGATCCGATCACTCCGGAGACTCACCACATCAACGTACTCCGAGTTGTCGAACCCTTCGTAGCCCCAGCTCGACGCGCGCCGCGCGGCTGTGAACATCCCGCTTGCGTTGGAGGGTCCTGAACCGCTAAAAGGGCTTCCTCCACCTCCTCCTGCCACTCCTACCGCTCCTCTGCCGCCGCCAACGACGACGCCGCTACTGCTCCCGCCAACATGGGCAAGCGGGTTATACGGATGCTGGTGGTTATGATGATTCTGACCGTGGTGGTGGCGATACTGCTGGTTTCCATAAACGCACTGCGGGTATCTGCACTGCTGGTTCGACTGCGCTTGTTGTTGTTGTTGCTGTTGAGCAGACCTCGACTGATGAACTGGAAAAGGACCACGAGGGTGACATCTCAACGCCTCCTCGCTGCGTCTCATCACTTGCCCCTTTCCTTTCCGGCCAAGGGGCAATACCACAGAGGCAGGGTACGACCGAGGATGAGGAGAAGACGATAGGGGCGTAGACGCTTCTGTGCCGTTGCCGCTTCTTCCGTTTCCCGAACCAGGGCTGGCGCCCTTCCCTTTTCCTCCTACCCCTCCTCCGCCGATAGCCAAGGTAGAAGTAGGAAGGGATTTACTTCCGCCGCCCGACCGCCAATGCGACAAGGAGGAAATAAACTGCGAGAACCTTGGGCGCGGACGATCGCTCCCTGTAGGAGAACTAGGCGTTCCCCCCTGACTTAGGCTCGCACTCGTCTGCGACTCGGACCCCCGCCGCACCCCTGGCACGCGGATGGCGGAAGACGGGACGACGCTGGCGGTAACCGTGGAAGCAGTAGCGATAGAGGTGACAATAGTCGGACGAGGTCTTGGCGTTGGCGTAGGACACCATCGATCGATCGATTTGGATCGCTGATTTTTGGGCCTGGCGACGGTAGAGACAGAGCCGTCCGGAATCCGCTCGTAGCTGCGGACGAGAGGTGTGAGGCTGTTGATTTCTTGTTTCCTTGTTACTGGTTTGGGAGGAGGCGGAGGCGGAGGTGGATGACGTGTTGATGGAAATTTGATTCGCTGTTCCATTTGAGGATCAGACATGACGGGTCCCCGACCGTCATCTTCCAAGCGCCGGCGACGCTTGGGGTTGATCTGGCGTGCGCGCGTATGGTGGAGGGGGCGAAGGTTGCTGAACATACGCCGTACGGCACCCCAGTTCCATGAAAAGCGGACGTTGGACATTGCTACCGACGTTTCCGCTTTGGACACGTTGATCTTGTATGTGGGAGAGGTCACCTCTAACCACTTTTTGGGTTCCGGCAGGCCGCGTAAAAGCCACGGACTGCGCTAAGAGGACGGTAAGCGACAGTGGGAAAAAAAAGAATAGACTCTACATACCTTTACTTCGTCAAGAGTGATACGTTGCTTCACATCCTTTTGGAGGAGATGGGACAGGAGGCGTATGACCAGGGAACCCTCTGAATCGTCGTCTGATGGATGCCGTCCGCCGGTGGGAATCTTATCGAATGCCATCATTTCTTCCGCATCCCAGTCATTGTTGCATATTGAATTGTACAAGCTCCATTCCGAGCTCGGAAGGGATGGATCGGCAAAGAATGGCGTCGTGCCGAACAATAGGCAGTACAGCGTGACGCCTAGAGCCCACACGTCGATAGCTTTCGTTATTGGTGGGCGTGGACGGACGGAAGCAACGGTAGAGGAACTTCCCACGGCATGGAGTGATGACGAGCCAGAAGACGACATGGGGTCGTTTGTGTGCTCAAAGACGACTTCTGGTGCGAGAAAGGATGGCGTGCCAGCCCTCCTCGTCAGATCCTTGTCGTCGAGCAATATAGGATCATGTGGATCCTTATCGCCCTCATTTCCAGCAGCGGCGAGCCGCTGTGCATATGAAAAGTGCGACACGCCAAAATCTCCAATTTTGACTTGACGTCTGTCTTCTGTCCATAAAAGATTGGCGGGTTTGATATCACGGTGAATGATGCCTTGATAGTGGACTGGAGTGGAGATTAGCTTGGGTTATGATCGGATAGAACACGGGATGCGCACGGTATTCGAGGCCCAGAACAGCGTCCCGCATGATCCGGCGCGTCTGCTCGACGGTAAGGATAGGCTCGTTGCTATCGTTTCTCCATTTTACTTCGCCACCTCCAAGATACTCCATGACTGGCAAAGATCAGAGACACCGAAAGACAAATGCGCGGAGACGCACCCATGTATATCTTATCCCGCATCCTATCGTCTATTACTTCATACAGCCGCACTACATGGGGGTGTCTACACTTTTTCATGATAGCAATTTCCTTGCGGATCTTTGCCTCGGTAGTGTTGAGTCTGTCTGCCAGCGGGGTGTGTGCGGTGGAAGGGAGGCGGCGCTGGCGGAGCTTTTTGAGCTGTTCAGCGCGGGGGTTGTCGCGTCTGACGGATTTCATAGCCTTTGCGGGTGATGAGGTGGAGAGGGAGATGAAGATCAGGATAGAGTCTTACGACAGGAATGCGATACTCTGGGTGGTTTGTGGGCAACTTTGGGTCTGACTTGTAGCAGAGATAGACCTCGCCATGCTGACCGCCTCCAACCTTAGCGTAGCGGATGTAATTATTGAGCATCGGCCTGCCCATATCAATGTAAGCATCTAGAGTATGGGTTGTGAGGACCTCTGCAGGGTCAAATGGTACGGAGGAGAGCATTTCGGAGCGGAGACAGCATGGGAGGCGAGCGGTGGAGGAGAGGAGTTCTTTAGTAGATCATGAGGCGCGTTTCCATATCGGGAAGGAAGACCCCAGTCACCGCAGATCTTAGATTACTAGCTAGCCTACGTCCGCGCACATTCACATCGATCACTTTCCCTCACATCTTTCATAACCTGTGCCAAGTTAGCCTAGCCCTGCCTTGCTCACGTTCAACTCACGATGTCAACATGCCGCCCGCAACCCTGAAAAACGTCAGTCACGGTCTAGTAAAGGTGTGTCCGCTTACAGCCCACGTCGTCTTTCCGCACTTGTCGCACTTCACCGTCCAGCATCCGTCTGCAGGCGCACCACTCTCCGCTTGGGCCATTGTATATATCTGATCGGTCTCTTAGACCATCCACGCCCACAGGGGTCATCAGACGCACCAAGTGTACAGGGGTGTAAACGTATATCGAAGGGAAGCACAAGATTCGTTTCCACGATTATCTGCCTGTTTTATATCAGATCTCTTCTGCACAGCCACCGGCTTTTTCCTTCCCTCACTCAACATCTCGTCAAACGGCATTCCTGCTCTCAGATCTCGCTTCGCAACGGCTACCGGGCAGGGTCTCCACAACACTCCACCGTATCACTAAAACGGGCATGACCCCCGTTGCGTTGACACTCGCTCCATCTGCCGTAAAGCTTAATATTCCTCCGCCGCCGGATGCTCTCAACTCTCCAAAATAGCCTCCCGAAGTCTCTTGACTGCCTCTTCCACATCATTCTCATCCACTACGCTGAAAGATGCGCGCACGTATGCCGTCTTGCGTCCGTTGGGCAGGAACACCGTCCCAGGAAGCGCAAGCACCCCCTTTTCGAACGCCTTGGTCCGGATGATGGCAGCTGAATCCTCGTTGCCGTCCTTCAAACACAGTTTGAACCTACGCCGTCGCTCAATTATGCTATCCGTATCCACAACCCGAGCAGGCACGCACCAAAAGAACATGCCAGCCTCGGGCGTATTCCATACCGCAAGTCCATCAAGGTGCTTCTTCATCGCCCGTTCAAAACCGTCCCGTTTCTCCCGGTAAAATTCTGACACGCGTTTCGTGTGTGTAAAAAATCCTTCATAACCCCAATTTTCCAACAACTTGAACGTAATCATCTGCGTCAATGACGACACTTGCAGGTTCGCAGTGCTAGTCTGCTCGACCCCAACACGCACACACAACACGCACGCCGCGCACAAGGCACCGAAGCACACACAAGGCACAGATGCCCCGAACACCCCATACAAACACCAAATAACGGACATGACGGATTTTGTCAAGCGTGACAATGTTATCAGCCGCAAATGAACGAACGTGGGTGCAGAATCAATTCAAACGCAAGTCGGCGCCGTATTTTAGTCACGCGACCACGTATATTTATATCCACGCCAGAATAGAAAGTCACAACCGAGCGACGGGGTCATCAGAAGGAATCGCTGGGAAGTAAAAAAACGACGTACGTGTCGATCCATGGCTGTAAGGATAGCCTCAGGTCCAGATACGAACCCTATCCGAATACCCGCTGACAGTATCTTGGACATACTATCAAACCTGAGCACACGACCCACTTCCGGCTCTTGAAGCTCAAGCGTAAAATAGGACGGACTGCGTGTACTTTTGCCGTAATATAAGTAATAATATGGATCATCTATCGGAAAAACGGATTCGTGAGTTATGTATGCGATAAATCCCCTTTTATGCGTTGATCCCACTGATGGGTGAATCCGCATGCATGAACTCGGACCTTGGCCCTTGCCCTGCGGCGATAACGCGACAAAGAAAAAGAAACGTTTTTTTTTACTTACCTTCTAGTATGATAAAATCATGCTCCCTCGCTAACCTCAGGACTTCTTGGCGCCGTTCCAAAGTGGCGGTCATCCCTGTGGGATTACAGCCATACTATAAAAGTCGGATTTGGCGAGAGTAACGGCACACATGCGAGCGATAAGGTTTATGCGTATGCACGCGAAATTAAGATCAAAATCAAAAAGAAAATTCATCGCAACGAGAGAAAAAAACTCACGGGAACGGTGTACAAAACCCTGGGCTTTGGTTTTCCGCCGGGCCAGCCTTCCAAAATCGCCCGTAATGAGCTTGAGGATATTCCGTTGGAGTCGGTATCCACCTCTGTGTTTACTCTGTCAGCACCGTGCGCAGCGCGTATCAAACTTTGTAATTGCCCAGGGGCTGATATGATCTGCCCCCCTGCGCCCCTATATACGTCACTCGCCATTGTCCGGCGGGCGGACACGGACGGCTGACATTCGGGACAATAGGCGGACAGGGTCCGTCTCCCAATCATCCAATTTAGCAACAATGGGCAACGCACAATGGGAATGGGAATAATTTCCTAAATGGTAGATCATCCTCACCTATTTGCTCACAGTGTAAAGTCTGGAACATGGGTATAACGCCACTGAATGGAAGAAGGCCCGTTTGAGTGACCGAGAGAAGGAGGGTGCAACTTGCACTTCCGAAAGGAAACCAGATACTCACGCGTATACAGGCGACTCGACCAGAATCGGATCACCAGGGTTGATAAACGCATTCACGGCCTATAATCAAAAAGGCGCAAAAAAGGCCGAGTCAGCGCTGCGCATATACATAGTTACTGAGTCACAGAAGCCCTAGCCCTGAAATAGGCGGAACTTCTGAAATTCCACCCACCCACACCCACCTTGTAAATTAGGTCCTGAGATCCAGACCCTACAGAAATACGCCACCCTTCTCCCTTTTTCCTCCCATGCGCCTTTTCTTGTAAGCCGTACAACCATTCCAGCAACCCCTTATACCCGTCCGTGGGACCGTACTGTAGGCTCTGGGCAAGATCCACGCCATCAATCGTCGTTGTTGTCTCCTGTGATGGATCCGTAGGCGACCGCGCAGTAAAGCTAAACGATGTGAACGGAAACATGGATCCATTTGGTTTTCCGGCAAGAAGGGATATGAGCCCCGGTGTCGCTTCTAATGGCAACAGACCACGGACTGATTACAAAATCGGTTAGTTTGCGTTTACCACCACCACCAACCACCAGTGATGGCGTGGTCAAAAATAAGATAGGAGAGAAGTGACGTACTAGGACTTGGATTGCGCTGTTTGGCGTTATCAGAAAGGAATTGGGTATAATAGCTTGCTGGTAAACGTTTCAACGCAGCTCCATTGGTATTAGTCGTCTAGTGGCCAGGAACGAGGGATTTAACAACGTTCATGATGTATGCAGTTTGAGGTATTTTAGTATTTGGAGCGTGCATTCCCAGAAGGCGCAGTTTCCAGACCAGTTTGGGTTGATAGGTCAATACGCATAATCGTACATCACAGAGTGCCAGATGCCCGATTCATTCAGCGTACAATTCGAAAAAGAGACCGCTTTGGCGCACCTGAGATTGATCGTCTGCAGCTACCGATACCATCGCACTATAACGGATTTTTGATTAGCTTCTTGGGTGGGTGAGTCACAAAGATGAAAATTATATAATCTCTTATGTGTTTTGATAATGTGATAAACTAAACATCGGGCCTCGGCAAGGACTCGGCAACAATATTCTTTATCAGCCGTCCGTATTTGTCTGGATTTTCACACCCTAGTCTTGGGTTAGGCTGCGGTCCCAAGACTGATTGCCGGACTCGACTGCGCTGAACTCAACTTCAGTCACCCTGGCGGGTGGGTATGTACAGCTTGGCGCATCATACAATTAAACTGCATTTGTCCGCTGAGTCACTCAAATTTGGGGTGGCCGAGGATTGTCCTTATTAAATGAACAGGGTCACGTCGTTGTTCTGTCGTCTGTGAGTAAAAACTCGAATTGATAATTCATTTTGACTGCTCCCGTCGTCTTTGCCATCGTATATTCGCGTGACCTGGGGTAGATGAGAGCCTGCTTATTTCAGGGTTGGCATTGACATAGATATCGTCCGAAAAGGTGAGTGCTTCTTGATGCGCGCCATACTTTGATTCAGCGGCCGACTCGGATTTTACGCAATCCCCGCAGGCACCAGTATTCTGAAAACAAAACAAGGTTGCAAACTCAGTTCCTTCGCCCAGGTTGCCCTGGCCATGCCGCCCTTGACTTACTGTGTTGGAAACGGACACATGATGCGAAAATATAGTTCGCTGGACGTGAAATCAGAAACGACACTTTGGCGTATGTTACCGCCCTCTAGGCGAAATGAATCTAGAAGCAATATTACTTTAAAAGGCTACATATACCGCTATCCTGCGGCAATAAGCTTATCTAGCGTCGCGAAATCCCGAATGTGCAGAAATTCTGATATGGCGAATGTCAACAACCGACGTCGATGGAGTGAGGTTGAACCTCATTTTCCCACTACCAACCCAAAGCATAAAGGGGGGCACCCTTTGGGCCTCTTTCGCAGTGTGGTGTTGTTCCGTCGTGTGTGCTGCCCGTATAGGACCCCGGAGCACTGATGTCTACAAGCGTCGTTAGCCCTGATTCGAGCTGAAAGGTCCCTAGTCTTGTGCGAGCCCTGCAGGAGACGTTCTAACAAGTCTTAGCGCATACCTAAACATCGCTCGCGATCAAGACAAAAATTTAAAAAGGTTAATTCTCCCAAGGAAAGTCCTCGGCACCCTACCGCACGGAAGATAACTATGACCATCTCTCGTTAGTACGCTGCTTACCATATCACCCTTCCACAGATGATTGTCGGCGGAATTTGCGCGTGTATCTATGGCGTCAAGCTGCTAGTTACTCGGAGCCGAATAAAGGGGTTCTGATTACCCATGTCGAGCCACCTGACATACAGGGATGTTATTCCCGCATCAAGGTTGTATTTGTGGTTTCAGGGTATACCCTGGATCGTAAACGCCACCAGTTTCACTGTAGGTAGTAGTTTCGCAGACACCGGACCCCAGCCGCTAGTCTAGGCCGATGGTTTGGCCTCGGAGAAAATTGGTTGCTCGAAATTGTAGGATGAAGTCCCGTCGACTAGTGCATCTGCTTTCTCGAATGCTCGCATAACCATATAATATGACGAGCTAGCATTTGGCAGGTACCAGACGATGTGCAGTATTTTTGTGGCGAGGATGCAGAAGATTGCGGAGAGGAGTACGCCATAGATCGTGAAGGAGAGGGAAGGGCACACTTCAAAGTGGCGGGCTATCAGCCTTCTCATTGTCAGCAAATCGCTCCAGATACGTGTTTCCCGAGTCTCGGCACCTCCACTGCATGCGTAACAAAGGCGCACTCGGTCCAGAGACGCCATTGACATGTGGATTGAGCGGTAGGTGTCACTTGTCGGATTGTAAGATGGTTACGCCTATACAGCGAACGTGGCTGGAAGTGAGCTAATTTAGGCTATCGTTGGGCATTTTACGCGTACCGGATGAATATGACCGGCCGACGTAACTGGAGGTGCCGCGATGCAACCAGCGCTCAGCAATTGCCCAAGCAATATCGTGCTTCGATCCATTGATCACCACACCCAGTCAATGCGAAGGCTGCGTTCTGTATGTCAGCCATGCCCTTAATGTCATAACTTTCACGTGCCAATCAATCATTGTCAGCCGCTGGTCACTTCCACACGCATTCACAGTGTACATAAAACATCCGATTGGATTAAGGTCGTTGTTTGAGTACGAAAATTATTTCATCCCTCTTTTTGCCGCCTTGCATTCCACCAGTACTTTACTTCTACCAATAATTTTAACGATCTAGTGGGCACTAATAGAGTACTTACTCATCAAATAGCTTTTTTAGCTGCGGCAAGTTCACATTAGAATTACGCGCAGGATCAGAGTCACTATGAGCGAAATCTCGAATCATGAATCGGGAATTACCTGCACAGTACAGTTACGAATATTTGACAGTTTTCGTGCTGTAATAACACAATCGTTTACCGTTTTCGCGACGTTGGTTAGCGCTCATCGTGACAGATCGAATTCGGCGTAGGGGAATTCGGGGAGGTCGAGTTGCAAGTCTGGAGCCATTTCAAACTTCCTCTCTCGAAGTTCCTCGTTGCCACAATCACGACAAAACATAACTGGATAATCCTTGTTATCTTCTCTCGCCTTGATGTGACGAAACCGCGAAAGGACGCGGGAATCCTACACGGAGTTCATCACATGTAAGACGTTGGGTTTTTCCAGTCGCGATAGACCACTGACTTTGCATTTGTTTAGCTTTGACCAATGCCCCGACCCGCTTCAGGGGTTCTCCTCGATAATACATCCCTTTAATCTTCCCTCCCTTGATAACAGTAGTATATTCCCAGTTCTCCGGCCGCACGCGGTTCTTACCAGAATACTATCCAGGAAGTGAGATTTATAGCAAAAAGAACAATGTCACTGACAGGATCCGCTGCTTCCCGCTATCATGATCCATCTGACTAACCGGGATCATTCCAGACTCCAAAGACTTCAGCAGGTGCGAGTCGGGAATCGGCGCACTCGACTTCTCACTAGGTGGCCCATGAGAAATATGGGGCTTAGAGGTTGGAGAAATAGGGATTGCCATGGTCAAGGTGCCAAGCATAAAGGAAAGTAGCGCGGCGTGAAAGACTCTCGGAATAGCATGAGTGACTCTGCTTGGTAGAGCTAATTAGCACTGAGTAAAAATTATGTTCGATGTCCTTACCGCGTGAAACAACGAGAAGGATATGTGGAGACCTGCTCTAAGGTTGGACGAGAAGGATCTTGCGTAGTTTTATAGTTGGACGGGAAACTCATGCACATGACGCTGATCCACGATTCTTCCCACCATCGCTACTCCGAATCTCGACTTATGTTTGACTTGCGCAATGGTGACCAACTGGCTACTGCTATAATGGAAGTTCG